>Ga0315314_1001179_pt1 | contig 24267 bp, 17 predicted proteins | sample TDP9_MG_FD_203631 | JGI IMG/M metagenome (GOLD analysis project Ga0315314, IMG submission 203631) | Freshwater sediment microbial communities from Lake Towuti, South Sulawesi, Indonesia - TDP9 | ecosystem: Environmental > Aquatic > Freshwater > Lake > Sediment | place: Indonesia: South Sulawesi... | reverse complement strand
GCCACAAGGTTGGGCAAGTCTTCAACAGTGTGCAAGACGTCATCTTTGTTGCCGCTGATCTCGACTTCACACTGTCCTAGACGAACGCGCAGAGAAAAAGGCATCGTCGTCGACATTCTCTTTCGCCCAGAGGGAATACTGTCGCGAAGCGCTTTTAGAATTTACCTATGCTCGTGTGTCATCTGCCTTCAAGAGAAGCTCTTTCTACTCTTTCAGCACTTCTTTTTTTCTGTGCCTTAATTCTTGGCAAGAACGCGGAAAGAGATCACTTGCTTCGGTAATTCTAGCTGGGCTGGCGCGTTGTTTCAATATGGCCGTGGTCTTTCCATAAATTCCCCTGCACGGGTCTCAGCAAGTCTTTGTTCAAGCGCTCTTCTCGCTTGCTGTGCCATCTGCATCTCGCTTGCAGCCTTACTCTTTTCTATGCGGACGAGTTCATTCATTTTCTCAACAAGGCGTTTGGACTCATCTGGTTTCAATGGAATGACAATGTCCTTTCTCGCAGGAACAACTATCTTAACTTGTTCCTTTTCATCCAGATTTACTGATTCTACGTCTTTCAGTGCAACATCAAGCGGTATGATTGTCTGGAAAAAGAAGCCTATGTTTTCTCGTAGTGCGGGCTTGGCTTCCACGATATCTTCTAGCTCTTTCTTAATGCCTTCTTTTAGGTCCACTTCTAGGGTTGTCTCGCGAAGTTTTACTGTGAAGTGAGGTTTATTGAATACCATAACTACGTCTTGAGCGGCTGCCTTTTTCTCCGCGGCTATTAGTGGGTTAAGCTTGGCAACGAAGTCTTTTGACTCTTTTGGCTCGAGCGGAATAACTAAGTCTTTTCGGTGCGGAATCGCCAATTTAACCTGGCCTTGCTTATCGACTTTTACGGATTCCACGTCTTTAAGTGCAACGTCAAGCGGTATGATTGTCTGGAAAAGGAAGCCTAGGCTTCGTCGAAGTTTGGGTTTCGATTCAAGCACGTCTTCCAACTCTTTCCTCATGCCTCTCTTCAAGTCAACTTGCAGTAGCTTCTTATGGAGCTTAACGATCAAGTGCGGCTTGTCAATCACCATTACCACATCTTCAGTCGCCATTGCACATCACCCTTCATTCAATGCTACGTATTTAGCTTGATTTGTCTATATGTAGTTAAGACTTTTGCTTGTCTGCCAAGTCATCTACCCAACGCATTGCTGCTTGATGCTTAAATCATTCAGTCAATATGAGGGGTCCAAGTTTGAGGATTATTGAACCATTCACTTCGAGAAAACAAAGAGTGTCGCCAGGTTTCAATCCGAACTTTTTCCTGACTTCAATAGGCACAGTTATCTGACCTCGTACAGTTATTCTGGACTGTCCTCTAAAAACGGCCTCAACTTCCTTGCTCGGCAAAATCACTGTCACCAAGAGGGTTTTTGTTGTAGGGATCAGTATTTAGGAGCTTTGGTATTACTTTTCTTATCGCGCTTTCAAATCATACACTACGTACAATGTGTTAAATAAAAACAAGCATACATACGTAGCAAAAATGCAGGTTGGAGGTGATAGTTCATGCCAAAGAAAAAGGTGCAGAAAGCGCCCAAAATAAAGCCAGGTGCACGACTTACTGTCAGATCTGCTAAGCTGGCAGAGATGGGAGGACCGGTGCTTGCAACGAGGGCGGCAAGAAAATTGAAGACTCAAGAAGGACCCGTGTTAGCTACTCATGAGGGACCGACATTAGCCACTCATGAAGGACCGGTGCTTGCTTCGAGGACTGGAAAGAAATTGATGACTCATGAGGGACCAGTGCTGGCTACGCGCGAAGGACCTGTGTTAGCAACAGAGACGCGAAAACTGAAGAGCAGAGCAGTCATGAAGTAAGCGACTGCACTCTTGCGACTGTTCGACTTCTTGCTGTATCCCGCCCGCCTCCTTCTTTGTGACGAGGCTCTTTTTTTTCTCTCAAATCAGTGCTTCCATTATTCGCTCTCAGCTCACTACACTAAGGCGATCGTCTGAATCATGCATTCTAGCCTCTGTCGGGTTCAACACATCCGAATTGGCAACGAATTTGTGAAGAGCCTCCGTTAATGCAAGAACGTACAAGTGGATTCGCACGAACTCTAGAGATGGGTACTGTCCCACCGTACGAAATGATCTAAACACCCAAAAGACTGTGGTCCAGTAGCCGATCTGCAGAAATCCCGCGCCTGCTAGTAGTGAAACGCCAACGTAGTTCAGGGGCATCCAGAGAAGGCCTACTAACGCTAGAATGATTGACGTAGCTGCGATTAATGGATATAGAGTTAGCAGCCTTCTCCTTTTTCTTGAGAATGCGACCTTCCTGTTTCCTTGCTCTTCGGCGATTTTCCCGTGAATCTTTCGAAGTCTTTGAAAAGATCCTTCGTGCAGTCTCTTAAGTCTCTTAAGTTTTTCAGGTAGGTTCTTCATGTTTTCCTTGTTGATGGCTAGTATGGAATCAATTAAACCGACTCTATACGCACTGGTTGGTTTCAGATGCTTTTCGAGGCTTTCCATGCTCTTGACTGCAGATTGAAAGTTTCGCTCAGACTTCGCTATGAACTCGTCGACAAGGGGTCCATTATCGAGGAGGAACTGGAGGTTACTCATTAGAAGCGTTAATTCGCCATCTTTCATAGTTGCTAGCTGTCCAGTTCGGGGTGAAGCTAATTTGCCCAATGAGAACAGGGTGAGGTTTGTCTCACTCAGGCTCCTGTCCATGTAACCGTACCAAGCTTGACACACAAAAAGAGGGCCAAAATCGCCTATGTGTCCCTCTATTTCCTCTGTCCTGCCAACGAATAACAACGACCCGCCGATGGGTTCGAAGAAAGAGCTCACTTGGTATTTTTCGGGATGCATGAGGCTTTCGCGGACGCTTCTTCTAGTTTCAGCACTCAGCAAGGCTAGACTGTCGAAGTCGTATATGACCTGTTTTTTGAAATCCTCAACTTCGTCGTACAAGTCAGTTACGGCTAGGTCTCTTGTGAACAGCGCTGGGAGTAGGGTTTTCTGGTATTTTTTCAGCAAGTCAGGTGGGAGTTCAACTGTGCAGACGTTTCCTGAGGCTGAATGAAGGAGGTACAGAGTGGTCCTGCATTCTTGCTTGATTATTTGGTCTACGAGGGTTCTCGCTTCAGGCATGCCTGCGTCGGATGCTTCGCTAGCCAGTTTTCTGAGGAAGTCAGTTAGCTTAGCCTTCTTTGGGTTATAGATTCCTATGCTGGCTAATATTCCGTGTTCATGTTCCTTGAGGAAATTCTGATAGCATGATCTGAACGCTTGCTCCATTTCTCCTATGTGGCTTCTTGCTTGAACCATAGCCCATTTTGTGCCACCGATTCTAAGTTCTAGAATACACAGCGGTCCCTGTCTCCTCGCCTCGAACTTCTTGGTGAACCCTTTTGCGGTTTTCCGCAGTTTCGCTATGCAGCTTTCGGCGAGAGTCCCGGGGATTTCGGAAGGGAGACAGTGGAAAGTGGAAAGATCGCGGTCATGAACGGTTTCTAGCTGCAGGTTTCTGATTCTTGCTTTGTTGACCGTTGATACGAATATTACGCCGTATCCCGCGAGGCTCATGGCGAAGTATATGATGGTTAGAAGGGCGACCGTTACGGAGGTTGCAGAAAATGGTTGTACCAGCGTGATCATGGCGGACAGGTCGAGGGTATGAAAGACGACGTCGCTTGCCATGTATAGCGTAATGAGCGAGGTTTGATAGACTAGGTAAACGAAAAATACTGAAGCTATAACTGCATACGCCAGTAGAGCCATTTTCTTCTTGATTTTTAGGGATCTTTGATCTTTCTTTTCGTGTCTTCTCAAGGCTCTGTTTAGCAGGTGCTTTAGGTAGTCGACGGAATCCTGCCTGAGGTTTGGGATGTTCAATATGTCTGCGAGCGCGTAATACCCATCAGAATCAAACGTTGGGACGAGATTCCAAAGAGTCATGTAGAAGCAGAAGAAAGCGGTCATCGAGATGAAATGGAACGCAGAAGGGTTCAAAGGCAAGAGAAATGTGATTAGCACAAGGGCTGACCCGACCAAGAGCGTGGAGAGGTTTCCTGCCATGTAGACTAGTATTCTTTGGCGTCGTTGAAGCGTCCACGAATCTCTTGCATCAATATAGAAGAAAGGTCCTAGATACAGAAGGCCTGTGCCTATTTCCCCGGGAGAGCCTCCATAATGAACCAGAGCCAGACCGTGTGACCATTCGTGAAGCGCAATTACAGGCGCCATTACGATGAAGAAGTAGAAGAAGAACCCGACGACAGATGACCCCAGAATCTCGAAGCTGCTTTTCTCAGCGAATATGGAAGCGAAGGTTCCAGCGAAGAGAAAAGTGGCCAGAATTACAAATGCTATGCTTGCCCAAAGAAGTGGCGCATGCAGCAGTGGTCGGATTTTTTTGTGAATGTGCGTAATGAACTCTTTGCTTTCTTTTATTAGGCTGATCTCTATTCGGAACGCTGATACAATGTTGATTCTTTTTGTGGGCTTAGGCTCCGACTGGGACTCCAGAAGTTCTTCTCCAGCGAGAGCTACTAGAGAGTTGCTTACCATTTTCGGCGTTACGTTGGACCATTTTTTAGAAGCCGTGTCTTGTATCTCAAGTACTGTGCGTTTTCCATCGATGAGAAGCCAGACTTGATAGGTTAACTCGTCGAGCGTGTACGTTAGTCCTGTGGCATGGTTTTTCATAACTCTTAGCTCTTCGTCGTCGACCGTCATGGTTTTCACGTTGACTTTTGGACCGCGGTATGGGGTGAAATTCGAGTTGTAGTTTATTTCGAAGATGACGTCGGTTTTTGACAATGATGCAGACATTCAGACGCGCCGAAGTGGATTATCTAGTTCCATGGGTTTAAGCCTTATGAAAACTAAACCTGACGAGTGCCCGTGATGTAAAAGACAAAATTTAATATGCTTTTTGTCGTATAAGTTCATGCTTCCTCAATGTCCAAGCTTGATCATGTTAGTCTTTCAAAATTTCTGTCGAAGCCTCGTTTCTTGCACGAGGTTGCGGAACATTATGGAATCTCGAAAGAACTCGCGGAGTTTCATCTGCGAGGAGCGGTTAAATCTGGGCAGGTTCTCATCAGCGAAAGACCCGTATTCCAGACTCTGCGACTTTCGAATCGTCGAAAAAAACGATCTGGTGGATTCGTTTATGTTTCTGAGAAAAGCCCAGGTCTCGTGAACAATTGGACAAGGTTTTCTCTTAAGACGTTATGCGTTTCAACTGGGTCAAAAGGTGAAGCTGTTTCCGTTAGGTTCCTGTCGAGTACTGATGCTTTGAAGGCAAGAGAAGTGTTCGACCGCAAATTGCCAGGTTCTTTTGGCGAAGGAACGACAGACTCACGCGTTGATAAGCATCGCCTGAAGGCAACTGGCTCCCTAGTGCCACCTTTTGATGGGTCACGTAGCAAAGTAAAGCTGTCTAGGCAAAGGAGCGTTGACCAATTGCTGCGAAATATGCCACGCTCAGTTGCCGAGGAAGCGAAATCTATTTCGCAGGTTGAGAGAATTCGTTTGTTTCGAGCCTTGGTGAAGGAGCCTTTGCCTTTTCTGGATCTTCACGGTCGTTTCGGCGTTTCGAAGCAGATTGTAAGAAGGCTGATAAAGAACGGGTTTTTGAGGGAAACGTGGGGTCCCAAGGCTATAGGGGTCAGATTTAAGCTGACGAACAAGGGCAGGGTACATTTGAGGGAGCTTGAGGCAGCCGCTAAGTATGAACCAACCGTAAGAGAGACCACTTTCATTCGGCTCAAGCATAGATCTCCTTTCTGATGTTGCGAGTACAACTTTCAGCACGCAGCTCACAAACATCATCATGCCAAGCCGCACATCAAAAAACGTTACTTTAACGTGGAACACGATGGAAGTTCCATATGGCAACTACCCCATAAGCGCCCAAGTTGACCCTGTTATAGGCGAAACAGACATAACAAACAATATGCGCACAGATGGCTCGATTAAAGTCACAATCATCGGCGACGCCAACAGAGACGGACACGTAGACATCATCGACCTGTACGCAGTTGGCAAGGCAATTGGCACCGGTTCGTCAACGTCCAACTGGAACCCAAACTGTGACTTCAACGACGACAATGCAATAAATCCATTGGACCTGCTGGACGTAAGCAAGAATTATGGAAAAGCCATTTGACCGTGCTCTGCTCTGCACTAGTCTCTTTTTTTATGGAGTTCCTCTAGACATTTATCTATCCTTGTGTTCATGACTTCGTAGCTTTCCTGAGTGATCTTGCCGTCAGTTACGCCTTCTAAAATCGTGTTCCTCAACATGCTAAGCTGTTTTTCACATTCGCTAGGATTATCCTTCAGCCTAGAATAGACGTTGTCTATTTCGGTCAGAAAGGCTTTGACGACTCCCCTTCCTCTACGTGTCCTAACCCACGCAATTCCAACAAATGCGACACTGACCACTATTCCTACAGCGCCCAGGATAACCTGCACAATATCAGGCCTGAGTAGAGTCTCCCACCAAGCAGTTTCACGGATGTAATGGGCTGTTGCTTCACTAGGCTCATTCATAACAATTGTTATCGGGTTAACGCCAACATCCCAGCTTGTTCCATCAACTGTCCAACGTTCAAACAAGCGTCCATCTATTTTCTGAGCTGTGCAGGTCACTTGGGTATCGTTGTCAAACCACGGTCCCGCTGGAGAGACACTTGGCTCAGGGCTTATTCCTGCAGGGTCAGTGTGAACAGTCAGGAGATATTGGGTTTTCCAGGTCCATGTTATGCTTGATGGCTGATCAAACGTAAAGGTCACAGATGCAGTTGTTCCAGATGCGGGAATGCTTCCCGTGCCAGTCCAGCCTGTGGATACAAAGCGGGTGCCAGTTGGTCCGGATACGGGCGACGTGACTGACACGGTGATGGGTTTGCCCGCTTCAAACCATCCGCTCGTAGGTGTAAGTGTGCCATATAGTGAAGTTACGGCTAAGTAGTACAAGTACTGAGTTCTGTAGTTTCCCACTATGTCGCCAGGCGTTGACACCGTTATCTGTTCGCTTTCTTGAGACGATAGGCCGTTTGTGTAGTTCCAGGCATATTGCTTGGCGTTGGGAACGACTACTAAGGGTGATCTGAAAGTAAACGTGTGCGCACTACCATTGTCCCACCAAAGAGGAACGGGAAGAAGCGTCGTATTGTATCCTGTTCCATCTATCGTTACGACAGTGCCTTCAAAATCAAAGCCGACGCCGGTCTGACTGAAAACTACTCTGCACTGGGTCTTGTAGTAAGCAGTGTAAGTGGTTGAACCGGTCACGGTTATTGCTTTCAGCGAGTTTGATGAACTGTCGTTCCATTGAGTGAACTTGTATCGGATGTCCGAAGCAGCGTTAGCTGTTAGCGCAACTGACACGTTGTGCATGCTTCCCTTGGTCCACCAGAGGCTTTGCGGCAAATCAACGGTCACCGTGTCGATGCTGGCGTTCACAGTCGCTGTAGAACCAGACTGGTCAATTGTTACGTAATATTGAGTCTCATATTCGGCTACCAGCGTCAGGGCTGCGTTTACCAAAAGGGTTCTTGGATTCGACGGGTCAAGATCGCTCCATCGAGCGAAGCTTTCACGCGAATTGGGTCCAGTCGAGATAGGAGTTGCAACGTTGATTGTGTAGGAGTTTGGCAGCACAAATACTCGGATTGTTCCATTCACATCCGTTGCAAATGGCTTTTCGTCGATCTTTGCTGAGATGCCGGGGAAGGGCGTTTTGATGGTTAAGATGCAGCCGGACACATGGTATTTGACGAATTTATCCCATGTGGAGTCCTTCGCAAAGTCTGTCTTATTGTACTCAGTCTCAAGGGAATTGTATCCCTGTCCTCTTCTCTTGGGAAAGAATATTGACAAACCATGGGAGTTTGCGCAGCTTTTGTTAGCTGCTTTGATTATTGTATTTCCAACTGAGAATGCTGTCATCACTTGATCGGCAGCGTCCTGAAGCTCCTCGTCAAGAACAAGTTGCCTAGCCAATTGGGCGAAGTGGTAGAGGTCAGTGTAGTTTCCGGTGTCGCCCGTGTAAGGTCCTACATGTTCTTCGGTTAGATTTCTGGCTAGGATTATTTGGTCATGTGATGACAACAGTAGAGATAGGTATGGGGTTTCCTTTTCTTTCAGTTTCGTGGCGAAGTCGTCGATTGCTGCCATCAGAGTCGTAATCTTGGTTAGATCAGTCGCCGCCATCGTTGCATTCGTAATATCGCTACGACTATTGCACCAATTCACGTATCTTGTGACTACCTTTTCGGCAAACGCGGTAGGCAATGTCGAAGGGTCACTTGTCAAATCTGTAAGGTAGTTCTCGTAAGGGGCTGGTTGATAACCGAGTCCTTCCGGACCGATTAGCACATTCGCGTAGTCTTTAATCTGGTAGGCTACCTCAGTCATGCTCATGCTGCAGGCATCAAGGAACACTACGTCGATTATTGCTTGGAGCCCGCTCAAAGCTTGGCTAATCTCTGGAAGAGTTAAGTAGTCCCCACTTGTGTAGTCAAAACAAGTACCTACATACCCAGCGCCGTGATCCCACAGCGCCAAGAAATAGTAATTCGCGGGGTAGTTGATTGTCGCCCAGTTCACAAAGTCTCTTAGTGTATTGGGGTCTCCCATGTTTGCCAGATTCTCGCTTATCCATTCTGTTGCGTTCGCCGCAGTAGGAGTCAAACCCTTGGTAACATTGAACCGCTTAACATCGGTCCACGCGCCGTATCTGCTATCGTAGCCAGGTATTCTATCCATTTGCACAACGACGTTCACATCGTCTGTAGCACCCACACTGGACAGTTTCAGGAAAAGGTCAATGCCCGCCTCTTCCAAGTTGTTGTCTGCATCAAGATACACCATAAACGTCCAATCTTTGACCGGTGCGCTTCCAACAGTGAAGGGTGTAGTTGCAACTGGTCCATAGCTCTGTGAGATATTATTGAAACAGTAGGTGTCAAGGTAAACTTCGACTTTCCAGCTTCCTGCGGGCGTGCTTGTGTCAATGTCTATGTAGTTGTTACGTGTGTAGTTGTATTCCCAATAGTTCCTGTTAAGGTCGGTGTCCTTGTAATCTGTGAAGTTGGCTGAGTAAGTCTTGTAAACGCTACCATTAGGCTGTACCCAGACAGTTGTGAAGTTGTGGCAGATTCCCAGTTCTTCGTTGAGGTAGGCGATCTTGTCAAACCTCAAATAATGGTAAGCCTTCGTGTCCACGCCTTTCGTAAACCTAGACGTTATGTTAATGGGGTTTCCGTTCACATCAAAGCCTTTGCATATGCGAGGGCTGTTCAACCCGCCGTTTGTTATTTCAAAGAACTCAGAAAACGCTGGGGAAGGGGAGCTGTCTAAATGAACGTCGACTTTGTATGCCTTGGGATAATTGTGTCCAGGCCAAAACCCCGATATATTGAGCCAGCCCGCGAAAGGGTATGTCCCAGGGATCGTCGTCGTTTTGTTCCAGTTATAGCAGGAAACCCAGTCTCGAGATGAATTGCTCCTGTAATTCCATTTGAACTCGATTGTCTCATTGATTGAGACCGTTGTTAAACAAACTGCACTAATGTCGCTGGGCCTGAAAATCGTTGTGGGTTCAATGGGGTTCCAGGCGAGGTCGAAACCCTTGCACATCAAGTGTCGGCTGAATGAAGGGGGATCTGAAAGCTGCGAAGGCTGCTGTGTTTCATGGTTTTCTTGGGAGAGTCTGACTATATCGCCTTGAAAATACTTGGCAGTTGTCGTTTCAGCTTCAATAGCAGTCGCTGAACTCGGGAGGGCAATAACGTCTTTAGTCGATGAACCATTATTCTCCAATTGAGCGGCGTCAGCAAATGCCACTTCTGATGTGTCAGTTTGGACGCTGAATGCATTTGCCAAAACGAAAAGAAATGCAAGAATCAATAGGCAAATCCTTTTGTTCATCTTGAATTTAATCCCTAAGGCTCAATGACACATTATTAATCGGGCAAACCTATGATATAAGAATTCGGATAATCCAAAGCCTAGAGAGGAAGCTTCCAGAGTACACCAAATCGTTGTAACGATCAAGTTGCCTTTTGGAGTCTGAAATTGAGCTAGGGTTTCTCTTCTGATTCGACCTTTCTGTTGTTTAGTCCAGCCTCTACGCCAAATAACCGCATCAAGAACTTGAAGACATTGAAAGCCGCGTTCTTGTCTGCCTTCAAGCCCGTGGTCGCGCCCAGCAAGCAGATGCCTTCCCACCCGCGTTGTTTCGCCAAGCCCAGCATCAAACCTGCTGCACCCGCAATCCGCCCTGCACCGTAAAGAACAGCGCCTTTCTCCATGGTTTCAACCGCGAGCTTTTCCGATGTGGCAGCCACATACACCTCACCAGCGGGACGAGGTTGAGGCACACCGCCCATCGTAGCTAGAAACCTGCATCCAAACTGCTCAGCAAAATCCAGAATGTCGCTGCACAGTCTATAATGAGCTTCAACATCCTCACGCGCAGGCTGAGCATCGCCAGTTAAAACCAGAAACTCAGCCTTGCCGAATGTTGCCTTACTAAACTCATAATGAGGCGGACGGGCAACACCGTCTTTCTCGACGTTAACAAAATCTGGGAACGAAGGCGAGTACAGTTCAGCGAAAACCTCTGCGCGAGTGAATTCAATCAGCAGACGAGCCGACAGTTTGCCTACATTGCCGAACCCTGGCAGACCCTCAACTAGCACGGGCTTCTCGAATACAGGCTTAGATAGCATTCGGAAAATAGGCTTCTCCCAAGTCATAAGATGCACCTAGCAGATGAATGGGTAATAGGCATGCGGTTTCAGCCATAAAAACCTTTTAAGCTTGCACCCACTTCAAATCTGAAGGCGGCGGGGAAAAAACCGTAGCGAGAGACGCTAAGTCTCCTAGACGGGTGGGGTAGCCAGGTTAACCCGCTGGGCTCATAACCCAGAGATCGGTAGTTCAAAAGGAGGAGCAAGACCTCCTGAAAGTCTACCCCCCGCTACCAACCGTTGCAATCAGCGCTGTAAAACTTAAATATGGTCTAGGGCGTAATTCTTCGAAAAGGGGTTACAGATGATTGATCAAGCATTCCTTCAATTGCCTAAACTGGGTTTAGGACTCATCTTTGAGATCATTATATTGCTGGCGCTTCTGATCATAGGCATCATCATAATCATAGTTATCGCCAAAGTATTGCTGTTCTTCCTGCCCGCAGCCATAATAGCCGTGGTAGTCTGGTTCCTAACTGGCTACGACTACTTCTGGGCTGGAGTAGCGTTCCTCGTAGTAGCGTTTCTCTCGATATTTAGGCGGAAATGACCAAGGCTTAGCTAAAAGAAAATGGAAGGTTAGGCTCGAGCAGCGGCTTTTCCCAGGGCTGTGACTCCTGGCAGCTGCTCCCCCATGAGAAATTCGATCAGAGCGCCTCCTGCTGTGCTTATGTAACCCATCTTGCTGGTTAATTCGAGCTCTTCAACCGCAGCGATTGAGTGTCCTCCGCCTACGAGCGAGAACGCCTTTGACTGGGCTATGGCTTCAAACGTCTTGGTTGTTCCAAAAGCGAACTGCTTGTTCTCAAACACTCCCATGGGTCCACTGATAACTATGGACTTAGCGCCCTTGACGATGTTAGCGTATTTCTTGATTGTTTCAGTTCCAATATCATAGATTGGATAGTTGATGGGCAGTTTGCTTACTGGTATCTCCTTTCTCTTGCGGTCAGCTTCTACAGCCAAGTCCACGGGAACCTCAATGTTCTTCGGATAGGTTGTCATAAGGTCCTTGATGCCTGGGATGAATTGTGTCAGCTCTTTTTTCTCTAGAAACGCCATGTTCGGCTTGCCCAGGTCCAGTCCTTTAGCGGCTAGGAAGAGGTGTCCCACCACGCCTCCAGTCAACACGTGGTCAGCGATCTTGTTCTTCAACACGTACTGACTGATTTTCAAGGCGTCATCAGCCTTGGCGCCGCCGAGGATGTAGACGCAGGGCTTCTCAGGGTTCTGCACGACTTTGGTTAAGGCTTTGACTTCACGTTCCATTATTCGCCCGGCTACACTTGGCAAGACAGCTGTGAAGCCGACGATTGACACGTGTGCCCGATGAGCTGCGGCAAAGGCGTCATTTACAAACACTTGGGCTAAGGGAGCCAGTTTCTTGACAAATTCTGTTTTGGCGTGATCTTCAGGAGTCCCCTTCTTCTGTTCATCAGCGAAATTGCGGACGTTTTCGAGGACCAAGATTTCGCCGTTCTTCAGTTCTTTGGTGGCTTTCTGTGCTTTTTCGCCGAAAACATCGTCTATGTATCTTACTGGTTTGCCCAAGATTCTGCCTAGGATCTCAGCATGTTCCTTCAATGGCGTGAAGTCTGGGTCGCCTGGTCTTCCCTGATGGGCTAGTATGACGACTTTGGCGCCTTTCTGAGACAATTCTTTGATGGTTGATTCTCCGTGGGCTTTTATGCGTGTGTCATCAAGCACTTTTCTAGTGTTGATGTCGATTGGACTGTTGAAGTCAACTCTGACTAAGGCGGTTTTCCCTTTGAAGTCAAAATCGTTAATGGTTAATATTTTTGGCATTTTATCACCTGTATGAGTGTTTGGTTGGGAGTTGTTATGAGAAATCGTAGTGTTTCAGCTTTTGGTATTTATCACTTGTCTAATAAGAAAATAAAAGAGGGGTAGAACGCGGCTTTTTTAGAAGCCTGCCTTTTTGCCTATGAGTTCAATGAGTTCGGTCATTCGGCAGCTGAAGCCCCATTCGTTGTCGTACCAAGCGAGCACTTTGACGAAGTTACCACCTATGACCATAGTTGACTGCGCGTCGAAGCCGGCTGACCATGTGCTGTGTAAGTAGTCTTGTGAAACGACTGGATCGTCTGTGTATTCTAGGATGCCTTTAAGTGGTCCTTCCGATGCTTTCTTGAAGGCGGCGTTGATTTCCTCTTTGGTTGTGCTCTTCTCTAAGAGACAGGTCAAATCAACGACTGAGACGTCGGGCACGGGCACCCGCAGGGCAATTCCGTCCATTCTTCCTGTCAATTCAGGCAGCACCAGTGTGGCGGCTTTGGCTGCTCCAGTAGTCGTTGGGATGATGTTTATCGCTCCAGCTCGGGCTCGGCGCAAGTCAGGGTGAACCAAGTCTTGGATTCTTTGGTCGTTAGTGTACGCGTGCGCTGTCATCATAAAGCCTGTTTTAAGACCGAAGTTGTCGTGCAATACTTTGGCGACTGGCGCGACGCAGTTGGTTGTGCATGAAGCGTTTGAGAGTATGTTGTGCTTACCATGGTCGTATTGCCCTTCGTTAACACCCATTACGATGGTTATGTCGGGGTTCTTAGCTGGCGCGGAAATGAGGACTTTCTTTGCTCCTGCTGTCAAGTGCATTGCGGCTTTTTCTCTGTCTGTGAACAGTCCAGTGGATTCTACAGCTAGGAACACGTCCATGTCTTTCCACGGAAGTTTCGATGGGTCGCGTTCCATGAGTGTGCGGATTTTTTTGCCTTTGACGATTACGCCGTCTTGGGCTGCTTCAACTGGGAATGGTGCTCGCCCATGGACTGAGTCGTATTTCAGCAGGTGTGCCAATGTTTTAGGGTCGGTTATGTCGTTGACAGCCACGAAGTCGATTTTGGCGTTGCGTTCAACTGCAGCTCTGAAGAGAAGTCGTCCAATTCTGCCGAATCCGTTTATGGCTACCTTGATTGCCATCTTTCAGCATCTCCTTTCCATTTTTCAGCTTACTTCTGAAGAAAACCACCTAATAGAGCTTCCCTAATTTATAACTTTCACAAGTAGAAAAAACGGATGAAAAAGCAGGAGCTGCCTAGAGATGGGGAATCTATCTGCGCAGCTTTAGTGTTGCTGCTTCTGCGGCTAGTGCCATTAGCTCCCATGTTTCGCAGAGTGGCGGTGCATAGCATGTGTCGGATTTAGCCAGTTCATGTACTGTGATGTTCTTTTGTATTCCAATGGATATGGCGTTGATGCGTTGAGTAACCTCTTCTCCTCCAGTAATCTGAGCTCCGATGACTCGTTCCATTGCCTTCTCAACAACGACCTTTACCCGTATGGGCTTGGCACCTGGATAGTACTGAGCTCTAGTGCTGCCGCTTATGACGCCTGAAACCACATCAAACCCAGCTCTTCTCGCGAAGAACTCATTTAGACCAGTGACACCTATCTCTGTGTCGAAGAATTTGGTGACAGCTGAACCTATAGCGCCTGGAAATATGGCGTATCCACCTGCAGCGTTAGTTCCAGCCACCTTGCCCTGTCTCACTGCAACGGTGCCCAACTGGGGAACGTATGGTCTTTGAGACACCATGTGAGTGGTCTCAGCGCAGTCTCCGATAGCATAAACCCCTGGCACGCTAGTCTCCATTCTAGGATTAACCTTGATGGCTTTGGTTTCGCCCATTGCCAAACCCGCTTTCTGCGCAAGGTCAGTGTTAGCTCGGACCCCGAAAGCTGCGACACACAGATCTGCGGCAATCTTCTCGCCTCCAGCTACAACGCCTGTAACTTGGTCGCCGCCAATGAATTCTTCGACTCCCTTGCCAGTCAGTATGGTTATGCCCTTGGCTTCGAGCATTTCTTGAACTGCCTTTGCCATGTCAACGTCCAGCATAACTGGCATGATTTGTGGCAGCAATTCGACGACTGTTGTCTTGACACCTTGTTCAGTTAAGCCTATAGCAACTTCAAGTCCGATGAGACCTGCTCCCAACACGACTGCGGTTTTGGCGCCTTTTTGCACTGCTTGATTGATTTTTTCTCCGTCTTCTAGCGTGCGCACCGTGTGAATGCCCTGTTTCTCTTTTCCTTTCACTGGAGGAATGAAGACGTTGGCTCCTGTAGCGATTACGAGGCTGTCGTATGACAGAGTCTCTTGCTTTCCGCTTTTGTCAACGGTTTCAAGGGTCTTGGCTTTGGTGTCGATGTTTGTGGCTGTTGTCTCGCGTCGTAGGTCTAGTTTCATCATTTGGTAGTAGCTGGATGGATACACGATCAGGTCAGTGAATTTAGGTATGTGCCCGCCGATGACGAATGGGATGCCGCATCGTGAATAGCCAGCGTGCTTTTCAGTCGTTAGTAGGATGATTTCTGCTGTGCGATCGGTCTTTCTAGCTGCGCTTGCAGCATCTACGGCTGCTGCGTGTGCGCCTATCATTACGATTTTGCGTGGCATTCTTGTGCGCCTTTTTTAGCCTTTGGCGATCAGGTTTTTGTGCCATTCCACTGACTTGTTGAAGTCCATGAGAGCGCTCAGTTCAGCGTTTAGGTTTGAAGGCGTGATGATTAAAAGCCATCCTTTGCCGAAGGGGTCTTCATTTAGAATTTCAGGCTTGGACGTAACTTCTTGGTTGACTTGGTCGATTGTGCCACTAAGTGGCGATATCAAGTCTGAAACTGCCTTGACCGATTCCACACTTCCAAAAGGCGTGTTGGCACTGACGCTGCCACCCGCGCTTGGTAGCTCTACAAACACGATTTCGCGAAGTTGCTTCTGAGCGTAGTCGGTGACTCCCAGTCTTACTTTTGCACCTTCGATTTTTGCCCAGAACCAGTCTTTGCTGTAGTATAAGCCCTCAGGGATTTCATAGCCGTCTACTTTGACCATTTTGAACATTTCACCTCTGCTTTGAGCTTACCTATTGTGTGCACATAATGTTTTAAAACTAACGATTCAAAACAGAGCTTTACGCTCTCGAACTTAGAGCATGGGTTCAGAAAATTAGGCTAGGTTTCGGACTATTGCTTTTGCCTGCTTCTTGGTTCCTGCAAGATACTCTATCATGCCTTCATCCAAGTCAAGCCACTTTGCCAACCCAGCAGCCATTTGAGAGCTGTCTTCGAAAATCATTCTGAGATACGGCAGAATTTCTCGGACACCTGCCCGTGCTGACGTGTGACATCGCTTCTTGATCTTGACGCCTATCGCCACTTGCATTTGACGTTCTGCTCTCGTACGTGACAGCATCTTGATACGCTCTGGAAACCTCAGCGGCACAAACCCGCTGGGCTGCGTTTTCTCCCGTGCCATAGCTACGCCTGCAGTCATGAAATCGATCACGTAGCGAGTAAGCGCCCAGTTTTGAGACATCGCGATTCGTCCACGGTACAGATCGGCGGTTGCAAGCGAATCCATCGCTTTGGCTAGATCATGAGGATCGTGTAGGTGATGCGGCAGGTTCTCGTAGATCCATTGGAACAGCATGTCCGGATCAACATCAGCCATATCCACTGCATGTCTAGCTTGATCGGCGCTCTTGCCATAGAAAACCAAGCGCAGAACATTGAATATGGCCTCTTTTCGGTCTCGGTAAGCCAGCCAAGACACATCTTCATATGTGAGCTTCTGCTTGCCTTGCGCCAAAGCCTGAAGGTCATTCACAGCGGATCGGACATCGCCTTCGCTTCGTTGGGCAATGAATTTGAGCGCTATTTCTTCAGCTTGGATGCCTTCACGGTCGCAGATTCGTTTCAGATGCTTCGCAATCGAGCCTGCTGCTGGCTTCTTGAATTCAATGGTCTCGCAGTAATAGCGCAAGGCACCTAGGCGTGGATCGTATGCGTTATTAGCGATAAGGATGATCGGCACCAGTGCATTTTTTGCGATTTGGGTGATGGCGCCGACTCCGCCCCTGTCTTCTCTGCCCGTGATGCCGTCTAACTCATCGAATAAGATCAAGCGTTTCTTTCCAAATAATGTGCCTGATTGTGAGGCTAAGCCCGCGAACTTTTGCACTGCTTCTTCGGTGCGGTAGTCGCTGGCGTTGCGCTCCACCAGTTCCATGTTGAGGTCTTTGGCTAAGGCTTCAACCGTCACGGTTTTGCCGATGCCTGGTGGACCGTGCAGAAATGCTGCTCGCCTTTTAGGTGTGCTCTTTTCCCATGATTTGACCCAAGTGACGAGTCTTTGGATTGCTTCTTCGTTACCTACCACTTCGCTAAGTGAGCGTGGTTTGTGCTTCACGGTCCAGGCAGCGTACATGAGTGTATAACCTTAAGATGCATGTTTTATGTCGTAGCCTGCCTCAACCAATCGTGCCAATAAGGAGCTCAACTGGACTTCTTCGTCTGCGCCTTGGACCAGTCGAAAGTCAACTTCGCCTATGACATCGGCTAGCTTGATCTTCCAAGGTTCGGGTACATCTTTCATCTTGAAGACTTCTATGTGCACTTGCCGTATTATGTCGCTGCCTGCTACACCGTATTTGAGCATCATTTCGCGTAATTTTTCGCGTGAGCCTATGAAGTCGCCTTTCATGGCCGAATTGAGCATTTCACGCACGTCAGCCGGGTTGGCTCTGCCGATGACGGAATAGACTATTTCATTGGTTACAGGCTTGCCCAACGAGGCTGCTGCTTGTAACGTGTTTAAGGCTCGGCGAAGGTCGCCGCCGCTCATCTCAAAAATAGCTTCCAATCCATCTGGTTGCAGTTTCACTTTTTCTTTGTCAGCTATGTTACAGAGGTACGTGTCTTGGTCTTTTCTGCCCAAGTACGTGAATCTGAAGGGCGCGCAGCGTGATTGTATGGGCTCGATGATTTTGCCGCTGTAATTAGCTATGAGGATGAACCTGCAGCTTTCACTGAATCGTTCCATAGTGCGGCGTAGAGCCTGCTGTGCGTCACTGGTCATGTTGTCAGCTTCGTCGAGAATGAGGATTTTGAACGGAATCTCGCCTATCGATTTGATGCGGGCGAAGGTTTTGACGGTTTCGCGGACCACGTTTATGCCGCGTTCGTCGCTGGCGTTCAACTCCATCAAGTGTTCGCGGTAGCCTTCGCCGTATAGGTCGCGGGCCAGGCACAATGCAGCTGTGGTTTTGCCCGTGCCAGGTGGACCAGCAAAAATGCAGTGGGGCACGTTGCGGTTCTTGACGAAGCTTTTTAGGCGTTCGACGATTTCGGTTTGGTTCATCATTTCGTTCAGCGTCTTGGGGCGGTATTTCTCTGCCCACATTTCGTAGCTCAAGACTGCGTTCGCTCCTCGGTGGCGTATATGCTTGTTGTGAACTGGAATAAAACACTATTCACCCAGCTTTTGCTTTATTCACGAACTTTTGCTATTTGCGCTAGCGAAAAGATTTTTGCCGCCTTCAGCGTAATCGCGGGGTTGATTATCTTTCTCCTTTGAGCCATCCCTTGATTCCGAGTTCCTTGACTGTTATTGTTACTGGCTCGGGTTCGTGAGTCTTGTACTTGCCGTTTTCGTCCAGATACAGTATCGTCGGTTTTAGAGGGAAAACGCCTTGGGCTTTCGGCTTGAGAACGAGTTTTACCTCTTCTGTTTTTAGGGGATCAAGTCGTTTTCCCTTCATGTTTAGATAGCTGTCTTCTACGCGATAGATTTCGGGTTCTTCGGCTATTTCAAAGCTGCCCGGAATAACTTCTGTGACCTTGATCAGTAGAGCAGGGCTCTTTCCGGCATTAACGAGCTCTATCTCGACATTCAGGTTTTCGCCTACTTTGAGTTCTTTTTGCCGTATTATCAAGTTTGCCTGTATGTCTGCGTGCTCGAATCTTTCCGAGCCTACTGCCTGCTCCCGGGTTGGTGTCGGCATCGTGAAGGAGTTTGTTGTAGAAACGATTGATGGGGCATGTAACACTTCGGTGAGGGACATGGCAAGTTCCCGTTCCTTTCTTGTTTTTTCCAGCAATCCCAGCACTTGTTCCCTTTTCTCCGGGTGCTCCGCTCTCATGAAAGAGCCAGCCGATGTCTGGAGAACCTTTTCAGCCATCGCGTAAAGCTTGGCCTTTTTTTCAGGATCACTTTCTTTTGCTGCGCTGTCCATGTGTAAGTAGGCGTCAAAGAGCAGCTTCGTCGCCGTAGAGTATTCTGAAGCCTTTGGGAAACCCGCTTTTATGTAGTAGTTCGCGGCGCTTTCCAAGCATTTTATTGCTTCATGGTACATGTCCGTGTTTCTGGTGTCAGCAAATTTTGTTCCTGCTTCAAGTGCCATGCAGAAACGGCTATGTCCCGTGACCAGCATCTTCGTTTTCTCGTTCGGACTGAACTCTCTGGCTCCTTCAAAGAGCCTGGATGCCTCCACATACAGTGCGGGTGAAGCCTCTGCTTCAGCTAACGTCATTTTTTGCCAAGCCTGAGAAAGATTGATGATTAGCCTGAATTCTCTTTGTTCTTGTTCGGACTCTGATGCACGAGTTATCTTTTCAAATGCTTGGGTGGCTGAGATATATTTTTCAGAGCTAGAGTAGTGGTCGCCCTTCTTGTCGAGAATTCTTGCTTGTTCAACGGCAATTCTGGCTGAACAATACTCACGCCTTATGTCGGTTGCCTTTACCATGCCCGTTGCCATTTGTTGCTCATCAGGATCTTCTACCTTGCTGATCTGTGTTTGAAGTGATCTTTTGGTTTCATTGAATAGGCCAGAGGCTTCCTCGAATGCTTTGATGGCTTCTTCACTTTGATCATTTCGACTCAGCTCCTCGGCATTTTCTATCTGGGCCCAAGCTAAGTAATTAGGGGCTAGGTAACTCCATCGCTTCAGTGTCTTGTGCATGTTGGCGGCTTTCTTAAAATGTTCCTCCGCTGAACTGTATTCCTGTTTTCCGTGATGGTGTCTTGCCTTCTCGATTTCAGTCCAAGCCAGCATGTAAAGTGCATGGTTTTGACAAAAATCTTTTAGCTGAGGAATCTTCTCAGCAACGAGCTGATAGTTCTCCGCAGCGAGTTGGAAGTTGTCTGCAGCTTTCATGCGTTCACCAACTCGGTCGTAAAGTCTTGCGGTTCTCCAGTAGGCTTCAGCCACTCGGCTAGGCATTCCTGCCTTCTGATACACTTCGGCGGCGCCTTGGTGAACTTCAACTGCCTTGGTGACGACTTTCTCGTCCTTTGTCACCGCGTATAGTCGATCCAACACTTCGCCGAACCAATCATGGAACCGTCCCAAGGATGCAAAGTCCGATTGTAGCGGCTTCACTACAACTGTTTGCACGTATCTTGTGCATGCTGCTATGCATTTCTCCATGCATGAAACTGCGTCTTCAAGAAGATGTCTCTTCTGCTCATCGGATTCTTTCATCTCAGCCAAGTCTGCTTTTATCAGAGCCAAGTAGTTCTGATCTACACCATTATCCCAGCCGCCGGGGAGAGATAACTGATTCGCGATCTTGATGTTCTTCTCCCTGAGCTGCAGCGCTTCTTCAAGTAATCTCTTTTTCTCAGTCACATTTGTCTCAGTTTCGGAGAGAAAAAACATAGCTTTGCTGAGACCATGAAACACAACCCTCATTTCCATGGGAGAACTCGAAAGTTGAGGGTGTTCAGAACCTTTACGTCCGACTTCAACGGCGCGTCTTAAGAGAGCACGTTTTCCCTCCAGACTCGTTTCAAGTTCAGCTAGACTAAGATAGCTGTCAATAAGTGAGCTGAGTCTTGTGAAGACCCGATCGTAACGACCAATCAAAAGATTCTGACCGATAGCCTCTTCGGCGAATTTTATTGCCAGATTGTGTTGTTCTCTCTTCTTATCTGGGTCCTCCTCCGTTGTTGCTGCAGTGGCGGTGACGGTATCCCATACATGGTATGCTATTGCCAAGAGATAGTGATCTTTTGCCTTCTCAGCACACGGCAAGAGGTTGCGCGCCCATCCTAATGCAACTTGCACATTGCCCTTAACGAAGCCACCGTCTACACATAGTGCACAATCAAGCCAGAATTGAAAGTACAAGTCTTCAATTCTTTCCCGGAGCTCTCCGGCTTTCTTCAAGTACTCGGAAATCAACGAGAGGAATTCTGTCTTTCTCTCCTCAAAATAATCTAGGTACCATATCATATAAAACGAAGTCATCGTATAGGCCCAAGCCAACTCATCCACAGAACCAGCTTTGGAAAGCGTTGTGACGGCGGTTTGGCCATATCTGACCAGTTCATCAACAACCTGCTTGCGTTCACGCAGACTCTCAAAAAAATAGCCTTTGTCCCAAAGCCAGAGAGCCAAACGATGAAACGCCTCACCATAACCCAACGAGTCACCTGCAACGGTGAAGCCGTCAAGAGCCTCCTTTAGTAGCCTCCCGCAGTCATCAAGAGACCGTTTTTTCTGAGAAGCATCTTCAGCATACCAAAAGCCAGAGTACTTGGCCATACCCCTGCAGTAAAGCGCCCTAGCCGGAGCAATTTGAGCTAGCATTTCTGCGGCTTTCTCATAGGACTCTGCCGACAACCGCATGCGCTTCATGAACTCGTCTACATTGTCAGCCTGCATAGCAGCCCGATAAAAAGCGTAACCCATCCTTTCCTGAACCTGCCCGAGCTTCAAAAAATCTGTTTCAGGCATTAAGTCAAAGGCTTTCTTGTAAGACCCAGCCGCTCCCAACCAGTCATATTCCTTTTCTCGTTCTCCGGCCTGACCTAGAAAGAACTCCACATCAGGCGACTCTGGCAAACCCTTAACCCATCATAAGGTACCGTCAACCCTTTGAAAAGACTTTCCATCACGCCCTCCCACTACTCAACAATGCAAAACGCCCATCAAAACACGCATAAACAAAACAACTGTATCAAGATCAAATAATGCACCAAAACCAAAGTCATTGAACCCTACCAAAAAAAGTGGAGTTTGCAGGGGATATCGCCACTTTGGATAGATAAAACACTATCAGTCTAGGCTTTTGCTTTGCTCAATCGCTTTTATCATTTGGGTCTGCGGAATTATTCTGAGCGCAAAAATGATCTAGGACTATGCCCCTTCTCTGGAGCTTGCGTGCTAGTTCAGATTGGAGAGTGAAGTGATGGACCATTGGACGGATCTTTTCAAGGAACATTCCGAACTCTTTCTTGGTGCACTAAATGAACGCGTTGCCCAAACTAGTGTTGAGGTCGACTTTCTCCTAAAGTGCCTTCACAAGCATAGATTCAAGACGCAGAGCGTTTTAGACCTCAATTGCGGCATCGGCAGACACTCAATCGAGTTGGGGAAGAGAGGCATAACCGTGATGGGAACTGACCTATCGACTGATTACATTGACATCGCTCAGAAGCGCGCCAAGAATGAAGGCGTAGCTAAGTTAGTGAGCTTCAAAATGGCGGACATGCGCAAAATAGCCTCATCTCTCAGAGGACAGCGATTCGACGGTGTCATCAACCTCTTCACTTCCTTCGGCTATTACGATGACGATACCAACAATGATATTCTGCGTCAATGCAGCAGTCTTGTACGGTCAGGAGGCTTCTTCGCTCTTGAAATCATGAACAGGGACTGGCTAGTGCGTAACTTTCAGCCAAGAGGTTTTACTAGGTACAAGGGGCTAATACTGCTGGAGGATAGGAGATTTGATGTCGAGACTTCGCGTGTTCAAGCGACCTGGACTTTTCTGAAACAGCAGAGCGGGAAGCAGTTTGTTCTTGAGAAACAGGTAACTGTTGACACTAGACTTTGGAGTCTACATGAATTAAGAGAAACCTTCACGAAGAACGGCTGGAAATTCGAGGCAGCCTATCCCGGATTCGGCAGCGAAGACAAGAATGTTCCATTAACAGAGGCGCATCGACTGCTCTTCATAGCCAGAAGACCGTGATGTTCTTTTTCGCGTAGGCTGCGCTTTTTTATACTTACTCTGTTCAATGCTTCGTGCAGGTGGCAGGAATGGTGGACATATCGACGTTGTCAGCTGTGGTTGCATCCGTGAGCGTAGTGGCTGGTGTTGCCTTCGCAGTGTTGCAGTTGAGAGACTTGGTTAAGACGAGGCAGACAGACCTTGTCATGAGGCTATACTCAGCTTATGGGAGTAGGGAGTTTCAGGAAGCTTGGGTTGAAACCCTGCGCTTGGATTTTGAGGACTACAAGGACTTCTTGAGGAAATACGGAGCCACTTCTGAGAAACCTGCTTATGCTTCAGTGAACATGGTTGCCGCTTTCTTTGAGGGAATCGGCATCCTTCTGCACAGAAAGCTTGTGGACATCTCGCTTGTTGACGATTTGTTCAGTTCCGATGTGGTGCTTACGTGGCATAGGATGAAGCCGTTGGTTGAAGGCTGGAGAAAGCAGTTTAACCGACCTCAGATATCCGAGTGGTTTGAATACCTCCACAACGAGATGATGAAAAGAGAGCAGAAACTCTGAAAGCTAGACCACTTACTTCGTCTTCTCAGTCTAGGTTTAGCCGATATTGGCGTGCAAATATGACGAAGAGGAACTGCTTCAGACTTCAACTTTGCCCTGTCGGAAAAGAATGGGGTTGAGAGGCTATGCGCTTAGTATCCTCTCTATTTCATCTGTTTCTTGATCTTCGGGCAGTGGGATGCCTGTGACTTTTGCTGCGCGTTCGGTGAGGCTCATGAGGTCTTTGCGGCTGATGAAGTTGAGCTTCCATTTGCGAGAGCCGGCTAAGAGTTGCATCAAGCCGACGCCTATGCGTTCGTGCAAGTATGTGTAGACGCCTATGGCTTCGTATGGGATTTCACTGAATCTGTCGCCGAATTGCTCTTTCAGTTTGGGTGCCGCGATGAAGAATTTGTCGGGTGTGGTTCCAAATCGGTCGGCGAAGGTTCTTGCTAATCGTCCTTCTTTGGCCAGTTGTACGAAGTAGCTGGATTTCATGCAGGCTGTGATGGGCGAGCGTCCTAGCAGAACGGCTTTGACCATGGGTCCGTCGCCGTAGTTGCTCATAGCGATTGCCTTGTAGATTTGGGTTTCGCTGATGAAGCCGCCTGCCATGATTATGTCTGGCACGTGTTTGCCCTTCTTTTTGAGGATGTTAGCGCATTTGAGCGCTTGTGCTTCGAGGTAGACTGTGGGCGTGCTCATTTCGTCCATCATGGGCACGGGGCTCATGCCTGTTCCGCCTCCTGCGCCGTCGAACGTGACTGCTTCGATTTTGGCGTCGGATGCCATTTTCATGGTCCAAGCTACGGCTGAGGGTCTGTACGCGCCTGTTTTGAGTATAACGTGTTTGGCTCCTTGGTGTCGTAGCCATTCGATGTCTTCGACGAATGTCTTGTAGTTGAGCATGCCGACTCGGCTGTGGCGTTCGAATGATTTGAACGTGCCGTCTTTGAATGCTTGTTGCACGGTTGGGTCTTCAGGGTCCGGTATAACTATGTAGCCTCGTTTCTTGAGTGCGATGGCTTTGTCGAGGTCTCTGATGCGGACTTCGCCGCCTATGGCTTTAGCTCCCTGTCCCCATTTGCGTTCGATAACGTTGACTTCGAGCTTGTTTATGGCGTAAACGTCTATGCCCAAGCGTTGGTCTTCCACGTTTGTTTGGACCACGACGTCGCCGTGTTTTCCATCCCAGAACTTGC
>Ga0315314_1001178_pt1 | contig 24271 bp, 25 predicted proteins | sample TDP9_MG_FD_203631 | JGI IMG/M metagenome (GOLD analysis project Ga0315314, IMG submission 203631) | Freshwater sediment microbial communities from Lake Towuti, South Sulawesi, Indonesia - TDP9 | ecosystem: Environmental > Aquatic > Freshwater > Lake > Sediment | place: Indonesia: South Sulawesi... | reverse complement strand
GTTTGGCTGCGGCTCGACTCATCATTCGACCTGCACCGTGCGCTGTTGAGCCGAAGGTCGTCTCCATGCCTTTAGCGGTGCCGACCAGTATCCAACTGCTAGTTCCCATGCTGCCAGGAATCAAAACAGGCTGTCCATAGGGTCGATAGTCGACTGGAACCTCTGGGCGTCCAGGCGCAAAAGCCCTAGTAGCACCTTTCCGGTGCATCCAGACCTTTCGCAGGTTTCCGTCTATCTTGTGTTCCTCAACTTTGGCTATGTTATGGGCTACGTCGTAAACCAACCGCAGACCGAATGTTTCAGCTGGCTGCTTGAACACCTGCTCGAAGCTTTGGCGCACCCAGTGGGTTATAGCCTGACGATTCGCGAAGGCATAATTAACGGCGCATGACATGGCTTGGAAATAGTCTTGGGCTTCTGGACTGGTTCCAGGCGCGCAGGCAAGTTCACGGTCTGGCAACGCTATCTTATACTTCTGAATGGCGCGTTCCATCACTCGCAGATAATCTGAGCAGATTTGGTGCCCGTATCCTCGGGAGCCGCAGTGAATCATGACAGTAACCTGACCTACATCAGTGATACCGAACGCTTTGGCAACCGTCGGGTCGAAAATCTTGTCCACCCTCTGAATTTCCAGAAAGTGGTTACCCGAGCCCAACGTGCCTATCTGTGGCAAGCCTCGACTCTTGGCGTTTGTCGACACCTTGTCGGGGTTGGCGCTCTCCATGCGTCCGTTTTCTTCACAGTGCTCCGCGTCTCCAGACCAGCCCAAGCCGCGTTCTACGATGTATGGAACACCCTCAGCCGCCAATCGGTCGAGTTCGCTCTGGGTCATGTGGAAGTCTTTGCGTCGACTGCCCAAACCGCATGGCACGTTGTTGAAAATCGTCGTGGTCAAATCGGCCAGTTTTGGGCGGATGTCTTTTTCAGTCATGTTTGTGGTTAGGAGGCGTACTCCGCAGTTGATGTCGTAGCCTACGCCTCCTGGACTGACTACGCCTTCAGTGTAGTCTGTGGCTGCCACTCCACCGATTGGGAAACCGTAGCCTTCGTGTCCGTCTGGCAAGGTTATAGAATATCTGTAGATGCCAGGCAAGTGAGCCACGTTGGCGCACTGGTCTAAAGTGCGGTCTGTCCTCATCTTTTCGAGCAAGTCTTCGTCGGCGAAAACTATTCCAGGAACTCGCATGCCAGGTTTGTATTTTTGAGGAATCCGCCATGAATATTGGTCTATCCTTTCCAATGGTACTTTAGGCGGTGGACCACGATATGCTTGTCCTTCTTCTCCCATGAGAAATTCACCCGCGTTTACTGAAAGAATGGAGGGCAAAGATATAAACAATTTTGATGTTTAAGCCAATGATTTTTTCTTGAAGTATTCAACGTAGCCCTGAATGTTCTGCATTACAACGCCTTTCCGAAGCGCCAGATGCTTGCTGATAAATTCGGCTGCAGTCTTCATCTGTGGGTCCCGCTCCAAAATCTGTCTGCGAATGTCTTCAGGAGAGTCGCTTTTTTGAACCGCTTCAGAGACAATTCTTGCCCAGAGTTGCAGTTGCGCTTGGTATCGTTTTATTCGGTCAATGGCATTTTCAACTGGACCATAATGCGTGTAGTAAAGCCGCTTGGGATGGAGTTGAACCAGCTTCTCAAGCGAGGCAAGAGTGAGTTCAAGATGAAAGGGTGCCGGAGTGGTCGGTATGGAAACGTCTAATTGAGGTATGTAAATTCCAGCAGCGTCGCCCTGAAAAACCCCCGAGCTTTCCACATCAAAATAACCTAGATGATGGGAAGCGTGACCCAGCGTTTCCAAAACTCTTAACTGAACCGAGCTGCCTAAGTTGAAGATTTTACCGTCTGAGGGTGTGATAACTCTGTTTTCTGCTACAGGCTCGATTTCTCCATAAATGAGGGCAACTTCTCCCAGAACCAGTTTCGATTGCTCCCAGAGTTTGTCAGGCTTAATTATGTGCGGCGCACCTTTTGGGTGCACAGCCATTCTGGCGTTTGGCAAATTGTGCATTAGGGTGCCTGCTCCGCCTGCGTGGTCGATGTGAATATGAGAAACCATGACGTAGTCAACGTCTTCGTTTTTGACGCCTATCTCTTGCAAGCCAGCCAAAAGGTTTGGTATAGAACATGTCGGTCCTGTTTCAACTATGGCTGTTGCCTTCTCTCCCCGTAGCACGTAAGAGGCGATGAAGTTCTCTAACCCTGCGGGCCTCAGATCTATGATATAGAGGTGGTCGCTCAGTTTTCGTGTGTGCATGGATTTTCACGATGGAGTAAGCAATAGCGGCACGTGATATTTATCTTGTATCAAAACAAGCCTCATTCTAGAGTCGAATCAGTTTTTCTAGCCATTTGATTTTTCGGGTTTTTCTTTTCCAGAAGAGGTCTTCAAAAATGTAGAGCATGGCTAGGGTTCTCCATTTTCCGTAGCGTTTGTTGATTTCCTCCAGCAGTGTTTCGGCTGGAACCAGTTCTTTGTGGAAGAGCAGTCGTGAATAGATTTTTTGTTCCCAAGGACCAATCTTCTCAATCGTGTCATAGTGGTGCAGTGCTTCCGAGAGCAGAATGCCGGCTGAGGCTGGACCCACGCCGTAGAGTTTGTCCAATTCTTTTTTGGCTTCTTCCTTGGATATTTGGCGCAGTTTGAACTCGTCAACGACACCGTTCACAAAGTCTTCGGATGTCTTTTTGAGGTATCTGGCTCTGTAGCCCACCTTCAACTCTCTTAACTCGTGTTCGGTGGCTTTCCACAGCCTTCTAGGTTCCCAGAAAGCGTAGAGTTCTTTTCCGTCAAATCTGAGCTTTGTCCCATACTTGTCCAGTAAGGCGTTCATCATATGCATCGTGCGCCTAACCGTGGCGTTCTGCAAAACGATGCTGATAATGAGCAGTTCGTAGAGCGAACCGCCAGTCGCCATGCGCATGCCCCGCCATTTTCTGAGCAAAGGACCCAGCAAATCGTCGTGTTTGAGGCAGCTGGAGAACTCGGACAGGTCTGTGTCTAGTTCAAATCGCCACCGAATCTCTTGAACTATTGCTTCTGCTTCTTTCTTCCTCAAGGGTTTCTCGGAGAACAGCGTGAGCCTTAATGCTGGATTACCAATTGAACCCTTGTTCTCCATTTTCACGCCAAGAGGCTTACTGTCGAACCGCATTGTTGTCCAATAAACGCCTTTAACATAGTCCTCGACGGGCGCTGGAAAATGGGAAGGCTTGTGCACGGTGGCGTCAAAGTTGAAAGGTGTTTTGGGCTTGAGTTCCACCGTAAACTTGGCTTTCAACGCAACTGCTTTCTGCGTCATATCATTTGCCTTTCTTATATGTCGAGAATAAACTTGACTGTCACAGCGCCTTTAGCATCCTTAATGATTTCCATCTGATGATAAGTGACCGCTTTGATTCCAACCTTTGACAAGTGCTTCTTTGGATTGAACGGTTCACCCCAAATCTTTGCCTTCAGCTTAAACCCTTCAGACGTCTTCTTGATTTTAGCGACCTTGAAACGAGAGTAAAGGTTGCCCGTGATGTCAAATTTGACCAACAATGCTTCCAACCAGTTGTAGAGTAAGGCTTGTTCATCGTGTCCTTCAACCTCAACCGAGTCTTCCAATTTAGGCGATATTTTGTCCAATTCAGTCATGCCCTCGAACATGGCAGCAGCAGCGTTTTCAAAAGCCTCCTCGAGACTCTTGCCATGAGCCTCAATGTAAAGGTCGGCTGTGTGTTCCAAAAACTCAAATCGCTTACCCATAAGAGCTTCACTCACTCGCTGCGCTTCAACAGTGAAGAATCAAAATGAAAATATAAGCAATTTTAGTCTGCTAAAAAACAAATCAGCGTTGGGGCAAAATTTTTTCATACGTCTTATTGCGCTGTCTTTGACTCATTTCTTCTGCTTCATCAGATACTCGTGTATGGCTCGTGCGGCTTTTTTGCCCGCACCCATGGCACTTATGACTGTTGCCTCGCCTGTCACGATGTCGCCGCCAGCGTAGACTCCTTCAAGGCTGGTTTTGCCGTTTTCATCTTGGGCCACGATGGTGCCCCACTTTGTGGTTTCTAGTCCTTTGGTGGTTCGTTGTATTATCGGGTTAGGCGTTCGTCCGATAGCCACAATCACTGTGTCAAAGTCCATAGTGAATTCAGACCCCTTTACAGGGATAGGTCGGCGCCTTCCGGACTCGTCTGGAGGTCCGAGTTCCATGCAGATGCATTCCATGGCTTTGACCCAGCCGTTTTCGTCTCCGATAAACCTAACAGGATTAGCTAGAAACTTGCAGATGATGCCTTCCTCTTCAGCGTTTTCTATCTCTTCAAGTCGGGCGGGCATCTCTTCTCTGGACCTTCGATAAACTATGCAAACCTCTTCCGCGCCCAATCTCAAAGCGCATCGAGCGGCGTCCATGGTTACGTTGCCCCCGCCTATAACCGCCACGTGCTTGCCCACACGAATCGGCGTGTCGCACTCTGGGAATAGATACGACTTCATAAGATTAACACGGATCAGAAACTCGTTGGCTGAGTAAATCCCACCTAGATTTTCGCCTGGGACACCAAGGAACTGAGGCAGCCCAGCGCCTGTTCCAATGAAGACCGCGTCGAACCCTTTCTTGAACAACTCCTCAATCGTGAAGACTCGCCCGATCATGGCGTCGGTTCGGATTTCGACGCCTAACTTTTTGATGTACTCAACCTCGGCTTCGACAATTTTTTTGGGTAGCCTAAACTCTGGAATACCATACATTAACACGCCGCCTGTTCTGTGAAGCGCCTCAAAAATAGTCACTTTGTGTCCGAGCTTTGCCAAATCAGCAGCGGCTGTGAGTCCTGCGGGGCCAGCCCCAATAATCGCAACTTTTTTGCCTGTTGAATCTGCTACAGTTGGAATCGTGAAGCCTTTCTTAAGCTCTGTGTCGGCGACGAAGCGTTCAAGCTTTCCTATCGATACTGGTTCGCCTTTTATGCCCATGACGCAGAGTTTTTGGCACTGATCCTCTTGTGGACAGACTCGACCGCAGATGGCTGGCAAGCTGTTCTTTTCCTTGATTTTTCGTATGGATTCATCGTATTTTTTCTCTTTAATGAATTGGATGAAGGCTGGAATGTCTAGTTCAACGGGACAGCCCTGGACACATTTGGGATTGGGACACGTTATGCATCTGAAGGCTTCAGCTAAGGCATGTTCTTCTGTGTAGCCAAGCGCAACCTCACTAAAATTGTGAATTCGCTCCTTCGGCGCCTGTTTATGCATGGGAATAGCGTGCCATCGATCCTGAGGACTCTGCTCAACCATGCACGTGTCCTCCACACTTTTCATAGGACTGCAATGCCAGCTTCTCCTCAGTTTGATACATTCTTAAGCGTTTGATCAGTTCATCGAAGTTGACCTGATGAGCGTCAAACTCTGGACCGTCGACGCAGGCGAATCTGGTTTGACCAGCCACAGTTACACGACAGGCGCCACACATACCCATTCCATCAACCATTATTGGGTTCAAGCTCACAACCGTCTTGATACCGTATGGTCTTGTGGTTTCCGTCGTTGCCCTCATCATTAATGGAGGACCAATCGCGTACACGATGTCGAATCGGTAGCCCTTTTCAATCAGCGCCTTTAACACGTCGCTGACGAAGCCTTTGAATCCCTTTGAGCCGTCGTCGGTGGAGATGTAAAGCTCGTCGGACACGTTCTTCATTTCGTCTTCCAAAATGATCAGTTCTTTAGTTCTGGCGCCAACTATGGAAATCACTTTGTTTCCAATTTGTTTGAAGGCTTTGGCTATGGGATAGGCAGCTGCTGTGCCGACGCCTCCGCACACAACAGCCACGGAGCCGTGATGTTTTATGTCGCTGGGATTTCCCAGAGGGCCGAGCAGGTCCAGTATTTCATCTCCAACTTCTAGTGTGCCGAGTTTTTTGGTTGACACTCCAACTTCTTGGAAAATGAGGGTTATTGCCTCCTTCTCTTTTTCCCATTCCACGAGTGTAAGCGGAATTCTTTCGCCGTTTTCATCCACCCTTAGTATCACGAACTGTCCTGGTTGGGCTTTCTCAGCGATTTCTGGGGCGTGAATCTGGAGCAGTTTGATTTGAGGAGCCAGTTCTTGTTTGGTTAGAATTTTGTTCATGTCGTTTGCTCCAAAACTTAGGATTCTCGTTGGCTCTGCTCCGCTGAATTCGGTTGGGGCAATTGAAGTCGTCCTTTCAGAGCTTTAAGAAGTGTCTCAAAAAGGGAAACATGAGGTATAAAGCTTTCGGGGAACCTTGCAGGGTTCAAGTTTTTTGTGTTCGGATTCAGAAGGACAAAACATGCTTATATGTTCTGTTGCGCAGTTTGTATATCGACAAACATAAATGATATGCATGAGGGAGAACCTATCCATGCGCACCCTCGCCTCCTCAAAGAAGGGCAGTTCTATCGTGCTAGCCAGCCTAATGATGATAATAGTAACACTAATCGCAGGCGTATTCTTCTACAACTTCGTCATGGGGAACGTTCAAAGCATGACAAACAACGTAACCACCCAACTGAGCATTCTCTTGCTGGATTCGGTTAAAATAAACAGCACCCACATAATTGCCTTCATACGCAACACGGGCAGTTCCATCGTAAACGTAGTCAACGCCTACGTCAACAACGAAATAGCACTGTTAGCGAACGAAGTGAGAGTGTCAGCCTCTTCAATGGCAGCAGCCCTCATAAAAGGCGAGTACACGCTTGGAGCAGTTTACCGAGTGAAACTTGCAGGCGTGCTTGGCACACTGCTAACATTTGAAGTAAAATATCAATAATCTCAAGTCGAGCTGCCCTTCTTTTCAATCTCATCCGTTACATATTTTTAGAACTGTAAGATTTACGCAGTAAAAAGCGAGGATAAAATCAAAAAGACATGAAAACAAAAAAAGGAGTTAGGTTTTGGTTGCAGGTCTGCTTTGGAGTTCGTAGTATTCAGTGAGCAACAGTATTCCTTGAATTATCAGGAAGATGCCCACAATCAATTGAAGCAAAGCGGGAAAAACGATGATTAAGAGTCCAAAGATTATCGTTATGATACCCAATACTGGTTTAGAGACGGTCACGCCTATCTTTCGAAGCCCTTTCTCGACAACTTCAGTCATGGTTCTTGTTTCACCTCCCAAGGATGCCTTTGCAGAGAAATTGCCTCAATGACATTTAAAATCTTCTACCACTAGCAACGGCGGACTCTAAGGTTTGATGAAGAATTGCCAAAATAAGATTCACAATGATTTGGCTAGTTCTTTGACTTTTTGTTTGATCTCTTCATAGACCTTTTGGGCGTATTCAGGTCGCAGAAAGTATGGGTCTTCAATGTTCCACACAACTATTTTGCCTTCACAAGTTGGGCATTCCCTTAAGACTACATCTCTGTGATGTTGCTCCATAACCACGATTAAATCATATTCGTCAAGCCGCTTGCTCTCCAGACTCTCAGGAAATTTCTTGAGATATTGCACAGCGTCTTCTTTCTCCAAATATTGCTTCACTTCTTCTGAAACTGGAATGGCAACATCTACCCCTGCAGAGTCAACTTGCAAGTCTGGCATCAATTTCTTCAGAAGCGCTTCTGCTAACGGACTGCGATGCGCGTTCCCAGAGCACACAAACAGCACTTTCATGGAGAGCCCACAGCCTTAAACTTTCGTGGTGTTCGGGCATGTGATTTCGGCGAGTTTACTGGAAAAATATGCACTTAATATGCTTTCGCTTTATCTAACTCTCCAAATTGGGTCTTCGAGTCTGGACTGTGAGGTTCTGTTTGAGAGTGTGACTGTCGTGCCCCAGTCACAATGGCTTAAGAACTTGGACGTGAGAATAATGACTAGTTGATAGGTGAAGAATGTTGAGAACTAGGAAGACGTCGATATTAGTGGCGCTTTATCTTGCCTTGACTGTCAGCGCTTTGTTCCTTACCAAACCAGTAGCATCCAGTGACGATGATGGAGACTCGGTTGATGACAGCATTGAAGATGAAAATGAACGAGAATTAAGAATTGAAGTGGAAAGCCAAAGGGCAAGGGTGAAATCAGAGTTTGAAAATCAAACCGTGGAAAACGAGTTTGATTTCACCCTATCAATCGAGCAGGGCATTCGTTTAAAGCTGGAGTTTAGCCGCGAAGTCAATGCAACAGAGTTTGAGCTTGAAGTCAGCGTGAGGTTCCGCCAACTTGTTGAATTTGTGGATCAAAACGGTGATGGACTTCCAAGCCCAGGTGAAACTGTTCAAACCGTTGATCTGACGACGAAGACGTTCAGCACTCCAACAGTGACACCCCAAACATCGGAGGATGGTGAATCAGGCAGCAGAGTGGAAACTCACTTAGTCGGCGAGGCATTTACATTCCAAGTGACAGCTCTTGTGTTTCCATCATTTGCCGTGGTAAACGACACGATTATCAAACCCACTGAAACCAAGATAACTATAGTCTTGAAGGACTTTCCATTCCAACAAAACGGTTCAGTTGCTCTCATCGCTAAGGCTGAATCAGAAAAAGAAATAGAACAAAAAGCAACGGGAGTTGAAAAAGAGGTCAAGGTTGAGGCTCAAGGCGTTGAGGGATTCTTCTCATGGTCGAATCAAGCCATGGTGGACGGTGTTTCCAAAGAAGTCAAGTCAAGCATTAACCCTGAAGACGACGACATGCAGATCACATTAAGCTATCCAAACGGAAAACAAATCGTACACGATCCAAAACTGGGCGTCAACATCACAACAGGAGGACAAACAGGAATTCTGCCGACGACGTACATCTATGCCTCAGTAGGAATAGCAGCAGCAATACTCATTACAGTCACAGTAATTGTACTACGTCGTAGGAAATAGAACACAAATATCCAAAATTAAGCCATCAAAACCTGTGTTTACTTGCCCATGTGGCGCCGGGGATGGGATTCGAACCCATGCGGCCCAGAAGGGCCACAGGCTCTCAAGGCCTGCGCGTTATCCACTCCGCCACCCCGGCTCAATTTGGGTAGTTTATTATTACCAGTTTCGCACATATTTCTAAAATGCTTATCTGTTCTTGCCTTGGCGCAGTGAAACAGTATTAATACCTCTAGTTGCCAAACATACTGTTTCTAGGAGAGAAAGGAACGATTGGATAGAATAGACAAGGTTCTCTTAATCTTGCCAATTCTTCCGGCTTTAGACCTTTTGTCCACACTTTTCTCGCTGGGTTTTGGAGGCGAAGAGATAGGAGTCTTAGCTCGACCAGTCCTAGAAAAATATGGTCCATACGGACTCGTTGTGTTGGCAGCATCTGCCTCGTTCATATTTTTTCGTTTCCATGCGAGTGGTTGTACACATTAAGAATTTTTTCATTAAAGACTGGAAATTCAAGTGGACAAGGTATGCTCTGACTGTTCCAATCTATTGGTTCTTCATTTTGCAAGCGGTTTACGTTTCCACCGTAATCATGAACCTTCTCGTTCCGCTTTCTCCTTCACCAACTCAAGCAATAGTCTTAAGATTCATCTCAGGTGGACTATACCTTGCGTGTATCAGCGCCTCAATTGTGCCGCAGATGAAAAGACTAGCAAATTTCTAGAGAATTTGTGTTCACGTTTCGAATAAGTGAGAACACGATTAAAAAAGATGAGAAGTGGTTATTTTGTTGGTTTGAAATGTTTGATGTCATTTATCGAGCCCTCGCGTTTTTCTCTGGGTTTGAACACTGCTTCTACTCTCATGCCAATCTTGACTTCTGCTGGGTCGATTCCCTCAAGTTTGTGGACGAGTCCCCCGTCGGTGCCGTCGATTTTTATCAACGCATATATTGTTGGTTCTTTTAGTCTGGCACCGTTCCGGTCAATGTGTGCCCCCGTGTAGGTGTGAACCGTGCCCCTGTTGCCCACGTTTAGCCATTCTTCTAGTTTTTCGAAGCATCTTTCACAGTACATTCGAGGTGGGACGTAGACGATACCGCAATGTTTGCACTTGGCTCCCATGATTCTTCCGTTTTTCTTAATCTCCTGAAAGAATCGTTCGCCCGCTATGCCCAAAGTGTAAAGGTAGTCGGTTTCCATGTCGCCCGGCCAGTGCCGAATCGCTCGGGAGTCACTTATCTTTTCTAATGTCATCTCGCATATTCCTCCTACACTGGTTTGAAGTATTTTATGTCAGTGATGGCGCCTGTTCTCTCCTTTTCAGGCTTCCACACAGCCTTCACTTTCATACCGAACTTTACTTTCTTCCAGTCGATTTCCTTCATTGTGTGCAGAATGCCCATTCCTGGTGAGGCGCCGTCTATATCGACAACGACTACAATGATTGGTTCCTTCAGTCTACTCGCATCGCCGGCTATGAATGAAACCGAATACGTGTTGATGGTTCCTGTGTCCTTCACGTAGGTCCAACCGTCAGTCGGCTTGAAACACTGCTCGCAGAACACACGAGGTGGAACCATTGTTCGCTCACACTTGTTGCATGTCGTTGCGATTATCCGTCCATTTTTTAGCTCGTTTAAGAATCGACTCATCGCTATGCCAGCGCTCCACATGTACTTAGCGTTGGGTCTGTCATGTACGGTTAGGACTTTTCCTTGTTTGATGTCTTCACTTTTAACTTCTTGTCCGGGGTATTCCTTAACTTTAGCACTCATTTTGCTTTCACCTTACCTTCTCATTACGATAACTGAGCCATACTGCATGAGGTCGCCCCAAGCCTGAGCCACGCCTGTTCGAGGGTCGCCTGGCACCTGTCTCTTGCCAGCCTCGCCACGAAGTTGCCAAAAGATTTCGCATACCTTCATCAAGCCAGCAGCGGCGATAGGGTTGCCAACTCCGAGCAAGCCTCCAGACGGGTTGATAGGCAGGTTGCCATCTCGCTGTGTCACGCCTTCCGCTGTTAGTTTGGGTGCTTCACCTTTTCTGCATAGAAGTAGACCTTCCATGTGGTGGAGTTCCTTGTAGTCGAATGGGTCGTATGGTTCAGCCACGTCTATTTCTTTCGGTGGGTTCTTTATGCCAGCCATCTTGTATGCCATTCGAGCAGCGCACTCTACGTAGTCAGGGTAGTAAAGGTCTCGATTGGTCCAGTAGGTTGAATCGATACACCAGCCGACGCCGTCAATCCAAACGGGGTTGTCTGTGATTTTCTTAGCAACGTCTTCTGAAGCCAGCACAACCGCGGCGGCACCATCACTTGTAGGACTGATGTCTAATCGCTGAACTGGCCAGCACATGATTTCCGAGTTGAGAACGTCGTCAACCGTTATTTTCGCGCCTAATTGTGCACACGGATGGTCTAACGCGTTTCTCTTGTTCTTAACCGAAACCAGCGCTATTTGTTCTTTTTTTATGCCGTGGACATGCATGTAGCGGTGCATTTCAAGGGCGAATATCCATATGAGTGTTGTGCCATGTGGTCGGTCCATTATCGGGTCAAATATCGTTGTAAAAGCCTGAGCTGGATGAGGACAGCAGGGTGACATCTTTTCTTCAGCTACCACTAAGCAGGTGTCGAATTGTCCTGATGCTACGTGCCACCAGCCTGCGTCGGCTGTGAACACGCCGGTTCCACCTCCAACGTAGACTCGGCTGAACGGTTTGCGCCACGCTCCAGAGGCGTCTGTCATGTTTTCGCCTTTCATGTGCATGCCGTCGAAGGCGTCTGGTGCACTGCCGTAAGCCACGCTTTCAATGTCCTTAAGCTCAAGCCCAGCTTGGTCGAGTGCCATCTTGGAGGCTTCGTAACACATTTCACGCCCAGTTTCTTTCATGTATCGACGGAAGAGGGTTAGTCCAGCGCCCACAACCGCGACTCGTTTCTTGCCAAACATCTATTTCACCTCCACGCTGAGAACAGCCACTGCACCTGTTGCGGTTGGGACTCCACGCCAGCTCTGAGCCACACCTGCTTTTACATTTGGTATTTGGTGTTCGCCCGCTTCACCGCGCAGTTGCAGAGCCGTTTCAAGCGCTCTGTGCAGTCCAGAGGCTTCGATTGCGTATCCCATTCCGAGCAGTCCGCCTGATGCGTTGACGGGTAGGCTTCCGTCTATCTCAGTCTCGCCTTCTTCGGTTAGTTTGCCAGCTTCGCCCTGTCGGCAGAGTTTTAGGGCTTCTAGGTGTTGAAGCTCTTTGTATGAGAATGAGTCGTCGATTTCGGCGAAGTTTATTTCCTTCTGTGGGTTTCGAATGCCCGCTGTCTTGTAAGCCATGTCTGCGGCTAGTTCAGCGTATACTGCTCTTCCCCACTCTCGGGACTCAGGCCATGAAGTGTCTGATATCCAGCCTATGCCCCGGATCCAGACGGGTCTGTCGGTCAGTTTTTTAGCTGCTGTTTCCGAGGCTAGAACGATGACTATGCCACCGTCACAAGGTTGACTGATGTCAAGACGGTTCAGCGGGTCAAAGTAGGGTTCAGATTCAAGGACTTGTTCCTTTGCTATGTTGGCGCCATGGGCGGCGTATGAGTTGCTTAACGCGTTTTTCCTGTTTTTGACCACGACCTGAGCGCACTGTTCTCGTGTGTTTCCACTCTCGCGTAGAAAACGGGTCATTTCCAGTCCAGCCATGTAGTAGGGATGCCCACCTAAAGGACGATTGAAAATAGGGTCTAAGCCAAAGTTTACGATGCCCGTGAACGTTGTGACGTCTGAGATTTTGCTGTGGGCTTCAACCACTACTGTGTTGAATTCGCCTGTTTTGATTAGCATGTAGGCTGTGGCTAAGCCTATCAAGCCGTCGCTTGGCACTGTGAACAAGTGGCGCAACGCCGCGCCAATTTGGTCTGGGACGAATTCGTCGAATATGCTGTGGCCTTCCCAGTAATCTTCGGCGCATGTAACGAAGGCGTCTACGTCTTTGCGTGGATTGATGTTGCCCGCGTCCTGGTAGGCTCGGGTTGCAGCTTCAAACATTAGTTCTTTGTATGAAAGGTCTGGTGTTATAGGTCTAAAGCCAGTGCAGCCAATTCCAACAATTGCAACTTCTGTCAAGTTCCTCTCTCCATTTATTTGAAAGAGTCTATTATGTGGGTGTGGAATCACTATAAAACTTTCGAAACACCACAACTGACTTATGTAGCTGCGCTTGAATCTAGGCGCTATAGGACGACGACCTTGTGATTTTTATTTGAAAATGCGGGAAAATTGATGCTTAAATACGGCTTTTGGCTATATTATGGACTTCCGTTTCCATGTGGCGGTTCATTATGGTTGGCAAACCCTTGGCTTCAATCGTGTCGGTTGGCATATCCAAGTTTGGCAAAAGAGACGGCGTCTATGCCAGAGAACTGTTTGCCGAAGCAGCTAAAGAAGCGTTTGAACGCTGCCCCAACCTCGACCCCAAACATGACATTCAAGCCTTAATCGTCGGACACATGGGCGAGTCTTATGAGCATCAGGGTCATACGGGTCCAACTCTGGCTGATTGGGCTGGTTTAACGCCTAAAGCCGCGATAAGAACCGAGGCTGCGTGTTCCTCGTCGGGAGTAGCACTGCGAATCGGAATTTTCGCCGTCCTGTCTGGGCTCTACGATACGGTCATGGTTGGTGGTGTGGAAAAAATGACACACAGAACGACTGCTGACGCCACTGAATTTTTGGCTATGGCTTCTGACTACCCTTTTGAGCAGTGGAACGGCGCGACGTTTCCAAGCCTTTTCGCCCTCATGGCTACGGCGCACATGCACAAGTACGGAACAACCGAGGAACAAATGGCACGCGTAGCCGTGAAAAATCACAAACACGGAAGCCTAAACGCTAAAGCCCACATGCAGAAGGAGATAACACTGGAACAAGCCCTGAATTCACGCGTGGTTGCTTGGCCACTAAAACTATTTGATTGCTCGCTGATTACCGACGGCGCAAGCTGCGTTGTTGTAACTAAGCCTGACGTTGCTAAGAAATTTACGGACACCCCCGTGCACATTGTAGGTTCAGGTCAAGCCAGCGGGAGCATTGGGCTGTATGAACGCGAAGACTTTACAACGCTGGATGCTGCAAGGCTAGCGGCAAACGAAGCTTACGACATGGCGGGTTTAAAACCCTCAGATGTTGATGTTTCCGAAGTGCACGACTGTTTCACAATCGCCGAGATAATCGCTTACGAGGATTTAGGTTTCTGTGAGCGCGGAAAAGGAGGCAAACTCGTTGAGGAAGGTGTGACCGCGTTGGGTGGCAGGCTTCCAGTTAACACCAGTGGCGGCTTGAAGTCTAAGGGTCACCCTGTGGGTGCAACGGGCACAGCTCAAGCTTGTGAGATGTTTCTGCAGCTGACGGGACAGGCGGAGAGAAGGCAGGTTGACGGGGCGCAGATTGGTTTAGCGCATAACGTGGGCGGCTCAGGAGCAACCGCAACTGTGCACATTTTTAGGAGGGGATAGACATGACCACCCTATCTAATGAGTCGTTCACAATCGAAAGCTTCTACAGGTATGTGGGCGAAGGCAAGCTCATGGCGGCGAAATGCAACAAATGCGGCAAAGTAATGTTGCCTCCCAGACCTGTTTGCCCCAAATGCTTTAGCAAGGATATGAAATGGGTTGAGCTGAAACCCAGAGGACGATTGTTGACCTACACCGTGATTCACGTTTCCCCCAAGCAGTTTGAATCACTCGTGCCCTACCCACTCGGGATCATCAGGCTGGAAGACGGAACTCAATTTGTAGGCATGATTCGAGGCGTCGAACAAAAAGACCTGAAGGTCGGTATGCCGCTGATAGTTGATTTCGAAAAAGCTTCGAGCGGCAAACCCTCGGAACAGACGAATTGGCCAGCGTGGCCCAGATACTACTTCAAACCAGCATAAATTTCAGTAATGCCCACGCAACACCACAAAGTATATTATGCTGTGGACGTTGCACTGTTGCTCTTCGAAGCATCAACACTGTTGAGTGATGAAACGGAATGACTGTTAAAGCCGTGGTGTTTGACCTCGACGGAACAATCGTAGACTTCAACCTAGACTACAAATCAGCACGGGCAGAAGCCATACAGTTGTTGTCCAATCAAGGATTTCCACAGTCGATTTTTTCGCTGAACGAAAGCGTTTTTGAAATGCTCAAAAAAACCGAGATATACATCAAAAACCACCGAATCTCAGACAGAGACTATTCTAAGCTCAAGAGAGATGTTTTAGCCATTTTAGAAAAGTATGAGGTTGAAAGCGCCAAGTTAACGCAGCTTGTACCTGGAATATTGGAAACCCTTCAGACCTTAAAAAGGATGAGACTCAAACTCGGAATCTTCACAGTTAACGGGAAGAAAACCACGGAACAGGTTTTGTCCACCTTCCGATTGAAACCCTACTTCCAAATCGTTGTTACGCGTGATTCTGTTCCAACTGTAAAACCTAACCCAGTACACTTGGAAACCGTTTTGAAATCGCTAAAAGTCAAGCCTGAAGAAACCTTGGTCGTGGGCGACAGCAGATGGGACATGGAAGCGGCTCGAGAACTCAAAGTCTTCGCCGTGGGCGTGTCAACCGGCGTGGCGTCGCCTCAAGAATTGGCTCGTGCTGGTGCAAACTGCTTGATTTCGTCGCCTCTTGACCTGATTGCCCTCATAGAAAAACTCAACGCGCCAACGCTGAAGCAGGCTGAAACCGTTTAATACTTAGAATGCGGTTATCATGTCAACGGCTTTATCTTGGTTAAGATCACGTCTAACCAGTTTCACGGTGATGAGTGTTGAAGTTGCATCTCCTAAGCGATGGCTTCTTCACGTTGGACAAGAGCCTCGTGGTTTACATGAAATATATGGGTCAGCCCTATAAAGCGGCTTTAAAGCCCTTGCTGATTTTGACTTCTGAGGAGAAAATTCTCGTCGATACTGGAATCGGTGAACTACCCGAAAAACATCGGAAATTCTTCTCTATCAAAAGAAACGCCGAGGAAAACCTGAAGAGTCAGCTAGCCCAACACGATTTGAGGCCTGAGGACATTGATATTATTGTGAATACGCATCTGCATTTCGACCACTGCGGCAACAATGCGCTCTTCCCCAACGCCAAGTTCATCGTTCAAGCTGACGAGTTCAGATACGCCTTTGCGCCAGACAGGTTTCAACAGGCAGCCTATATACGAGAACTATTCGACGTCGAAGTCGACTATGAACTTGTTCACGGTAAGCATCAGATAACTGATGACGTGTTTGTAGTTCCAACTCCAGGACACTCCATCGGACACCAATCGATAATCATAAGAACTGGCGAAAACAACTGTGTTTACTGCGGTGACGCTGCACCGATAAAGGAGAATTTGGAACGACGAAACATACCAGGCGTTCTCTATTGTGCCCATAAGGCATTAGAGTCAATTGACCGTTTGAGAACAATAAAGAACCCTGTCTACATTTACTCCCACGATAACGAACAACTAACGATATAAATAATGAAGCCCCGGGCGGGATTCGAACCCGCGACCTACAGCTTTCTTGGCTTTGCCTAAACGCCTAAACCTACAAGGCTGTTGCTCTACCGGCTGAGCTATCGGGGCACATCCACAACAACAAACAAACCTCGTATTTTAAAATTTAGTGCCAGAACAAACTCAACGAACGTCTGCTCTCTTGGTAAGGCAAACATTATTGATTCATCATCAACTCCTTGACAAACGGTTAGTATTCAGGAGCGAGGTGAAAAACGACGAATTCAATCCATTCGGACGATGCGGTCTCTAATGTGGTGCATGCAGCGTTTATCGAGCCAATGTAAGCCTCTATTCCGCAACTGCTTTTTCATACCTGAATGGGATGGGGATATGATTGTATTAGAAAAACCAAGCTAGTGACAACGATGTCTATAACTATGAACTGAAGAAACTAAATTGGCTGTTTAGTCCCTTCGAAAAACTGTTAAGCGAATGTCTCTGTGTTGGTGCAATTACTCCGTGATTTTGTCCATGTATTCCCAGTCTGCTTCTTTGTCTGCAAAATCTTTCCTTTCTTTCTCCTTTGTGAGTCTGAATGCTAGTTCGCAGTATTCATCACCATCAGGAATAGCTTTTTGTGTGAGCAACTTTTTCCATTGAGTCAACATCCATGCTCTTCGCCAGATCAACCAGACAATAAAGACGCCCTAACGAGTTTTCTCCAAGCTCCTTCCATTCCTTTGCAAGAGCACAACCATAAACCCTTATCCTTTTTTCTCCATGTACCTCTACCCACTCAATGCGTTCGTGCACGCCGTATTTGGAAAGGTCTGGTTCTCCTCTCTTGATTTTCTCTCCTATCCAGATGCCATAGTCTTTGATTGCCTTCAGAATTAGTTTTCTTCCCTTTTCTTCGCCGAATTCTTTCACTAATGTTTTGGCATAGGCAAGGTGCAGAAGTGCTATTCTTCGAGCCACAATCGCAACCTGCTTTTTGGCATCTTCCAACGAAACAAAATCCGATTCTTCAGATGTCATTTTGCTCCCAATACCCCGAGGAATGCGCCCATAATAAAGCTTGAGTCTTTGATGCATGCATCAGAAAATAGAAGAAACGATGACTGTGCATGTGCAAGGGCTCTAAACCTACCACAAAGCCAAGCCAGACTTCAAACAAGTGTTTTCTCTTAGCGAAGTTCTCATTCACTTAAGAGAGAAAGTTTTTGGTGCCGGGGGCGGGATTCGAGCCCGCGACCTCTGGACAGTTGGGCGTTTGCCCCATTGTTCTCCAGATTATGAGTCTGGCGCCCAAACCAGGCTAGGCTACCCCGGCTACTCGGTTGCGGTATCCTTGGCTTGTCTTGGCTAATAAGGATTAATTTGGGCTAGTAAAGAGTTGTATCGGCGGAACAACAATTGGACAAACTGACTATACTTCGAATGGTGAAAAATCTTCAAAAACGATTCACATTCGTTTCTCCGATTGCAGTTTTAATTCAAAATCGATTCTTTTTACAACCAAAACCTATAATAGCGATTGACACTTATTTGCTGACCTTAACACAGGAGGAATACACCATGGTATCCGAGGGGAAAGCAAGACTGTTCCGAAGAAAGGACGGCAAGTACCTGATCTATGTTCCATTAGATCTAGCCGAAGACAGCATGTTCCCGTTCAAAACCAACTCTTCGTTGGAACTGAAGATATCCTTCAAGATAGGAGACAACAAAATCATCATCGAAAAGTGGGAAGAACCCTCTGAGGAATAGCTAAAGGAACATCACTCTTTCTTTTGGCTCATTTTGTTGAATGAGGTTTCATAGAAGTTCGTCTGTTAGCATCGCTGTAACTGACTCAGCTGCGTGTAATTTCTTTTCATTCACACAAACTTATCTGTGAAGAGAAATAGCCTCTCTCAAGGTGCGACTAAATGGAAATAGAAGACATCATGGTAAAAGACGTGGTAACAATCGACTCGAACGCAACAATAAGTGAAGCCACGAAACGCATGGACATAAACGAAATCGGATGCCTCATAGTAATCCAGCAAGGAAAAGTGGTCGGAATCGTAACCGAAAGAGACGTGCTCAGAAAAGTGGTAGAAGAAGGCAAGAACCCGAGAAAAACAAAGATTTGCGAAATAATGTCTAGACGCCTCATCGTGGGAACCCCTCAAATGGAAATTCCAGATGCCGTGAGACTCATGCTGCAGAAGAAAATCAAAAAACTTCCAATAGTCGTTGACGGCAAAATAATGGGTTTAGTAACGCTGACCGACATTGCACGAACAACCAAAATTGAGCCTCAAATGTTGGGCGTGATAAAAGAACTCCGCAAAACAGGATGGCTACCTCCAAAACACATGAAGAAAGTACTAGACTTCTACGTAGTGTAACTTGGCTTTCTTTAGAACTTGTGGACGTGAGTCGAAGTGCCAACGTAAGCTATGTTAGCTATCCCGATGAACAAACCTGTCTCGATCACGCCTGGAATTGATTTCAGTGAAGTGTTTAACTCCTCAGGAACGTCTATCGGACCAAAGTCTGCGTCGACGATGAAGTTTCCATTGTCGGTCACGATGGGACCCACCTTTCCCTTTCCCTCACGGAGAACAGGCTTTCCCCTCATTTTCACGATTCTTGATTCAACCAAACCTAAGGCGAATGGTAAGACCTCGATAGGCACTACTTGATTTGTTCCAAGTTTTTTGGTCAGTTTGGTTTCATCCGCCACGACGATGTTTTGGTTGGAAGCCGAAGCCACTATTTTCTCTCGTGTTAAGGCTCCACCCATGCCTTTAATCATGTTCAAGGCTCTGTCTATCTGGTCTACTCCATCAATAGTCAGGTCAAGCCACGGATGCTCGTTAAGCGTCGTTACAGGAATGCGGGAGTCCACAGCCAACAGAAAAGCCTGATAAGAAGTTGGAACACCCATTATCTGCCATTTTTTTTTGCGGATGATGTTGCCGATTTCTTTAACAGCGTAGGCGGTGGTGCTGCCACTGCCCAAGCCAACTACTTGACCATCTTTTACGTGTTTGACCGCTTCTAGGGCGGCTCGTTTCTTTGCGTCTTCAATCCAGTCGGGCTTGCTAACCTTCACCTTCAACTTCGATTTGTCCCAGCCTTTCGAGAACCTTTTCCACTTCCGCCCTAATCTCTTCTATTCTCTTCTCAGCTTCGGTTCTTGGCGCAGGAGTTGGCGTAGGCTTCTTCCGAGCCTTTTTCTTCGCCTTCCCTTTCTCTGGCTCCTCCTCAGCTGATTCCAGAGGAAGCTGAGAAACAGCAATGGTCGGAGTGGTCGGTGCCTCTTCCTTCTCGGCTTCTATCTCCAACCTTCCGCGGAGTTCCTCGACTTTTTTGCCCAGCTCGTCGAAGCGTTCGCTGAAGAGTTTGACCAGGTCTTCCTGCATGGATTCAAGCTCGTGCAGCGCCACAACCGACTCGCTCTTGGATATGCTGTCCCTGACCTTCATCATTCGGCTCTTGTAGCGCTGAGAAATTTTTTCCCGCTCTTCTTCGCTTATTTTGCCCTCAGCCTGCGCCTCGTATAATCGCCTGATAGCAAAACTGAGGATTTCTCGTTCAAGGTCAAGCATTTTGAGCCTTTCTTTGGCTTCTTGAGCCTCTTCGGAGCTTACGCTCCGCCCTGTCGTTGCTGAAAATCGTTTCGACCAAGCTTCAACCGGTGAGATTGGAGCCTCCTTGGTGAGCGCTGGCTTCTTCGCGGTTTTTCCCATTCTCGTGGCGTAGAGCACGACCAGCGCAACTGCGACAGCGGCGCCAGCTAGCAAGATGTAAAGCCATTCAGAATCGGCCACGAGGCTCCCTCGTCCTAACATCATGGTTTTTCTCGCTAAGTTGTATATAAGTGTGCGGAAACCACATAAAAGTTTCAGCAATCTTTGCACGTTGTCGCTTCAAGTTTTGAGCTTAGGCGTCTGATTTTATGGTTTCATTGTGGCAATAAACAGTTCGGCGCATCTGCCTGAACTCTCGCAGCAGATTCCAGGCAGTTTCTCAACCGCAACTTTCGAAAAGACTTTTTCGCCCGATTTTTGAATCTGCTCTGGGTTGAATCCAAGGTGAAGGTCGCCCATCTCTTCTCTAAATTCTGTAAAAGGATGTGTGCAGAGGTCAACAATAACGGCTTTCCCAGAGGGTTTCAAAACCTGTTTGATGCTTTGGAAAACCTTGTTTACGTCTGGGCAGTGATGCAACATGAGAGTGGAGAAAACTGCGTCAAACCGTTCTGGAATATCAGAGTAAGTTTTTGCGGTTTTTACACTTCCAGCTATGTTTTCGGCGATTCCGAAGAACGGAACTAACTTGTCCGCTTTCTTGTTCAAGGCTAGCAGCATCGCTGGAGTGGCGTCCATGGCGTAGAAGGAGGCGTGTGGCAGAGGGATCCGCAGTTGTGATGCAATCCTTTTTGTGAAGAAGCCTGAGCCTGCGCCCATGTCCAAGATTTGAGCATTCGCTTTGAGTTTGGGCGGCGAGTTTAGACGAGTCACAATTGCGTCGACTATCTGTTTCACTCCGTCCCGACCGAAGTAGTTGAGAACGATTTTGTCCCGTTTTTCCGCTTCTTTTTCAGTGAAGTGTCTGATTTCTCTAGCCAGGAGGTCGACGTTTTGGGCACCGAGTTCACGCAAAAGACTCTGTAAATCAACTGTTTCCAGATATTTTTCAAGAGTTAGACTGGGCAAGTTGGAAAGCCGCCTTTACACGTTGCTTAGAGCGTTTTGGTGGGGCCGGTCGGATTTGAACCGACGACCTACGGGTTTCTCTTTTGTGACCGCTCCAGAACTTCTTCATTCTCGCTCTGGCGAGTCCGCAAACCCGTGTTTTTTGGTTTGCTTCTGGAGCCCGTCGTCATACCGTGCTAGACTACGACCCCACCGTCGTCTAGGTCACTCTGAGAACAGAGCATGTTCAAAATATAACCATTATTATTGCAGGGTCTATTAGTATGAGTTGGAGAAAATTTTTTTTGGGGTTAGGCTTGGGGTTTTCTGTTTGTGTTTTGGTTTCTGTTCTTGGTTTGGTTTGTGTTTTGGGCTGGGTTTGAGTCTGGTTTGGCGCACTTTTAATGTTGTTTAGCGTGAAGTTGCAACATGGTTAGCGTGAAGTTAGGAATGTTGCCAAAAGTGACGTTTAGGGACGGTCGGGTGTTCATTTTTTGTGCTGTTTTTTGGTTGGCAAAAGGCTTTTCAGATTAGATGGTGTTAAACGTTTTGATGGTTTGTTGTTATGTCGGCGGGTGAAAGCGTAGAGAAAACCGTGAGCAGAGCCGTGGAGTTAGAGAGGAATTATGATTGGATGGGATCTGTGGGGCTCTATCGCACTGTTTTGGGCATGGTTCCAGAGCAAGATGTGCTAAAGGCGACAGAGATTCATGAACGGATTGGTTACTGCTGGTTTAGGGCTGCTATGCAGGCGAACAATGTAGATGAGTTTAAGAAGCGTATACGGATGTCGGTTGAAGCCTATGAGAAGGCGGCGGAGCTGTTTGAGAAGGTTGAGCCTGCTAAAGGCTTGTATTGTAAGGGTATGGCTAGATACGCTGACTCTTGGTTTGTCGAAGACCCTTCTCGGAAAAAAATGTTGTTAGACGATTGTTGGAGACTATTGAAAGAAGCGTTGAAGGGCTTTGACGTCGCAGGGAATCTGTTGGGTTATGGCGAAACCTATCACAGCCTAGCGTTCTGCCTCTGGGACAGGGAAGTTTTTGCGGAGGACTGGCGTGAGAGCAAGCGAATTTTCGAGGAAGAAATCAAATGTGGTCAAGACACTATCTCAAAGCTTTTCCAAATTGGTGACGTGAACGAGTTAACTTTTGCTTACACGAGGACTTCACTCCGTATGATGTTTGACTTAGATTACTTTCCGGAAAGAAGAAGCGAATTCCTTTCACTGATTTCGAATCATTTGGAAAAAGCTGTAAAGCTTTCAGATAAAGTACAGGATGCCAACATTCTATTTTGGCTAAACTGGACACTTAGTGTGGATAGTTTTTGGGTTAAGGGTGATTTGCAGGCCGCATCGAGATATCTTCAAAATGCATTGCAACAAAGCGAGGCGCTCAGTGATCATTTTCTGCTAGGACTGACGTATTACGCAATGAATTTTGTTTCTGAGTACGAGGCAACGGCTGAAGAGGACCCAGACAAGTCGAAGGAACAACACAAACTAACCATACGACTCGCCGAAGAGTCTGTTCGCCATAGTATGCTGGTTTGCCGCTTTGCTTTGGTTTCCAATGCTTACCAATTTTATCTCATTGAAAGCTATTTTCGATTAGCCGAACTTGAAACGAGTCCTGAAGAAAAACGTGCTCTCCTAAAACGTGCACGCGAGGTTGGACGCAACGGTTCTGAATACGCCTACCTCTCTGGTTCTCTAAGCCAGATGCAAGGCATATCTCATAGTCTCAGCAAGGCTGCATTCTTTCTGTCTGAAACAGAGACAAGCATCATCGAGAAGAAAAAACTACTCGAAGAAGCCTTAGAGCTTAGAGAAAAAAGCATCAAAGGTACTGAACAACTATCTCCACCCAATTATTGGAATAAAGGCGTGGAACAAAATCACCTAGCCCTCATAAAGGCAAACTTGGCAAAAATAGAAGAAAGCGAGGAAAAGAAAAAGCATCTTCTGGAAGAAGCCGTCCTAGCCATGGAAAAGTGCTTGAAAATCTGCACGGAATACTTACAAACATATGCGGTTACTCCTGTGCCGAGAGATTTTGCTGTTTTAGGACAATATCATGACTGGTTCGGAGAAATCCTCAATCTACACTATTCGTTAACAAAAGACGAAAAAATGATTAAGAGAGCCATCGAAGTCTACGAAAGCACCGCCCAAGTCTATCAGAAGGCGGGGATGCCTAGCCGAGTCGCCGAAGCCCACTGGAAAGCCGCCAGACTCTACGACCGGCGTGGCGAATACGCTAAGGCTTCGGACAACTTTGAACAAGCATCCAAAAACTACCAGCTCGTGGCAGAGAAGATTCCACAGTTCGAGTGCTTCTATGAGGATCATAAGTCATACATGCTGGCTTGGAGCGAATTCGAAAAGGCAAAACAAGCCCACCAAAAAGAGCAATACCAACAATCAAAGACACACTACGAAAACGCCGCAAACCTCCTCAAATCCACAAAGCAATGGAGCTATCTCACGCCAAACTTCGCAGCATGGGCAACGCTGGAACAAGCCGAAGACCTAGGCAAAAAGGAGAAAAGCGAAGAGTCAAAACAAGCGTTTCAACTCGCTGCCAACCAATTCAGTGAAGCCAAGGCTTCGCTAGATGAAAAAGCCCCAAAACTCGAGAACCCAGATGAAAAAGGTAAAACAATCGAGCTCACTGAGGCATCTGAACTTAGAAGGGAGTACTGCCTAGCCAGAGCAGGGTTAGAAGAAGCAAAAATACACGACAAGAACGAAGACCACGGAGCAAGCGCAAAGAAGTATAGCGAGGTTGCCCAAAGATTCGAGAAAATTACAGAAAAACTCGAGGACGAGCCAGACCGAAACGACCTTCTCTTCCAAGCCCACCTCTGCCGAGCTCTAGAAAAAATGGAGTTGGCTCACGAGAAGACTGAACCAGCCCTCTACGCAGAAGCGTCTGAACTCTTTACAAACACCCAAAGAATCACAACAAAAAAAAGAAACTCTCTCCTAGCCCTCGGAAACGCCTGCTTCTGCAAGGCGCTCGAATCAGGAACAAAGTTCAAGGTCACACCAAACCCTGACCTCTACACAACAGCCAAACAATACATGGAGAGAGCCGCTCACCACTACACAGAGGCAGGATTTGAAGGCGCCTCAAAATGGACAAAGGCTACAGAACGATTGTTCGACGCCTACTTCTACATGTGCAACGCCGAGTCAGAGGTCGACCCCGAAAAGAAGGCAAAACACTA
>Ga0315314_1001177_pt1 | contig 24275 bp, 22 predicted proteins | sample TDP9_MG_FD_203631 | JGI IMG/M metagenome (GOLD analysis project Ga0315314, IMG submission 203631) | Freshwater sediment microbial communities from Lake Towuti, South Sulawesi, Indonesia - TDP9 | ecosystem: Environmental > Aquatic > Freshwater > Lake > Sediment | place: Indonesia: South Sulawesi... | reverse complement strand
GAAGTAGCCATCTACCCTGTGGAAGACCACAGCTTCAAGAACGAGACGAGCTGGGCAGACGAGTACAAACGGATACTCAAACTCTTCGAAACCCATCTTAAGAATTGAGACAGCAGGCGGCTAACCCTTGAAGGAGGGGAGCCCAATGATTTTCATCATCACTCTCTTAGCTGGAGAGAAGAACACTCAAACCTTTGTGTTGAGAGGTCATACCATGCAGGCTGTTTCTCGGCTACAAGCAAGCTCAAAGAGGAAAGACAATTCCTGTAGGTGCCTAAGAGCTCGCCCTCTTGGCGGCGTGTTAGATGACGTGGTTCTCTCTTGCCTTCTTGATCTCTTCCTCAGAGTAATTGGCTAAAGTTCTCAGAATCTCCTCTGTGTGTTCTCCTAGAAGCGGTGGTGGTTTGATGTCGAAGGCAAAGGTAGAGAACTTCGTTGGAAGTCCAATCTGTCTTGTTCTGCCTAACGTTGGATGATCAACCTCAAGCACCATCTCTCGATGCAGAAGTTGCGGATCAGAGAATTGTTCCTCCAAACTGTAAACAGGTCCACTAGGCACTTCGTTTTTCCTGAGAATTTCTAGCCACTCATGACTGCTCTTAGATTGAAAGATTTCCTCTAGAATTCGTGTCAGCTTTTCCCTATTCTCCACCCTGTTCCTGTTTAAGGCGAAATCCGGGTTCTCCGATAGGTCTTCTCGGCCGAGCGCTGAACAGAGTCTCTTCCAAGTACTTTCATTTCCACAACACACCGAGATATACTTCCGATCACCTGTTTTGAAGCATTGGTAGGGCGCCATGGAGAAATGCGCTGAACCCATCTTAGGAGGCTCTCTATTGGTTATCCAGTAGTAATGGGCTGCGTAGGACATCCACGACGAAGCTACATCAAACAGAGAGACGTCGATGTATTGACCTATCCCTTCTTCTCTCTTCACCATAAGACTTGCCAAAACAGCTACGGCAGCATACATCCCCGTAGCTAGATCTACTACAGCTACACCGACTCTGACGGGTGGGCACTCTGGCTCACCAGTAACTGCCATAAACCCTCCCATACCCTGGAGGACTGGATCATAGGCAGGTAGTTCTCGGTACGGGCCGCTCTGCCCAAAGCCTGATATGCTACAGTAGATGATGTTTGGATTGACCTTCTTTATGTCTCCGTAACCTACGCCTAGTCTATCGACGACTCCAGGTGTGAAATTCTCAACCATGATATCAGATTTCTTTGCGATGGCATACAGAATTTCACGGCCCTCTTTCTCCTTTAGATTCAACGTTATGCTTCTCTTGTTTCTATTCAACGATAGGTAGACTGCGCTTTGTCCATCTATGACAGGGTACATACCCCTGCTATAGTCGCCGCTCCCCGGGATCTCTACCTTAATCACATCAGCCCCCAAGTCTCCTAGTATCATTGTACAGAATGGGGCTGCGACTGTGTGACATAATGATAGGACCCTTACACCCTCTAACGGCCTCTTTCTCCACATCATCTATCGGTCTCCTAAGCTTATTGTTAAAACCTTTTCCCTTCGAAGATCCTTGGGCTTCGTGTTAATGGTAAGGATGAAGCTGAGTCTGACAACGCATGAGGGGATAATGAGACAGGACTACAGCAATTGTTATTAGTTCTCTGGAGTTCTTGATGTGATTAGGAGATTTGTAAAATGGTTGGGCTTGAAGTCATGAGTGCGCTCGATACAGCCAAGAAGATCGTGAGGCAGCTTCTAGCCATTCAGCAGGGGGAGAGAGCTCTACTTGTCGCTGACACAAAGACAGATATGTCTATGGTAGAGGCCATCGCGGCTGCCATCAAGTCTGCTGGAGCGGAGTACGTTGTCGCCATTATGCCAAGTGCAGAGGTGGGCAGGGGAGACCACACGACCTTGCCTAGGATGTTGAAGAGGGCTTTAGAGGAGGCGGACATAGCCATCGGGTTGAATAGAACTACGGGAGCGCCCTCATATGATGATACTTTGGCAAGACTACTCAAGGAGAAGAGGATCAGGTACATGTCTATGGTGATGCGGACTTTAGAGAATTGGACAAGGGGGGCAGCCACCGCCGACTACGAAGAGGTCTATGCCGTTGCGAAGAAGATGGAAGCACTCTTCACAGGAAAGGTATGCAAAGTCACATCACCGGCTGGAACAGATTTTACATCCAATATCGAAGGGAAGAGAGTCATCATAGAGGCCGGGCTGGCGAGGGCTGCGGGCGAGTCAGCCGCCTTCTCCGATGGAGAGGTCTCACTCGGCCCTGTTGAGGGAACTACAAACGGGATTGTGGTGGCGGATGGTCCTATAGCCTACTTAGGAATATCCGATGCGCCAATCATGATAAGGGTAAAGAATGGGCGAGTCGCCAAAGTTGAAGGCGGAAGGACAACCGAGGAAGTGAAGAGGCTGATTGCATCTGTCCCGAACTTCGATAACTTCGCTGAGATCGGGATAGGAGTCAACCCGAAGGCGAGGAAGTCAGGCGACTATCAAGAGGAGAAGAAGGGCTGGGGAAATGTTCACGTAGCCCTTGGAGACAACATCTACTATGGAGGCTCAACCAAGTGTGCCCTCCACTCTGACTTCGTTGTATACAGGCCCACAGTGGTAGTGGATGGCAGAACCATCGTAGAGGAAGGAGAACTCAAGCTGACGTAAATACCGCCATTAGAGAACATGAACAACAAGAAAGATACGGTTATAAATTTTATATAACCAAGTTTCGTATCTGTTATTGGGCGAAAAGGAGAGAGAGCTATGGTTTTGCATGATCTTATATTCAAGAACGGTTTCGTCATCGATGGCACCGGAGCACCATGGTTCAAGGCGGATGTCGGTATCAAGGACGGAAGGATCGTCCAGGTAGGTCGACTACCCTCTTCGACTGCGGATAGAGTTATTAACGCAACAGGCTTGGTTGTTTGCCCCGGTTTCATAGACATGCATACACACTCGGACAGCACATTCCTCAGATTCCCCAAGTGCGAATCGAGGATATACCAAGGCATAACGACCGACGTGGCATGTAACTGCGGGACGAGTGCAAGCGGTCCACTAGTGGGAATTGCGTTAGAGAGGGCTAGGTTTCCAGACGGTATCAAGCCTTGGCGAACCCTGGGAGAGTATATGGAACGGTTCAAAGAGGTCGGCGTCTCGGTGAATGCCGTCTTCTTGGTCGGTTTCGGAACCGTTCGCATAGGCGTGATAGGCTACGAGAACATGGCGCCCACTAAGGATGAACTCGACCAGATGAAAGCCCTCGTAGCCCAGACGATGGAGGAGGGGGCCTTCGGAATGTCCGCAGGGCTCCAATACCCACCTCAGAACTACGCGGAGACAAGCGAGGTCATTGAATGTGCTAAGGTTGTATCCGAATGCGGAGGTTTCTATACAACCCACACGAGAAGGAGGGGCTATGAGTGGGGAGACAGACCGCTGCCCGAGTATTTGGACAACTTCGTCGTCCCTTGGGTCGACACGAAAGCGGAGGCGATTAGGGAAGCCATAAGGATCGGCGAGGAGGCCAGTCTGCCCGTTCATATAGCACATTTTAAGGCAACGGGCAAGGTGAACTGGGGCAAGATGAAGGCCTATCTTGCGATGATCGATGATGCAAGGAGGCGGGGCATAGATGTGACGATCGACACATGCTACCCGCCATACACAGCGAGGGGTGGCATCTTCCAACATCAGTTGCCTGCATGGATTGACGCACAGGCGGAAGCGGCGGGAGGGCTGAAAGAGTTGTTGAAGGACCCAGTGATGAAGGCTCAGGTCAGGAGGGAGCTGATAATACACATGGAGGGGCATCAGCGAGAGGAGGGTTGGGAAGATGAGCTCATACTCAGCGTCGACTCAGAGGAAGATAAAGATCTGATCGGCAAGACTGTGGCAGAGGCCGCGAAGATGAGAAATAGGGAACCAATAGACTTCGCTATCAGTGTTCTAGCCGAAGGCAAGGGCATTAATGGGATATCCTTCGTCATAGGCGAGGAAGATCTTATGGCTGTGACTAAGTATCCCTTCTCTATGATCTGCTCAGATAGCAGTGCCACAAACACAACGGTGAAGAGAGGAAGCCACCCCCGAGTATACGGGACCTTTCCTAGATTCCTAAGGATATATGTGCGAGAGCAGGGAGTCCTTAGGTGGGAAGAAGCGATTCACAAGATCACCGGCCTCCCAGCTAGCCGCCTAGGTCTTTGGGATCGGGGCTTTATTCGACCTGGTAATTGGGCGGACATAGCGGTGTTCGACCCGATTAAGATCCGAGATAATGCCACCTATGAAGACCCTGTACAGTACTCGGAGGGCATCCTGTACCTCACTGTAAACGGTGTTCTTACTATAGACGAAGGAAGGCATACAGGTATCACAGCGGGAAAACCCCTAGTACACAGATCACCCAACCTAGTCTGAACCTTGTCTAGATGAAGACATCCAACTGCCGAGGACGAACCAAGTCCTTAGCCGTGGAGATCGTTGACTTCCGGTAGAGATAGCCACGTATAATCGCCACAGGGATTCCCTCGTCTGCTTGTCCGATGACGAGTTCTGCTGCCGAGGCAAGTTCGTCGGCAACAGCTGTCTCCTTCACCTTCAATTCATATCCGAAGAGGTCCTTCTCTCCCCTACGGTCCCAAATGGCGTTGAAACCATAGAGACCAATAGCCACGTTGACCGCACCCATTCTGAAGGCACGACCTTGAGAATCACTGACGATGACAGAGACCTCCTTTCCGGTTAGCTGTCTGAGACGCTCTCCGAACCTCCTTGCCGATGCGTCAGCATCGTCGGGCAGAAGTGCTACAACATCACCTCCTGCGACGTTTGATACGTCGACACCTGAGTTCGCACAAACTACGCCATCCATGGTCTCCGTGACCAGCAACCCTGCACGCATCCGCCTGACGGCCCGCGACTCTCTGAGTATGACCTCGACAAGCCTCGGGTCTTTGCCTGTGAAGGCAGCGAAGTTCTCAGCGATCTTGGAAGGCTCGACCTGCCTGAGATCGACTGTCCTCCCCTCGACGCGCGAAACGACGACGTGGGTGACGACGATTATGTCACCCTCTTGGATCGGTGTTCCCTGCGCTTCAGCAGCCTCCAAAACCATGGAAGCTAGGTCGTCTCCCTCCTTAACTATAGGGATTCCCTTGACCCCGATTACCTCGATCCTCAATTCACTTCACCCCCTAAGAAAATATCTAAGAAGATTTATATTACTGATAGCCTAGGCACGACGAGTACCGCGATTAGACTTGGCCACTCGATTTGTGGGATAGGAAGGAGAGGATATCTGTTCTCACGTTTGAATCACATACTATGATATCCTTCCTTGAGGCGTTCAAGAGGGTAGATCTAGAGACTTTTAGAGCGACGCCCCGGGACTTTACTGCTCCCGTCCTGAAAGGATCGTGTAATAAGCCCCAAAACTGGGTGGGAACCTGCAAACAAGAATTAGACAGCTCTGCCTTCACTCTTTTTCTTTTCAAACAGCTCTGCGTCGCGCTTATAGCAGAAGTTTTGTCTTTTCCGTCAAATAGCTTTTCTATGGGCCGCTAACTCGCATCTCTCGCCAGAGATCTTCCTTCTCTCAGTTCTCATTTTGTGAAGCTCTTCATCTCGAACTCCTCTTCATGAGTTGTCTGTTGTCATCCTCAAGGTAGGTTTACCTCCCCCTTGAATACCATTCAACCTTTAGGTCTGTCTGCGCAAGCTCACTCTTCAAAGAGGTCCGTGCTGAGGTACTTATTTCCCGAATCTGGGAGCACTGCGACTATCGTTTCATCCTTGCCGAGAAGACACGCCTTCTGGAAGGATACGTGGAGAATCGCAGCGGCACTCAAACCCACGAGGAGGCCCTCTTCCTTGGCCGCTCTTCGAGCGGTCTCGTGTATCGCTGGCATATCTTCACTTGACAATTCAACGATCTCGTCGAACCTTTCGCGTCTGAACAGCTGAGTCGGGTATGGTTCTGAGGGGTTTCTGAGTCCTTGTATGGCGAACCCGAGCTTTGGGGTTACGCCTACAACCTTTATGTTGGCGTCAAACTCTTTCACCCGCATCGATGTACCTACACCAGTACCTGCAGTGCCTATGCCAACCACGATCATGTCGACCTCCCCCTTCGTCTGTTCGATGATCTCCTTCCCCGTAGTCTGGTAGTGGGCCATGATGTTCGCTGGGTCTTTGAACTGGTCTATATCGATATACTTCTCAGGTTCCTCCTTGAGAAGCTTCTGTTTAAGCTCGATGGCGCCGCCAGTCCCCTTTTCGCCAGGGGATAGTATAAGCTCGGCGCCGTAGGCTTTGATGAGCTTCCTCCTCTCTATAGTGACGGACTCGGGCATGGTTATGGCGATCCTGTAGCCTTTCGCAGCCGCAATCATAGCGAGTGCTATACCAGTATTCCCGGAGGTTGCTTCAAGGAGGATCCTATCCCTCCCAAGTCTGCCCGCTGATTCAGCGTACTCGATAAGGTATTTTGCCATCCGATCCTTAACAGAGCCTCCAATGTTATACCATTCAAGCTTTGCAAAAACCTTGGCGGCCCCTAGACCGGGAAGCTTGTTCAACCTTAGCATCGGCGTCCAGCCGATGAGGTCCGTGATGTCATTGGCTACGGTCATACAAGGCCGCCTTTAACGCCGTTAAGACGTACTTAACACCGTTAAATATATAAGCCTTGTGTCGAAACATCTGATGGTGAAGCCTTGAAGCCTCCATGCATGATCGTCGTTCAGTATATCCTCCCAGCACTGAGAACGGCGATTGCCAAAGAGCTGATCGAGAAACATGGGTTGAGGAATACAGAGGTCGCTGAGAAGATGAATGTGACCCCCGCCGCCATAACCCAGTACCTGAACAAGTCTAGAGGCGAGTCGGCGTCCATGATGATCGAGGGTTCAGATAGGGTCATGAACATGGTCTCGGAGATAACGCATGACCTGGCGCAAGGTGTGAGCCCAGCGGATATGCTCCTACTAAAGCTGTGTCTAGCCTGCAATGCGGTGCGGTCTGAGGGATTGATCTGTGATTTGCATAAGGAGGAGATGCCGAGCCTGAAACAGGTATCATGCGCCTGTTCGCTGGGTCTCGTTGGATGGGGCGCGGAACGCCGAACGTAATAACTCAGCAGTAGCGTGTTTCATAGGTCTTCATGCTTCCTTTGGCACTTCTAACCAAGAGAGTCATAGCTCTTCTCACGGTGCTGACCACTCGAAGTGAAGGGTACATTGAACGGATTGCTATCAAGAAACCCGAAAGCGATATATCCTCTCTCTAATAAGAGAAGGAGTGGAAAGTTCAAGACTCGTTGGTGTCAGCATGGCCTCCCTAAGAAAACCTCTAGAGAAGATGGAGTACATTCTGGCGACTGATGTGGGCAGCACCACGACGAAGGCACGGTTCTTCAAGAAGATGGATAACAATGAGTGGCGCTTCGTCGTTGCAGGCGAAGCCCCGACAACTGTCGAAGCACCCTATGAGGATGTGACACTTGGAGTAAGAAATGCAGTAAGAGAGGTGGAGGAGCTTACTGGACATCGTATCCTGTCCCCTGACGGAGCGGGTATCCTCGTCCCCTATGACGGAAAACGCGGAGTAGACCTGTACTGCACAACTAGCAGCGCAGGCGGCGGACTCCAAATGATGGTTGGAGGCTTCATAAAAGCCATAACAGCTGAGAGCGCCAATAGGGCCGCCCTAGGTGCAGGAGCCATAGTGATGGATGTCATCGCAGAAGACGATGGGAGACAGCCCTATGAAAAAGTGAAGCGGGTGCGAAGCCTCCGCCCTGACATGATCCTTGTATCCGGTGGTACGGACGGCGGTGACATCGTTCACGTAGTTCAACTCGTCGAGCTGATAAAGGCATCAGACCCTAAACCGAGGCTAGGAGCATCCTACAAGCTCCCAATAGTGTATGCAGGGAACATGGACGCGCGCCCGAAGGTAGGGGAACTCCTCAGCGGAGACTTCACCCTCACGATTGTCGACAACATACGTCCAGTCGTAGAAGTGGAGAACACTGAACCAGCTCGCAAGGCAATCCATGAGCTGTTCATGGAACACGTTATGAGCCATGCGCCAGGCTACACGAAGCTGATGAAGTGGACGGACATTGATATTATGCCTACGCCCGCTGGCGAGGGCTTAGCCATGCAGCTCATAGCTAAGAGCCTTGGAAAGAATGTCATCGGTGTAGGTCTCGGTGGCGCTACGACAAACGTCTACTCGGTTGTAGACGGGAAGTTTGTTCGCAGCGTCAGCGCAAACCTTGGAATGAGCTACAGCGTCTGCAATGTTCTGAAGGAGGCTGGCGTTAGGAATCTCATGCGGTGGCTCCCCTTCGACCTGAAAGAGGAGGACGTAACGAACCGCTTGGCGAACAAGATGATCAGACCCACGACGATCCCTCAGACGCTTGAGGAGCTAATCATTGAGCACGCAGTAGCCAGAGAAGCCCTCAGACTCGGACTACAGCATCACAAGACGATAGCGACGAGGCTCAAGGGCATAAGGTTGGGTCCGCGCGACAGCTTCTTCGACCAAGAGCTGAAGGAGACCTACATCGACATGATGAACATTAATATCATGGCGGGGACCGGCGGGCTTCTGTCACACGCCCCTGACAGGATCCAGTCTATGACCTGCATGGTCGACGCCTTTCAGCCGGAGGGCGTCACATGGATGTTCCAAGACAGCGTCTTCATGATGCCTCACCTCGGCGTCCTCTCCACAGTCTACGCCGAAGCAGCTTGGCAGATCTTCGACAAAGACTGCCTAGTCAGACTTGGGACAGTCATAGCGCCTAAGGGAAGCACAAGCGAGGGAGGACACGTGATGTCAGTCACTTTCGCGATGTTGGATGGTTCTGAGAGAAAGGAGGAGGTGAGTTTCGGCGAGTTGAAGCGAATTCCGTTGGGGGAGGGGCTGAACGTCAAGGCGCTCATTGAGCCAGGTAAGGCCTTCGACATAGGTGAGGGTGCAGGACGCAAACTGGAGGCTGAGATCATGGGCGGGAAGGGCGGAGTCATACTAGATGGGAGAGGGAGACCCCTGGAGATCCCTGAGGACGAGAAGACGAGGAGAGAAGTCCTGCTCAGATGGTTCTCCTCCTTGAACCTCTATCCGGACGAGGGACTAGAGAGACTGAGATAATGGCATAACGGGAGGGTGATTGAGCATTGAGTAGTGAGAAGCTATCAACAGAGGCTTATGCCTACACGCCTGGACTGAAGGTAAAGTACGCTACAACAATCACGAAGGAGAGGAAGCTTCCCCTCAGAGGAGAAGTTCTGTGCAAAGAGGGTGAGTCCGTCTCTTTCGACGATGTCGTCGCCAAGTCTCTCATGCCGGGCGACCCGCAACTTCTGAAGATATCGGCAAGGCTCGGCGTTGACCCAGACGAGGTCATGGACTTCATGCTGAAGAAACAGGGCGACTCTGTTGAGGAGGATGAACTCATAGCTAGGTATCGCGCTTTCTTCGGGCTCATCAACCGGGAATTCAGGTCTCCTGTCAAGGGTTACATAGAGATGGTCTCCACAGTCACTGGTCAAGCCATCGTGAGGGCAGCACCGGTCCCCATAGCGGTAAAGGCCTACATACCTGGAAAGATTAGAGACGTGATGCCAAATGAAGGGGTGGTCATAGAGACGCGGGCTGCCTTTGTCCAGGGCATATTTGGTCTCGGCGGAGAGACGCATGGTAGGTTGAGATTCCTTGTGGACTCGCCTGGGGATGTCTTGACTGAGGATATGATCACAAGCAACGACAGAGGACACGTTATTGTAGGTGGCTCCTATGTCACCTTGCCTGCGTTCAGTAGAGCCGTTGAAGTCGGAGCTTCAGGAGTCGTAGTCGGAGGGTTCGACTATCCAGACGCCACGAAGCTTCTAGGAGAGGCGCTCGGCGTAGCAATTACAGGGCACGAAGAGTTAGGCTGCACACTTGTCATCACAGAAGGCTTCGGCAAGATGACTATGTCTCAAAGGACCTTCAACCTCCTCAAGAGGTTTGAGGGGCATATGGCCTCTATCAATGGAGCCACCCAGATCAGGGCAGGCGTCCAGAGGCCTGAGATAATTATACCGCACGACGAGCCTACAGAGGGAGTCCCTGGAGAGGAGCTCGAAGCCGGCATCGTGCCTGGGACACCTATCAGGATCATAAGGGAACCGTACTTCGGAGCCGTTGGCAGAGTGTTTCATCTTCCTGTTGAGCTACAGTTGGTTGAGACCGGCTCGTATGTCAGGGTTCTCGTCGCCAAGCTCGATGATGGCAGAGAAGTCACTGTGCCGAGGGCCAACGTAGAGATCATAGAGGAATAAACGGCAAAAAGCGTACTCGAACTGAAAGCTTTTAGGATAACGAGTATTCTATCCTCTTCAGTGAAGAGACCTTGTACGACTTATTGATCAAGAATGGGAAAGTCATAAACGGCACTGGCAACCCTTGGTTTAGGGCTGATGTCGCAGTTAAGGACGGGAGAATAGCCGACATGGGACTCCTCTGCAACGCGGAGTCGAAGAGGGTTATCAACGCTGAGGGCTTAGTCGTGAGCCCTGGCTTCGTTGACATGCACAATCACTCTGACACCGGTATCCTATTGAACCCAACGGCGGACAACATGGTTCGCCAAGGAGTGACGCTCATAGTCTTCCCAAACTGTGGAGGGGGGCTCTTCCCTGTTGTCGAGGATCTGGTTAGCCGAGGTCGGGGGCGCCTTGAGGTCGATTGGTCGACCTATGATGAGTATCTTGAGCAGATGGAGAGGACAGGAACATCGGTCAATGTTGCTCCATTAGTCGGCTTCGGCACAATTAGGCGTTACGTCATGGGCTTTGAGATGAGAGACCCCACGTCAGGGGAGCTCAGCAGGATGAAGGAACTGGTAGAGGAGGCGATGAAGGCGGGAGCCTTTGGATTGACGACAGGTCTCAGATACGTTCCCCAGTCTTACTCGAAGACCGAGGAGGTCTTGGAGCTTGCCAGAGTAGCTGCGAAGTATGGCGGCTTCTACACGACGCATCAACGGGATGAGGGGGACAGAGGCGACCCCGTGGGCTCTGTGAAGGAAGTCATCGAGATCGCCGAGAAGGCCGGGCTCCCTGCGAACATATCGCACTTCAAGATCCTGTCGAGACCCTTCTGGGACAAGTGCGACGAGATACTTCGGACAATCGAGGACGCGAGAGACAGAGGCATCGACATCACAGCCGACCAGTACCCTTATCCAGCCAGCGGCACAGGTCCAGGCGCATGGATACCTAGGTGGGCCTCAGAGGGTGGGCAACAGAGGCTGGCGGAGAGGTTTAATGATTCTGGGCTGAGCAAACAGATCAAAGAAGGGCTCATCGAGGTGATGGACCAGAGAGGCGGACCTGAGCGCCAACTCATAAGCTCCTATCCATTGAAACCATCGTATGTGGGCAAAACCATCGCAGAGGTTGCGAAGGAGCTCGGAAAAGACCCGGCTAACGCTTTCTTCGACCTCTTCAAGGAGAGTGTGGAGAAGGCTGTCGCAGGTGAGGTCAGTGGCTTTGGGTTGATGAGCTTCAACATGTCTGATGAAAATGTGGAGAAGATGATGAAGAAGCCCTGGGTCATGGTCTCAACAGACGGAGGTATCCAAACCCCCTCTGCGGGAAGGGCCTCGTCTGAGCATCCTAGAAACTACGGCAGTTATCCCCGCGTGCTGGGAAGGTACGTCAGGCAGCAGAAGGTATTGGGTTTGGAGGAAGCGGTCCGCAAGATGACCTCGCTGGAGAGTCAGAGGCTCGGCGTCTTCGACAGGGGACTGATAGCCAAGGGCATGTGGGCAGACATAACAATCTTCGACCCTGAAACGGTCATAGACAAGGCGGAATATGCCCCGCAGCAAGAGAATCAAAGGTATCCTGAAGGCATCCCCTACGTCGTCGTCAACGGCGTTCTGACCGTCGACCAATGCAAGCACACAGGCGCCTTGGCGGGACAGATCCTGAGAAAGAGATAGAACCTACCTAACCCCCTATTTTTGGTTCAGCAAATGAGCCAAAGCCAGAGATTTTCCAGACTGTTCGACTGGTGTTCTTAAGGCAATCGGGCACATTGTTTAGTCCATGCTGCTGTTCAGGTTCTCTTTGTCTTCCAAACTCTCTCTGTGCCCTTCAGCTCTCTCTCCACGATCTCATCTAGATCCGTTGCCCCATACCTCTCCTTCAGTTCCTTCTCTGGTAGCAGTTCGAGCTCTAGGCGACGCCAGTTCTCAAGCCCCACTATCTCATTGAACTCTGACCAGCTGACACCTATCGATGCGAGCTTCGTCACATCTCTCTTCTGCTTGAGATCCTTGAGCGCCTTGACCATGGCCTTGGTGGCCGAGTAGAGGCACACCATGGGAACCGAGAGGTACTTAACCCCTGCGGCCTCAAGGTCCTCCACCTTAGAAGGTGGTGTCTTTCCCCCCGGTATGATATTCATCGCTATGGGCGCTTGAACCCTTTCTACAAGAACCCTCACCTCTTCCAAGGACTGGGGAGCTTCCACATAGACATAATCGGCGCCTTCGACCGCATAGTCAACCGTCCTGTCAAGCGTTTCGTCGAAGCCTGCGACGCCTCTTGCGTCAGTCCGTGCGCCTATCACTATCTCGGAGTCTTCTTCCTCTCTTGCTTTGATAGCACTCCTTATCTTGCCCAGCATATCCTCCTTAGAGATAATCTGCTTCCCCGCCATGTGACCACACCGCTTGGGCCAAACCTGATCCTCGATTCTAACGCCTGCCGCGCCTATCCTCACGAAGTTCTTCACGGTCCAGTAAGCGTTGAGGGCGTTTCCGTAGCCTGTGTCTATGTCAACATCCACAGGCCTGGTGACTGCGTTCACTATCGTCCTAGATCTTTCAAGCATCTCCGAGAAGCCGACTAAGCCTATGTCGGGCTGACCTATGAGGGAAGAGGCGATGCCGTAGCCTGTTGTTCCGATGACTTCGAAGCCCGCCTTCTCTATGAGAATGGCTGAGAGGGCGTCATAGGCACAGGGTCTGAAGATCATCCCAGGCTTCTTGAGGAGTCCCCTAAAGACCTGAGCTTTCGAACTCGGCATAAAGGATCACGAGTTAACCTTTTGCAACTAAGGCATAAAAAGCCTCTGACCTACACATGTTCGGGTCATCATAGGCGTCCTGTACCTTCTGTATTCTTGCGCACGAAGCACAGAAGTGGCTTCGCTTTTTAAATGAACGAAATATAGTATTAACCGATGGGCAATGTATAAGGTTCTGATAAAGAACGGTTTCGTGGTTGATGGCACTGGTGGACCTTGGTACAGGGCGGATGTGGCAATCTCTGAGGGCAAGATAGTTGACATGAATACTCGGCTGTCTGCTTCTAAGGCGGAGACGGTGATCGATGCGAAAGGACTGGTCGTCACCCCCGGCTTCATAGACATGCACAGCCACTCAGAACTGAATTTCCTCACCTATCCCAAGGCTGAGTCCAAGATCATGCAGGGAATCACAACAGAGTTCACCTGCCAATGTGGAACGAGCGGATGGGGACCGATGAAGGGCATCGTCCTAGAGCAGTTGAGGAGGCGTCTAGAGCGCCTGCCAGGACTCAGGGTCGACTGGACAACTCTCGCCGGATACATGGAGCTCCTTGAGAAGCGAGGATGTAGCGTTAATGGCACCTTCCAGGTTGGGCATGGGACGGTGCGCATAGCTGTCATGGGCTACGAGAACAGGGCTCCTACCAAGGACGAACTAGAAGAGATGAAGGCGCTCGTGGCTGAGGGGATGAAGGACGGTGCCTTCGGGCTGTCAACGGGGCTGATGTACACACCCGGCAACTTCGCAGAGACAGAGGAGGTCATCGAGCTCTGCAAGGTCGTCCGCAAATACGGTGGCATCCACACGAGCCATGACCGTAGGAGAGGCTGGGAGAGTGAGCCCCGCGGAGGAAGAGACTTCATCGTCACCACAATCGACAGTGAGCTCTGGTCCGTCAGGGAGTGCATAGAGATCGGGGAGAAGGCTGGAATCCCTACGACTTGGACGCACGCCAAAGCTTGTGGCGAAGTCAACAAGGGGAAGATTGGAGACTGGTTGGAGGAGGTGGAGGCCGCCCGTAGACGAGGGGTCGATGTCGGGGTCGATGCCTATCCTTGGACCTATAGGGGAGGACTGGTCCGAGGCTTCCCGACATGGGCTCAGGAAGGCGGTCCCGAGAAGGTCAGAGATCGGCTCAGAGACCCTGAGACTAGGCAGAAGATCAGGGACTATGTGAAGAAGAACATGGAGTCTGTCGTGGCTGAGCACACTTGGGACAAGGCGCTCATCATGTCTGCTAGCGAGGAGGACAAGGATTTGATTGGCAAGACCATGGCGGAAGCCGCTGGGATCAGGGGGATAGAGCCTGTTGACCTCTATCTGGATAGGATGGAGAAGGGGAAGCCCCTTGAAGGTATCGGAGAGGCGATGGCGGAAGATGACGTGAGGACTTTGTTGAAGCATCCACTTATGATGATCTCAACAGATGGCTCAGCGATGCCTGCTGACCCGACAAGGAAGACCCATCCGAGAAACTTCGGCACCTACCCCTTGATCCTCAGGAAATACGTGAGGGAGGAACGACTACTCACCGTCGAGGACACGATTAGAAAGATGACCTCCAGTCCGGCGAACAAGCTCGGGCTCTTGGACCGTGGGCTTCTGAGACCTGGCTTCTGGGCGGACATAGTCGTCTTCGACCCCCTCAATATCAAGGAGCTAGCAACCTACACGGAGAGCATGAGATATCCCGAGGGGGTGGAATACGTCTTTGTCAACGGAGTCCTAACAGTGGAGCATGGAAACCACACTGGAGCGCTTGCTGGCAAGCCCCTGAAACACAGGTCTGCTGAGGACTGACCCCTTCCCCTTTTTTCTCTTCTCTTTGTCAAGTGTCTTGGAGATATTGTTCGGTGTGTCCGTGACATTGAATATGATCTGATTGAAGGCGTCAACTGTATTTTGGGGGCCATTAAGGCTTATATTTCTTGGGTTGACGAATTAATGATTATGTTTTCGCCGTTCAGTGGCTCGAAGAGTTTCAGAAGCGTTGGCATAGACATCGGCTCCACGACGACACATCTGATCTTCTCCAAGTTGACCCTAGAATTTGTTGAGGAGAAGCACAAGTTTGAGGTTGTAGGCAGAGACATCATATACCGTTCTCCGATCTCGTTGACGCCCTTTACAGGATCATACACCATCGATGTCGAAGAGCTTTCCTCGATTCTGTTTGGTGCGTATAGAAATGTCGGATACTCCCCTGACGAGATTGACACTGGTGCGATAATCATAACTGGAGAGGCTGCGAGGAAGCATAACGCTGAGAAGATTGTCAACCTCTTCGCAGGTCAGATGGGGAGGTTCGTCTGCGCCACGGCGGGTCCCAACTACGAGGCTGTGCTCGCGGCGTATGGCTCCGGCGCTGTTGAACGGTCCGAGAGGGAGGGGACAACCGTCATGAATGTCGATGTCGGCGGGGGGACATCGAAAATCGCGATTGCCAAGAAGGGTGAGATAGTTGACACTGCCTGCATCTTTGTGGGAGCTCGTCCAGTAGTGCTGGATGACTCTGGAAAGTTGGTTCGGACTGAGGAGACGGCGGAGATAACCGCAAGGGCGAAGGGGATTCACCTAGTACCAGGAGAAATCCTATCTAGAGACGATCAACGCAAATTTGCAGCGACGTTAGCAAGATGTCTCTACGAAGTGATGAACCGAGGTGGGCTCTCAGACCTTACAGAGCAGCTTATGATCACGGGCCCATTGAGCTATGACGGAAAGATCGACAGGATAACCTTCTCAGGCGGCGTCGCTGAATACATATATGGATACACGGACCAGTACTTTGGTGACCTAGGAAGGATTCTGGGGGAGGAGATAAGAAAGGCGTCTGAAGACCTTCGCATCCCCATTACTGAGCCTGTGGAGAGGATTCGTGCTACAGTCATCGGCGTCTCGCAGTATACTCTGCAAGTCAGCGGAAACACGACCTTCCTGTCAAGTCCAGACCTTCTACCACTGAGAAACCTTCCAGTGGTTTCACCGCATTTCTCCGCTAGTGTGATGTCGGAGGAAGGAATTGAAGAGGTAATCAGAAGAGCCCTTGAGATGCACGATATTGCCAAGGGAGAGGGCGAGTTTGCCCTTGCCTTCCGCCGCTCCGCCATAAGTCACCCGTCCTACGAGACTATGAAGACCCTGGCCAGCGCAGTCGTTTCAGCCCTACAGAACACTATAAGGAACGGGAAGACAGTGATCTTGGTGTTTGAGGCTGACATCGGCATGGGAATGGGCAGAGTGATTGAGGAGGACCTCGGCTCCAAGTGTAACTTGGTCTCGATAGACGAGATCAGGCTCAAAGACTTCAACTTCATAGATATCGGTGAGCCGGCAGACAAAGGAGGCTTTATCCCCGTAGTAATAAAGTCCCTTGTCTTTCCTACAAGCTCTGCTTCATGAGATTGTCCCACATGGAAATTGGGTTGAGTCGGCGTGGTTGTGATAGCAGGACTTTAGGGAGCATCGAGACATACATGAGAGGATTTTGAAAAACCTTGGAAATAGACTCCCACTCTGCCCCCTCTTTATGAGGCTATAAATACTCTCAACCCCAATGAGGAGGTTAATCAAAATCCTCATGAATCTTTATAAGGAAAAGAGGCTCAGCAGAGTATGAACCCGTGTTTTGAGTAAAATCTTATATATATTAAAACCTAAATTTTCGTTGACTGATTGGAGTCCTCGGTAGGGAGCCTATGTATCCAAGTGACATAGACCCGAAGCTTGTCGAAGATATGATCGATAAGATCGCTAGGGCTGTGCTAAGAGCCCGAATGGAGACACCAGCGATGATGCTTCTCTACGGAATAACCCCCTTGAGTTGGGTTGGCAGCCAGTTTGGCAGGGCGCTCATAGCGCCCTTGTTCGGTCTGATTAGCTGGGACGCCATGAACAAGGCTGATCAGTACTTCTTGATCTTCGAGGAAAGGGCAAACATTCGGCGTCTGATCAAACGAATAGAGGAGTTGGCCGAGGCATCTGATCAGCAAGAAAAGGAAAAGAGAAAAAGGAGAACAAGAGATGAATCTCGCAATTGGTGAACAGTTACTGCAAGTGCAGCAGGCGTTCGCAAAGGGTAAGGCTTTTGACCTCATAATTCTGGTAGCAGTCTGGTTACTCGCCTTGTACTTTATGAGATTCAGGAAGCGCGAGATATGGATAAGGAGACTACCTGCACTAGACTTCATCGAGGAGTGTGCTGGACGAGCAGCCGAGATGGCGAGGCCTCTCATGTATAACATAGGCGGGGGTGGCCCAGAGGATGTGAATGCACCGGCGACCGTCGCTAGCTTATCCGTTCTTGGATATGTTGCTAGGCTCACAGCTAGGCATGGGGTGGAGTTGATAGCGCCTATGAGGGTGCAAGCCAGCATTCCCATGGCGCAGGAGGTTATCAGGACTGCGTATGCGATGGAGGGGAAGAGCGATGTCTACGAGACTAAGATGGAGGAGATGTTGATATGGGCGCCCCAGCAATCTAACCAGGTAGCTCTGATTCAGAGAACAAAACCAGCGGTGAGCATAATGATTGGACCCTTCTGGCATGAATCTGTGCAGCTCGCTGAGATATCGCAAAGGCTGGGAGCCGTTCAGATAGGGGGGACGAACAGACTGGTTCAGATACCCTTCTTCGCTGCAGTCTGTGACATGTGTCTCATTGGAGAGGAGGTCTTTGTAGTGGGTGCCTACTTGAGCAGATCAACGCCCATGCTGGGAAGCTTAGCTGCCGAAGATTGGTTTAAAGTCATGGCTATGTTCTTCGGCATCTTGGGAACTGCATTGGCAACGATGGGCCCGGTATTCGTGAAGCCCTTCATGGATCTGTTTGTTTGGTGAGGTGAAAAGTGATGGCTATGAGAATAATTCGACGTCAATTGCCCATTGCGATAACCTTCCTTACAGGAATGATATTTCTCTCTGAGTGGTTCGTGACAGGAACGGTGTTAACGAGCTTTACTACGGGGCTGTCGAACTTCGTACAGTCAGTACACGTCTTTGTGTTCGCCTTTGCAGCCATAAATCTAACAATTGTGCACGTAGGCAGGATCAGGCGTCAACTCAGGGCAGAGCGGAGAGACCTCACAGAGATGTTACTAAGCGGATATCTTCTCGTACTAATGTACTTAGTCGGCTTGGTAGGTGCCTATTATGGCCATGTACGGATGAAGATACCGAGTGCTGTGCCCGAATACCTATGGTGGTTCAACAATTGGGAACTTCCTTGCGAGGCGACAGCTTATGCTGGAACACTTTTCTTTGTGTTAGCCGCGATGTACAGAGTGTTCAAGATCCGTTCAAGGGAGACCGCGGTTCTAGTCATCAGCGGAATTATCGCCATGCTTGGAACTACACCTCTAATAGCGTCCAGTTGGCAGGGTTTCTTCCAACTAGGTGAGTGGCTTGATCGAACGATCGTCACGGCTGCAAACAGGGCAATAATGATAGGCATTGGAATAGGAACCATACTCATGGGGATACGGACGTTGCTGGCGATGGAGACAGGCTACCTAGGTGCCAAGGAGGAGTGAAACAAGTGGTTGAGAAACCTGAGGTCGAGGAGAAGACTATCTGGCACAAGCTGGAGGACCTGCCGGTGTCTAGCCTCTTTCTACTGGTCATTCTCTCCATGTGCCTAACCACGTTATATCCCCTTGGCCTACCAGTACCCATAACGAAGATGTCGAAGGACACATTCGACGCAGTTAATACTCTACCACAGGGCTCCTATATCTGGATATACAACGGATACGGCTCAGGGACACTGGCCGTCCATGAACCAGGCCTCATCGTCATCCTCAGACACGCGATTCAGAAGGGCTTTAAGATCATCCTCTTCTCTGACTCCGGTCCGATTATGTTGTTTCCACGAGTACTTGATGCGATCAAACCAGACCTAGAAAGAGCGAAGTATGTATACGGAAAAGACTGGGTATATCTGTACATTCCGGGAGGGGAGCCCGTATGGGCAACTGTCTTCCTAGACGTATGGTCAGTCGTGATGGTGGAGAAGGACGGCATCCCCTTTGAGAAGCTACCTCTGATGGTGGAGATCAAGGAGAGGGGATCCACGTACAAGAGCATGCATATCGTATACTGCCAAACGGCGGGTAGCGATGTAGTGGACGCATTCGTACGACAAGTCAATGTGAGATACCAAGCGGTAACAGGGGTCAGGCTCATCTTCCAGATACTGGAACTCATGGTTCCTCCTGCGAGACCCTACTATGAAGCTGGCAACACACAAGGGATCATGAATGGCGGACTAGGGGCGGGAGAGTACGAAACACTGCTTGGGCGCCCAGGCGGAGGACTGAAGGTTACAGATCTGCTGTCACTCGCACAGCTAATCACGATTGCCTACTGGGCTGTGGGAAACGTAGGATTCATGATGAGACGGAGGATAACGGAACAAAAGAGGAGGGATTGAAAATATCGTTTGTCGATACCTTAGGGTTATGGATCGCTGCGATCCTCACAATCGGGATAACGAGCATAGCCTTCAAAGAGACGCTCTTCTCAAGATGGAGTGAAAGAAGCTATCTCGCTACAGCCACAGCAGTCTCCATAGCGTGGTTCCCAACCAACCTAGATCGATATATCCTTAAGAGGATATCCCCTGGTGGCGTGTGGACACCGATAGGACCAACCGGTGGATACATCTTCGTCGTCTTCGCCGTACTCGTCGGCCTCATGGCTTACGGCAGATATTCTAGGAAGTATTTCTGGCTCTACAGGTATATGTTATCTCTAGGTGTAGGTACTGGTGTCGGTGTTGCTATGAGGGGAGCCATCGGAGCCAACTTCATAGACCAGATAAAGGCGACCTTCCTTAATCTACTGGTACCAGGAGATGTCTATACGAGCTTCAACAACATCGTCATGTGGGTGACTGTACTTTCTTGTTTATCATACTTCATCTTCACAATCAAAACTATCGAGCATCCAACAGCGAGAATGGTCTCCCTCTTGGGACGCTACCTACTGATGATCGCCTTTGGTGTATCCTTCGGCATTGCAAACCCAACTAGAATCAACCAGTATGCAGGGCGAATCGTTTTCCTACTTCAGGAGTGGCTAAAGCTGCAAGCCTAGTAAGACCCTTTATTTTTTTCACCCCATAAACTTGATTCTATGTAAAACATCTACAATAGAACTGACAATCCGTCATCAGAGAATAACGAAGAGAACCATCAGGGCTGGTTCTTGTTAGATCCATCATAATAAAGGTTCGATCATCTGAGCAAAAGTGAAGGAGGAAGCTGGCAAGAGAGCGAAGAACTTAAGACCAATTCAGCCCGGTTCAAGAGACGCTGAGAGTAAATTCTTAAATGTATACAAGTCAGACTCAGATCTGGTCTTGTGAATGTCGCTTAAGGGTAAGGTAGCCATAGTGACGGGAGCAGGGCACGGAATCGGAAAGGCGACGGCTGCGTTCTTGGCCGAACAGGGCGCCTCGGTCATCTGCAACGACAGGGCTCCTACCTGTGAGAATGTAGCGAAAGAAATCAATGCGAGCGGGGGAAAAGCGATGCCCTTCATTGCCGACATAACCGACGCTGAGGCTGTCAAAGCAATGGTTGAGAAGACTGTCGAGGTCTTCGGGAGGCTCGATATTCTCATCAACAACGCGGGCTGGTGGGGTGTACCACGGAATCAACCCATCGAAGATGTGAAGGTAGAGGACTGGAACAGGGTCATAAATGTGAATCTAAACGGGCATTTCCACTGCATCAGGTTCGCCGTCCCCTACATGAAGAAGCAGGGCTACGGTAAGATCGTGAACGTGGGCTCAGGGGCGGGAGTAGTTTGGAGCAGAACAGGTATCCACGCCTACTCAGCAGCCAAAGCAGCCCTGGGAGCGTTGACTAGGCAATTAGCCAAAGAACTTGCAGGATTGAACATAAACGTCAACTGCGTCGCACCTGGCCTGGTGAACAGCTATCCTGAGAGAACCGTCAAGCCCGAGGACATGACCCCTGAACAGAGGGCAGAACACGAGAGAACTTTGGAATCAATTCCTGCGAGGCGAATAGGAACTCCAATGGACATCGCCAAAGTCATCGTCTTCATGGCCTCTGATGACGCATCCTACATACACGGTCAGACCTTGCTCGTGGATGGCGGGCACTGGATGAGGTAGCAATCAGAAAGACGCTTCCCGTATGTGCTTCGTGCGGGGATTCTCTCAGGTTAGACGTCGAACACTACTCTTATTGACCAACGATCCTCTTCCTTTTTGATCTCCATCAGAGAGTAAGTCACGGCTTTCACATCGATCTTAGGCTCGTGTCTATAAAAGTCGAGAGGCTCCCCTCTGCACCTGGCGACCAGTCTGGTTCTGTCATCTGCTAATTCAACGCTGATCTTCGAGAAGACAAGACTCTCAGCGTCCTTCAGAAAGAGAAACTCCTCGAGGAAGTTGTAGAGGAGCTCCCCGACATCCCTGCCACTCACCTCAAACTCCCTCTCCTCCCTAGGCTCCACCCGCTCTAGATGCGTCATCGCATTCGTCATGCCCAGAGCCATGTTCATAAAGGCTTCCTCAAGGGTTGTACCGTAGCTCCGAACAGCCAGATCGGCTGTAGCCTCACCCTCCAGATACTCAAAGCCTTTCATAGTACCCTCTCACATTAAGAACCTTGAACATTTAAACATGAAGTCTTCGGGTACAGGAAAGAAAGCTCTATGGCGAGGCGATGCCAGGGACCTTCGGGAAGGGGACGGTCTCCCAGATTTCAGAGACTCCGCAGAGGTATCTGGTAAGCCTCTCGACGCCTATTCCGAAGCCTGCCGAGGAAACTATCCCATCCTTAAGCATCTCGAGGTACCAACCGTAGGCTTGTGGGTCTTCGTTCCTCCGCGTCATCCGATTGACGACTCTCTCATATTCGTATTCTCTCTCTCCACCGGAGATGGCTTCTCCATACCCCTCTGGGTAGATGAGATCGAAGTCTCTCAGGATCCCTGGCCTCTCTGGGTCTTCGAGATCGTAGAACCCTCGAGCGGTCTCAGGATAGTCGTAGACGAAGAAAGGCTCTTCGAACATGCTGGATAGGTGCTCCTCAGCGTCCCAAGGGATTTCCACACCATCGTCGAGGTTGAGGCCTTCTGCCCGAAGCATATCTACAGCCTTGTAATAGCTCAATCTCACAAAGGGGACCTCTGGAACCCTCAGCTTCCTCCCCAAAGACTCCAGTTCCTCCTGACACCGATTCCCGATCCTCTGGCAGACGTATCGGACCATCTCTTCCGCAATACTCATCACGTCATGGTATGACGCCTTGGCGACCTCTAGGTCCAACTGTCTAAATTCGGCGAGGTGACGCCTCGTCTTCAACGACTCCGGCGGCTCAAGTCGGACATTAGGCGACAGTGCAAAGACTTTTCCAAGGGAGCAGACAGCCATCTGTTTGTAGAGTATCATGCTACTCATAACCTTGAATTGGTGTCCGTAGTAGTCTATGGAGACCTGCTTTGCCCCCCTGATGCCTGGGTCGGTGACTGGTCCTATGATCGGAGCCAGTATCTCGATGAAGCCTTCCTTTCTCAGGAAATCCCTTAAAGCAGAGAGGGCCTCGTCCTGAACCACCAGTATTGACCTCATCCTTGGACTCCTGATGCCTATGTATCGTCTCCGGAGCTCCTCGCTGAGGCGGTTTTCCTCATGCACCATTTGTAGCCTACCTGTGAGTATCAAAGGGAAAGCGACTTATATATAAAATTATTTCAACATTTCTCGTATTTTCTATGAATGTGGTAAGTCTTTTATATTTGAAATGGTAATTTTTACCTGTGAGGTCAATGTCGTTTGATGAGAAGGATATCGAGATATTAAGGATGCTTCAAGGAGATTGCAAGAGACCTGTGAAGGAAATCAGCGAGAAGATCGATAGTCCTATTACAACGGTTTACTCAAGGATCAAGAGGCTTGAAGACTCAGGGGTCATAAAGGATTACAGGGCCATCTTGGATGCGGAGAAGCTGGGAAAAGGGACGACAGCATTCATCTTGGCCTCTTTTAGCTATCGGCTGCCTGGCACTGATAGGACCTTGTCTCAAAGAGACATAGCTCGGGACGTCGCACGGTTCCCGGGGGTTCAAGAGGTTAGCATAATCACCGGAGACTGGGATATTCTCATCAAGATAAAGGAGAAGGACGTGAACTCCGTAGGTAAGTTTGTGGTCGATAAGCTGAGAATGGTCAAGGGAATCGAGAAGACCTTGACTTGCATGGTCTTCGACTCAGTCAAAGAAACCCTAGAAATCTCTCTATAATAAGTTCCTATTCGTCTTTTTCTAATACTGCTCTTCCGAGATACGAAACATTAATAGCGACTTTCATCAACTATCTCACAGTGTGGTTGTGATGAGCGGACTTCTTCTTGTAAGAGACACTATGGTTATGAATGTCAAGACTGTAAGGGTCGACGACTCGGTTCTTGATGCTGTGAAGAAGATGAACAAATTCAGAATAGGCTCCATAGTCGTCGTCAGCGGCGACCGTCCTGTTGGAATCATCACTGAACGAAATATCCTGCAGCGGGTAGTTGAGCCGGGCATCGATCCAATGGTTATCAAGGCTAAGGAGATCATGTCGACTCCCCTCATAACCATAGAGCCTCATGCTCCGTTGGAGGAGGCTGCGAGGCTAATGGTTAGACATGGGATTAAGAAGCTTCCTGTCGTCGATGATGGCAGACTTGTCGGCATAATCACTACCAGCGACCTCGTCAGAGCCAGTCCCATCCAGGTCAGCATCGTCGAGGAGCTACTCAAAGTCAGGGCGAAATGACTTTCCAATCACCCAAGCTTCAGATATTAGCCCATTTTTTCAGGATTAGCAGCTATTCGTTTTGGTAAGCAGTCCGAAACGTCGACTTCTACTAGTCCACTTCAATGGCGTTCGATGAAGAAGGAAGGGGGAACCTCTGATCTACCTGTTTCAGCCTTCAGGGCTTGGATGTCAGCCTTCTGCTGGTTAAGAATCTTCCAGAACTCCTCAGGCATTCCTTCTTCAGACTTGTAGAGTTCCTCCATGCGGGCGATCTTCTCCAGAATTCTTTCCAGTCTTACGGAGAACTGGAGGTTGTAGTCTGCTTCCTTGTAGTCTCGTTTGAAGATTTGCCTGAAGAGGTTTTTCAGGTCCTCGTACTTAGGTAGGTAGCCTAT
>Ga0315314_1001176_pt1 | contig 24307 bp, 21 predicted proteins | sample TDP9_MG_FD_203631 | JGI IMG/M metagenome (GOLD analysis project Ga0315314, IMG submission 203631) | Freshwater sediment microbial communities from Lake Towuti, South Sulawesi, Indonesia - TDP9 | ecosystem: Environmental > Aquatic > Freshwater > Lake > Sediment | place: Indonesia: South Sulawesi... | reverse complement strand
AATCCATCAGTTTCGCAGTGCCCTCTTCAGTGATCAGAATGTTCTCTGGTTTAATGTCCCGATGCAGAACACCTTGAGAGTGCGCATACTGAAGAGCACTACAGACATCTAAGCCGACTCTTAAGACCGTTTGTATGTCACATTTACCTTCTGGATACGTTTCCATAAGGCTACGTACACTCATTCCATCAACAAACTCGATCACAAAAAACTGTTTCTCATCTTCTCTGCCAATATCGTGGATAGACACAATATTCGGATGATTAAGTTTGGCTGTTACTTGCGCTTCCCGCATAAAGCGTGCATATGCCTCTTCACCTTGAACCGCACTCTTCAGTATTTTAATTGCGACAACGCGATTCAAAACGGTATCCCTAGCCTTGTAGACAATACCTTTTCCACCTTCACCAAGCTTCTTTAAGATAGCATATCTGCCATTCTGCAAATACTCAAGAGACGACAAGAAACCTTCTCCACATTAACCTCCAGTCACATATCTACTCTAGCATGCAACCTTAAAAAAATATCCTAAAATCCAATAATACCTTTCACAGAACCACAAAAACGCGCGAATTGAGCTTCAGTTTCTCTAGGACGTCTGAAAACCACTTACAACTAATAAACCCCCATGGTCGCGGATTCGAATCCCGTCCGGGGCTCCATGAAGAATCACTGCAAAATTCTTTAAATCTTCTCTAATAATTATATAGAGAAAGAATGCATGGTTTTAGAGGGGGCGATGAGTGGACTCTGACGTTTGGCTGTATGTCATAGTTGTGGCGGTAGCAATCTCAGCCGCTTTATTCTTACTTTACGTTATCACAAGAACCAGAAAAAAGAAGGAAAAACCCTTAGAAACAGTCGAGTTTGAAAAACAACCCTTCCTTAAAACTCCACACAGCGTGACAACAGAGGACGCCCGTAAAGCCCAAGACGAAGTCAGAACGATGGACCTCGAAAGGGAGATCCTCAGCTACGCCATTCGACGCCTCTACGAAGCACAGGCAGAAGGAAAAATAACCGAGGAAGAAAGAGACCGTTTAGCAAGCGGATACAAAGAAAAAATGATGAAAATAAAAACCGCGATTTCACGAAGTGAATCTGTAATCGCGCTTCATGAATTAGAATCCATGCAAGACGACCTCATCAAGTTATTCAACGAGCGCTTCGACGAGCTAAACAAAAAAATCGAAGACTTAAGGACACGGGTCGAAATCGAACCCATAAAAGAAACACCCATCATCCCCATAACGGCAACAGAAGAAGAACGCCCAACCCCACCAAAAAAGGAAAAAGCAAAACCTCACGAACGCCCACCACCAGCCAAAACAGAAGCAGAGAAGAGAATCGAGAAAATCAGGGAAGAGATAGAGAAAGTCTTAGAAAGACTGGGACAAATCGAAACCGAGGCTTAAGAGTGAACTGGAGGGAACAAGCCAAAGAAAAAGCAGCCGTAGAAGCCGTGAGACATGTCAAAGACGGCTTCATCTTAGGACTCGGCAGCGGAAGCACAGCGGCTTACGCCATCCAAGAAATCGGAAAGAGAATCAAGCAAGAAGGATTACATATCATGGGAGTTCCAACGTCTCATCAAGCCTTCACGCTGGCAATACGCAGCGGCATCCTTACAACAACCTTGGATGAGCACCCCCAACTCGACTTAGCCATAGACGGTGCAGACCAAATCGATAAGAAACTCAACTTGATTAAAGGGATGGGTGGAGCACTAACACGAGAAAAAATCGTGGCTTCCGCAGCAAAACAGTTTATAGTTGTGGCGGACGAAACAAAACTGACCGGGAAACTCGGAACCGAACATCCTGTTCCCATAGAAGTCTTACCCTTTGCCTCACCAACAGTAACGTCAAAATTGAAGAAGATGGGCGGAAAAGCAATTTTAAGAGAGTTCGAAGGAAAGGTCGGACCAGTTGTAACAGAAAATGGCAACTTCATCTTGGATGTTGATTTCGGACCTATCGACAACCCGAAAGAATTAAACTTCCAACTCAAATCCATTCCAGGCGTCCTGGAAACTGGGCTGTTTGTAGACATGGCTGAGATTGTCTACGTAGGCGGACAAACGACCGTTCAAAAACTAAGAAAAACCTAACAGATTATTCCAAAATTTAACGGTTAAATTTACGCTCCACCAAGTAATTAGATGATATGCCGGGGTAGCCTAGCCTGGTTTGGGCGCCAGACTCATAATCTGGAGAACACGAACGGGGCAAACGCCCAACTGTCCAGAGGTCGCGGGCTCGAATCCCGCCCCCGGCACTAAAGCAACTTTTTTAAGTCATGACCCTTTTTGTACAATTATGAAAATCTTAGGAATATGCGCTTCTCATAGAAAAAGTGGTGGTACATATCGTTTGCTTGAAGAAGCAATGAAAGGAGCAAAGGAAGAAGATCACACTATCGATACACGGATTATTGAGTTAGCTGGGTTGAAGATTAGTCCGTGCATAGCCACTTGTGGCTATGATGAAGCAATTGGTTGTGCCAAGCAACCTTTTGAGTGTAACGTGAAAGACGATCTTCAGCTGGTTTTTGAGGAGATGAAACAGGCAAACGGTATTTTGCTTGCTTCTCCTCGCTATTTTATTGTTCCTTCAAAGTTGCAAGCGTTAATTGAGAGGCTTTATTGTGCAAGCTATTGGACTCGATTGAAAAATCCTTCAATGCTTTCTCCCCTAATAAACAAGCCTTTTGGCATTCTCACCACATCGTCTTCAGACGCTTACAGTGCTATACCGTTGCAAGAGCATTTGGAGAAATTCCTTTTATGGCTGCAAATGAGACCTGTGACTGTAAAGAAGTGGCCTTTCAGGGGTGTACATGGACAGTTCCCGGTCTCAGAGGATACAAGGGCTCTTGATCTTGCGAGGCAACTTGGTTGGGACATCGTAAAGGCAGCCAGCAAAGGAACATTAAGTTAAGGCTCGAATCCCGCCCCCGGCACCAACTTTAGAATGAATGGAATATTTTTGGATGTGAAGAATTTTTGTGGACTCTGTGGCTGGAGCATTGGGACAGGTAAGCGTGAGGATTGGGTCTGTGAAGTCTTAAATATGCGGAGTGTAATTGTGGTAGAAGTTCAAAATGTTGAAAAGTGCTTTAGTGTGGATAAGAAGCGAGTTCTCGTTCATGCGCGGCAACTTGCTTACTATGATCGTTAGTTGGGTGTTTATCTACTTCACTTTCTCTCTGGTTTATTCTTTTGAGTCTCCGTTTATCAGGGAGCTTGGGGCTCCGCCGGTTGTTATTGGTTTGATGAGTTCTGTTGGGGCAGCCATGTTGAGTTTGGTTAGGATACCTGGAGCCTATATTACTGATAAGTATGGTAGGAAACAGATTATTGTGACCATGACGTTTTCGATTGCGCTTTCTTATCTTTTCTATATAGTTGCGCCTGATTGGAGGTTTGTGCTTTTGGGGATGATTATCTCTAATTTGAGTTTGATCTATCAGCCTGCTTTGGAGGCTATAATTGCCGACTCTATTCCACCAGAGAAGCGTGGTATGGGATATGCCGCAACTAGCGTTGTACCAAATATACCGACGATATTTGCTCCTGCTTTGGCGGGTTTTTTGGTAGAAACGCAAGGTCTTGTTCCTGGAATGCGTGTAGTCTATACGATAGTTTTTCTGTGTGTGTTGGCTGCGGCGTTTGTGAGGCTTCTTTTCTTGAAGGAGACGCTTCGTGATCCTCAACCAATTAGGCTTGGGGAGATGAAGGGTGCGTTTAAGGAGTCTTTGGGTGCGATAGTTGAGGCTTGGAGGTCGATGTCGCCGAGTCTTAGGTTTCTGACTGCTGCGTTTTTGGTTAGTGCTTTTGAGGAGCCTATGTTTCGTTGGTTTGCGGCGCTTTATGTGCGTGATGTTGTTGGGATGGAGTTTTTTGATTGGGGTATTGTAAACGCGGTTTCTACTGCGTTTACGATTGTCTTGGGGTTTCCAATGGGGAAGCTTATTGATAGGATGCCGAGGAAGAAGGCTGTTGTTTTGGCTTATTTTGTTTTTACGCCTGCGAGTGTTTTGTTCGTGGTTAGTCGGGGTTTTGTTGATGTGCTTTTTACGTTTATTTTGTTTGCTGTGGGTGGTTGTCTGATTTATCCTGCGTACAGTGCGTTGCAGGCGGATATGATTCCGAGGGAGAAGCGTGGGAGGGTTATGGGGACTATTGGGACTTTGAATGTTTTGGCTTCGATTCCTGCTTCGGCTTTGGCTGGGTTTCTTTATGGTGTGAATCCTGCGTATCCGTTTGGTTTTACGGTTGTTTTGGGTGTTGTTGTTTGTTTGATTATTGTGGTGTTGGTTAAGGAGCCTAAAGTTAGAGAAGTGTAGGCGTTGAGGTGTGTGCGTGTGTGAGAGGTTCTCTATAGAGGGGGGAGAGGTAAAATTATTTTTCATCATCATCTTCATCATCTTCTTCTCTCGGTGATGACGCTGGAAAATTTTTGGTTTTTCATTATCAACTGGTGAGCGGAGCAGCAGTTCTGGCTGTCTGATTTTGGAGTAGGCGTTGCTTAAGGCTCTGTCACGAGTGAAAACCTACGATATCACTTGATAAGTCTGTTTTCAAGATTTCTTTGTGTTTGAGGTTTAGTCTGTGGAGGGAGATGAAGGAGTTGGAAATGTTTATTTTTAGTCTGTGTTTAGTGTTGGTGTGGCGGCGGGGGTTTCCAAGCCTGGTCTAAGGAGCAGGGCTTAGGACCCTGTGGCGTAGGCCTTCGTGGGTTCAAATCCCACCCCCCGCACCAAATTAGGCTTATTTCTAAAAGATGTAGACTCATGCTTAGGCAGTGTAAGCCCCGGAAGAGTTTCGAACTCGCGCCTTCATTCTGAGCTCACTCTGTAGCAGTACTTGAACCCATTTAGGTATGGGTACGGGCAGCCCCACCAAAATTTTTTCGTTCTTTCTTGGAATGGAGCCTTCCAAGAGTTATATTACTTGTTTTAAGCTGTTTTCGCAAATTTTGTTGACGTTTAAGCCCATATCTCTTGCCGCTTGATAGATTACTGGGTCGTTGCGTATACTTGTTGATATTCTGCGCATCTTTTTACTCACCTTGTACATATAAATTCGATTGAATAAGACACGATTTACGAAGTAATTGTCTAGAACTTTACACATAGACTTTCATAAGGGTTAATAATGAATTTATCTCAATAGTAGTGCCTAGATTACAAAATGGGGAAAATAAGAAATGAGAATAAATAATAAGAGCTGGAATAAAGTTTTTTCTAAACAATCTGCGATGGCAACAATTCTATTGATGGCGTTGATCCTCTCAGTATCCAGTCCAGCATTGATGCCGTCTTCTACAGTGTCCGAACGCCTTATAACTACAATGCCTGAGAAGGAGGACATATTTAAGGGAAGATTTTCATCTAAGGACATTTCCCTCGCTCCAAATCAGGTAGTGGACGGATCTTTTAGTATATGTCCTACAATGGATGTGACGCATACCGTCATTCGTTTTATCATGCCTGCGGACCTTGTCAAGCTGGTCAAAGGTAAGAGTGTGTCGATAGGTGATGTAGAGAAGGGAGAGATAGTAAATCTAGAATTTTCTATTGGGGTTGAAGAGGCAGTGGACGCATACGTGCGGGTTGATGTCGATGCGTTTGCTTCAGAAACGAGGTACAGTTCATCCTATTATCTTCATGTAACGAGCCCATCAAACTTGCTTACAGACACTGAATGCCCTAACGAGTGCTTAGTAACGCCAAGACAAAAGTTTTCATCACCCTCTGTCGATCAGCAGATTCCGAAATCACCAGGCAAAATAACGATCAATGCGACTTTTTGGTACATTGATGAATACGGCAATTTCGCTCCAATGCGACAAGTTGTGGTTAAACTGATGGATGCTGACGAACCCTGGCCCTGGCCCGATGATGAGGTAGCCTCGAAATATACAGATTACAATGGATTTGTCTCGTTCAGGGTCGACAACAATGATGGATTGGGGGAGGGTGGAAGAGACCCATACCTTAAAGTTTACAGTGATGGAGGAGCGGCATATTGTGGACCCAGCGCTATAGAATTGTATGTAATGAAGCTTCCTAAGGCGGGAACTAATGTACCTGATGGTTTTAACTATGACTATGGAACCTGGTACCCTTCAAGCAAGAATGAAGCTTGGCAGGCGATAGATGCCGCCTTGACCGAGCGGGACTGGATTTACTGGCGCAGTTCACCCAACTGGCAAAGATCAACCAAGGTAAGAATCGAATGGCCCAGCGGAGATTGGCCTTCATACAACCCAAACCTAGACTACATTATCTTGCCTGAGAAGTCTGTATGGCCATGGAACCACATAGCAGTACATCATGAATACGCTCATTCTGTTATGAAGACTCTTTATGGAATCATGCCGTTGGGATGGGGTCCAAGTCCTCATTACCCATACAGCGAATCGAGTGAAGGCTTCGCACTGGTAGAAGGCTGGGCAGAATTCATGCAATGCGCAGTTGACGACGATGCTACAAATTCGGGATCCTATTGGTATAGGGGTCATGGCGGCAACATTGAGAATAACGATTGGTACGAATGCATAGATACCGGTGACATGGATGGAAACATCGTAGAGGGCTCGGTTGCCAGCATCCTGTGGGACATAAATGATCCCACGAACACTACGGACAAGGACGATATGTACTGGGGTTTCGAAGAAATATTCACAGTAATAAGATACGACAGACCCAACAACATTGACGAGTTCTGGGATAAGTGGAAAAACCGTTGGTCTGATCTTGCATCTAGCAAGGGTCCTCTCAGCACCATTTATTGGCATTATGGCATAGACAAAGACTATTACGCGCCACATGAAGGCTCTGTATCTATAAACGGAGGAGACACCTACACGACGTCAACGTCTGTTACTCTGGCTGTTTCAGCGTCGGACTATGGTAGTGGTGTTGCCTACGTACGCTTTTCGAACGATAACATATATTGGAGCGGCTGGTATGGATATGGTGCGTCATATTTATGGACTTTGTCTTCTGGTGATGGAACCAAGACCGTCTATGTCCAATTTAGAGACCTAAAAAACTATACTTCGTCCACGTATTCTGACTCCATTATACTGGATACAGTTGCCCCAATAGGTTCTATAGTTATTGGAAGTGGAAACCCAACCTATACCAAGACGGCATCGATAACATTGTATCTAACTTACTCTGACACCACATCAGGAGCCAGACGAGTGAGGTACAGTAATGACGGCATCTGGGACACAGAGCCATGGGAGACTCCAGGAACTACTAAAGGATGGACTTTGACCTCTGGTGATGGCACCAAAACAGTATACTACCAAATCGAAGACTGGGCAGGATTGCTTTCAACAACTTATTCTGACACAATAATTCTTGATACAACTCCTCCAACTGGTTCGATAAGCATCGTAGGTGACTCTTACACTACATCAACATCGGTGATACTCATCCTTGCATACTCTGATACTGGATCAGGCGTTGACAAAGTTAGGTATAGCAATGACAACGTTTGGGATACTGAACCATGGGAGAACCCAACAACTATCAGAGCATGGACACTAACGACAGGGGACGCGGCAAAGGTAGTATCGTACCAGATAAGGGATATGGTGGGATGGCTTTCACTGACACACTCTGATGCAATAGTTCTCGATACCCATCCTCCTACCGGCTCGATAATCATCAACAGTGATGCTACATACACGACCTCAGTATCTGTGACTCTTACTCTCACATATTCTGATGCTACGTCTGGCGTTCACACAGTTAGGTATAGCAATGACAACGTTTGGGATACTGAACCATGGGAAAATCCTTCAGTGACAAAAACATGGACCCTACCCTTAGCAGATGGCGCTAAATTTGTCAACTACCAGATAAGAGACTATGCAGGATTGCTTTCAACGACTTATTCTGACACAATAATTCTTGATACAACTGCTCCAACTGGCTCAATAGTCATTGGCAGTGGAAACCCAACCTACACAACAACAACAATCGTAATACTGTATCTGACTTACTCGGACGCCACTTCAGGTGTTGACAAAGTCAGATATAGCAATGACGGATCCTCTTGGACGGGTTGGGAGACCCCAACAGCCAGTAGAGCATGGATCCTAACATGGGGTGATGGCACCAAAACCGTCTACTACCAAATAAGAGACAATGCTGGATGGATTTCAATCACTTACACTGACACAATAATCCTCGACATGTTGGCTCCGACGGGTTCTATAGTTATCAACAGTGGAAACCCAACCTACACGACATCGACATCTGTGACATTGTATCTGACTTATTTCGATGCCGCATCTGGCGTTGACAAGGTTAGGTATAGTGATGATGGCGTCTGGGATACCGAACCATGGGAGACTCCAGCAGCCACAAAAGCGTGGACACTAACCTCAGGTGACGGCACCAAAACCGTCTACTACCAAATAAAAGACAATGCAGACCGTCTTTCAGTAACATACTCTGACCAAATAAGTCTCGATACAACTCCACCAGTCACAACGATTAGCCACTCCCCAGGCAGCTCCATAGTTTCATTGTCAGCCACCGACGCAACCTCAGGAGTTCAAGCTACCTACTACCATCTTGACTCAGATCCGTGGACCAAGTATACTGGGTCATTCACATTACCAGGAACGGGCAGTCATGTAATCTGGTATTATAGCCAAGACAACGCAGGAAACAATGAAGCCATCAAAACCCTGAAGGTGCACTACTTAACTGTCGACACAGATCCAGCTGGAATCACAACAATTTCTGGAACGGGATGGTATGACTATGGCACAACAGCAACAACCGGTACAGCACCAAAAACCGTGGCTTCTGGATACACAACGTACGCGTTCGCAGTATGGAAGAAAGACGGGACACTTGTTGGCGGAAACCCAATAAGCATTTTGATGGACGCACCACACACGGCAACAGCTGCCTACATCTACTTCAAAATCTGGACCGACAAAGCTACTTACAAGATTGGAGAAACGATGAAAGTCTACGTCCGCGTTAGAAATCCGGGCGCGGCACTACCAGTCAAAGCCAAGATATTTCTTAAACTACCAAGCGGAGTCCTATACGGCCCATTGCTTGACATGACAACTACAATTCCTGCAGGCTATGACTCAGGCAACGTTCTCTGGAAAACATTCACAATTCCAAGTGCACCACTTGGCAGCTACGCATGGATTGCCGAATTGAGAGACGAATACGAAGCCTTAATATGCCATAGCATATGGAACTGGCAACTATTGGCATCACTCTCCACAGAAACCCCAAGCGTTAGCGCCATCCTTCAAACAAAACCAGAATGAGCACACTTATCTTCCTTTTTTTTTCTTCATGAATATATAACTAGACGATTAAGATTCGTCTGTTATGTGCGCATTGCTATTAGCGGCGTGTGGGAAAGACCCTGTCTAAATCCGGGCAACCCTGCTATAGAATGGCATTTTTACTGGTAAACTTGGGTCGGAGTCCCACCCCCCGCACTTCTGAAGTAATTCTCAACAGGGGGTTCTCTAAGTCGAGAACGTTTAAAAGCCTAAGCAAAAGCTAAAGGTAGAAGTAGGTAAGAATTTTAGTCGTGAGAATTATGGGCGTGAACCTGCAACTTTTAGGAATCCAAGCGATCCCTCGACTTGCAGAAAAGTTCGGAGTCCATGTGGAGTTCCCTGAAGAACGTATGGTTTTTGGAATGTTGCCAGAAGATTTTCAAAAGGTGTTCAAGGATTCTAGAGAGATTCTTGATGGACTTTTTCATGAATTTAAGGCATCATGGTGGGATGTGTATGATAACTCAGATATTGGAATGGAGAGAATTGCGTTGGCCAAAGAGATGCAATTGCGGGAAAATGATGTGATCCTTGATGTCGGTTGTGGGAGGGGATATTTCTCGATTGCAGCTGCAAAATTTTCCAAGTTCATAGTTGGATTAGACCTGATGAACGGGTTTGAACGTCAAGGTTGGTGGACAAACTTTAGAATATCTATGAAAGAATTGAATCTGTTGGGCAAAGTAATAGGCCTCAGGTCCGATGCAAGAAGCATTCCTTTTAAAGACTCCTCGTTCTCATTGGCTGTCGCAGTCCATTCAATAAGGAATTTTCCAGACAAAGAAAGTATAGAAGGAGCGTTTAGTGAGATGAAACGCGTGGTTACTAAAAAAGGAAACGTGATAATCGTAGAGAGCCTTCCTATCGCACGAACCAAGGCTCAAGAAGCTCATTTGCAGCTGTTTAGATGTAAAGCGAAATGCACATCGGGCGAATTAGATTTCCTTCCTGAGAAGGAATTAGTCGAAATTTTTCATAGAGTAGGATTTAGCAGAATTGAAATCAAACATCTCAACTACAATTTTAGTGCAGCTCCACCATTCTTTTACCTAGATTCTTCCTCTTTAGCTGAGAGAGAACGAGAGGAAGCCAAGAAAGCTTATGACAGAGCCATTGACATGATTAAGAAATGGGGAGATGCTTCACCTCCCGCGGTATTTGTAAAGGCAACCAAATAGACACTACAGAAGATGAATTTGGTGTTCAGAAAAAACGTATGATTTATGGATGAGAAACAGGTTCCGAGAATTTAAACCGATGTTTAAACCTCCTCCCGGCACTCTGGAGTATACCAGCATTTCAAAATCATGTCGGGATCAAGATTTTCTCAAATTTTGAGGTGCAAGGATAGCCGTCAGCCACCAGCATCTTCCTTTCGTTCGTCTTCGCGATGACAGAACGTAGTGTGTGGATCTCGTTATGAGCGCATATGGGGATACTGTGGTCCGAAAGAAGTTCTCGCATAGATTTGTTGTCTACATTGCCCTTGTTCTCATGAAGATGTTTTCTGGCAAAGTCATACCTAATAAACGCTGTTGGTTCAGGAGGCTTAATCTGTTCTGCGATTGGCGTTAGGAATGCGTTAGATGCAACCAACACGCCTTCTTCTGACTCTCTCAAATAGCTTTTGGTCAAACCCATCTCCATTACAATGGCTTCTCTTTTGTCAGCAAGCAAATAGCAGGCTCCAGCATTATTAGCGAATTTTGGCGTCTGACTGATAAGATTGATTGCTGTATCTACAGAATTGCAGTTCTCTAAAACTAACTGCATAACTTGCCTCGAAGACAATCCTCTGGATGAAGGCAACTCTCTTGGTTCCCAGCCAGCATCACCAATAAACAAGCCTGCACTGTTCAGTCCTTCTTCAACTCCCAACATCGTGATAGTACCGCCCACAAAGGAGAACCCGTTATCTTTCCTAACGATTCGAAGTTGATTGCACTTTCTAAAGTCTAACAGAAAGTCATAGTTTCTGCCAACAATAGGCATCCTATCAGTTGTCATGGTGCCAGAGGCAAAGATGATTGTACAGTTTGAAGAAGTCTTGGCGATAAAGGGGTAAGCGGTCTCGAGGAGTATAGAGTTGTATGGCAATTGTGCTCCTTCCGCAACCCCTTGAATTTCTTCCAGCAACTCTGGAAAATGCTGCGCTATAACTCTCTCGTTCTCCAATGCCAGTCTAAGCCCATACTCCAGAGTCAAGCCATCGTCAGCCAATTTTTGTTCAAGAAACGAAAGGTCGTGAACGCAAACATCTCTTATCATCTTTCCCAAGGCTAAGCCACGGGCAAAACTGCTCTCGCCACTTAAGGTGACATATTTCAACCACTGCTTCCTCAGATGCGCACTCGACAAACCGCTTTATGAAAATTTTGGTTTTATTCTTGAACAGGTAAGGCTGATAAGCAGCAAGGACATTTCACTCACATCAATTATGGGGAGTTCTTATGAGACGACAAGATGTCGAGAAGGTGGTTAAGGACTGGTTTACCAAGACCGCTGGCAATGAATGGAAGCGCTTGAGACGAAACCCATACCATCAACTGGAGTTCACAGTCACCACGCACTTTCTTGAGAAATACCTTCCCAGGAAAGGGTTATTACTAGATGCCGGCGGCGGACCAGGAAGATACACAATAGCGTTAGCGAAAAAGGGCTACGACCTGATTCTTCTAGACTTAGTAAGAGAGATGCTAGAACTCGCGAAGAGAAAAATCAAGAGAGAAGGGGTTCAGCACAAAGTGAAGCAAATAGTCGAAGGCTCAGTCACAGACTTATCCACGTTTGATGATGAAACCTTTGACGGAGTCTTGTGTCTCGGCGGACCACTCTGCCATCTGCTCGAAAGTAAACAAAGAGAAACAGCGGCAAAAGAGTTGGTAAGGGTTGCCAAGACAGGAGCTCCCCTCTTCGTCTCAGTGATAGGCAGACTCGGCGTTCTCAAAACGATTCTGTATAGACTTCCAGACGAAATAAGAGATTGCCAACATCATCTGGAAGTCGGAGATTACATACCAGGCGTGCTACCACGCAGAGAGGTAACGGGCTTCACGGCGGCTCACTGGTTCATGCCAGAAGAACTCAAAGAACTCTTCGAAGGACTCGGCGTTGAAACATTAGATTTAGTGGCGCTTGAGGGGTTGTCCTCCCACTTGGAGCGAGCAACAAACAGACTGTACAAGAAAAAAGAAAAATGGGATGTGTGGGTCGACATCGTTCTAAAAACGTGCAATCATCCGTCAATTGTCGGAACAGCTGAGCACATATTGTACATAGGAAAAAAGATTCCGCGTTGACCGTTCACGCTAGAGCATTAGTTCGTAAAAGTAAATGTCTTCTCCCCAGTAATGTTTTCTGAGATGCCCACACCTAACGAACCCAAACCTCTCGTAGAGAGACATCGCTTCCTTGAGCCTCGGTGCCGTATCCAACCACACTTTAACTCCGCCATTCTCTTTTGCGTATTTTATGGCTTTCTCCGTCAAGGCGGAACCGATTCCCCTCTTTCTATGCTCTTTGTCAACGACCATGTGCATGAGCAAACAAGTGCCATGTATTAGAGAGCACCCGACCACACCCACGATTCGATGATCATCTCTAGCCACAAAATAGGCATCGTGCCTCATCCATTCTTTCATCTGCTTCGTTGTGGGCTGTCTAGCCTTGACCAATTCGTCGGGAAACTCGCCTCTATACTCGTCCCAAACCCTCCTATAAAGCGATGTTATCTCAACTGCGTCACGTTTTTCTGCTCGCTCTATTCGATAGGAGTTGCCGTCAAAACGCTCACGTAACATTTCTGTTCCTTGTCCACTCTTTCCACAGCTTCATCTTGCAAATTAATATTTAAGACGTTCACGGAAAGGTAATTCAAATCAAACATGGGGTATATGGTTAATTACAAGGAAGGTTCGCGGAGTGATGAGTGCATAGATCACATCGGACAAACAGTTATTACCAGACCGTAGCATTTTATGGTCTTGTCATTAACCTAACAAGAAAGCGGTAGACTTGACTGAAGAATTTGACGCTGTTGTTGTTGGAGGAGGCCCATGCGGCTCCTTATCCGCATTGACAACGGCAGAGCTAGGCGCCAAAGTGGCGGTCTACGAGGAACACGAATCAATCGGCATCCCCACACACTGCACCGGCCATCTAAACCTCAACGGGTTGAAACGCTTAAGACTGCTTCCTCTTCCCAAGAACATAGTGGAGAACGAGTTCAGAGGCGTAACCTTCTACTCCCCATATGGAAAAGAGTTCTCGATCAAATTTGACTCTCCCGTGACGTGCGCCGTAAACAGGGAATTGTTTGACAAATACCTCGCCGATCTTGCCATGAAGGCTGGTGTAGAATACCGTTTGGAGTCTAGAGTAGAGTCACTTATCCTTAAAGGAGGCTCTGTTAAGGGTGTTGTCACCAACCACAGAAGCTTCAAGGAGACTTTGCCGTCAAAAATCGTCATTGACGCCGAAGGTGTTTCCCCGACTATCTTGAGGAAAGTCGGACTCCAGTCGCTTGACCGCTCTATGGTTGTGAACGCAGTTCATGTTGAGATGAATGGAGCGAAGGATGTTGAAGGAGATTCGGTTGAGGTTTATCTTGGAGAGAAGTACGCTCCTGGCTTTTTCGCATGGATAATTCCCAAACTGGACGGCATGGCTAAAGTTGGTTTAGCCACAAATGTCGGAAATCCCGGGAGGTGTCTACACAAATTCATCCGCAACCATCCTATAGCGTCTGCAAAACTAAGCAATAGTGAGATTCTAGGTCAGTCTTTTCATCCTATTCCACTTGGCGGACCAATTCCTAAAACTTATTATCACGGGCTTCTCATCGTTGGAGACGCAGCCTCCCAAGTAAAGCCGACAACGGGCGGAGGTGTAATCTTTGGTCTTTTATGCTCAAAAATCGCCGGCGAAGTAGCATACGAAGCCATAAAAAGCAACGATTTCTCTGAGGGATTCTTGTCGCGCTATCAGAACAGATGGGGAGCCTTGATAGGCTTTGAATTCACGCTGATGCGACGACTGAGAATGATGCTTAACGGTTTGTCAGACAGGAAGGTTGACAAGATTATTGAGTTATGTGCAAGGCTGGAAATGGGTAGAGTCCTTAGAGAGCATGGGGATTTAGACTTTGAGGGAGCGTCTTTGATACGTATGCTTAGTCATCCAGCCACGTTCGTCTTATCGTTCTATTCCATTTTCTTGTCATTTATCCATTGACAGAACGCGAACCCATATCAGTAAACGGAATATTTCGTGTATGGAGTAAATTGCATATATTAAGATATAAGATACTTATCTCTGGGGACTGCATTGCAAAGGGTTCACGGACGAATCCAGGGCGTTGTCAGGGTGAACGAAAAGAAACTAGAAACAGCGCAGAAACTGCTGAGGTTAAAGCTTATCACAAGAGGCATGAGTTTAACGGCTCTAATAGTCTACTACAAACTCTGCAACGCCCTACTCAGAATCGCATTAAAGATACTTCAGTTTTAACTCGCACCAACTGAACATTTAATAGTCTTCTTATAGAAATTCTGAACCAGACTCAACATGCCCGACTTCAAGTACAAGATGGTCATCGTTCTTCGCACTGACTTGAAAATGAGCAAGGGGAAAATTGCGGCGCAAGCCGGGCACGCCGCAGTTTCCGCCGCGGAAGAAGCGAAAAAAAGGCATCCGAAATGGTGGAAAAGATGGATTGAGGAAGGACAATGCAAAATAGCTGTTAAGGCACGATCAGAAAGGGAACTTCTCGAACTAGAAAGAAATGCAGAGGAAGTGGAACTGCCTTTTGCGTTGATTTCTGATCGGGGCTTGACTGAACTGCCTCCTGGCACGATAACGTGTTTGGGGATAGGCCCAGCACCCTCCAATAGGGTTGATAAAATAACTGGTGAACTCGACCTCTTCTGAGGCGATTTTTTGAGTGTTCCTCAGTTGGAGAAAGAACTCGGCATAGAAGTTTATGCTTCTAAGACATGTGGAATTGGAGGGAGAATTCGTCAGTTTCCAGAAGATTTCGTGGTTGAAGAGGTTTTGGTGGACGGTTCAGAAGCCAAGGTTTCACCTGTAGGCACTCCGCAAATAGTCGGAAGAGGACGTTATCTCATCTGTGTCTTGGTTAAGCGAAACTGGGACACGTTTCAAGCAGTTCAAGACATCGCGAAGCAACTGAGTATAAGTAGGGAATACATTCAAATTGCAGGTATGAAGGATGCAAGAGCCCTCACAGCCCAGCACGTGAGCATTAGTTGTGTCAGTGGCATAACGCCTGACCAAGCATCAGAGGTGAAAACCAAGGATATTGCTCTCTATCCCCAACATCTTTCTAGTGAGAAAATCTCGTCGCAGCTCCTTCTTGGAAATCGGTTCAACATCAAAATCAACGCCATACCCTATTTCTCCTCCACAGTGGAGCGACGAATCAAAAACGTGCTAAATGAACTCGCAGATTTAGGCGGAATCCCAAACTTTTTTGGTCATCAACGCTTTGGCACAATCCGCCCCGTAACTCATAAAGTCGGCAAGTTCATTGTTCAACGAGACTGGGAGAAAGCAGCTCTTACGTTTCTTTGTCAATCAAGCCCTCATGAGCATCCTCAATCCAGAAAGGCACGGCAACAACTTCAGATTTCAAAAGACTTTAAAAAAGCGCAGAGGTATTTTCCGTACTCTCTGCACTATGAACGCTCAATGCTCAGTCATTTAGCCAAGCATCCAAGAGACTACATTGGAGCCTTCAGAAGACTGCCCAAAAAATTGTGTAAACTCTTCGTTCAAGCCTATCAATCCTTCCTGTTTAACAAGTTTCTGAGCCAAAGAATCAACCGGGAGATTCCCCTTAACACGGCTCAGATAGGGGATTACGTAGTAAAACTTGATAGCCACGGGCTTCCAACAGCCGGTTTCACACAGGTTACTGTTCAGTCTTTGCGGAGCTTTCAGAAGGCGATAGATGAAAACGAGATGCGCACAGCCATTTCCCTTATAGGCTTCAAGCAACGTCTCTCAAACGGAATCCAAGGTGCGATTGAAAAAGAAATCCTAGAAACGGAAAATCTGACACCTGAACATTTCAAAATCTCATCGATGCCCCAGATTAGCGCACCAGGAGGACTAAGAGCGATTCTAACTCCAATAATCAGTCTTTACATAGGAGAAGTATGCGAGGACTTGGTGAATCCATCCGGTCGAGTCCTTAATCTGGGCTTTATGTTGCATAGAGGCTCCTATGCAACGGTGCTGCTACGAGAATTGATGAAGCCGAAAGACCTGATAAAAGCAGGCTTTTAGAGTTTCTTTAGAAACGTTTCCGCATCTTCTTGTTTAGAGAACACTTCATTTTCTAATAGTTTAGCCTTGATTCTCTCTTTTGCGGTGGTTGCGCTTATGTTAAAAGCCTTTTCTATGAAATCTTGAGGCATCCACCTTTCCATCAAATCATACGAGTAGGTCATTTTAGGAGACTCTTCTCGACCGACAATTGCCACAGAAAACGTTGCTTGTAACTCGTCCATAGCTTTGGTGAAATCATGTTTCCTTTCTTTCCCCATGAGGTTAAGGTTTTTCCTCAATAGGGTAGTGGACGTTGTTCCCTTCTTCCTTAAGAAATCAAGAATCTTCTGCGCTGTTTCGCTCAACTTCCGTTTTCCATAAAGTTTGTAAACGTACGGAAACATCTCTAAAGAGATTAATGCGACTTGTTTGCGCACAAGTTTTCCATAGTGAATTCTCTTATTTTCAGCGAGGTTATCTGCCCACTGCCATGCCTTTTGGAATTTCTCTTCCCTGTCCGTTCCAGCTGTGGCTTGGTATAGGTTTGGAAAACTGAAACCTTTTATTGGGAAGAGAGTGACTAAGCCGTACTTGTTTATGAACTTAAGCGCCTCTTCCTCTGTTGTTAACGTGTTTTCCTCAAACATCTCGTCACGCACTATTATATACCCAAGAAAAGATGTATATAACCTGATAAGGCAAGCCAGGGGTTTTGACGAATTGGATGTTCAAAAGGCGATAAGCTTCATAGAGGAAAACGGGACGGAGCTAGAAAGGTATAGGTTGAGCTATCTACTCCGCAAAGAGAGGGACGATGATGTTCCGCTGAGATACCTTAGAGAGATACAAAACGATGACGGAGGCTTTCCCTATGAAAACGAAAAAAGCAAAGCGAGTTGTTTAATGAATACGAGCGCGAGCCTCGGTCTCATGATCGAGTTGGGACTCGCTAAATCGGACGTTTGCAGAAAGACTGTGGAATACCTTTTGAGAGTTCAAGGTGGAGATGGTGGCTGGGACGAAAACGACGAAATCATACAGTACAATCCGCCATTCTGGAATCTACCAGGAGACCCCAAAACCAAGATGTGGCTCACCGCAGACGTGTGCAACTATCTAATTCAACTTGGCTATAGGGAGTCTAAGGCAGTAAAGAAGGCAACTGAGTTTCTTTTAAAAAACAGAGACGCCAAAGGAAAATTTGCTGGTTTCCTACACTCAACATGGATATCAGTGGCGGTCTTCGGTCAGCTGAAGGGAAGCAACTCTGAAGTCGTGAAAAAGGCGTTAAGAGTGATAGAGCGAAACATCAGTCGAATAGAAGATAGTGCAGCAGACCTTATCTGGTGCTTAGAATGTTTCCATGTTGCTAGAATTTTTAAAGATGCATCCATAGTCAAAAGATGCATTGAAAGAGTAATTGAGTTACAGAAGGAAAATGGAGCATGGACATCGGGAGACGGAGAGAAATACAACGTCTCCACAACGATTAACGCGTTAAGAGCCCTCAAAATGTATGGGGCTTGGTAAGTTCAGAAGATTATGGTGTGAGTCTGAAGCGGTCCCTCGGAAACAACACAACCTCGCGAATGTTCTTTTTCCCAGTCAGGGCCATAACAAGTCGCTCCAAACCTATCGCCCATCCAGCATGAGGTGGCATGCCATAATCAAATGCCTCTAGGTGATGTTTGAAGGATTCTGGCTTCAAGCCCTGCTCCTTTAACCTTTTGACTAGAAGTTCTTTCGAGTGGACACGGGTTCCTCCAGAGGCGAGTTCTATCCACTTCCACATGAAGTCGAATCCCTCAGAGATTTTGGGGATGTCTTCTCGTGGGTTTATGTAAAAAGGCTTAGATTCAGTTGGCCAGTCTGTAATAAAGTAATAGTAGGGATGGAGTTTGCCGAGTTTTCTAAGTGCGGGAGTAGAGATATCTTGTCCCCATGGGATGGGAGTTTTTTCTTTCTTCAATTCGTCAATCACTTCGTTATAGGTGAAGCGTTTGAAGGGTATTTGCGGAACCTCGACGTTATGGTTTAGTATTTTTAATTCTCTTTGGCACTTTTCGCTTACAGCCTTGCATATACACTGAACAAGTTTTTCGAGGACGCACATTACATCTTCAGAGGTTGCAAATGCTTGTTCGATATCCATAGAAATAAATTCACTTATGTGATGGCGGGTATGCGACTCTTCCGCCCTAAAAAAGGGACCAATCTCAAAAACCTTCTCAAACCCCACTACCAGTTGTTCCTTATACAATTGAGGACTCTGGGCAAGGAAAGCCTTCTGATCAAAATATTCGACAGGGAATAGTGCCGCTCCACCCTCGGTTGCTGAGGCGATGATTCTTGGCGTGTGAACCTCTATAAAGCCTTGATCAGACAAGAAACTTCGTGTGGCTTCCAATACCACATGCTGAATTCTGAAGATCGCTCGGCTTTCGTCTCTACAAAGGTCAAGGGCGCGTGAATCGAGGCGCACATCAATTTCGGCGGGAACTCGTCCTGTAACATCCAAGGGAAGAGGAAGCTTTGGCACGGCCAGTATCCGAAGCTCGATGGGAATGATCTCGATGCCTCTCGGAGTGAGTTTTGTTTTTTTAACTACACCCTTTACGCCAATACTGTACTGCCTTTGTAAGGTGTCAACTTTTTTCATTACGTCTTTGTTGACGCCTTCTTGGGGAATGGTGACCTGAACCGTCCCTTCTCTATCCTGTAGAATTATAAATCGTATCGCACCTAAATCTCGAATATCCCGAACCCAACCTAAAAGCACAACCTCTTTTTCATGTAATTCAGGCGTTATTTCCGACGAATAATGAGTCCTACTCCAATCTCCTAATTCGTCAATCTCCATAAAGTCAACCCTATTACCTTGCAAACTCCACTCTGAGGGTTATTCCCCGCACCTTCTTTGCTATTTCCTTTAAAGCCTCAACTTTTATCCCAGGCGGTCTCTTACCCCGCCTCTTTAAAATAGCCCTTGTTTCAGTAGTTCCGTCGGGAAGCCAAATCGTATTGATTGTTATAATACTTAACGGTGCGAACAGATCTTCCAGAAATTTTCTTTCATCCACTCCATGTTCTAATACACGGATTGTTCTCCCCATTTTCTCTTCGAGAGCCTTGACAATCTTTCTGCCTTGACCTAACAGACGTGGCATACCACCACGATCAACTATCAAGGCTAAGAGGTCGTTGGCTTCCACAGCCTTATGAAAATAAACGTCTTGTAGAGAAGGATTGTCTTCTTCCAGAGAGAGCAGTAATCGAGCGATTTCCAGATCAGTCTGGCTGATTTCTCCTGTTTTAACTTTTTTTGAACACTTTGGACACAATATTCCGCTTTTGAGGCAGAAATTGCATAATGCCGTTTTCACCTCTTTGGGAGCCCTCCCTTTGGAAATAAAGGAGGGGGCGGAGCCTTTAAAGATATTTGCGCACCTTTTACTTCGCTAACGTTATCTCGATGGTGCTGACGTTCAGAGGCTGGCCACCCTCTTCGGTGGGTGTCACTTGTTCAGTGCCGATGCCCACGTTTTTGACTTTCACGTCTGGCAGAAATCGGCGTCTCACGACTTCGACGACGTCGACTGCTCGACTGATCGCTCTGCCTCGCGCCTTTATGTTTATTTCCTTTGCTCCGCCGTGGAAGAGGGTTATGCAAGCCAGTACGTAGTTCATTACTGGCTTTCTTCCGATCAACACTGCATTGCTCTCTCTTGACATTTCACCGCCTCACTCCTTGTTTTGTTTTCGCTTTTGGCTTCCTATGCTTCTTTTTGGGTGAATAAATAGGTTGCGGTATTCTATCTATAGTACAATTCTACATGGTCAGTCAGTAAAATTTCGTAAGCGAAGGACTCCGAAAAGATTTGAATGAAGTGAAAACCAAGAATTTGCAGAGAGAAGCAGATATGCCTTAAATAACCTAATCCTAAAATAGCCTAACAAGGTAGGGTGATTCAGTGAGCAGGGAGATTCTCTCTAAACGCCCATTTCGTTTGCTCAAGATGATGTACGAGCAAGGCAAACCAGCAACAACCTACACGCTAGAAATGAAACAAAACGAGTTGGCAAAAAAACTGGAAATAAGTCGCCAAGCACTGAACGTACACTTGCGCAAACTTCGAGATCTCGGATACATTCGAACTGGAAGGGGCTTTATAGACGTAACGGAGAGTGGACTAAAAGCGTTGGGAGTGTCAGCCAATCCCGCCTTTATCTTCGTTAAAGTTTCCCCGGTCAAAAGAGGAGAAGCCTACGGAAGAATAGGGGAGTTTCCTATCCAGCGGTTTTTCAGGGTGGCTGGCGATATGGATGCGGTTCTTGTTGTAGAACGGGAAAATCTTGAGGAAATACTTCGAAAACTAGCCTTTGTTGATGGCGTCCAGGATACCAAATCTTACATCACAATCCAAGTTATTAAGTAACCCAACTTTAGAGAGGGTTTAACCCTTGAAACTCCATGAGTATGAGGCGAAGGAAATCTTTTCTAAGTATGGAATGCCAACGCCAAAGGGGGAGTTAGCAACATCTCCAAAACAAGCTCGAGATATCGCCACTAAACTCGGCGTTCCAGTTGCCATCAAGGCACAAGTTCTGGTTTCTGGCAGAGGAAAGGCTGGGGGAATCCTTTTCGCCAGTTCACCCATGGAAACTGAAGTTATAACAAGAAGATTGTTAACTACAAAGGTAAAGGCGACTAGAGTCCAGAGCGTCTTGGTCGAGGAGAAACTCAACATTAAGAAGGAGTTGTATTTTGGTATAACCACCGACCGTTCAAGCCAAAGCTATGTAGTGATTGCCTCTTCAGAAGGCGGAATGGACATAGAAGAAGTGGCTGCCGCTATGCCTGAAAAAATAATGAGAGTCTTAATAAACCCATTTTACGGGTTCCGTTCCTATCACGCACGCCAAATTGCCAGAAAACTCGGCTATAGTGCAAATCAACTAGGTGATCTCACTCGAATTTTCATTCAGCTTTACAGAGTGGCGATGGATTATGATACAGAGCTGATTGAGATTAATCCCCTTGTTGAGACTATTGACGGGAAGTTTGTGGTGGCTGATGCTCGCTTACTGGTAGACGACAACGCCCTTTATCGACACCCAGAATACAAAGAACGACTTGTTCAGGAGGAAACTGAACTTAGTTCCAGGGAGCTTGAAGCCCAAAAGAGTGGACTGGCATACGTTTCGCTTGATGGAAACATTGGGATCATTGGAAATGGGGCGGGTTTAGTGATGGCTACTTTGGATGTGGTTCAACTCCATGGAGGAAATCCCGCTAATTTTCTTGATGTGGGTGGTGGCGCCTCTGCGGATAAAATGACATCAGCCCTTGATCTTGTCTTGTCTGATCCGAAGGTTAAGGTTGTTTTCATCAACATTCTGGGAGGCATCACTCGTTGCGACGAAGTCGCTAAAGGAATCTTGGAGGCGAAGAAGCGGGTTGGGTTTGTGAAGCCCATGGTTATCCGGTTGGTTGGAACCAACGAAGAGGAAGGAAGAAGAATTCTCACAGAGGCTGGCATCCATGTTTTGGATAGCATGGAGGAGGCTGCTATGAGAGCTGTTGAAATGGTGAAGTCTGGGGGATGAGGTCTTGGGTGTTTTTGTTGGCAAAAACACTAAGGCGATTGTGCAGGGAATAACTGGCAGTCAGGGAAGTTTTCACACAAGGCTCATGCTTGATTATGGGACAAAGATAGTTGGGGGTGTGACGCCGGGAAAAGGTGGGACACAAGTTCATGGCGTTCCAGTTTATGACACTGTTGGGGAAGCGGTAAAGAGGCATGATGCAAACGCCTCTATAATTTTTGTTCCAGCTCCCTTCGCCGCCGACTCTGCCTTTGAGGCTATTGAAGCTGGGTTGAAGACTCTGGTTATCATTACGGAGCGGATTCCGATCAGGGATGCTGTTGAGGTTATGGCTTATGCGAAACGTGAGGGCGTCGTTATTATTGGTCCGAATACTCCTGGGGTCATTGTACCTGGAGAGTGTAAGCTTGGTATTATGCCTGCGCACGTTTTCAGGTCTGGTGTGGTGGGTGTGGCTTCCAGGAGCGGAACCCTAACTTACGAGATTGCTTCGGGGCTTTCGGCTATGGGGCTTGGTCAGGCTACTTGTGTTGGTTTGGGTGGTGACCCTATCGTTGGATTGAGTTTTGTTGATGTGCTCAAGAGGTTTGGTGAAGACAGGCAGACGAGGGCGGTTGCCTTGATCGGTGAGATTGGTGGGAACTTGGAGGAGTTGGCTGCTGAGTTTGTTGCGTCTGAGGGGTTTGGTAAGCCTGTGGTTGCTTTTGTGGCTGGGCGAACAGCGCCTCCTGGGAAGAGGATGGGTCACGCTGGAGCAATTATTATGGGGAGAGCCGGAACTGCCCAGAGTAAGATTGAGGCTTTTTTGGAGGCTGGTGTGAGGGTTGCTGAGAAGCCGAGTGATGTTGCGAGGATTTTGGCGAAGGAGTTGGGAAGGTAACGTGTAGTTGGAGTCTATCCATGATGAAGAATGGAGAAAGCAAAAACATGTGTGGTTATTCAGGATGCTTTCTTCTGATGAAGACCTCTGAAATTACACCAACAAGTAGGGACACAATTCCAATCGCAACAAAAAATACATGTGTGTACATTAGTCGGTTAAGATCATTGAATATGAAATGGCGGTCAATGTCTATTCCACACTGTTCGAGCACGGAACTTAAAGTGCTGAACAAGTAATTACCTGTGAACCATCCGAAAAATCCGAGTAAAATGATCATTATTCCCATTCCAATCAAGATACCCTGAGCGAGATGAGTTTTACTCTTAGACATACTTCTCAAAGACGTGATATTTAGACGCGTGCATTTCAATTTTTCGACTAACCTTAGTTTCATGCGTTCATGCTTAATTTTGTTCCTGGATCTCAGAACGCAAAGTATATTTAGGGCAAGGGGGTTTGAAGCCTAACTATTCTTAGAGGGAATCGTGGTGCCGATTGTTGATCCTGTGAAGAAGGCTATCGCACAGCGTGCTCGGTTGTTTATGAAGATTTGTAGGGATTGTGGTGTGCGTAATGCTGGTTCTGCTGTTAAGTGTAGGAAGTGTCACAGTAAGAATTTGAGATGGAAGAAAAGGGAACTGGTTCGTTAGCCTGTAGATGTAGGTTTTCTGTGTGTGCGTGTGTGAGGGTCTCTATAGAGGGGGGAGAAGAAAATTTTGTTCTTCATCATCAACTCCTTGGAGGAACTTTAGTTTTGGCGGTCTGATTATGAAACAGACGCCAGGAAGGGTTCTGTTATCATGAAAAGTTATGATAACTGTTGATAAGTCTGTTTTCAAGAGTTTGCCTGTGATTGCTTGCTGTTCGCCTAATGATTGAAAATATCGATTTCGTGTTCATAACTCCTAACCAACCCCCAAAAAAGTCAAATGCGAACAATCAAATATACCCAGTTATTTCACTATCTTTCAGAGTTTTACCCAAAAGTTATTACAGAAATCGGACAAAGCTATGACATTGTGATGAATCGTGTCGAAGGAAGATAAAATTTTGGAGGAGCTGAAGCGAATAAGAGAGTTGCTTGAACCCAAGCCTGCTCCACCGCCACCAAAGGGACTGTGGAACGAGTTTATGGGCTTCCTTTCGAAATACAAGGTCATGGGGCTTGCTGTTGCGTTCATCA
>Ga0315314_1001175_pt1 | contig 24315 bp, 41 predicted proteins | sample TDP9_MG_FD_203631 | JGI IMG/M metagenome (GOLD analysis project Ga0315314, IMG submission 203631) | Freshwater sediment microbial communities from Lake Towuti, South Sulawesi, Indonesia - TDP9 | ecosystem: Environmental > Aquatic > Freshwater > Lake > Sediment | place: Indonesia: South Sulawesi... | reverse complement strand
GTGGTTCCAAGTCTTGCAGCCGCAGCCCACCGCCAGGATCCTCCTGCTCTGCATCTCGAGCACGTAGACGGTTGAGCGGTCCTCGTAGCTCGGGTCCGTGACTATCCTAATCCAGCGGTCCTGCGACTTCCAGTAATCCGGGCCGTAGACCTTCTCAATCGCGAATTCCGCCATCCAGTAGAGGAAATTCGCTATGTCCACAAGAAGGTCATCGCCTAAAAGGCCCTCAGGATAAGCCCCGTCCCACTCTTGGTCCAGCAGTATCCTTGCGGATTCATCGTCGTAATGGTCCCCCTCTATCAGCCAAGCCCTGAACTCGTCCCTCAGGGACATGGCCGGCGTTTCCAGCCATACTAGGCTCATCTTTCGTACCCGAAGGAGCAGTCCTTGGGAAGATGTGGGGACATGCCTCATTATCCCTCGCCCATGGACAAAGGCCTGGGCTGCGAGGGCCAAGGACCACCCGAAGAGTTGGCTAGGTGAGGGGCATCGGCAATACGTCGGGCACCCACGTCAGGGAGAGCAGGAACTTGAGGGCGTCATTGTGGTTGTCGAAGAGCTCCTTCCAGCAGTGGGGACAGTAGTAGACCGTGCCGCCTTGGCAACCGAAGTCGTCCTCGCTGTCGTAGACGCCGTCGCCATCCTCTATGTAGAATTGAGCCGTTGAGGTGTACTTGGCATCGAGGGCATAGATGTCCTCCCCGCACTCGGGGCAGGGGACCGCGTGCTCCCAGTCCACGTCGACATGGCCGTTTGATTGAACCGAAACTACACTCATCTTTCAACCCGAAGATTAGTCGGCGTCTTCCCTCTCTGTCTTCCTCATGCCCCTCATCTGGCCGGTGATCCACCTGACCAACTTCGCCTCGGTCGTTGGGAAGCCTATCTCGCCATCGAGGCTCCAATGCATCGAGACGGTATCGCTGGCTAAGCCATCCATTATGTCGGCCATCGAGGCCTTGAGCCCGAGCTCCTTCTTGAGCCTCCTGGCGGTTCGCTTGAATATCCTCCGCTCCCAACGTACGTAGCACCTCTGTCCGCCTACGTTGTGGTAATCGCATTGAGAGCACGGTCCTAATGCTACTGGGCAACTCGGCAACCTTTTCACCCGAAGAGCCCTCATTTCTATCAAACCCTGGGATCGAGGCAACGGTTGATTATGTCGAGGCTCCTGTCTATCTCCAGGTTGCGGAGCCAGGCGGGCCATTTCTCCTCCATGTCCCTCCTGTCCCGAGCTGAGAACCAACCTATGCAGTCGTAGCAGATGTTATCCGCGTCGGAGGGCGTCGTATTTCCGCACAAGATACACCTTCTCGTGTGGCTCACCCGAGGAGTGATGCCAACGCCTACCCATTAGGCTCTCCAGACCGCTAGCAGAGTCAGGTTGTGGCATCAGCCGAGGAGTGCTAGGCCTTGTTGAAGTCCCGCAGCTTCCTCCAGACCGCCCAGTAATCGTCGAAGGATACGCCCGCCGTCCTCTGGACCTCTTTTGCCGAGGCATGGCCCAAGGCGGCCCACAGTATCCTCGCTTCCAGCTTGCTCAACGTCAAACTATCTTCTGCCATCTGCTTGCACCCGAAAAAAAGGGGTTGTGGAGCGCCTTAAGGCTTCTTCGCCGCTAGGTGCTCCAAATACTTCATGCCCCCTCTGTGCACTAGGCCCAGGGGGATCCCCTTCCCTACCTTCGACCCCTCCTTGAGGAAGAGGTAAGCGATCGGGACCCCGCCCTCCCACTCCGCCTTGAGCGCGGCGACGTGATTCACGGCGAATATCTCCCTCGCCGAGGGCCTAGTGCGGTAGACCTCGGGCTTGAGGAGCCTGACCTCGAGCCCGCTCTCAATCACGAGCGCGGTCCACCTGCTCATCGAGGGCTTTTTCGACTTCATACACCCACCCGATGGGAACGCACCTCACCGCTAGTACAACAATGCGCCGTCTTCTCTCTGCCTCGCGGCAGGAGTGGACATTCAGCGGGCAGGCCTTCTTTCCAGCCTGAGCCTTCCGCCGATGCTAGGGGGTGTCGAAGTTCCCGAAGGTGGTGGGGCGGGCCGTAAGCTCGGCCTATGGCGCATCCCTGCGATTGAGGAGCGCAACGGCTGGCTCCTCCCAATACCATAGACAGCATGGCTGGCCTTACACCTACCCGAAAAAAGGGTGCTGAAATCCGCCTAGACTTCGATGGTCGTGTCGAGGGCGACGTCCTTAAGTGCCTCTGGGGCGCCCTGAATCTCCTTGAGGGCGCGAGCTATCTCCTCGAAGTTGATGGCCATCTTCGGGATGGTCGCCTTGACCTCGGGGACTGTCTTATGGTCCTTCCTCTTCTTGAGCTCCGCCTGAAGCTCTTCGATGGAAAGGGAGCCGTTCACTCGGAAGGGCTTCTTGCGTGGAAGCCCCGCCTTAGTGAGAGGCATGATTAAGGGGTCTACCTTTATGCGTGCCTTCATGGGATTTTCACCTACCTTTACCCGACGGGGGGGAGCAGTCTAACCTCGGAAGCCTACCCTTACAATCTCATACGCTTCGCACCTAGACGTTCACCTTAGAGGAGCCATAAAGGGGCATGGAACGTGGGGAAAGACTACCCGAAAAAAGGCGTGATACCTAGACGTCGATTGTCAGGTCCTTGGCGAAGTTGCTGGCTTGGAACTCGGCGATGGCCCTGTTGGTTATGACTTGGGCTGAGAACCTTAGCTGGAGGTCTTCGATGGCACTCTTTATCGCGCCATCTAGCATCAGCTTGCCACCGACTAGGCCATAGTGCCTAGTGTAGCGTGCTTCCAGCTTGCCATCTAGGAAGACGTTGTAGTGGATGACGACGGGCTTTTTCTTATAGTCGCCGTCCTTCCTCTTCTCGGCCTTTATCGTTCCGTTATCGGCTCTAGGTATCTCTACTTGCACTCTTATTGAGGTCAATATCACCTACCCGACTAGCTAGGGGGCGATTACTCCCCCTAGCGCCCTCTCCGCCACTCATCGTCTCCCCTTTGGTACTTCCTTAACCTAGCCCGTTTGAACTAGCCCCTAGCATGACAGCTACGGACGCTGGCCTATTCGAGCTAGTGCGGACTAGGGAAGTCTCATCGGCTGTGGACGGCGAATCCCCTTCAATTAGGGGAGCTAGGTTCCGCTTCGGGAAAATACCCTCTCTTGACCGCCTCTATCACCGAGTAGTAGGGGTGCTGTTTAGACTTATTACTCAAGCTCACCATCGCGTTCGATGGATTAGCCACTTGGGTAATGGCACGGCCTGTCCTCTACCGAGGATCGGGGGACAGGCCTGCTTCTGACTCCAGCGGAAAGGCGTTGTTTGGAGATTCCAGAGAGTCCTCTGTCTCAAACCTCAATGTGAGAGGGGTTGCCCATGCAATCAGGACGGGGACTGGGGAACTACCGTCGGCCCTAACCCATCACACGGTCGGCATACTATATAGCGGGATGCCTCGCGCTCCGCTTGAACGGTGGCCCTTTAGCGTGGCGGTCGTCCTTATCGACCGCGCCCGCGCCATTGGGTATATAATAATTTGCGCACTAAAAATATATAATTTGCGAACTAAAATTAATAAATTATTAATGGCTTATGCTTATTATTTCGCTTAATGTGTGTTAAGCGTATATTGAATTTTATAAAAGTTCTTATGTATGCGCACTAAAAATTACTTATAAATAATGTATATTATATATATGATTTTTGAATATATGGAGGAGGGGCAGGGGCCTCTCCTCTCTCCTCTTGAAGTGGACTCAGTCCTCTACCGTGCAGCTCTCCTTCGAGAACTTGGCAAGCCTGAGCATGTGGTAGGCTATCTTCTCCGCGCAGTGTCTCTTGACGGCGATCTTGCTGAAGTCGCAGCTCACGTGCACGTGGGCCGAGGGATACCTCCCACCGTGGAAGTGGACCTGCTCTATCTCGCAGCCTGGCGAGCATAGGTCCACTGAGGGGGACACCAGGAACATCTGCCCCATCTTGGGAGTGGAGCAGCCAGGTATCAGGAGCTCCGCGTAGACCTTCTGAATTGGGCCTGACTCCCTCACGTTTACCCCACTCGTCACCTGTGCCAGGTGCTCCCTGGGCACGAGCACGTTCGGCGTAAATTGTATGTTGCAGCCCTCCTCATGCTCGTGGACCCTAACCCTCAGCTCCGGATCCGACTCGAGGGCATCCTTCAGGATCTTGCACAGCTCGTATTTGGAGACGCTCAAGGTCCCTCCTCCGCGCAGGCCGTGACGTCCTCTATGTCGTCGGGATGGATAAAGCTGACCCTGCTCGGCAGATTGATGTCCCCCCCTAGGATCCTGTGCTTCAGCTTGATCACCACGGGGTCCCCGAACTCCTCCCTCATGTACCTCCTCAGCTGCTCGTGCGGCACCCTCGCGTTCTCGAGGATTAGGCCTATGGTCTCGGGGTTCCTCCTGGCGTAGCCGCAGCTGCGCCCCTCCTTCCCCCAATCCTTCACCTCTTTAGGATCCTCCGGGTCGTAGGCGTCGAACCAGAAGCCCGTCTTCTCTATGTCGCAGACGTGGGAGAGCTCGCTCCTTATCAGGTCCCCGGCCATCCCCTCGTCCCCGAGCATCTTCAGCGCCCCGTTCTCCTGCAGGGCCTTGATGGCCCTCGAGAAGAGATCCTGGCAGGAGAAGGTGCGTATGCCTTGCTCCTTGATTGTCGCAACGTCCTCAACCCTCCTGGTCCCGTGGTAGAGGTTGTTCATCTTCTTGCCTTCCCTGGACCTGACCCTCTCGTTGTACTGCTTGGCGAACTCCTCGAGATCGGTCATTTGCAGGGCTCCACCACCCTGAGCTTCTCGGGCGGCACATCGAAGGGTATTATGACCTCGGGGGAGGTGAATTCGTGCTCGCCGGGATTGCGCAGGTATTCTTCAAGCGTCACCATACCCGCATGGTAGAACCTCGTCCACGTCTTCATCTTCTCCCGATAGTCCTCTGGCGGATCGAAGAACCTACTGGCCCATGCGGGGTCGGCCTCGATGGCCCTCAGGCAATTAGCCGCGCCCAGGGCCACCGTTATCTCAGACATGTCCCCCACGTAGCACTTCTTTGGATCCACCTTGACCGCTAGTGTCACCTTGTCCCTGATTGGCATCGGGCAGGCATCGGGCAGGTATCCGTATGAGCTGTCACACCTGGACACCTTCTTGAAGCTCCCCTCCTCGGCCACCTTGTCCACCATCTTGTTCTGAGGGGCGCACTTGTCCACGTGTTCTGGGGGCGCCTTTCCGCCAGGCTTCAGGCCCGTCCTCAATATCTGCTCGAGGTATTCCCTCTCTGTGTCGTGCCAGACCTCTACCTCTCCCTCGGACAATGCTACTCCCTCCTCTCAGTCCCCGTGCGGGCACGTGCAGAGTATTATGGGCTTGCCCTTCGCGCATGACCTGTGGCAGTAGTCGTCGTGGGTGTAGAGGACCAGGCCTATGGCCGTTGCCGATGCCGCCACGGTTATCGCCGTCCTGTTGCTAGCGAGCCAACCCAGGGCCGCCAGGACCGCGCCCCCGACCATAACTATCCTTCCGATGTCCCCGTGATGGATCATTGTCTTTTCTCCTTCTCCTCGAGCTCCCTTCAGATGATCTTCCCCAGGACCTCGACGATGGTAGGTTGCTCCAACGGATGCCCGCACATTTCGCAGAACTTGGAAGGCCCGTCGAAGACGACCTCCCTCTCGGCCTTGTGGCCGCATCCGAGGCATTCGTAAGACTCGTAGTATACCATCTTCCCCTTCAGTCGCCTCTTTATCTCGGCTTTGCTTAGCCTGAAGGGTTTGTACTTGCGCTTGCTCAAATGCACTTCTCCCTCTTCAGGTAGACCATCCCCGCCGTGGTCAGGCCAATGCCCCCTGCTGCCGAGACGATCAGTATGGCCTTCATCTGGTTCTTCTTAACGGGGTCGGGCTCCTCGGGGATCCACTTGGTCAGGTATGTGTAGGTCGTGAGCATGGAGGGCAGGAGGAAGGTCAGGCCCCCGAATATCATGGTTAAGGCTATGATGGCCTTCTCCCCGCAGTTTGTCATTTACTCTCCTTCCTCGTCGCCCCGTATCCCGTGACCCCTATGACCGAGGCCATGAAGAGAAGGAAGGCCATCAGGCCCAATTTCTTCTTAGGTGGAGGAGTGACGCCCACTAGCTTTAGGAATAGGTCGGCCACGTCCACTCTGCTGCCAGCTATGACAGTGACGGATGCCGAGTTGGGCAGGCTCGGATCCTTCCCGTAGCCCGACATGGATGCCGTGAGGGTGTAGGTCCCGGCCTCGAGTATGACAGAGTAGTATCCGCTGCCGTCCGTCGTGATGCTCGCGCCGTTCGTCTTCACGGTAGCTCCTGCCAGGGGAGCGCCGTCAGGAGTCTTGACGTATCCCGAGGCGCTGCCGGTCGTTATCACTTCCTCCGGTACGAAGAAGGGCGAGAGGATCAGGTCCTCGTTCATGGTCACGGGCAGGGGGTTGATGGCGTAGCTAGTGCCGTCGAGGAGCCAGTGATCGAACATGTAGCCCACATATGGAGTGGCCTTGACCGATACCGCCGTCCCCTTGGGGTACTGGTAGCTGCCGGCAACGGGATCCGTGCTGCCGTAGGTCGATGTCGCTATGGTCAGGGTGTACTTCAGGGCCTTGGGGCCGAGGACGACGTTCACCTTCGTTATGTAGCCCGACGTCACGGTGACGGATATCGAGGCTGGCTCGAAGTTCGGGTGCGAGGCCTGGAGGGCGTACGTCCCAACGGGGACTTTGACGAGGGAGCTCCCGAACCATCCCATGTAGTCCGTCAGCTCCCCGTATCCGGGTATGGAGACTGTGGCTCCTGAGATCGCGTGCCCGTCCTGCGTCTTCACGTATCCGGCTATCTGACCGAAGGGCCAGCTGTAGTCGGGTCGGTACATGTCGAAGTTCACGAGGTTCAGGGTGTCGGGGTAGATGTTGAACTGCCTGCGCTGTGTGACGTATCCCGGCTCCGTGCAGGTGAAGTCGTACACCCCGGGGTTCAGCGTCATCTGCCAGAAGCCCATGTAATCCGGCGCGGCGGTCGCCCCTCCGGGGGAGGCCCTTACCCTCGTCGTCGAGGGGACGTCCCCGCCATCGACGTTCGAAACGTAGCCCTGGACGTTCCACTCACCCACGACCGAGCCCGTGAAGTACGCGGTCAGTTCACGCTTCCTGTCGATCAGGACGGGTATGGGGTTGACGGTGTAGGAGACCCCGTCCAGGTCCCAATATTGGAATACGTATGCTCCACCCGATTCGGGTATGGCCCTCACGTTGACGGTCGTGCCGTCGTTGTAAGAGTAATAGCCTGGCGGGGGGTCCGTCGTCCCGTGCCCTGACGCGGATATGTGGAGGTCGTAAGCCGGAACCGCGTAGACGTCCAATGCCCATGCCGCAGGGCCAAATTGGATTAGGTTCACCCTGTCTCCGTCCGCGTAGTATTGGAAGCGGCTCTCGAAGACGTATGGCCCTATGTAGCTGAGGCTCATCTGACCGGTAAGGGTGTCGCTGCCCGCAGGGTTGTCTTCGTTCCAACCTCCCCCAGTGTCGTATAGTTCCTTTATCCACGCCCCCATGTGCTTGGTCCCGTTCGGTTCGGTGTAGTCGATGATTAGCCTCCTGGGGTGATCCTGGAACTCCCAAGCGCACCTGGCCGTTATCGTCACGGTCGTCCCCTCAGGGACGCTGCCTACGTCCTGCCCGCCTGCCTGAACCCTGATGCTTACGCTTCCCGCCATATTGCGATTTAGAGGCCGCCTGAGCCCTTAAGCCTATCGTCTAGCTAGGAAACTTCCCTTTTCCTCCCCTTTAGCGCCCTTTGACAGACCTTGCAGACCTCCGCGCCCTTCTCGGGCGCTTCATAGAGATCTCCGTTGAAGTTCATGACGAGCTCGCACAGGCTGGCCCCATCTCGGAAGTAGTGCCAGCGATCGGAGGTCACCGGCCAGCCCCACCCTTCGGGCCCCGTCATGACGCCTTCTCCTCGTAGCCGATGTGAAGGGCCAGGGCCCTCAGCTGGCGCTCCAGGGTCTCTACCTTCCTCTCGAGGGAGGCGACCCTCACGGCGAGGCCGCGCCTCCTTCGTCCCTTGGACAAATCAATCACTCGGGTGCTCCTGACCGAGCATCCCCCTCAGCTTCGACTCGCTCTCCGACGCGAGTCTGTGCAGCTGCTTTAAGCGCCTGCACTCGCTCAGGAACTCCTCCCCCCTCTCGGTCGTCCTGAATATCTGGAGCTTGGAGCCCTGCTCGGAGCTCAGCAGCCCGGACGCGACCAGCCTTCCGATGTACTTCTGCAGCAGCTCGAAGCTGAGGTTCGCCCCGTACATCAGCTTCGTCTTTCCGACCCCCTCCCTGGCGAGCTCGAGCATGTCGCGCGAGATCTCCATGTCGGTCCTGTTCTTCCTGACCCGTGGGCCCGTTGAGTCGGTCATCCTCGCGTCCGCTCACTTGTGCCTCCCCTTGTAGTGCTCCTTGAGGAGCTCGTCTATGGCATCGCTGAGGGTCATCCTCCTGCCCTCGCGCCGCTCCAGATCCAACAGGTATTCGATCAGCCTGCCGTGCGTGACCTTGAAGACCGAGACGGTTATCCTGCGCCTATCCCCTTTACTCAAACCACTCAATGCACGCAAGTTATAAATACTAGATAAGGCTTTCCCAACGCAAGGTGAGACAAGAGATTGAGCGAAGGAGAGAAGGCTCCACAGCTCTACTCCGTCGAGAAGATTGAGGAGAGCTGGTGGAACATGAATACCATGGGGCCTGAGGAAGACAGGGCCCTGGGCGAGGACATGAGGGCGGCGAAGGGGCCGTTCAGCATCAACCCCATCCTGATTGCCAGGAAGGGGGTCCTGATCAACGACCTCTCAATGCCCGAGGACGTCATGGTCTGCGTCGACGGAAACCAGAGGCTACGCTGGGCGAAGAAGCTCAAGTGGCCTAACATCCGTGCAGTCATCGACCCCAACATAACGCACGAGGCCGATGCCAGGACCATCTCTTACAACAAGAACTACGAGAGGGGGCACATAGACCCCTGGAAGGAGGCGGAGAACTTCCAATGGCTCGTAGCGCAGGGCTGGAGTCAGAAGAAGATCGCGGAGGAGTACCACATAGACAGGAGCCAGGTGAGCAAGCGCCTCTCGCTCCTCGGAGTTACGCCCGAGGTCAAGGAGTCGCTCGAGAAGTTGCCACGTGTCACAGTGACGGCCTCCCACTTCGAGCCCATAGCGTCGCTGAAGCCCGAGTTGCAGAAGGCCGCAGTCAAGGAGATCAAGGACCGGGCTCAGAGGTACGCCATAAGGGATGGGGGGACGATACCGGTGAGGCAGGTCGAGGAGATCGCCAGGGAGGTCAAGGAGGAGGACGCCGAGAGGGCCGCCCTCGAGGCGCAGCTGAAGAAGTACGAGAAGGAAGGCCACTCCAAGTGCAAGAGGTGCAGGAAGTTGCCCAAAGAGAAGGATCCGAGGGGGTTCCCCTGGGTGCGCTGCGAGAACTGGCACGTCTGGAACCTAAGGACGGGCATGACCGAGGTCGAGGAGGAGATGCAGAGATACCCCAAGCTGAAGACAACGCTGGAGGAGGCCAAGCCCAAGAGGGCGCCTTTCCCCAACTACCTGAGGACGACCTACACCCTCGGGCAGTTCAAGTCAGCGTTCAGCAACTACATGGTGGAGGCCCTGAGGGACCTGAAGTCAGTCAAGGATGTGACCGTGGAGGGCCTCGACAAGGACGGGAACAGGGTGAGCCTCAGCTACGACGTGACCACGATAGGCGTCCACCTGAGACACAATGAACTGTGGCTGAACGTCGAGGAGAAGAAGTACGACTCCGATAAGCTGAAGGACTTCAAGAGCGTCGTCACGACATGGCCGGAGATCACGAGCAAGGCGAAGGCGAAAGAGGCAAAGGAGAACGTGGGTAAGATCATGGACAAGCACGGCGAGAAGCTAGTAGTCAAGAGGGGTCCCAAGCCCAAGCCGAAGAAGCAGAAGAAGCGCAAGCGAACCAAGCGGGCCAAGCGTAGTAAGCGAGGCAAGCGGAGCAAGCGTTGAGCGACTTCGAGGCCGCGACGCAGGAGGACGCCAGTAGGGCGCTCGACCTGCCTGGGCTGCACGACAGGGAGCTCTCCCCCGCGGATTTTTACGAGGACAAGCGCGTTACCGTCCTGGGTGCCACCGGGCTCATAGGATCCTACATGGTCAAGTGGATGCACCACCTCGGGGCCAAGGTCACGGCCATCTTCAACGAGAGGCGCCCCAACGAGTTCACCAAGCTGGCGGACGTCCTATGGAATCACAACCTCCTGCACATCGAGGAGGCCGAGAAGGCGGTCAGGGGTGCGGAGATAGTGATGGACCTCGCGGGGGTCACGGGGGGTGTCGGCATGGCCATGACCGACCCAACCTCATTCGTCGCTCTGAACGCGGTCCTTGGTGCTAACATCCTGCACGCCTGCTACCTCGAGCACGTGGGGATAGTAGGCTTCCCGAGCAGCACGGTCGTCTACCAGGAGTTGAACAGGCCGGTGAGGGAACAAGACCTCAGCTACGCCTTCGATCCCTACCCACTCTACTACGGGATAGGCTGGACCAAGAGATACATGGAGAAGCTATGCAAGTACTATCACGATGCCGTGGGGATGAAGATAGCGGTCGTCAGGCCGAGCGGGGCATACGGCAGATATGACAACTTCGTCGAGAGGACCTCCCACGTTCTCCCCGGCCTGATCGCGAGGGCTGAAAGGGGTAAAGACCCGCTAGTGGTTTGGGGCGACGGCAAGGACGTAAGGGACCTGGTCCACGCGAGCGACATAGCGCGTGGCCTCCTGCTGGCCGTGATGCTGAAGAACGACGCGGATCCCATTAACATAGCCTCAGGCCGTCCCGTCACTACCTGTGAGCTTGCTAGGATGGTGCTCGAGGCGATGGGCTCAAGGCAGGGGATAGAGTTCGACGTGAGCAAGCCGAGGGCCCTGAGATACAGGGCCGTAGACATAACGAAGGCAAGGGAGATATTGGGATTCGAGCCAGAGGTCAGCCTCGAGGAGGGAATCGGTGACACCGTTGCCTGGTACAGGGGGACCAGGGAATGAGGAAGTGGATAAAGTCGTCCCAGATAGCCAAGATCAAGGATGCCTTGGAAGGCCTGATACTCGGGGATATGGCCAGCCAAGTGAAGTACCACCTCTGCAAGGCCAGCCTCGAAATCGAGCAGGCTAGGGCGCTGGTTGAGTCCAACGAGAGGGTCGCGTCCTCCATTCAGGCACATTACGGGAAGGAGGGGGGCAGGAAATGAGGGTCCTAGTCACGGGCGCAGCTGGCTTCATAGGATCACATCTCCTGCCAAAGCTGCTTGAGGCCGGCTATGGAGTGATTGCCCTAGACAGGATCCTGTCCTACTCCTCAGAGATCCAAGGCAAGATAAAGAGGGCCCAGGTCGACATAATGGATATTACTGGAGCCGCTAGTGAGAGCTTCGATTCATTGATCCACCTTGCCGCCATAGCCGCGCCCAGATACGCCGAGAAGAACCCCGATGAGGCGTTCAAGACGAACGTGCTAGGGACCTACAACGTACTAAAGATGGCCAAGGATGCCAACGCGAAGAAGGTGATCTTCGCATCGACGGCTCACGTCTACGGCATAAGCCCCAGGTATATGCCGACTGACGAGAATCACCCCCTAGCCCTGGGGGACACATACACCACTAGCAAGATCTTGGGGGAGCAGCTCTGCCAACTATTCTACGAGAATCACGACATCCCCTACACGATACTCAGGCTCTTCAACGGCTACGGGCCGAGGCAGTCCTTGGACTACTTCATACCCTCGATGATCGCTCAGGCGCTAGGGAAGAGGGGACTCATGCACCCAGATAACAGGAAGATTGTCCTGAGGGGCGGCAGGGCGATAACGAAGGACTTCATCTACGTCGAGGACATAGCCGATGCCATGATGAGGGCGCTCGAGTCTGACTTCGTGGGCGCATTGAACATAGGGACCGGCAAGCAGACGACGCTCGAGGAGGTCGCGCTCTTCATAGCCAGAGCCTTCGGGGTCCCGCTCGCGTTCGAGGAGTTCAGCGACGGGGGCCCTACTCACATGCAGTGTGACCCCTCGAGGGCCAAGAGGATCCTAGGATGGAGGGCCAAGGTAGATATCGAGGAAGGGCTCAGGAGGACCTGCGAGGAGGTGATGAAAAGTTGAGCGATGAAGGGGAGAAGGGAAAGGGCGAAATCGGAGTCGACTACAAATCAGTGGAAGAAGTATTCTTTAAAGCGGCGTTATTTGGAAAAATGCTTGAATTGCTCTTTGGGGGACATAACATAGAGTTCACCATTAAATCAGAAAGGGGCAAATTCCTTGAGGCGAGGCTATCCATTAAGGTCGGGGAAACGCATGAGGAAAAGGAGGTGGCGAGCTGAGCATGGTCAAGGTCAGCGTGAACCTGGGCAGCAACAGGCCGGGAGGCCTGGACGTCTCCCTCAGGGGCCTGGCGGACCAGACGTTCGAGGACTTCGAGATCATCTTCGTGGACGGGAGGTACAACATCAGGCACGATAAGATCCTCGACTTGGTCAAGCAGCTGGGCATCAGGCAGCCATTCTACCACGTCCCCAACCACAGATACAACGACCTGATGATGAAGGACCTGACTGGCGTTAAGTTCCCATGGGGCACGCCCTGCGCGGGCTTCAACACGGGCTTCATGCTCTCGGAGGGGGAGATCGTGATCATGCTCCTGGACTACGCATACGCGCCCCCCGGATGGATTGAGGCGCACCTCGTGTACCACGACTTAAGGAGGCTAGTGATGGCGCCTCACCTGTACACCGAGATGCCGACAGTCGTCACCAAGTCCCCACTGACCCCGATCTCATTCTTCGCGGGATCCCCCGAGACTACGATTGAGAACATAGTGAGGCAGAGGGAGTGCTTCGATGAGGTCAGCATCTTCCCCGAGCACTTCTATCCTGGCTGGCTTCAATGGCTCAAGGTACATGTTTGGCCCAACCAGGATCCCAAGGCCTCCCTTATGACGGGGCCGTCCGCCTATACCTACATGCACACCAAGAACGACAGCTTCCCCCTGCAGGCGGCCCTAGACGTCGGCGGCATGGACGAGAACTTCGACAGGGGGAGGGGCCCTGGTGATACCGAATTCGGTTACAGGCTCTACAGGGCGGGCTGCCAGCCCTGGGTCTCCCAGGAGGCGGGCGTCTACTGCCTCAACCCCAGGGGGATCATGCCGAACCTAAACATCGTCATACCCGAGAAGGGATCCTACGCGGGAAGGTGGACGTATGAGGAGGGGACGGAATACATGAAGTTGAGGAAGGACTTCACGTTTGCCAACAACCCCTACGACATACTCGAGAGGAGGAAGGAGATATGGCATTGGAGGGAGCTGAGCCGGGAGAGGACGCCGACCATCTCGATGAACGTCGTCGGCGACGGTGAATACTTCGGTGGAGGGAATTGAGAGCCCCAATACTCTTCGACGAGAGGATAAAGACCTACTACACGGTCTGGCACGACGACCCCAACCTCGAGGCCCTGGTCGTCGACGTCATGGCGAAGCTGAGGCCCGATCGATTCGTGGAGACCGGGACCCACATGGCATGGACCACGATGTGGATGGCCGAGCGATACCCGGACCTCCCGATCTACAGCGCGGAGGTGGACGACGGCTACTGGAGGGCCTCGCTCCACAACGCCGAGCCGTTCAAGAACGTCCACCTCTACCACATGGACTCCCGCGCCTTCCTCAGGGAGCTGATGCCGACGCTGAGGGAGGGCCTCAACCTCTTCTGGCTAGACGCCCACTGGTGGGCGCCCGTCCCGCTGAGGGACGAGTGCAGGATCGTGGAGTCGCTCGATAGGTACGCCTGCCTCGTCGACGACTTCGGATGCAGGGACCCCGACTTCGGGGGGGACTCCTTCGACGGGGTGGAGAACAACCTGATATACCTGGCCGACATAATGGGGCCTACCTGCTGGAGGCCTTGCTACGAGCCGGTCCCGCCATACAGGAAGGGCTACGGCCTATTCCTCAGGGGCGTCAACTATTGGCCCCCCGAAACGATGAGGGAGGAGGTCCTGCGATGAACTGGTGGCCATACGTGGCCCTCGCCGCCGCGATGTGGAACGTGTTTGACGGGATGTGCAGCATCCTCTACTACCGGGGCCAGAGCCCGAGGGAGCACCTCGTGAGGGTCATCAGGATCGCCTTCGGGTTCCTCCTCATCTCGGTCTGGTATCTCGCTCAGGGCGTGGTCGTTGAGCGCGTCGTGATGATCAGCGAGTTCACGGACGGGCTGCTCAAGGGCTTCTCGCTTGGATGCCTCTTGAGCGCCATACTACTGCTCATCGGATTCGATAGGGAGCTGAAGAGGCTGAGGGAGGAGTCCGAGAGGGGGGCCAAGGGATGAGCGCGAGGAAGTTGGGGAGGAGGGCCTTCACGCCGCCCCCGCCCCAGAGGGTGAGGTGCCTCAAGGATGGGGGCTACTGCTCCGAGAGGGACTGGGAGGGGAGGTGCCTGGACCCCAAGAGGGGGTGCGAGTGGAACGAGGTCGAGAGGGTGCTGGCCAGGGCGACACGCAGGAAGATGGAGGAACAGGCCGGGCTGCTCGAGGAGACCCTGAGGGAAGTGGAAAAGGCGAGGAGGGAAGCGGAGGGGGTAGCGGAGGGGGTGTCCCAAGGGGAGGAGGAGGGGGAGCATGGGAGAAAGGGAGAGGAAGAGGCAGAGGGCCAGATGCCCTAAGTGCGGGACCGTGGTGGTCTGCAGGGGAAAATGCTACATCAAGGCCTGCCCCAAGTGCGGATGGGACGTCTACTTCAGATCGCCTGGTTCTCCTTCAGGATCCGGCTGACCTCATCGAGGAGCTTGGAGTACTGCTCCTCCTTTATGATCCTGTTGAGGGCCTCCAGCCTTATCGCCCTCTTGGACAGGTTGCTGATGGCATCCCTCTTGAAGTACGCTGGGTTCTCCGGCTTACGCTTCCCCGTTTTAACGTCCTCAAGATTCGACAGGATCCCCCTGATGGACTTGGCAACCAGTTGTATCTCAAGAGTTGGGGGCCTGGGCCTGTTGAATGGCGGCTGATATGTTATGAGGGTTTGGGGATTCCCAGGATAGTGCTTAGCTACGTGATCGGCTACCCATTCTAGGAAGAAGTCTCCCCTGCCCTTTCCTTCCCTGGCGCAGATTTCATCGAATTTCCTCATCAGGGGCTCATATTCGCCAGGTATCGAAAAGCTGTAGACATTAGCGACCTCATTACCCTTGGGCTTCCTTGGCAAGCCTGCATCCCGTGGGGGCGGTACATCGATTAATTATTAAGACATTCTAAAGCCATATTGTAGTGAAAGGATTAGGCCAATGTACTCGTATACCAAAATTGGTATATCTTATTAAGAAATCCACACCTCCGTTTCCGCTCGAAACGAGCCCCAAAGACTCTATCTATTCTATTCTATTCTATTTCTTAATTAATTATTAATTAATAAGAAATAAAATAGGGGTACTTATTCGGGCGCACGCCAGCTGAAGTTTTCAGTGGAAATGGTGGGGGGAGGATTTCTTATTAAGAAATGAAGGGCAGGCAGGCCTCGCCAAGCCAAGGTAGGCAAGGCATGACCGGGGAGGGGTCCTTCTGCTGCCCCTGCTATGCATAGCTGTCTTTTACCTATAAAAACCTTAGGTTTCAGGACCCTGGAAAGGGGGTGTCGCGAACCAAGGCCAAAGCCGTTTCGGGGGTATCTGAACATGGGGGGATATGTAGAAGCTACCCCCCGGCTGGAATTCGCGCCCCCTTCCTCGGGGATTTCCCGCAACCGGTGCCCCTCTTAGCGGTGGGAGGAGCGCAGGCCTCGGCCATCGGTGAAGAGGCCTGCATTTAGAGGAGCCATGCTATCGGGTCCCCTTAGGGTATTGTTCAGGTTGTTCCGGCGGCTAGAAAGCTGAGCTGAGGAGCCAGAACGAAGCCACCGGACTTGCGCCCTCCCTGATTAACGCCCTATGAATTGGGGCCACGGGTCCTGATAAACCCTTGCCAGTATCCTATCGACGGCCTCCTCCGTCTCCTTCCAGATCTTATCCCCCTCCCCCTCAGTCAGCCCCAGGTGCTCGGCCTCCCTCTTTATGGGATCCCTCTCCGCCAGCTTGGAGATCTCCTCAGGGGTCCTGACGTCCCTCTGCCCCTGCTTGTGCCAGCAGAGCCTCGTCGTGTCCATCTCGAGGAGGTAGGGCTCCGAGTTCGGCCGGACCTTCTCCTCGACGGACCATTTGGCGTAATAGATCACCTCGTTCACGTCGTTACCATCGATCCTCAGGGAGGGTATGCCGTATGCCGCCATCCTCTCCCTCACTGTCTTCGTCGGCAGGTAGTACTCCTTCCTGATGTTGCCAGCGAGCCCGTTGTTCTCGCATACCAGGAGGAGCGGGACCTTCCTGATCTTGGCGATGTTGAGGGCCTCGTGGAACTGCCCGTTGCTCGTCGCCGCGTCCCCGAAGAACACGGCCACCACGTCGTCCGACTTCCTGTAGTACTTCACGGCATAGGCCAGGCCAGTCGCAACCGGGACGCAGGTCCCTACTAGCTGGAAGCTGAAGGCGTGCCTTATCCTCCAGTTGCTCACGTGCATCTCTCCTGCCATCCCCCCGTTCAGGCCCGTGGCCTTGCCCAGGATCTCCGCCAGCAGTTGATAGATCTCCGCGCCCTTCGCTATCTCGTGCGCTATGGTCCTGTGGTGTGTCACGATGTAATCGGTTCTCCTTAACGCCGAGCAGACCCCTACGCTGATCGCCTCCTGGCCCTTGCTGAAGTGCAGGTCCCCGGCATCCCCCTTGAGGCAGAGCTCCTGCAGCTTGGCCTCCACTACCCTGATCGTCACCATCTGCCTATAATGCAATGTCTGCAATTATGAAAGACCTCCCCTGGTGCGGCTCCTCGAATATTTTATAGCCGAGCTCGAGGATGAGCGTGTACATCTTCTGCAATATCGAGTTTTTCACCATCCAATCCCCTATATTGGCCACGTGCAGGTGATTCTCGATTATAAGCCTCGGCCTGAACTCCTTTATCGCCCTCAGGCCTCCCAGCAGCACGTCGTACTCGCCGCCCTCGACGTCTATCTTGATGCAATCCAAGCTCATCAGCTCCGGCATGAAGGAGTCTATCGTCCTGAACAGGGTGGGAACGAAACAATCCTCCGTGCGTTCCCCTCCTGCTGAGCCATGTGCGTCGTACCAGTCGTTAAGCGTCTTCGTTACCTCCTCCTTGTCCAAGGCAACCCTCAGCGCCCTGCACCTATCCATGTAGCCCTCGTTGGCCCTCACGAACTCCACCAGCCTATCGTAATGGATGGGGGAGGGCTCGAAGGAGTAGACTAAGGCCCCCTGTGAGAGGCCATATAGGGTCCACATGGCCCACGCGGCCCCCACGTCGAAGAAGTTATCGCCCTCCTTCAGCTTGAGGTACTTGGCCGCTATCGGCCCCTCCCCTCCGGTGAAGTCCAGCTCGACGTCCCTTGTGACGATGATCGTCCTGCCCATGAAATCGATCGGGTAGCTCATCTCGCCATCTCCTCAGCCGCCCTCATGACCCCCTCGATGGACGGCAGCATCGAATCGTGAAGGCCCCTGCTCGCCGGAATGTTCGTCCTGGGAGCTCCCATCCTCCTCACGGGATGGCGCAGCTTCCCGAAGGCCCAGCTGCCGATCTCGGCGGCTATCTCCGCTCCGACCCCCATGTACCCGACGTCGGGCTCCACTATGAGCAGGGCGTCCGTCCTCGAGACGGAGTATTTGATGAGGTCGAAGTCTATGGGGTAGATGCTCCTGAGGTCTATGAGGTTGCATTCCGGCCTCATATCCCGGAAAAGGTTGCTGAGCATCCTGTAGGTCAGGCCATAAGAAACAACGGTCAGCTTGTTGCCGAAAACGGTGTTTATCGCTCTGCCCAAAGGCACGGTCCTCTCGTTCTCCTCGTTGTCCTCCTCGGACGTCCTCGTTGTGGCGTCCTCTATCATGCGGTCCTCGAAGAACAGCGTGCAGGCCTTCTCCTCGAGGGCCGAGTCCATCAGGCCCTTGGCATCTACGGGATTGGAGGGAATTACCACATTTAGGCCAGGTATATGGGTGAAAAGTGCCTCGGGCCGCTGCCCCGTGGTGGGCCCCGCGGTCATGAACTCCGCCCTTATGATTATGGTCCTCGGGTCCTGCACGAAGTTCGTCTTGGCCACGGTGTTGCATACCGAGTCCATCGTCCTGTACAGGAAGTCGGCGGTGATCACGTCCACTATGGGCTTCACGCCAGCCAGGGCCATGCCCAGGGCGAAGTTGGTGTTGGCGTCCTCGCTTATGGGAAGGGTGATCACCCTTTCCGGGAAATCCCTCTCTATCGCCGGACAGTCGAAGCGGACCTTCATGTGTGAGCCCTCGCCCATGATGTAGATCGAGGGGTCGTCCTTCATCGCGTCGTATATCGAGTGGTAGATCGCATCCCTGATGGCCCGGTTCCTGAACCAGGGATCAGATTTTTTGCTCATTTAAGGCACGCTTAGTTTGATGCTTATCGTTGTGGTATTGAGTTCCGTGATGAAATCGAAGGAAAGATTGAAGACGTCGTTGATCGTTGGCTTGCCTATTGCCTCGTACTCCTTGCTCCTCATGAAGAAAATCATCTTAGGGCCGAATGGCACGGGTGGCGGCCTGTAGCCCATCTTCTGAAAGGTTGACTGCAGTACGTTCCCTATCTGCTCCACCACCTTGGCCTCATCGCTTTGGGGCTGAGGCACTATCTGCGGCTGTTGCTGCGCTTCATCAACCGTGATGAAGTCCAACCTACAGCCGACGTCGCCATCAGGCCATTCCCATCTCTCGATGTGATTTATAGTGACCCTAGCCATGCTCAATCCTCCCACTCAGATTCTTCGGGCTTTCTTTCGTTCTCGTATTTGGCGAATCGTTTGGGCCAACGTGCCCAATTCATCTTCTCCTTCCAGCCCCAGCTCCTCAAATTCCTCATGCTATTTGCATCTTCGAGCATGCTCTTGTAGCCCTCCTCCGGCAGCAACAAGAAGGCCTTGCCCGGTTGGATCCTCAGGGAGAAAGAGGAGTTTCCTAGCCACTGTTCCTCCTGCGTCTCGTTTGCCACCCTTAGAGTGTCTTCACCGACCAGGAATAGCTCTCCGCCTAATTCTACAGTGATCTTTGCCATGACCTTAGGGGTTTCCTTTGTTTCATCCGGCGCTGTCATAGTCCCTTCAACCACTTTATGGCTTCCTCGGCCTGCTCCCAGGTGATGCTAATCATGCTCACCGAGCCCGCCGCCTTCAGTATGTCACCAGTGGGATTGTAGCCGAACTCCTTCACGTATCTCTCGCAGAGCTCTGAGATCTCCTTATTCTGTTCCGGCGTGCAGAGCCTCTGGAAGATCTTCGGGTTCTTCGCGGGCATCTTCAGTTTGCCCAGCTTGTTAGGGCTCAGGGATCCCTTGGGGGGACCGGGCAATACGCCCGTGCGTTGTCCTATCTGTCTGGCCTCCTCTCTGAGCCCCTCCAGGGCCTCCTTCGTCGTGGGCTTCTCCGGCAGTTGCTGTTCCGCCTCAATCTCCTCCGCGCTCACCACCCCTCCGGCGATCATGTCCGATATGGCCCGGTTTAGGGCCCTGGTGTAGGCGGTGCTGTAGACATCATGCTCCTGATGCTGGCTGAAGTCCCTCTCCCTGGAGTCGCAGACCGCTATGCCCCAGGAGGTCCTACCGTTGGGGGCCTCCACCTCCACCTGGATCTTCCACATGAAGCTGCCGTCTGGCCTGTCGACGCGCTGCTCGCTGGCCAGCTTGGTGGAGAGGTTGAAGGCCAGGGCCAGCTTGCGGAAGCCCGTCCTGCGGATGAACTTCTTCCTCTCCCTGTTCTTCTCCCCAGTGTCCGGATCCTTGACTGTGACCCAGATGATCTGCCAGTCCTCATCAGTGAGGAGGGCCTTCTTCAGCTCCTCAAACCTCTGCAGGCCCGCCAACAGCTTATCCGTGGGGGCCACAGGCTCGACTATGGCCATGTATTCCTTCTTTTCGACCTCTTTTGACATACTTCCCTAAAATACGGAAATCCTTATATACTTTTCTATAAATTTACTAAAATAACATTGAGCGATAAAAATAAGGGCAAAAAGACCATAAACGTCGAATTGGAAACTTGGCAGGCGCTCTCCAAGATCAAGGTGGATTTGGGGCTCAAGAACTTCGACGAGGTCATCAGGACGATCATAACAAAGAGCAAGGTCTACGAGAAGTACCTGCAGCTCAGGCAGAGGGAGGCCGAGAGGGCTTGACGGAGAGCGTTCATCGAGGAGGCTGAGCCATGACTACGGTGGAGTTTGTAATACAAATACTCAAGGTCGTGACTGGCCTATGTTTTTGCTGCTCGACAGTGTTTATTCTTCTCTTAATTTATCGTAGCTCACTTGATCGATGGAAGAGACACATTAGCGAATTATTTACAGGGCTTCGCTGCATCATAATTCTTTGGGCTCGTGATGAACTAAAGAAGCTACAAAGGGAGGCCGAGAAGCCATGAACAATAGCCGTGGCCGGGGGGGAGGTTCCCCTGCGGAGGTGGCTGAGGCATGAGGATATGCAAAGCACAACTCCTCGAAATCCTAGTGGGGGCGACACTGCGTGGGGTGGAGATATGCGTAAAGCAACAGGAGAGGAAGTATGGCAGAATTGAGGTGGTGGCTCCAGCTCCTGTTAAATCATAATGTTAAGGGGGCTCATTTCGTGATAACAATAGGGCGAATAATTAAGGAGACTAAGCGATGAGCGACAGGCACATAGGGAATCGCGTCAAGGAAATCTTAGCCGAGGCCATTGATCGGGTAAGCAGCGGCGGAACCATGAAGTTCGACCTGCGGTCCCTGTTCTACGCGGTCCGGGAACTCTATCTCAAGCGGTTCGTCGGCAAGCCATTCTACAAGGACGAGAGCAGATACCAAAACTTCAGCGATTTCATTCGGCGGTATGAGAGGGACGTAGGGAAGATACCCGGATTGGTCCGAGGGCCACGAGGGAGGTATATGGCACCGGAATACGACGGCGAAATCGACAGCCAGGTGCGGGAGGGGGTGGAACTGGACATCGGCTCGGCGAACAAGGTCCTCTTCGTCGAGAAGGAAGGGCTGGCCGAAATGATGATCGCGAACAAGTTCCACCATCGGTTGGACTGCGCCATAATCCAGACGCAGGGCTTCAGCACCGAGATGGGGAGAGCGATGATAATCCAGGCAGAGGGACAGGGGCACACGGTATGCGTGCTACACGACTTCGACCTCAGCGGAGTGATGATACGCGAATGCCTGACACGCCCCACCAATAGGGTCGACATACACCTCGCCAAGGAACCCGTCGACATCGGCCTGAACTGGGAGATAGTGGACGAGATGGTGAAGGCTGGGAGGATCACGCCCGAACCCGTGAACCTCGTAGACAGGTGTGGGGAGCCTGCCAAGCTCGACGACCTGCTGGCGAGGGGGGAGATAACGCAGGGGGCTCACGATTTCCTCCAGACAGGCCGCGTGGAACTCAACGCCTTGGGCCCAGCGGGACTCTTGGAGTGGTTGGAGAAGAGGCTTGAGGAACTCGGCCTTTGGAAGACGGTCCCCGAGGACCAGGGGGAGTTAGACGCTTGGGTCAGGAAGGCCGCAGAGCGGGGGCTTGAAGAAGTGAAGAAGGAGTTGAGCCAAGAGATATTCAGCGATGTGCTCAACAGTCTCGGCCTCATTGATGTGTGGAACTTCTTGATGGAACTCGTGAAACAAATAGACATGAGCAGCGATGTCAACATGGGGCTCGTCCTGACCGATATCAAGGTCCCAGATCTGGAGGATTTCGTAGATACGATGAGGGCAAACATGGAGAAGTACTGGACAGATCTGGCGGAGGGGATCGGTCAGGACGAGGCAGAACGCCTCGGCGATGAGGTCGACAAGGGAGGCGTCGCTGGCGACGTGGTCGAGGACGACAACGTGATCAAGGCGAGGGGCGACGCGGTCATGGCGATGAGGAATCTGAGATGAAAATAAGAATAATGTTAAGGAGGTCTGAGGCGTGAGCGTCGAGAAGGCGATCATGAGGGACAAGAGGGGGAGGGTGGCATTGGGGACGGTAAAGGGCAGGCGTTTGAAAGTCAGGTTGGATCTCAACGAATACATTTGGCCCATCTTCCCCCGATGGTATGTCTCCGTCTCCGCGGATTATGGTGTAGGGTTCGACTCGAAATACTTCTTCCGAAGGAAGTCGGCTGAGGCCCACTTCGAGAGGCTGTTGAAGGAATACGGTCTGAGTGAGGAACGGGAAGGCTAAGGGTATGAACATTACGGCAGTTAATGTTAAGGAGGGTTGGGCTAGGGCTGGTATGCCTAACGTTCGGCCAAGTATCATAAGGAGACACTACTTCAGGAACGGTATCTCGCTCTGCCGTAAATATTGGGAGTTCCAGAATAGGGAGCAGCCCGAAATACTAGAGGACATTAAAATCCGTAAGCCCGCTATCGACTGTGCCATATGCACTAAGAAGCTGGATAAGGAGAACCCCGAAACCGAAGATGCCAAGCAGCGCACCCAGGATAGAATCAAGCGAAGGCAGGAAGCCTATGAGAAGCTAAGAAAGTTCGAGATGGGAGGGGGTTGTATCAATGGCCTCGCATAACAGTACACGACATAATGTTATGGTGAGAATAAGGATTGGGTAGAGAGACAATAGACTTGGGCACTCCTATCAAATGCTCGTCTTGTGGCTATGAAACCACAATACGACTCAGAAGGGGCACCAGTATAAAGAGCGTGTGTTGTGTAGGTTGTGGAAGACGGGGCACTTTTAAGCGCGATACGGAATGGGACAGATACGTAGCTTCAAAGAAGAGGGAAATAAAGATAGGAGGAGGTTGCATCAGTGGCCTCGCATAACAATAGGGCGAATAATGTTAGGTCCTTCATCTGCTTCAAGTGCAAGAGGACGATTGAGAAGGGCCAGTACGTCTACAAGGTGAAGCTCGACGACGGAAGCGAGGTCTTCTCCCACGGCGGGGAGTGCCTCCACAACGCCCCCATATCCCTTAAACGCCTTCCGATGAGGGACGGGGACTGGTGGGTCAGGAAGCTGGGGAAGCTCTGCCCCACTTGTGGTAATCTGGTGGGGGACCCATGAACAGTAGCCGTGATAATGTTAAGGATGCCTTAAAATGATGATAAGTGAGAAGGTCGAAGCGACCAGGATCAGGAAAGCTGCTGAGATAATCAAACCCATCGAGGGGTGCCTCGAGAGGGCGGTAGATGAGCATGGCGATGGATGCGCAGTCTCATGGAGTGGCGGCAGGTGTAGCACCGTGGCTTTGCACATGACCCTGAGGATAAAGCCGGATGTAAAGGTTCTCTTCTGCGACACCGGAGTGGAGTATCCAGAGACCTATCACTTCATCAACAGGATGAGATCGGAGTGGGGCCTCAAGAACTTCATAAGGACCATGCCTGAGAAGAACTTCTGGGCATGCGTGGAACAATATGGCCTACCCATGACTAGGAGCGAGATGAGGAGGCTAGACAACCAAGGGGTTCCGAAATGCTGCATCTACCTGAAGGAGAGACCAGCCATGAAGGCCATCAGGGAGAATGGGATAAGGTGTATGATCACTGGACTAAGGGCCGCAGAATCCAGGATGCGATTCTTCTCGATAAGGAAGAAGGGGCAGTACTTCTACAGCAAGAGGTGGGGCTGTTGGCGCTGTCACCCTTTGGCCTTTTGGTCATATCGGGAATTAGAGCAGTACATAGAGTCTAATCAAGTCCCTTTGAACTGCATCTATCAAAAGATACCAAGATGTGGTTGCCAACCCTGCACGGGCTTCATAAGTTGGGAAAAACAACTAGCAAAGACAAACCCAAAGCTCTACGAATACGTCCAAAACCTGAAGGGCCAGACATTATTAAGGAAATTTCAGGTGGTATAAGATGGCTAACAATAGGATAGCTAATGTTAAGCTACAGCAGATTCAGAAAGTAAGGAAAGGGTTCAGAATCACCATCTTCGAGGAAGCGAGAAAAAAGCTCGGACTGGAAATAGGAGATTATGTAATAGTTCGACTTGAAGGGGATAGCTTGAAAATATTTCCCTTTTCGGACAAGGAATGGGGTGCTAAATGTAAAGAGGCTCCAGATACGCGGCGGGGGGCATCATCTTGACCCCCCTAAGGCAGGTTCTCGAAAGGGAGTCACCTCCCCCTGCTCCCGCCCGCGGAAGGAGAAACCTCTGAGGTGAGATAGA
>Ga0315314_1001174_pt1 | contig 24317 bp, 27 predicted proteins | sample TDP9_MG_FD_203631 | JGI IMG/M metagenome (GOLD analysis project Ga0315314, IMG submission 203631) | Freshwater sediment microbial communities from Lake Towuti, South Sulawesi, Indonesia - TDP9 | ecosystem: Environmental > Aquatic > Freshwater > Lake > Sediment | place: Indonesia: South Sulawesi... | reverse complement strand
TGCATTAGATGTGCATCCTAGGCTACCCATTGTAAGCGATGAAGGAATATACAAACTAAGCTACAAGTTATACTCTGAGGGTTTTCCATTGCTGTCTTTTTGCGTCGAGATTGACTATCACCATTCCGTTCCTACTATGGCTCATTGGGAAAACCTCACTAAAGCACGTGTTATCAGCTGAACCTTTATTGCCAATGTTAGGTGCGTACTTGTTTTAAAACTCAGTTTCTATGTCTTCAAGAGCGGTAGCATTGCTTTCTTAACACTGTGGATTCTCGTCCTTTTTGCATGTTGACGATATTATGAAGTCAATGGGCTTCTGCTAATCTAAAATTTCAGATTCTTGTTGATATCAACCAACACTGAAAAGTCTGGTGCAGGGGTTAGATTTGAGCTCACGAACACATACAGGACGGGATCTTGTCCAAAGTTTTGCACCAGCGATTGTCCTCTTTAAAAATTGAAAGTGTAACAACCCTGTAGCATCAATCCACCTTATATCTTTCATCCTTGTCTCTTGGCTTTTTTTGGCTCCCTGTAATGTTTGCCAGAACGGGTTTTTCACTTTTCTTCATCCACAGATGTCCTAAGAAAATATCAAATGTTTTTGTCCAATAGATTTTTGTAAGCTTTTGTTGGTCCTTCCATAGATAAACAAGAAATGTAACATAAAACATGCAAAATATGAAAGCTACTCCAACGAATTCGCCTACAAACATCCAGAAAATGATAAACGGAAAGAAAATAAAGGATAAAAAGAAAGATTGAGTGAATGTTATTGCTACCGCAGTCTCATCAAGGCTCTCTGCTTCATCGTCTTTCGCCTTGTGTAGCAGTTCTTTTTCGATAAACTCGGCGGAGCTTCCAATATTCTTCTCCATGGCATCGAAACTGCCTTTCCAAAACTCTGCTGGGAAAAGGTCAGGATCAGACAGCAGTTGTTTTGTAAAGTCTTCATTTTGAGTCTTCACTTCTTGAAATGCGGCCAATATGAGAGTACTCTTTTTTTGAAATCTTTCGGCGAAAATTCGGCTGGACAATCCTTCCAATAAAGATCCGGCGACAAGGCCAACAGAAATTATCAGCAATAAGACGAGCGCAATCTGGGCTTCGCTATAGCTCCAGATGTCAGTCATCTCAAATCTAGGCCCGAAAAAGGCTGGCTTAAGCTTTGTTATAACATCATACAGAAAGAGAATTTCAATTAGTAAAAGATCCCCTGGTATTAGATATATCCACCAATCTTTCAAGTCGGTAGGTATATCCAAGTTTCCTTATTTTCCTTTAACATCGAATTCTATGCGGACCACATTTGCCAAAGGCGTTTTTCAATTGCACCACATTAATAAATACAGTCGGCCTTCTACCAAAACGCATCAACATATCTCTGGCTTCTATGAGATTGGAAAGGAACGCTTTAACGTCATCCTCAAGTTTGGTTGGAGTATCACGATACTTTTCAAATAGGGTACTTTCCTCGTGCAAAACTTTAGTTAAATACTCTCTGTAATAATCTCTTGACGAATTTTCTAGCTCGAGTCCTCTCTTCCTCAGTTCTTTTTCTAAGATAGACAGAGCTTGAGAGGCTAGTGGATCAATTTTCTTTGACAGTTTAATACACCATTATCAAGATTAAGCATCAGATCACTTTATAAGATTATTCAAGACAAGAGAACAGTCGGGTTTTCCAAGTTCACATCTCTGATTGGTTTTATTTAACTGGAATTGTTTTTTAAAAAATGATGAAATTTCATCTAGTTACCGTTAATAGTGCAGCGGGCAGGATTTGAATCTGGCCGTCCACGTTTCCAAGATAGGTAGACTTTTGTTTGTATTGAGAAGCTTAGGAAGCTGAGTATGCGGAGCATCTTAGCCAGCTAGAAGGAAAAGCTTTGTGAACTGTTACTAACGTTCGTTAATAAGCCTTAACATGTATGTTCAGGGTTAATCAGTGGTGAGAGTGTACTCTATGCTGAAAGAAGAGACTGATAAAGAGTTTGACGAAGGGGCTCGTTCTAATGAATAAAAGTTAAGTATTGTATAATCTGTTTATGTTTGAAGAAGGCTGTCGCTATGGTGAGCGAGGGCAGAGGAAGGCTGTTCAGAAGAAAAGATGGCAAGTACTTAATCTATGTTCCACTAGATTTAGCAGAAGACAGCATGTTTCCGTTTAAGACCATTGAATCTATTCCCCTGAAAATCAGTTTCAAAATAGGAGACAAAAAACTCATTATTGAAAAGTTAGAGGAAAAGCCTGAGGAGAAAACTGGTTAGAGCAAATCCCCCCTCTTCTAAACTCAATGTTCCTCTGTCCAGTTCTTATCCATTCAAAGACTTCTCTCTTAACCATGAACAGAGGTAGGAGCTAACCGATTTCTTTGTATTTTGTTTTTGAGAATTCTTTGTGTTTGATTTCTGCAATGGTGCTTACAGTGACTTGAGTGCCTATGATTTTGGATGGTGGTGTCTCATGATTCGAGTAGATAATAGATTAGCGGCATTCCTGAGGAGATGCGGAAGTTCATGGATTCTTTAAAGCTGCTCCCAGAATGGGTTTCCATCTGGAAGAGGTTGACCCCAGAACAGTCAGACGCATCCCCGAAACCTTCAGTAAGTAAATCGGCTACGCCACACGTGAGGCAGTCTCCCCAGAGATGTGCCCGAGCCCATAGCCATCAAAGCCCACGAAATCGCGGAAAAAGGACAGAAGGAATGCCTGCGACGTTAGAAACTGTGGGATAGAAGCATGGGAAAAATCTTGGCAATCAACGCTTAAGCGATCTATCACCGTAGCCCCATTTCCTTCTCCGTCTTCTTCCACTCTTTAAGCATGGGCTTAAACTCTTCATCGAAGCAGCTGAGATATGTCCGCCTGAACTCTTTATAATGTGGGTCTACCTGCCTTCTAGCCTCATCCTCAGCATGGACGCCTGCCTTGTGAAGCAGCTCATGGATTAAGGTTCTTATGGTGCTGTTAAGTATATAACCACGGATTCCGATGCTTGAGGAAGGCTTTTGATCCTTAATAGACCACAACAAGCCGGGGTAAATGTCAATTGAGATGTTTGTTCTAAAACTTCTTCCTCGAAGCTCTTCCCACATGATGAAGATTTTGCCTTGGTTTTTCTCTAGCTCAAACCTGCTTCTTGGAGATGGCATCCGCAGAACTCTCACATCCACCTTTTCGATGCCGAGGGATTCAGCAAGCTTCTCCATGAACTCGGAGACTGAGGGGAGATTTAGAGCCTTAAATGTCAGTTCAGTGAACTTGAAGTAGAGTGCAACTTGGTCGGGGTGGTATGGAGCTTTAGCGTATTTCGACTTTAATGCAAGCCAAATGTTTAATCGAGCACACACGGGTAAAGCCTCTGTTGCGCTCCATAATTATCCCTTTCTAACACTAAGGGATGTCATCATAGTGTCAAGAGCGGAATTGATAAACTATTTATGGTGAATCAATATTTTTGTAGTTAAAGACTTGGGGTTTTTATTGCAATGACAAGTGAAAATACGACTCCAAAAAAAGAAACGCCCTTAGTTAAGACTTTAGGTCTGTTACTGGAAGCGTTAGCACTCCCTATTCTGATCACAGTTGCCGTGCTATTGAACATAGAGAATAAGAACTTGGGAATTGTTGGTCTTTTGCTTAGTTTTGGGACTTCCATGTTCGTTGTAGGTTTTGTGTTAGCCCATCTGCCTAAAACACGTTAGGGCACTTCTTTAGAAAGGCATCGACTTTTCTAGCGCTGTTGTAAGCGGCGTTACTATTCTTAGAGTAGGTTACATGCTCAAAGAACTTCTGAGTCTCTGTTGAGAAGAGAATCCGACAACCGACTCATCTAACATCACTTTTTTATATGTTTAATCAAAATATTCACAGGCTTATAACATTATTATAAGCAAATAGATTTGTGAAAAAACGTATTTTTCAAGAGGAATTTTTAACAGAATGTTTTAATATGTTAAAACGTCTTTTTTCTGGCGCATTTGTGTAAAGTGCAATCCGTTAAAGCCTATAAGACTTTAACGCAATACGCATTTACACGGTGCAAGCCACGCCTATGGGCGAACCGTGTTAGGCGTGGCGTGGCTGTGATGACTTAGCCGAGAAACAGCCACAGCGTCAAAGTCCGAGACGGTCAGACGTGGCATAAGAAAGGCTGAACATACACGGTTGAAGCAGAATAAAGCCTTTAGATTTTGGTTGCTGTTGCAGACTTAGGTTCTCTATACCGCTAACCCCAGCATTTGAAGGGTTAGACTATGCCTTTCGTTGCACGTTGTCAACGCTGTGGGCATATTGAAACAGCGAGAACACGCTACGTCATAGACCTGTGCAGAAAAGAGCATGATTTAGACAGTCATGGAAACCATGATTCTGAACAATGGACAGTAACCGTAGTTACAAACTCCGACTTCTCAATGATTCAACGCTTGAGCAAGACTCCAGCCTTTTGGAATACGTTGAGGACTAAAGCCCACAAAATCCCTCGTTTTTCTGGATAGGTTAGCGGGGAGATTAGCCTTCTGCAAACTGAACGGCACAGTAGCCAACAGGGTTAACTTCCGCAAGTAGTGGAGTCGTGAGATTTGCCAAAAGGACAGACTCAAACTGCCACTGCTCAAACGACAGCGATACCTGTTGAACAGGAAGTCACTCTGCTACGTGGTTTCAGAGACCTTGTAGCCGAGAGATGGGGCTACTTTATGGGTAGGCGACTTACCCAGCAAGACATGACAGAGAAAACAGAGGCTGAACGCAAGGCAGTCGCCGAAGTCCGAAAGGCGATAGCAGGCGACAACCTCAAAGCCATAATCTCGAAAGCCGACATCAAAACCTACGAAAGCACACTCGCCAAAATCAAAGAAGCCCGTGAAATCCTAAACAAAGCCGCCAAACCATTCAGAGAGAAGATTAGCCCTCTCGCAAAGGCACAGAAGTATCTGGACAACGTGGCGATTCCCGACGCTCTCAAAGAGTTAGGGACTCCTGTTCAGCCACGCTTCAGTTTGAGCAAGTGGATAGGCGACGCACTCGCATCGCAAAAGAAAAAGTAAGCAGTTTTTCGCCTCAACAATCCTCCACTTTTTTCCTGCTAAAGTCGGCAGGGAAAACCTCCGACAGCATGGAAATGGCTATCCTGTTAAGCCAAACAAACCGTTCAGGCAGTTAAAAGGCACAATTTGATGGGCTTCTCCAAAAGCCGAGAGCAATTTCTAACCCTCTCTAACTTTGAGGTTGTGAAACCTCAGCCATTCAAGCTTAGAGTAGTTAATGGTTTTAGATAGCCTCTCGTGCTGGAGATTAGCCCTACCTTTTTTTATTTGTCTCCGAAAATCGTTTGGTTATCGGAGATAAGTGGAAACTGAGGGACATGACAAAGTTATTGAACACTATCACGTTAGGGTTGGAAAAGAAGCCCGTAGCAAAGACCGTGAATCTTTCACCATGATTTTTAAGGGCTACGCTTAGGAAGACCACCGCACACTAAGGGAGTGTGCAACATTCCCAATGAAGCCCAAGCGTAGGAACCGCTCAGCAAGATGCCGACCTTAGGAATAAAAGCCCTAAAGTCATGGCTGAAGGTCTGGGTTAGGCAATTGGTGGCGGAGCCGTTTGAAGCTCAGACCGTAGGGTGAATAAATACACAAAAGAGAACCCTCATTACGTTCGACCTTAGCCTAATCAACCACCCCCAACTAAGCTTGATTAGACTCTCCTTCGGGAGTAGGTCAATGCACCCAGCCATACAGGGCGACTTGCATGGTCAGGAAATGAGGGGAGGAGTGAAAGGCTTCACAAACCATAAGTAGTTCATGGTTTGCTTTTTTCGATTCAATCTTTCATGGGAAGATGTTAAACTAAACAAGTTATTGCGGCAGCCATGGTAGCGTAGACGCTTACAGTGAAATGCCTGCTGGGGTGAGAGGTGGCGTTTCGGCAAGGATTCTTTCCTTTCTCTCATTCGGCCGCTGCCTCTCACTCCACCTATAGGGGTGCTGCCTATTGTATGGTGTGCTTCTTAAAGATGGAACAATGCCATGTCCAAAATGCAACCATGGAACATTCACTGATAGCCAAGGTTCACAGCACGTATGCAGAGAATGCAATGGCTCAGGCTTTATCCAAGTAAGAGAACTGGTCAACAAGATTATTGGAAGGCTTAGACCAGCGCTGAAACGACTACCAATCATATCCACTGAATACTCTCTAATGCTGAGGTTCACAACTCCCGAAGACTGTCTGCTTTCATTTCAGGCACTACTCTACCATAGAATACGGGCACTTGTGATCTTAGAAAACTCCATTTAATTTCCCTTTTTTCTGTCGGGGTGATTGCATGCAATTGTTTCTACACAGATGCCACTTCTGTCGCAGGGTAATTTGGTGGTGGCAGAAGGGAAAACAGACACCTGACAGAATCTATTGGTATCATGAAAAATGCGCCTCAACGCACCAACCCTAACCATTTTTTTCCTCGGGGTGAATCAGATGCCTCCTAAATGTCACTGCCCCGACTGTGGAACACCCTTAAAGCTGAAAGAAGGACACGTCTCCAAAATGTTCAGTAACTTCAATGTTTTCTTGGGTAAATGCGCCAACGGGCACAGCTGGGAAGTTATCGAAGACTTGAGCGACGGTGGAAGAATCCAGATGACTCAAGCGCTTGATGGCAAAGGCGACCATGAAGACGAAAGCTGCGACGATGACGAACTGAGCGGATTAGAAGTAGAGCTCGCAGAAGAATGGAACTAACTTCTCTTTTTTCTACTTGGGGTGTCTGAACGAACAGACATAAGCATAATGTACTCTATTGGAAAACAAGAAGGTACGCTTTTGGTTATACCCCTTGGGCTGATGAGCAAGGCAGATTCTACGCTCTCAAATATCGCCTTAGAAAGGACGGCACCTTCTATCTTGTGAAGAAACTGGCTTTTGCAAGACGTAAGGTTGCTAAGGCTCGAGCCTACCGTTGGTATCAACAAGCCAAAGCAAAAGAGAAGCCGCCAGCTCCACCCAAACCCAAGCTCAAACCCACAAACCAACAGAAACTGGCCAGGATTCAGGAAAGAATCAAAGCTGCTGAGACTTAGACGAAAAGAGAAATACTACATGAAGAAAATCGCCGAGGAACAATCCTCTACTTTTTCGGGGTGAATTGTTGAGTTCAGAATTGCTCGCGTTAGTGCAGCGAACACAGAAACAGAAACCCGTTGTCGATAAAGAGCCCAGCTCCGAACCCAGCCCAGCTTTACTCAGCCTTCTCGGTCGTATGGAAGCCCGGGCTTGGAGAGAGGAAACAATGGCTCTAACAGTTGAATACCTCAAGGAATCCGCCAACGAAATCAAGTTTATCCGCCACCTAAGGACCTGTAGGGAATGTCAAATAGAAGCCTCATTAAGCGTTGAGCGATACGGCGGTAGAGGACTCCCATGGTTCTTCGACCTTAACAACTTCGACGCTTTTTTAGACGAAGTTGAGGACCCACGTTTCAAAGATTGCCCGAGAGTTCAAAATTACAAGATAGGCTCCTACTGGGATAGAACCAAAGACTCAAACGAAACCATACGCTTCATTACCGACCGCATAGACTGGGCTGAAAAACACATAAAACAACAAATCTGGATAGCCGTAGACTACTACAAGCTCTTGAAAGAATGGGACCTAAACGAACCAAGACCAGTCGAAGAAACTCTCCCATTCTAATTTTTCTACACGGGGTGAAGATCTTGCCTCTACGATTCAAAACATCCACCATCGATGTCGAAGTGAACTTTAAGCCAGTAGGCAATGAACTGTTAGTTCCAGAGCCAGCAATCCGTATGCGAACAGTCGACGGCAAACTGACCCGTAAAGTCCGCATAGTGGCCAAAAAGACCTTTCAATGGCAGGGAAAAACTCTAGCCGTAGACATGAAACTACTCGATCCAAAAACCCAGAAAGAAGTACCCATTCTCGAAGCCTTGGAAATCCTTGACAACTACCAATACAAGTATGTTGACGAAGACGGCAAAATGTGTAAAGAAGACGACTTGCTCTACTACGCAGTGCAGCAAGACGGCTCCGAAAAAGAAGTCAGCCCATTCACTAGAACACAGGTCCTCGACCTAAAAGAGGAAAACTGGGTTCCGGGGACCGCCCTCGACGGCTTTCTCATAACAAACATCTACGAGATATTCAGCGACGACACAAAGATAGCCCGAGCCTTATTTGAGGAAGCGGAAAAACGCTACAAAGCCGACCAAATAGGCATAACCACGTTCAGCCATGGAAACGGCTTTCTACAATACTACGCATTCATCTGCCCCCTCTTCAAGGAAGGCAAATTCGTGTGGCTGATGAAACTCACCAACCAAAAACTAGCCTACAACCACCTGCAGGAACAACCGGAACCCGCGAAAGTGCCAATCCGCGAGGCGCCAACCTTACAGACATTGCCGCCGATACAAGCATTGGTAACAGTTTCCAAGAAAAAGAAGACCTAAATTACCATTTCCCCAAAACCTAAATTACTTTTTCTATTTGGGGTGTATTCTTGACTGAAAAAGTCATGCTTTGCCAAACAGGCGACCTAAAGGACCTGAGGCGACAAGGCTACGCAGGTGAAACGAAATTCGATGGGACCCGCATCAAGGTCGTCAAAGAAAAAGGAATCGTCACCTTGGTCAATCGACACGGCATAGTCTACACCAGCCGACTGCCAGAACTAGTGGAAGCAGCTAAGGCGATCAAAGGCGACTTCACCGTTGATGGCGAAGCCGTTTATGTGAACCCGGTCACCAAGGAGATAGAATTTACACCATGTCAAAGCTTAGGGGCGGCCGCCCCTAAGCGGCAAGAGGCGATGTTCTACCTCTGACTGGGCTAAAATCTACAGTTTGCAGAAACAGTTTCCCATAACCCTCAAAGTGTTCGATATTATCCGCTTAGGCAGCGAAGAACTCGCCAACACCAAATACCTTGAACGTAAACAAATCCTGTCCAAGCTACTCGTCAATGCTCCTCCAACGTTTCAATACGTGCCACACACCTTCGATTTAGAGCGCAAATGGGAAGAGGAAGTAATCCAACGCGGCGAAGAAGGCCTCATACTCAAAGACGTCAACTCTCCCTACGAATACGAGCGATCCTTCAAGTGGCTTAAAATTAAGTATTGGAAGCCTCCGGAAGTATGTGACGTCGTGGGCTACACTCCTGGAAAGAACGCTCGCCGCAGCTTCTTCGGCAGCCTCGTCCTAGCTCAAAACGGCAAGTTCAAGGGTTGCGTAGGCTCGGGCTTCAACGACTGGGAGCTCCGCCAAATCAAAGACCAGTTAACCGATGCGAAGAGAGTCGCCCGACAATTTGACATAGGCGAAGACTACACAGCCGTCGACATCAAACTCCGAGTCGAAGTCCAATACTACAAGCACACGGACAAAGGTGTAATGCGCTTTCCAGTGTTTCTACGCATAATCTCCTATTTTTTCTCTTGGGGTGTAAGTTGAATAACCTCGAGTTTCGCCATCTGAAACGCTTGTGCGACAAGTACGGCATTGATTATTACGAGATAGATAGCACATTAACATATCACGAAAACAAGGAGCACATTCAGTCTTTAATCCGTATGATTTCTCGTAGCCTCGACACCTTTGAAATAGAGCGTATGGCTGAACTGCAGAAGCAATACATGAAGGAACACTTTGTTTCCTACTACCTGGCATGTCAAATGACTGGAGAAACAACATCGACCGATACCGGTTCCCCATTGGAAGAACATCAATTCTCACTTAGAGACTACATCAAGGCAAGGTGAGGCTCGTGGAAGAGATCATCAGACTCTTCAGAAAATCTTTGCTTGACGCATTCGATAAATGGCTCACAAAGAACAAAGAAGCACTGGGTGAGAAATTGTACAGTTTCCTCCTCCAAAAGAGAGCTGACGCAGGAGACTGCGCCACACCCATCGAAATCATAGCCACTTCTATGTGGATGTTCAACATGATCGCTGACTGCGGAGTCATGGCTGGAATAGGCCCTGATAAAGTAAACATAGTTGAGATACGCCAAGGCTTGGATGTACAATCCACTAAACGCCTACTGCTAATGATTCAATCCTGCATGAAGCTACAATACCTCCCAAAAGACATAGCAACAAAACCCATTCCCATCATCAGCGCCAAACGATTCTCTCTTGGAGAATACGTAAAACAACCATAATGCTTTCTCACTCGCGCTAGCCAACGTCCGAGTTGAAATCCGAACCTACATCGACTAACACTCTCTGTTGGAATTAACCACGTACATTTAGGGTTATGATGTACGCAGTAAAACCACCACGTACAATGAGGACCATGATGTACGTGGTGACTTTTTTGGGGTGCATATGTCAAAGGAACTTTTGGAGTTAATACATCGGACCAGAGTTAGCAAGTACTCTCAGAGCGACCCGAAAGACCTGCTCCTAAGAATGGTTGAGGAGATCAAGATGAAAACTGGCCATTACGGTTTCCGAGCATGGGAAATAATGGTGGAATATTTGGCCAAGTGGCTTGTACTCAACAAAGAGACAGGTCTCGCTTGCATGCCGCCATTACAAGGGTTCAAGGGACTTGACCTCAAGAAAGACGACCTATATGAGTGCTTGGAGAGCCAAGACCTATTCCGACATTACCACATAGCTGCGAAAGCAAAACCTTGGGACTATATCGGCGAAGTCTACACCGAGCTTGAGCTTGTTGGTCCAGGCCAGAACATGACTCCCAGAGCCATAGTGGAACTTATGACCCAAATGGTTTATGCTGGATGGAATCCCGAAGCTGAAATGCTGTGCTACGATTCTTACAGCGCTTACGTAGTGTGGTATTACCTGACGTACCATGCTCCACCAACCCACATAAAACCAATGCAATTCCCCCTAAAAACACAATTAGACCCTTGCACCGGCACAGGCCGATTTCTCATCGCAGCAAGCCAGATGATGCCAAAGGCGCCGCTGATACTGTTTGGAATTGAGATTAACCCATCGCTCTACAGAGCATGCCTAGTCAACATGGCCATGTTCTCCAACCATCCCTACAGCATCATTTGTGCTGACACCTTAATGATTGACCAAAAATATAGCGGGCCCAACAGTAGTCTATGGGACATCGGAAACCAGTGGCAGCAACCAGATGTGTCTAGATTCTACTGGAAGCCACCGCCAATATGGCACGACAGATTTTCATTGAAAGCATTCACCGAGAAACAGCAAGAAGAAACCTAATCCTTCTTCTTTTTTCGGGGTGACTGAACCTATGACATTAGTCTACGATGAAAGAGGAATCCTCACGTGTCCAAACTGTAACTCCAAAACATTCGACCTAGTAGCAGAGATGCGTGTCTTCGACGTATCCCCAGACCGAGACAACCCTAAAGATGCTCCAGTAGCCAACAGAACAGTAGAATTAGAGAGAATAGTCAGTCTAGTCTGCGCCAGATGTGGAGCGCGGATAAAATGACAAACAAGATAACCTACTACGGGTCCGACCGAGAAATCGTCAAAGCCATAGCCAAACTCAAACACACTCAGAAAAAACTTGAAATTATGAAGGAGGCCGACGCACGCCTAACTATACAAGCACTAATCGACAAATACCATTTAACAGCAACCATAATGATCAACGGCAACGCCGTGTGGAGTAAAGACCGAATCCTTCAAAACCTAGAACGCATAATCAAACATGGAACCCTTTATAATGAGAACGACAAGCCACCAGTCCTAAGCCAGTACTTCTACCAGTTCCTGTATCTCCAATGCGGAAGCATAGCGCACACTGACGTTTTTGGCTGGGTCTCCAGGTATCCCACGCTTGAGGCTCTGAAGAAATTCTTCAAACAAAACGAATTCGGCAAACCTGTCCGAGACTGGATTCCACCTGAGCTGTCCGATGCTAGAGCCATAGTTCAAGCAATAGAACAGCAGTTGTTCCCGTTTGAAACCTACATGCGCGAGAGAGAAAAAACACGACAGTAACCTTTCTTTTTTTATTTAGGGGTGAGCATGCACAGAATAGAGCCGACGCCTGAGGAACATGAACGCCTACGCGAATACGTCAGAGAAAAGCTTAGGGCTTCCGGCATCATAGACGAATACAATTGTAACCCTGTGAATCCAGACAGCCTCGCGGCGAATATAGTCCACGACGCGTGGCGTCAACATGACGTATACTACTATGCTGACTATTATATTGAGTTAGCCATCAAATATCCACCGCCTGCCATCGACAGAAAACATTTCTCGCTGAAAGACTTCGTAAAAGAGAAATCATCTCAGTAAAGCCTCTATTTTTTGGGGTGAAACCACGCCAATGAGAAGTGAATTCACGATCGAGCAGTTTGAGAAAGCCTTTCAGAAACTGGCCCACGATCAGCCAAAATTCCATAGAATCTCAACAGAGGACATGACCATAAACTTCTACTGTGACGAGCAAGGGAAACCACGCCGCATTTCATTTCAGATACATAGGCACAAACCAGGCGAGCCATGGCATGAAGGCGAATACTGGGGCTTTACCATTGAAAAGAAGCTCTATAATACCAGCTCGCATGCCACTAAAATCGACGGGGACATTGAGAAGGCGGTAAAGTTCCTCGAGGAACTAATGCATGGACAAACACCGATACCGCGGTTCTCGCTAACAAAAGTGCAGCCCTAAGAGCATACAAGAAGCTTTACAACCCGAATAATCTTTTTCCTCTTTTTACCTAAAAACGTAAATACTTAAAGTGTAATGTGTAAAGATGGGGTGAAACAAACGGCAAAAAAGAGAGAAATGAAAGCAGATAGGCTCAACATCACTCTCACACCCGAACAAACACAAAAACTAAATACATACATCATAAACGTCGGGAAAAAACAAGGACGCATTCCTGGCGCCATCAAGACGAAAATACTCCGTGCCGCCCTAGATGAATGGTTCCAAAAACATGAGAACGACTTCAACATAGACTGGGAGTGACGTTAGGGCCTTGTTTTCTTCGCAGGTTACTCTTTTGGATATAATGTCTTGCCTTAAAGGCATGTGAATTAAGAATACTACGCATTTCTTGCTTAGGTGGAGAGTTAGTTAGTCAAGGCAAAGTCTCGATCTTGTATGTCATGATAGCGTCGTAGGGGTCTAGAAGTATACCTCGATTATCGTTATTTCCATTTACGGTCTCTTGAAATATTGTCCCAATTTGGTAGGTTCTAACAAGATGGTAGTCTGCCGTGTCGCCGTTGATGTCGATTAATATGTCGTCTGCGTGCCAATACGCGTAGATTGTTATTTCAACGGTTGATCCCATCAAGGTGCGGTTTGCTGAAAGGTCTATGTAGTTGGGTGCAACGAATCTGCTGTGGCCTGTCCTGCCATACACGTAGGATTCGATGCCTGGACCCCAACTCAGTTTAACGTCAAATAGGTAGTCTTTGCCCGTGGCTGGTATGCTGTCTGGTTCAAAGCTGAGAAACCATATCCTAATCACCAACGACCTCTTCGATTCTAACGTGCTTACTCTAGCTTCTAGGTTGGATACATTGGATTGAAGGTTCGTGATAAGTGTCTGGATGGTTGATATGTCTTCTTGGATGTTGGATATCTGTGTTGAGAAAGTAGTCACATTAGAATTTAGGCTGGTTATATCCGTGCGAATATCGGATATGTCCTTTTGGATGGCAGAAACGTTATTCCTTAAGCCCGAAATCCGTGTTGCTAGAGAGGATACATTAGCTTGGATGCTCACTATTTCTCGCTGGAGATCGGCATCCAAATCGCCTAGATTCTCTGAGATTTGAGTCAGTGAACCGTTAAGGGTCGTAAGCTTATTCTGCAGAGATGTTAAATCGGAGGAGATGGCTTGGATTTCCATGTTGAGGTTGTCGTCGCTTTTGCGGTTAGCCTCGCTTGTTATGAAGGTGTAGCCCAGTCCCGAGACTGCAAGGATTGTGGCTACGACCACAAATATCATGAGATTCTTCATTCTTTTTCGCCCGGTTGGCTAAGCTTTGTCCTGAATTGGATATAACGTTTGCTTACTTTTGCTTATGATTACAGATAAGTCCTAAACAAAGTCTAAGTCATACGCCCTTAAAGGGTTAAAATGGTAAAGGTGAAATTAACTGTCAGCATTCTGCCTGAGATCGTAAGATGGATCGACGAACAAGTTGGGAAAGGACACTTCGCTGATAGAAGCCACGCCGTCCAATACTCTCTACTCAAGGTTAAAGAACTGATAGAAAAGGGAGAAATCAAATTCTAGTGATGAAAAGCGTAGATGACAAGGACCGTGGTTTCTAGGTTTGGTATGCCGTCGTTTGGATTGTCCTCTGGCTTAATTATTCCTGTGATAGGATACTGCTAACTTATTCATGATTTAGGAAATTGTCACTTCTTTCGCAAAACGAGGTGGGGCTATTACCGCATTACTCTCTGGTTGCTTTGCCCTATCTTGTTTGCCCATCTTTTCCAAGCCCATGCTCCCAAGAATGCAATACCTATTACGAGGAAAACCGCGCTACCGACAAGACTAATTCCTGCAACATTAGGTGATGTTAGATAAACTGCAAATGCTATTATTGCGACGATTATGCAAGCAACCCCCATCATTGGCACCATTTTGGTTTCAAATGCTGACTGTGACATTTGCATCCTTTCCTGTAAAATGTATTTTCTACTATACAACTTTTAAAGGTATGCATGTGTGTCTTAGAACCGCTGATGGATAAGTTAAAGTGTGTTCCGGCAAAGTTTTTAGGCTAAGAAAGAGTAACGACAATAGGTGATCTCAGTGACTAAAAAGGGTGAAGCAAGAGCCGTGGTAGACCTAATATTCAAGCCCCTTGAAGTCGTAACCTTGATTGCTAAGACATCTGCCAAAACGAAAGAGGAACGTAAGAATGCCACAGATGCAACAGAAATTGTGAAATTGTTAAAGGAAACTTTCCAAGACATAGCGGAACTTACAACACAAGAGAATTAATATGGTCAGCTTTGACAGACTGTTTTACCTTCGCATTCAGTCAAGATGACTGATTTGCTTAGATGTAATTTAAGGCTTCATGAATCCTTTTAGTGTAGTCTTTCTCCTATAGTTTTACTCTTCTTGTTAATCTTGACTTTTCCACAAAGCACAAAACTGTTGGTGCATGGTGTAACAGCCTTTGGATAAGCAAGTTGATATTTGTTTTCAACACATCTGTCAATCAATTTTTTTGTAGTTATCCCACGACAGTTAACATGTCAGAGAACCATGAGAAGTTAACAGAACCCTGTAATAGTGTGCGCTACGGTGATTCGTCTCTTTTTTCTCTTATTAGCGTTAATACAAATTAACAGTAAAATACGCTTTGTGCACCTTTAAATATTCGCACCAAAGGTTTGGGTCAAAACTCGTAAGAGAAACATTATCGCTTGTTGGCACGCCCTATGTAGAAACAATCGCGGTTATGGTCAATTACAATCCGTTTTTCGAGCGTGCAGGAATGCAAAAAGTTATGGAGCAACCTCCACCGAAGCATGCTCTAGCAATTCGAGCAGTGCTCTTAAATTTGGGCTTTAACTAGAATGGGAAGCCATACAGGCTAGTCTTCATAAGTGTCTTTTCTAGAAAAAAATAAGGGTTTCCTTCATAAATCTTTATGTGAGAAAGAATCAAAATCATTAAGTGAGAAACAAGCATATTTAGAAGTGACTTGTTATGGAGAGCTTACTAGGCCTTGGAAATAAACTGCTAAGGGATACTATAAGGAATCAGAATCATGCTCTTGCAATTGAACTCGAAAACCTGTGGAATGCGGCTCAAAGAAAAATCCATCAGTTTCAAGAAGGGAAAACAAGTCAGGGAACACTACACTGTGTGCGAGTCGAAGAAAACATTGGTTTACTACTGCAAGACAGTCTAGACAAATTCAAGGACGTTGACTTGTTTCTTCTGTCCGCAGCTGCCGCGCTTCATGACATTGGCCGAATTAAGCATCAAGTATACGGAACTCAACTTGATCACGGACAATGGGGCAGAAAACTGCTATTAGATAGAGACATAAACGCAGAGTTTTTCCAAGAACAAAGAAAGGCTACGGCAGTTGCTGAAATAATTGGCGTACATGACAATGGACGCATTTCGGATTTGCCAGAGGAACCTTTTGTAATCGGCTCACCTCCAGGAGTGTTATTAAGAAGTTTGGCGGCGATTTTTCGCCTTGCCGATATGCTAGATACTGATTATCGTCGCTGTCCTTATGTGCTTCAAGGTATAAAATCTCTAGCTTTTGTTGAAAATCCAGAAGTATGGATCGCTCGTGAAAGTATTGGTGGCTGGGATGGCGCAAAAGACGGAAAAACAATTTTGTTACAGTTATCATCGAAGGAGGAAGAAGATCGAAAGATCGCCACTGCTTGTGTAGATATATTAAATGAAACCATAACGGAAAGTCAAAGGAAATACCTGGAGAATTGCCCAACTCTATACTGGGATAAGGGTGCAAAAAGTGGAATAGTGCACCTTCCCTTTAGATTCCAACTTGACACTAGTCAACTCGAAAGAGGCCTACAAGACCTAAGTCAACTTTACATACGCGCCAAAAATGATTACTTGAAGAGTTTAGCTTGGGGTTTGTCTGAGGTTGATCTCGATGGATTAGGTGAGTTTGCAGACAAAAGACCTACAAAGCTTGATCGAGTCTTCATAGATGTAAAGGCTCGTCTTGCAAGTGAGTGGAAATCACGGAAAGTAATAGATGAAAGTGAAAAACTACGACAAATGCGTGAACGTGGTAAGTTAAAACTAGGACGAATGACAATGCTTCAAAGAATCCTAGAGGAACCAGCACCCTTTACTTCAATTCCAGATAGTGGAGAATTCAGCCGTATAGTTATCCTAGGAGAACCTGGATCTGGAAAGTCAACAATCCTTCAGTATATATGTCTCAAATGTGCTCATGATCAAGAACCAATTGGAGAACACATGTCGGATATTGAGAGAGAATTAGTAAGACCTATTCCATTTCTCATCGTGATTCGTGAGTTGGTTGCTGAACGGAAGAGGAGAAGAGGACGGTACTCAATAATGGATTATCTTATCGATGAAGTTAACTCTCATCTAAGGCGTAGATGCCCCGAAGGATTCGTTCAGTACTATCTAACGGGTGGTCGAGCTTTGATTCTCTTCGACGGGTTGGATGAGGTTCTGCAATCCTCACAAAGGGAGAAAATCCGTAAAGAAATAATGCACTTTATCGGGGTTTTCCAAGAAGCAAGATACATTATAACCTCAAGAATTGTTGGATACGAACAAAATGCTTTGGACCCTGAGGTTTTTGTACATTTGATGCTGATGAAACTCGACTCTGATCAAATAGACGATTTTATCGAACGATGGTATCGTCAAAGAGAGCATGATCCTAGAACTTGCAGGGCAAGGATTGAGAGTCTAAGAAGAGCCATTAAAGATCCAGATGTCGGACAAATCGCCAGTAACCCCTTATTATTAACCATTATGACTTTAGTGCACAAAGCTGAAGCAGACTTGCCAAGACAAAAAGTTCTTCTGTATGATAGATGTGTTCAGGCATTCTTAGTAAACCGAGACCGAGCAAAAAATCTACTTTCTTATGATGAAAACGAAATCCGAGCATGCCATGAGTATCTTGCATATCAAATGCAGAATAAGCTTGTGTATGCAGAAATAGGCATTCGTGAGTTAAGTGAAATGCTCGTCAGTTTTTTCAGTGAAAGGTGGCCTGTGTCACTTGAAATGCAAAAAAGAAAGGTTGAAGAATTTATTGATACATCGAGAAAGCGTGTTGGAATAATTGTCGAGCGAGGTCCGGGTGTTTTTGCCTTTGGTCATCGGTCTTTTCAAGAGTATTTTGCTGCTTGTTATCTCACCTCGAGAAATTATGGCATCAGTGAGTTGTGGGCCTCTACAAGTGACAAAATATTCAGCCCACATTGGCACGAAACTATAAAACTATTGGCAGGAAGACTTGGGTGCATAAGTAGTAGAGGTCTCGACCAATTTATAGACAAACTTCTGGAAATCAATCCTATGGATTATGGAGGCTCACTTGACGAAAACGTTATTTTAGCAGGTGAAATTGCAGCTGAAAAAGTCCCAATGAGTGGAAACACTCTGATTAGAATTTGTGACAAAGTGATTGATTTGTGGTGGCATACAGAGTACGGAAGTCCATTGCTTATCAAACGCGGTGAGTTGATCCGCATGTTGCGCGAAGGGGCAGCCGGAGACTACGTATTTAATCGTTTAAGAGAGATCCATCGAAGGCAAGATATTTTCGATTCTCGCAAGAGACGCCTCCTCCATGAACTCTTAAGCGAAGAAACGACCTTCTGATGTGCGCTCAAATGCGCGCCCACTGAGTGCTTGTAATGGTTCCCTCACAGCGGAATAGTGTCCCTACAAGACGCCCGAAAGTCCTTAAACTCTTGAAGCAACCATAGTTAAAGGTGAAACCTGTTTGGTCAATTTGGTTGAAGATTGGAAGACCTTGAAAAATATGCTAAAAACCGTAAACTCGGCTTCCCAAACTATAAGCAACGGCAAAACCATTGAAACCCGCGGATCCGTTTTGTGATATGGGTCTGGGTTTGGATATTAACTTCGTAGGTTTTCATTAGAAAATTAGTAAGAAATTGATTACAACGGCTCAGTCTTCATTCGGTTAAAGAGGTTTAACAGCAACATAAGAACTAAGCAAGCAAAAGGGAGTTTGCGTGAGATGTCACCACTTAGCGTCTGTTCCTTCGTACCCTAATTGAAAAAGACAACCAAAACATATTGCTCCATAATTAACAATGCTTGCTTTCGCATCTTTTCAGAGTGCATCGAATCAAAAGGCTATCTTCAGAAATAGTCTGAAAGCCCAGCCTGTTTTTCACCTATTTTTCGCATGCTCTTTTTCTGTTGGTCTGTAATAATGCCAAGTATCTTGAGAAGGTCTAAGCAGTTTTCAGGCGCATATCCATGAAAATGATTGTTGAAGTACCCGTGGACTCTCTTAACGTTCTTTGATGCTTCTTTCACTCTTGGAACCCACGCTTCTAACTCTTGGTTTTTGTATTTGTAGTCAAACCATGGCTTCTTTCCTCTTCCATGCCAGCGAAAGTAAGCAAAGTCAGCTGTCAAGTGGATTTCAGGCGGAAGAAGCGGCTCGTCGACATTTGTGTAAGCTACCCTGTATTTCTGAAGAAGCTGCCAGGTCTCGTCATGTATCCAAGACTTGTTTCTAAACTCGACTGCAAACCTGAATTGCGGTGGCATCATTTGGAGGAATGCTTCAAGATTCTCAGGGTTGAATGTGTAATTCGGAGGGAGCTGAATGAGAAAGCATCCAAGCTTCCCGCCCAGTTGCAGCGGTTGCATGACCTCAAAGAATCTTTCTAAATCCTTTTCGATTTCACCCTTGAGACCGAGCAGTTTATCATGAGTGATGAGTTTCGGAATCTTAGCGGTAAAAATGAAGTTTGACGGCGAATATCTTAGCCACCCCATCACTGTACCTTTTGAGGGATACCTATACCATGTGGAGTCAATTTCGACAGTTTGAAAAACCTGCGAATACGCCCTCAGCTTTCTTTTCTCTCCCTTCCTGTAGAAAGTGCCCTCCCATTCCTTGTAAGCCCAGCCTGAAGTCCCCAAAAGAATGTTGTTCTCACTCAAAGGTAAGCCTCTAATGCTTCGACCACATCCTCCAAGCGGTTATAGCTTCCTTCAGGCAGCTTAGAGAGCAATTCGGACAAGTGTACTCTTTTATCAGATGCCACATCCACAACTTTCCAACCTTGATTTTCGATCAGTTCAGCCTTTGTCAGTGGAAATCTCGCGTCTTCGCTAAGAACAGCCCGCAGAGAGTCAATTCCGACAAATGAAGTGACGGGGATGAAAGCTCCTGTTTCCTTGTATTGTCTAAATCTCAACGCGTCCCTGTTCATCCGTATGCCGTGAAAGCTTAAGATTGCGATTTTAGCTTCAGCTTTGATTATCTTATTATCTATTTCAGTCAACTCCTCGTCATCGAACTGGTAGATGTTATGTTCACCCTTTCCAAATAGTCTGGAATAGATCGCGTCAGATCTGTACACTGGCTGTTGCCTAGATAAATCGATTGAGTGCACTATGTTAAAATCCTGCAGAAGATTGACCATCTTCTCTGTGACTTCACCCCTGATTTCAAAAGCAAGTCTGACTCCCTTAGGTTCAACTGCCGAGAAGAAATCTCTTGCATCATTCAGCCCATGTTCATCAAAGACGTAACCAGCTGGTGTTTCCAGATGCAAAAAAGGCGACTTTAACATTCTGCAAAAAGCAATCATCTGATTGAAGACTGCGTATGCATCTTCGACAGGCTTCAAGCCAATTCTGTGAGTGAGGTCTTGATGGCAACGCACAGTAAACGTGAAGGCGGAGGGCACCATTCTTCTCCATCGCTCAACCATTCTTGTATCTGGGTATTTGTAAAAGGTGTAGTTGACCTCGACAAAATTGAACACCTTAGAATAAGCTTTGAGTGAAGAGCCCATTGGAGATTTGAAATAGGCCCAGCCACCAGTGCCGATAAGGTATTGCGTCACTCTTGTGCCCCATGTTTGGTTTTGTCCATCACATTGATTAATCTTTATGATGGTTTACTTTCACTCTACCGTCTCTGCGAACATAGAATATTATTCCACTGAAACCTTAAGAGCCACTAAAACGCCTTTCTTTATCCCCTAAACACTTCAAGGAAGTGAACAATTTTGCCTCCGAGCACACTCATTAAGCCCTTACCCCCTTCAACCATGCTCTCGTTTAACATTGCTGATATAGATGACTTGTTTCCAGGCTTCACACCAGGTAACTTTGCCATGCTTTATGGAACGCCAACGGTCCTTCCCCTCTCCCTTCTCTTAAGCGTCAGAGCCCAGCTTCCATTTCAATTAGGCGGCCTTGAGACAAACGTAATCTTTATTGATGGGGGGAATACATTCAGGCTTTACGAGGTCACTCGTATTGCCCAGCTACATCAACTTGACCCGAAACAAGTTCTGAAACGAATCTACATTAGTCGAGCGTTCACCGCCTATCAGATGACATCTATCGTCCTTGAGAAACTGAAGGAGACAGTTGAGAAATTTAATTCAAAACTTGTCATTATCTCAGACATTGCCGAACTATATCTCGACAGGGATGTACCCACAGGAGAAGCTAAAGACGTTTTTAATCAACTTACTCTCTATCTCACAAGACTAGCCCAAGAAAACCAATTAATCGTATTGGCAACTTATCCCCCTCATTATCGTTCGAGGCGCAATGCTTTCTTCCAAGCTGCAGTTTGTGGAAGAGCTAATGTAGTAATTTCTGTAAGACGCACCAACTTTGGTCAACGGCTTGTTCTGGAAAAGCATCCGATTTTCAGTTTGGGCTATGCAGAGTTTCCCTCTCAAAACCTTACTTTGAACCAGTTTACGGAGGGAGCAGACTGATGGGAAAGACTGTAGAGTCATATCGAATTGCTTTAGATATGGAGATTCAAACTTGGAATGGCTTTGTGAGGGCGCTGCGCAATGACGACAGAGAAGCCTTCGAGCAATTAATGGATGCATGTAGAAATTATGCATCTGCTGGAAGCAATGCGACTCGGCCAGTGGTGTTTGAGCCAATGGTTATGTCGATCTTGCTAAGTCAGCAAAAGAGATTAATCAAGTTAGAGAAGGACCTGAATGCAACTAAGCAACGAGTCGACGAACCCTAAGCATGTTAAAGGCTGGGTATTCGACGTTTACCCCTACGGGTTTGGAGAAATCGTCGTTTGGGTTATTGGAGAAAATGGAGAAAGAATTCGTCTTACAGACAAGTTCAGGCCCACAATCTACGTCTCTGGGAAGGAAGAGGACATCGAAAGGTTAGCGAGCGGATTCTTTAATAACAGAATGGTCGCATCATGGGATTTTGTTTACAAATATGCAAGCGCAACAGACACAGACAGGTCGAAAGTTTTGGCAGTTGAATTGAAAGATTTTAGGAGCATTTCCCATTTTACCCGCAACATCTTAGAGATGGGTAGATATCTCAAATACCAAGTACACAACTGCGATTTACATGCTGATCAAGCATACATCTACTACAAAGACATCTTCCCTCTGGCTTTCGTCGAGGTCGAAGTTGGAAAGTCTGAGTTAAAATACAATCTTCTTGACTCAGTAGAGGCGGTAGATTATCGGATTCCGCCCTTGCGGATTATGAACCTTCACGTAGAGATTGCCAAAACAGGAAAAATTGCAAACTTCAACGACCCAATAGAGAAGATATTGATTAATCAAGCGGATACCAGAGTGGTAATTAACTTTAGTGAAGAAAAGGAGAAACTCCTGCGGTTTGTGGAAGCTGTTAGGAAACTTGACCCCGACATAATTGTGACAAGAGGTGGAGATTCGTATCTTTTTCCGTATCTAATTCGTCGGGCAATGATTAATGAAATCTTAGATAAGCTGGTTCTAAGCAAGGATAACGTCCCACTTGTTGCCAAAAACATTCGTGGTAGAACATACTTTTCTTATGGTCGCACTCACTACCGTGCACCCTTAGGGCGGTTGTATGGAAGAGTGCACATTGATGAAAATAACACCTTCATTTTGAGTGAGTGCGGAATTGATGGTTTAATTGAGATTGCAAGGACCTGCAGAGTGCCGTTACATAGGGCTTCTCGCTCCAGTATTGGCTCAAGTATGTCATCTTTGCAATTTTACCAAGCCATAAAAGATGACGTGTTGGTTCCTCGAAACAAGAGTATCCCTGAAGCCTTCAAATCCGCTTATGAATTGTTAGTCGGTGACCGAGGAGGTTTCGTGTATGAACCCGTAGTCGGCATACACGATAGCGTAGGAGAGGTTGATTTTGCCTCAATGTATCCGTCGCTGATGGCGAACAACAACATTTCTGCTGAAACAGTTCTCTGCAAATGCTGTTCAAATTCGCAACTGCGCATCCCAGAGCTCAACTACAACATTTGCGAGAGACGACTTGGCATAGTACCCAAGACACTAAGGTTTGTAATTGCTAAAAGGCTTCTCTACAAGCGGTTAAAAGCAGAGACGAATGACCCTCTGTTGAAGCAGACTTATGATGGTCGTCAAGCAGCTTTGAAATGGATTCTTGTCACCTGTTTTGGCTACTTAGGGTATAAAAATGCAAAGTTTGGCACAGTGGACGGGCATATCGGTGTTTGCGCCTTCGGCAGAGATGCCTTCTTAAAGACTGCGCAAATTGCCGAGACAAGAGGCTTCTCAGTAATTCACGGCATTGTAGATTCGCTATGGCTAAGAAAGGAAGATGCGACCAATCAAGAATACGTCGACTTGTGTAAAGAAATAAGTCAAGAAATAAGGGTGCCCTTGAATTTTGAGGGTCGCTATAAATGGATCGCTTTTCTTCCCTCTAAAACGCATCCTAACGTAGGTGTGTTGAATCGGTATTATGGGGTCATGGAGAACGGCAAAGTCAAGGTAAGAGGTATCGAAGCCAGAAGAAGAGACACGCCAAAATTCATTTACGATGCCCAAATGGACATGATTAAGGCTTTAACCTCTGCAAATAACTCCCGCGAGTTTGTCGCTCAAATTCCCAAGGCTTTGAAGGTTGTAAAAGAGTACAGACAGAAGCTTCTGACAGGAGAAATACCCATCTGGGACCTGATCGTCACCAAGCACCTCTCCAAGAATCCTGTGAACTACAAGCAGAAGGTGAGCCAAGTCATTGCTGCAGAACAACTGATAAAAGAAGGCGCTGATGTCTCGGCTGGAAAGAACGTGAGATTCCTTTTCACCAGCGCTGAAAACAAACATTACGAGCGAAGAGTAAAAGCAGAGGAACTCATCGAAGAAGACACAAGATCAGACGTTAAAAAATACCTACTCCTTCTGTATGCGGCCGCTGCAAACCTCCTCAGTCCTCTCGGCTATTCAGTCAATGATGTATACGACTCAGTAAGAGGATGCCAATGCATCAAACTCAGCGCATTCCAAATTGAACCCAAACAACTAAAACTCAAAACAGTACGAGTTTAGGTACTTCGTGCCAATCAGAAAAAAGATGCGTGCGCATGCTTGGCTTTAAATGAACCTAATGACGTTAAATAATAACGTAACTTTTTACCAATATTTCTTAACAAGGACAGGGTCAATAGGGAAAGTATCATTTCTTCCGATCATGAACCAGACATCCTCCGGTCTGATCCATTCATGGGTCTTCAATTTTAATACATTTCCTTCTTCGTTGACAACCACATAGTACCTTACACCAAATTCTGTTGTCACCTCA
>Ga0315314_1001173_pt1 | contig 24317 bp, 23 predicted proteins | sample TDP9_MG_FD_203631 | JGI IMG/M metagenome (GOLD analysis project Ga0315314, IMG submission 203631) | Freshwater sediment microbial communities from Lake Towuti, South Sulawesi, Indonesia - TDP9 | ecosystem: Environmental > Aquatic > Freshwater > Lake > Sediment | place: Indonesia: South Sulawesi... | reverse complement strand
CCCTGCTGGCTTCGTCTGGCGTGAAGGATAGGTTTATTTCTTTTTCTTCTCCGCCTTTCAGGTTGACTGGAATTGTTGACACTTGGTAGTCGCTGTCAGGCCACCAACGAATGTCTTTTCTTATTTTGACCACTATTGAACCCACGTATTCTTCGGTGGTTTTAACAACTATTTTAGCCTCAACTTTTTCGCCAAGCGTGGCAGTTGAAACCTTTTGGTCGTTGACTAGCCAAAAAGCTTCCTGCACAGTTGGTGCCGCTCGAACACGAACCAAAACCACGGAGAAAAATCCAGAAATCAGAACTAACCCGAGCAAGACGAGCAGTATTAAGATAAGAATTTGACCTTCCGACGTTTGGCGCCTTCTCAAACCAATATCTCCCAAATAGAAGTCTGAGGCTTGGTGAGAATTAAGTTTTATGCGCGCCAATAATAGCTCAGTAATATTACGGCCAATCGAAGAAAACATGGTTTCAATTAACCTCCGTGCAGAAATAGCGTTAGTGAAATAGACATCAACACTTAAGAGGCGACATCAAGAAATTCTTTGAGAAGAGGAAACTCGTGAAAGCTATCGTAACCGTTCCTTTGAACCAGAACGTTGAGAATCGTTTGTTCGAGTTTATGAATCGAGACAGGATAAGCCATTTCTACGCCATCTTCGACCTCAAACATCTAGGAGCGAAAACCAAGGCTTGGGTTGCCCTGTCAAACAATAAGATCATTGGTTACTTAATGGAATACGACAAAAGAATCTTATACATGAGAGGACATCAAATGTGCGCTTCGCCTCTTCTCCGAAACTCGGATTTAGCCTCGCCGTGGTTTAACATAGAACCCAAACATCTTCCAACAATAAAAAGACTCTATAAACCAACCGAACCAGCAGATAAAGCGACAGTGGGACTGGTAACCACTTTCACAACAATGAAAGCAACCCAAGAAACATTCAACCCTGTCCAAAGACACAAAGCTCAAGAGCTAACGAAAGAAAACGCCAAAGCCCTCGCAGAACTCTTAGACATTGAACCGCAACAAACACAAGGCTTTTTCACAGGACTCACCTACGGAATTTTCAAAGGGAACAAACTGGTCTCGTTCGCCGGTTCGCCAGAAATGCTTGAAGACTTAGCCATAATCCGAGGAGTTCAGACAGCGCCAGAGGAAAGAAACAAAGGCTACTCAACATCCGTCTGCTCAGCCCTAGTTCAAAAACTAATCCAACAAGGCAAAAACGTAATGCTCTACGTTTCAAAAGACAACCCAGCAGCAGTCAAAGTGTACAGGAAAATAGGCTTCAAGGAAACAGGACGCGAATTCTTAGGGTTTATGGCGAAGAAAAGAAACGTGAGACATGAGTTGTGATTGAGAGAGGAGTAGGCTGATTATCTCTCTCCCTTGAGCCAGCCTTTGATGCCGAGTTCCTTCACCGTTATGGTTGTTGGTTCGGGTTCATGCGACTTGTACTTGCCGTTCTCGTCGAGGTACAGTATTCTTGGTTTTAGTGGAAATATGCCTTGGACCTTTGGCTTGAGGATTAGCCTCACCTCTTCCGTCTTTAATGGGTCAAGTCGCTTCCCTTTCATGTTGAGGTAACTGTCTTCTACGCGGTAAGTTTCGGGTCTTTCTGTCAGCTCAAAGCCTTCAGGGATAACTTCCGCAAGTTTGATTAAAATTGCGGGACCTTTTCCAGCGTTGACGAGTTCTATTTCCAAGTCGAGGTTTTCGCCGACTTTGAGTTCTTTTTGGCGGGCTATCACGTTTGCCTGTATGTCAGCGTGCTCGAATCTTTCTGAGCCTACCGCTTCTTCACGGGTTGGTGTTGGCGTGGTGAGGGCAGTGGTTGAGGAGATTATCGGTGGAGCATGCAGCACTTCAGTAAGCGATATTGCCAGTTCTCGCTCTTCTTTCACTTTTTCCAGCAGTTTCAGCGCTTGTTGCATTTTCTCTGGGTGCTCCGCTTTGGCGTAGGAGCCAGCTGACGTTTGCAGGACCTTCTCCACCATCGCGTAGAGTTTGGCTTTCTTCTCAGGGTCGTCTTCTTTTTCAGCTTTGTCCATTTGCAGGTAAGCATCAAAAAGTAGTTTCGTAGCCTTAGCATATTCCGAAGCGTTTTGGAAATCCGCTTTCACGTAGTAGTTGGCGGCGCTTGCCAAGTGTTGTACAGCTACAGAGTGTATCGTTGTGTCTCTTGAATCAGCGAATCTTGTTCCAGCCTCAAGCGCTCTGCAGAAGCGACTATGCCCTAATACAAGCATCTTCGTCTTCTCGTTCGGACTTGACTCTTTGGCTTCCTCGAAGAGTTGAGAAGCTTCAACGTAGAGTAGTGGCGATGATTCTGCTTCTGCAAGCGTCATTTTCTGCCAAGCCCGAGAAAGAGTGGTGATAAATTGGAACTCTCTGCGTTCTCGCTCAGACTCTAACGCTTGGGTTATTTTCTCAAGGGTTTCAACCGCTGAACCATATCTTTTGGAGCTGAAATAGTGATCACCTTTTTTGTCTAGGATTTTTGCTTGCTCAATGGCGATTCTCGCCTCACAGTATTCATGTCTGAGGTCGGTTGCCTTGAGCATGTTGCTCGCCATCTGTTTCTCGTCAGCATCTTCAATCTTGATTACCTGTGTTTCTAGAGATTTTTTGGTCTCGTCGAACAATTTAGCTGCTTGTTCAAAGGCGGTTGTTGCTGCTTCACTTTGTTCCTTTCTGCTTAGGTCTTCTGCGTATTCCACGCATGCCCAAGCTGAATAGTTGGGCGCTAGGTAACTCAATTGCTTCAATGACCTATGCAGGTCGGCTGCTTTCTCGAAGTGTTCCTTTGCTAAGCCATATTCCTGTCTTTCATGGTGGTTCCTTGCTGTTTCTATTTCACTCCAAGCCTGCATGTAGAGCGCGTGGTCTAGGTAGAAATCTTTGAGCTGGGAAATCTTTTCGGCAGCACTCTTGTAGTCATCCGAGGCGAGGTCGAAGCTTTCAGACGCCTTCAGATGTTCACCTAGGTCATCGTAAACCTGGGCAGATTTCCAGTGGCATTCAGCAATGCGGCTTTTTAGGTTTACCCTTCGGTAAGACTCGGCTGCATCAGCGAAGTCTACCACAGCCTTTCTCAGATGTTCTGTATTGTTGGTAAGCTCGTAAAGTCGTTTCCACCAAACTCCAACCCTGTATTGCCAAAATCCAAGAGGAGAAAAATACACATTTGAACCTCCAAACAGTGGAATTTCTGCGGTGCAGAGTTTTAACGAGCTTTCTGAATCTGATATTGCTTCTTCAAGCATTTTCGCTTTGTTATGAGGTTCTTTGGCTAGCTCGGCGAGTTCATACTTTATCAAAGCCATCGTTCCCTTCATGATACCGCGGTTCCAGTAGAGGAAGGGCTCAAGTTGCTCAGTGATTCGAATCGCTTCAATCCTGTGCCCGAGAGCTTCTTCGAGAAGAGCCTTTTTCCTCTCTGAGGTCGTTTCTATTTCAGCTAACCTGACGAGAATCATACCTAATACGTGATGCGCGTGAATTATTGTTTCTGGGTATCCTGAATCCTGAGCTCGTTTTGGTCCCTCTTGCGCGCTCTCTCTTGCTTTTTCCAAGAGACTGCGCTTCTTTCTTAGGTCGGTCTCATAGAAAGCTAACGCATTGTGATACTCGGCTTGAGCGGTCTCTAGCCAGACAGCGTCAGAACGTGGGCTTGTGAAGGAAATTGGGAAGTACTGACGTTTAGCGCCTTCAGCGTATTGCACTGCTTTTTGATAGATCTCCGTCCTTTTATCCGGGTCTTCAATTGCTGCTCCGCTCCAAGCTGTGTGATACGTCAACCAATCCAAGGCGCAGCCAACAACGAATTTATCCCTCATTTTTCTACCATGTTCTAGCGCTTTCTTAAGATTAGCAAAAGTCTCATCGGTCGCCTCTCCCCATAGGGCAATCTGACCACCAAAAATAGGATACAATAATTCGAACCACGCTACATCTTCCGAAAGCTCGTTAGCTTTCTGCCAATACTGTAGAGCCTTTTGGCCCTTCTCCTTCAGCTTCTCATCTATATCCAGAAAATAATAGTTGAGAACCCCCAGATAGAATGCGGTCTTTGCGTAGGTTCTCGCCAGTTCACCCGGGTCTCCATTCACAGAAAGAAACTTGATTGCCTGTTCTCCGTGCTCAACTGCTTCTCTGATTATTTTCTCTCGGGCTTTGAAATCCCAGTCAAGACAGAATCCAAAACAAGCGCAGGTTGAGAGTTGGTTATACGTCTTCCCATACTCCAGAGTGTCCCCAACTTCTTGGAGGGCTTTCAAAGACTCTTTAGTTAGTCTCCAACAATCATCAAGCCGCCTCTTCTTCTCAGACACCACCGACGCCAACCAATAGCCCAAATATGCAATGAAGGCGTCGCAACGGAGCATTCTTGCGGTTTTTCCCCGTTCACTTAGCCTTCCATAGATTTCCCTAGCTTTCCCATAACTTGCAACAGCTTGCCGCATCCTCTCCCTAAACTCATCGACACTTTCAGCCTGCATAGCAGCTCGATAAAAGGCGTAACCCACCCTCTCCTGAACTTGCCCCATCTTCAAAGAATCCATTCCAGGTACTAAACCCAATGCTTTCTCATAAGACTCAACCGCGCCCAACCAATCACAATCTCGCTCACGTTCCAAAGCCTGACTCAGAAGCGACTCCACACCCAGCGCCCCAGACACACCAACAAACCACTAAAAAGGTTACTACCCGCAGTTTGAAAAGGCTTTTGATAATCCACCTTCAGATTAATCAGCATCTAGTAGAAGAAGGCTAAAGGAACTTGCTCCTTCTTCTTTTGGAATTACTTACAGCCTTACAAAGCAACATGAATGATGCCACATCTTGAACACTCTGTTTACAAGAGGAAAATTTAATACTGAAACAACATCGATAGATACGCTCTATGTCAACTCCCACACCTTCACTGGAAAAACGCCTCGCCGCAGAACTTCTCGGAACCTTCTCACTAGTTCTCGTAGGAACTGGAAGCGCAGTAATCGCTGGCCAACACATAGGATTCCTCGGCATATCATTCGCGTTCGGTTTGACCGTGCTTGCCATGGTCTACGCAATCGGAAGCATATCGGGGTGTCACATCAACCCAGCGATAACCGTTGCGATGCTCGCCGCGGGCAAGATTAAGTCAAAGGACGCAGCAGTCTACATCATTGTACAAGGCATTGGTGCAATAATCGCATCTGGAGTATTACTAGCAATTGCGACAGGCAAACCTGACTACTCTCTGGCATTGAATGGACTTGGTCAGAACGGCTACGGTTCCAAATCCCCAGGAGGATATTCCCTTGAGGCATCCTTCATTGCTGAAGTTGTGCTGACCGCACTGTTCCTCTTCGTTATATTTGGCTCTACCAGTAAAGATGCGCCCAAGGGATTTGCAGGCATACCAATCGGTCTTTCACTCGTCCTCATCCACTTGGTGGGAATCCCAATAACCGGAACATCAGTTAATCCAGCGAGGAGTCTAGGTCCAGCCGTCTTCGTTCAAGGTGAGGCACTCAGCCAACTCTGGCTATTCTGGGTCGCTCCTATCATCGGTAGTGTCTTGGCAGCCCTTGTTTGGAAATATATTTTCGAACACTCACAAGTCTAAGAAAAATTTCTGCGAATCCTAACGCCTTAATTGGACATGTAAGGATTCAAAAGGCGTCGACATTGCTCCGTGCCATCACACAGGCTGGTGTTCAGTTGGGGAAAGCCCTCTCTGCACGACGCAAAGCTCAATCCGTGTCTCAGCACTATGGGTCGAAGCCGCTCTAAGATTCTTCGTCTCTTTTCAGGATGTAGATACTTGTAACCAGCCAACCAGATGCCGTCTGCGTACTCGTTGGTTAGCTTTTTCCAAACTTTAGGATGTGTTTGTTTCGTCGCGGAAAAAGCTCCTCTCACAAGCTTCATAGTAGCCACCGTTACTTGTCTAACGCCCACGCTGGCCAACGAAGACACGAGGCTTTCAAAATCCTTTAAATCATCGTTTATTCCAGGCAAAATAGGGTCTATCCTCGCAACCGCCGGAACGCCTTTTTCCACGATTTTCTGCAGTGCTGAAAGTCTTTTTTCAGGCGGTGGTGCGTAAGGTTCAATTAAATTGGCGATTTCTTCACGTGGCGTGGTTATTGTTACTGCCACAACGGTTGGTGTCTGCTTTAAAATGTCTACGTCTCGAATCACCATGTTGGATTTGGTGACCATTAAGAGAGGAAAACCGTGTTTAGCTAAGACTTCAATGCATCTGCGGGTGATTTTGTATTCTTTTTCTAATGGTTGGTAGGGGTCGGTGCAATCGCTCAGCATAACTGGCAACTTTAGCCGTGTGTTCCTAGCCATTCCATCGATTTGTTCTAGCAGTTTTAATCGAGGCTGCGCTTGACCCACAAAACTTGGAAACTTGACGGCGTAGCAGTAGGCGCATTGGTGAGCGCAACGTCCAAGGTAGGTGTTCAAGTTGTATTTGGGAAGGCATGTGCAAAACGCTGCTTTAGTGGAGTTGAATAGAGGTAGTTTCATGACTGTTGCTCACAAAGAAATTGTGTTACAGCTAAATGAGGCTCAAACCAGCTCTAAACGCATTAATGTTTTTCTCTGAAGCCTCAGCGGAGAAGCTGTCCTTTATTGCTTTTTCCACTGCGTTTTGAGTCACTATGTTGGTTATTTTTGTGAGGGCGCCGAGCATAACCATGTTCGCATACATTTTGGATTTGAGTTCGGTCTCTGCGGTTTTGGTTGCCATCACGTGGAAAACCTGGGCTTTTACACTGGGTGTCTCCTTAATCATGTCTCCATCTATAATGAGGATTCCATCTTCTTTCAAGTCTTTCAAGTGTTTATCCAAAGCTGTTTGACTCATGGCAACTAACACATCGCTTTTTCTCACTAGTGGAAAGCCAATTTTTTGGTCTGAGATAATCACTTCGCTTTTAGCTGCGCTTCCTCTGGCTTCAGCGCCATAACTCTGGGTCTGAACCACTTGCAGTCCATCGTAGACCGCTGCTTTGCTCAGAATGTGTCCAGCCAAAACCACGCCTTGGCCGCCTAAACCCGCGATTCTGATTTCGGTTCGTTTAGGCAATTTTCTCCGCCTCCTTTAATGTCTTGTAGATGTTGTCTGTCAGCGTGGAAACCTCGCGACTCACGTATTCGCCCACAACAATCTTGTTCACAAGCTCCTTCTCCGTCAGCTTCGATGCTTGCTCCAGCGGGATAGAATTATCGAGGAACCAACGAAGCATATCGGCGACATCTTTAAAACCCACCCTTCTTCCAAACGCAGTTGGACACGGACTGACAGCTTCTATAAAGGCGAAGCCCCTTGTAGTAATCGCTCTCCTCATGGATTCTGTCAGCTGTTCGCCCTGGGCTGTTGTCCATCGCGCTGCGTAGCTGGCGCCTGCGGCAACAACCAACCGTGTTGCGTCTAAGGGATACTCAAAATTTCCGTAGGGTGTGGTGGTGGTCTTGGCTCCGAACGGCGTTGTGGGCGCTACCTGCCCGCCTGTCATGCCGTAAATCATGTTGTTTACCATGACAACCATTATGTTGAGGTTTCTACGCGCCGCGTGAATGAGGTGGCTGAGTCCGATTCCAGAGATGTCGCCGTCTCCACCGAACACAACAACGTTTAGGTCGGGTCGCATGAGTTTGACACCCATGGCAACTGGAATGCTACGACCGTGAGCGACATGAAGCGAATCAGCCATAAGATAGGGTGAAGGAATCCAAGCCGAACAACCTATTCCACTGCAAAAAACAAACCTGCTTAAGTCATTGTGTCCCAATTCATGCGCGGCTCTGAGAAAACTGCTCATCACGTTAACGCAGCCGCAGCCCACGCAGAAGGGCAGAGTTAAATCTGGACGCAGATACCGTTTCATGCTGAAGGGCTCAGCCAATTATTTCACACTCCTCAAGATTTCCGCCAACAGTTCTTCGGGTGTAATCATTTCTCCACCACCCACCTTGTTGACTGAGATAACTGGCACAGCTCCATGCACTGCTCTATCTACTTCATAAAACAATTCGCGCATGTTCAATTCGGGCACAACTACCGCTTTGACGTTCTGTGCCATGTCGTTAACTATTTTCTCCGGAAATGGCCATAGGGTTTTCAGTCGAACAAACCCAACTTTTGTTCCCTTCTCCCTCGCCAACTCAACCGCTTCAAATACTGCCCGCGAAGTGCATCCGAATGAGACCAAGCCAACATCGCAATCGTTAGTGTTGTAGGCTTCAAAATCCACTATTTTATCCACATTGTTCATTATTTTTCCAACAAGCGTTTTCACGAGCCTCTGATGCACGACCGGGTCAGCTGTGAACCTGCGACCAGTCTCGTCGTGTGTGGAACCCGTAACAGCTACGTTGAAGCCGTCGCCTACAGAGGGCATTGGCGCCACTTCCTCCAACATAAAGAACCTCTTATCGTTGGATGAAGGCTTCTTGCGATTGACTATTTCAATCTGTTCAATCGGAGGAACCACCAGGCTTTCGTGCATGTGCGAGATTATCTCATCGCTTAAAATCACCACAGGCGTCCGAAAAGTCTCAGCCAGATTAAACGCGCGAATAGTTAAATCAAACATTTCCTGAACCGAATTGGGCGCCAGAACGATGGAGGCATAGTCACTGTGGGTGCCCCATCGAGCCTGCATCACATCTCCTTGTCCGCATTTAGTAGCTTGCCCCGTGCTGGGTCCAGCGCGTTGAACATCCACAATCACGCAGGGCGTTTCGGTCATGAAGGCGTAGCCAATCAGCTCCTGCATAAGACTGAACCCAGGACCAGAAGTAGCGGTCATAGCCTTAGCGCCTGTCCAACTAGCGCCAATCACGGCGCCGAGTGACGCCATCTCATCCTCCATTTGAACCACCAAGCCACCCAGTTGTGGCAGTCGCAAAGCCATGTGTTCAGCAATCTCACTCGCCGGCGTAATAGGGTAACCCGCATAAAAGCGGCAACCAGCAGCTATGGCGCCTTCAGCGCAGGCTTCGTTTCCCTGCCAAAAATGTGTTCCAGACAACACTTTCTTAACCATGTTTCCATGCTCTCCGAGATCTTTCAAATGAATGGAATTCACCTTTATTTACAAATCGCCCCTATAGATATAACAACAAACTGCTCTGCCTCTTTTGCGACCTTAATCATAAAGAGAAACAGGAAAGGATAAGATTTTATCAAAAGAAAATAAGTGGAGGAGAAAGTTGGCTCAATTAGGAATGGTTCATTATCTGTGCTTTCTCAGGTGGTCTTCGAGAAACTCTCGGTAACTCTGACACACCTTGCCGCAGACTTTACATTGGAACGACTCAATGGTGACCTTGTTCCCGTCAGGGTCTAAGAAAGTAGCGGCTCGACCACCCCAAGACGGCTCTTTTGGCTCCATAACAATCTTGGCTCCCTTATCTTTAAGACTCTGATAGACTTTGTCAACGTCGTCAACGAGCAGACAAATCTCCAGTTTTGCTTTCGGTTCCAGACCAAACGATACTCCAGCGATGTCAAAAATTGCGTAGGCAGGCCATTCACCAAATTTCTCAAGACCGAGAACATCTTGATAGAAACGCATAGACTTTTTCAGATCCGACACGCCAATGGTGATATGCGCTATCTTTTTAATTGGGCAACTTTTCTTCATTACAATTTTCTCCTCACTACACTTATTGCAGTATTGCCAAAATTAGTTCTTTTGTTTCTGCTTTTAACTTTCCACATTTCTCACATTTAATAAAGCTCTTCAATGATTAACGTCCTATAGATCAGAATCAAGTTAAGAAAACAACAGCGGCCGTAGTCTAGCTTGGCTAGGACATCGGCTTCCCAAGCCGGCGACCCGGGTCCGAATCCCGGCGGCCGCACCATTAATAAATCATTGATAAGAAAAACCTCAAAAAAGATTATCGAAACGGCGCTTAGTGGAGTTTTGTGTTGGAAAAAGCTTTTTACCTCTAGATGCTTGTATGCAAAGAAAAGGTGAAAATGCTTGGATAGGGACATAGCCGATTTTACGCTCAATTATGCCATGGGCAAGAAGGTTGACTACGCAGAGGTTAGAGCCCATAGAGGAGAGCACCAAGAACTTGTTATGAAAAATGGTGTCTTAGACGCCTACGTTTCAATGGTGGACAGCGGCTTCTGCGTCCGTGTCTTGGCGGAAGGTGGAATAGGCTTTGCCTCCACAAATAAGTGGACGAAGGAAGAGGCTAAGATGATTGTTGACATTGCGTACAAATTTGCTAAAATGGCAAAACGCAAAGACAAAATCGCCTTCGCCGAGGAAAAAAGCGTCAAAACAGATTGGAGAGTGCCCCAAAAGGAGAAGATTGAAGACGTGTCGCCGGAAACGAGGATAGAAACATTGATGGAAGTGGACAAGACGTTGATTTCGCGGGGAATAAACGTTGCAGCTAGAATGTTTGGCTTTGGAACAAGCTTGACAGAAAAATATTTTGTCAACACTGAAGGCTCTGTGATTTCCTCCTACATTCCAAGAATCGGCTTCTCTGGATTCATAACTGTAGTTGAAAGTGGAAAACCAGAACAAGCTAGCAAACAGTTCGGTTACGCTGGCGGCTGGGAAGCCCTAGACCAGTGGAAATTAACCGAGCAAATGACTCACGAAGCCAAAGTGTTGCAGAGAGTAATTAAAGAAGGAAAAGCAGTCAGACCTGAGAAAATGGACCTCGTCTGCGGATCCGAGGTGACAGGCATAGCAGCCCACGAATCTTGTGGACACCCTATGGAAGCCGACAGAATATTGGGAAGAGAAATGAGTCAGGCAGGCAGGTCTTTTATCTATCCTAAGGGACCTTTCTGGCTGGGAACAAGAATCGGTAACTCCATAGTTACAATTGTGGACGACCCAACTGTCAAAAACAGCTACGGCTACTACGAGTACGACGACGAAGGCATCAAGGCAAGGCGTAGGTATCTCTACAAAAACGGCGTCATAAACGAGTTTCTGCACAACCGAGAAACCGCAGCCAAACTGGGTACAAGAAGCAACGGCGCCTCAAGAGCTGTAAGCTACGACCGCGAAGCCATAGTTAGGATGGCGAACACCTTTGTTCAGCCTGGCAACATGATTGAGGAAGAAATATTTGAAGATGTGAAGCAAGGCGTTTACATGAAGTCTTTCACCGAATGGAACATCGACGACAAACGTTTCAACCAGCGTTATGTGGGACGTGAGGCTTACTGGATAGAAAAGGGCGAACTGAAGCATCCTATTGCTCGGCCCGTTATTGAAACTACCACTAAGATTTTCTGGAGCGCCGTAGACGCTGTGTCTAAAAAAGTCGGATATGAGGCTGCCTCATGTGGCAAAGGCGACCCTATGCAAGGTGTGCCTGTCTACACGGGTGGTCCACTCATCCGACTTAGGGAGGTGTATGTGAAATGAGTGAAACACTTGCCAAAACTGAAGAGGTTGTTAAGAAAGCCAAGGCTCTCGGCGCTGACGAGGTTATAGCAAAAACAACCTTTGGTCGCTATCGTCAAACACGGTTCAGCAACAACCAAATTGACATTTCGGTGGCTTGGAACGATTACGCCACTGACGTAGTCTTGGCTTGGAAGAAGCGGGTTGTCGCCACTCTGATACGGAACTTTCAAAACGTGGATGATAGTGTCAAGCGCCTCTTTAAACTCGCCAAGGTTTCGAAAGAAAACCCTCAATACGGCGGCTTTGCTAAGGGAAAGTTCCACTACCAGAAGGGCAAGGCTGACAAGACTTTGGAAAACCTTGAAAGCCCAGCTGAATACGTCTTCGAAGCCATTGAGGCAGCCAAGAAAGAGGCGGGACCAGCCACAAATACGGGAGGAGTTCTTCTCACAAGACTTGAGGACGTTTACTTAGTGTCCTCGGAAGGACCAAAGGGCGAAGACCGCAGGTCGTCCATTGAACTCTCTATCAGAGCCTTTTCGCAAAAAGACGCCTCAGGACACGGGGTTGAATGCAGCTCAACCATCAAGGAGTTTGACCCTGCTAGGGCTGGGAGAAAGGCTGGAGAGATAGCGAGGCTAGCCAAAAATCCGAAGGCTGGCGTGGAAGGACGCTACGATGTTATCTTCGACCCCTTGCTTGCTGGCCACTTGGTGGACATGTGGGGCTCGATGACCTCTGCCTATAACGTGATGATTCAGCAGTCTATTTTTGTGAATAAGCTGGGACAGAAAGTGGCTTCTGACATCGTGACTCTGCGCGACACACCTGCCCCATATTCCATAGGCAACAGGGTCTTAGACGATGAAGGAGTGCCCGTGAAAGAAAACGTGTTGATAAGCAAAGGCGTGCTCAAAACATACTTGCACAACACTTCCACAGCGAAAATCTTCAAAACTGAAACCACGGGCAACGCAGGGATTATCATGCCTTCACCTTGGAGCCTTGAAATGGATGCGGGTAACATGAAAAAAGACAAAATGTTCCGTGAAGTAAAGCGCGGCTTATACCTAACCAACACATGGTACACGAGGTTCCAGAACTATGCGGCAGGAGACTTCTCGACAATTCCACGCGACGGCATGTTTCTCATTGAAAAAGGCGAGATTAAACAGTCGTGGAAGGACATACGCCTAAGCGACAACGCCCTAAAAATGTTAAATAACATAGTGGGCATATCCAAAGAGCGCCAGCAGGTTCATTGGTGGGGGTTTGACTGGGGCTTACCAGCGGTTTCGCCGTACGTTCTTATGAAAGACGTGCACATCACAAGACCAAAGTAGCTCTGCATTCTCTTTTTATTTTCTCTTTGTCTTAGAAAAAAATAAGGTTATTTTTGGCGGAGCCCTACTGTAGACCTTAAAGATGTTCCTAGAATGGACGGGTTCGAAAGATAAGATGACAGAACATCATCGCCTGTGCTTTAGCTGCCTCTACGCGCAGAAAAGTTTCATTAGTAGCCATTTTGATCGCCTCTATTATATTATGTCGTGCGAAAGGCATGAGGGTTTCTAATGTTTGATGAGAATAACTGATGAACACGTAAACTATAGGGTTTAGATGGAAGTGTTAAACAGGATTAGTAAAAATCACGTTTTTTCAAAGATTTAAGTAAAACATAACTGTAGTTGCGTCAGACAAAATAACAGTGAAAAATTCAGGCGAACTGCGTTAGGTCTTACGCAATAGGTGACATGAATAACGCGATGAGGTCAGCTGGTCGCGCCGAAACAAAACCCTTTTTATTCTTTTGAGATTTCTTCGAGGACTTTTCCTTTTGTTTCAATTCCACTACAGCGATTGTCACGGTGCCTAAGAGCCTATTGAAGACAAAAAATTAAGTCTTGGAGGTGTTTGGAAGTTTAAAGCTCCTTATAACTGGAAGAGCCGCTTTTAGAACGATGATGGAGATTATCGAGTCTGCTGTATGATGGATAGCAGCGCCTACGATGTTAATGAGAGCTCCCTGCCAAGGTATTCCGAAGGGTATAACCACTAATCCTTCAGGTATGGCATGTAGTGGTAATGCGATGAGGAAAAGGGCCTTTGGGTAAGACATGCCTCTCTTTACTGCAAAAGCAGCAGTGACGCCCCATAGGATGTGAGTGGCCGCCCTAGCCGCAACTACAGGTCCAAGGGTTGCAAAAAACCCTATAGTTGAAGCTAAGCCCACCATGCCAGCTACAGAGGGTCCAAGGATGATTGAGAGCATCACTGGTACATGGGAGGCTAAAGTTGCTGAATACCCTATAGTCGGGATGACGAATTGGAGTGTTCCCCGGAAGGCAAGAGGTATGGCTAACGCCAAAGCTGTAAAAACACTGCCGAGAGCAAGTTCAACGCTTCTCAAATCTCATCACCTTGTGCCACAGCATTTTCATTCATTTCAGAGTCTTCTTTTTTATGAAAACCATAGTAAATATTTGAAAGGTAAAATAAAGCTTCCTTGTTTATTTAGCTTTGCACAAAATCGACTTGCCAAATTGGGTTTTTGGCTCAAAACCTTAGGTTGAATAGTTATATGGGTGGCGGTATCGTTTTTCTCTTGGGCAAAGGCATCCGCATCCACTTTTCAAACTCGGCGCTTGGCGGTTCGGTTTCAAACAGTTGCTTTCTCTGAGACTCGAGTAGAATGTTTTCTTGCTTTAGAAAGTCAGCGGCTGTGAAGGCTGTGTGTCCAGCCTTGAGGGCGGCGTCGAGAACTGCGTGTGCGAGTGTCCACCAGTTTTCTTCGCGTAGTAGGTGATGCTCCAAGATTGTTGTGGGTACACTTTGAACTATTTTTTCAAGGTTCTGCATTCCTTGTTGAATGTGTTCTTCTTTCACCAGCCCAGCCAAATATGTAGGTGGACCACCAATAATGATGCTGTGTGGATTTTGTTCTAAGATAATCTTGAGTGTGGGCGTGTGCATTGGACCCTGCACATCAGACGCAAATAGCACCCGCTCGTTTTCATGTTCGATAGTGGTCATTAGGAGCCATCCGAGTTCGGAGTCTCCGGGTCCGTGAAAAACTGGTTCAGAAAACCGAATTCTGGTGTCACCGAACTCGAACACTTTGCCGTCTGCGTATTCAATCCTCTCAGCGTATTTGCCGCCTGTTCGTGCGAAAACCCAGCCTCGGCGTCGTTGGCTGAAATTGACTTTGTCTCTGTAACTCTTAGCCAAAACCAGTTTTCCCTCGTAGATTTGTCTCGCCGCCTCTTCTGAAGACCAGTTGAAGCACCAGTCGGTATAAGATGGCGTGTGATGGTCAAAATGATAATGACTAATAGTGATAACATCAGCCTTTTCAGCGGCTTCAGCGATTTTTCGACGGCACTCTCTCAGAGCCTGATACTCTCTCGGATGGGGTGGAAACCCGAAACGGTTGGGACCAAGCGAAACACCAGCATCAAAAAGAACCCTCACATTGGGAGTCTCCACAAACGTACACATTGAACGGACGCCTAAACTCTCAGCAGCTAAAGGAACAATCCTAATGTAGCGAAGCACTCGTTTCACTTGCCAACACTATTGCACATCTCTATCATATAAGAAAAAACTCCCGAAACTCCAAAGTATAGTTTTTATTCAAGCTCTGCACAAGTTTGTTTACGTGGGCGATGACGACTCTGGCCCCAATGAAAAAAGTGATTTCGATCTTGAGTGCGAGAGCCCACACCTACTCAACCTGTGTCGTTGAGAGCATGGCGGAGGAACGCAGCTTCAATAAGTGGGAGGAGACAAGACTCGCAATTATGAAAACAAGCAAAGTAAGACCTTGCCCCATTTGTGGTGAAAAGCTGTCGTTGTTTGATAGAAGGCACATGAAAGAGAAACACACCGAATATTTTCATGAAACAAGAAAGTGGCGACTCGCCAATGTCTTTTCCTTGATTTCAGAGAGCGTATTCTTTATTATTGATGGTCTTTCTCAAGATTGGTTTGTTAGATGGCTTGCCGTGACGGGTGCGTTAATTGCTATGGTATGCGTGTTCCTCACTTTTTTCAAGTGGCTAACCGTGGCAAAAAGATACAACGTGTCATGGTGGAAGCTCACCTTTTTCTGAGAGACCTAGTCAACTTTTAACCTGCAAACGAGAAGAATGCATGTTTAATGTTTTCAAATCACTCCAGTCGCTCTAACGTCTTTCTTCGCCTTTTTTCGAAGCCATGCTAGAATGAACTCTCTTATCTCGCTCTGGTTGTAAGGGTCTCGCCACGCGGTCTCCAAAGCTTCACACACGTTCAGTCCGCCAACTAAGCCGAAGTAATAAAAAAGTTCATGGTAAAGCTGCTCTCTGTCGGTGTCGCTGAGAACAACCTGAAAGCCTATTCCACTCAAGACATCATTCAAAATCGTCGAAAAAACAAGCCGGCTCAAAACAGCACCACCGCTCCAACAAATTCACTTTAAAGCAACAGCATAAACATTGCGTCACGCAGTTATTTCGCTTTATAATAGGGTTCGCGTCTTTTCACGGCTGTGATGAAGAGTTGTTTTAGTTCTTCGTCTGTGGCGCCGTTTCGGATGGGTGTTAAAAGGTCGACGAGGTTGTTGTTCACCATTAGGCATGGCTTGAGTTTGCCGTCGCTGGTTACCCGTAGCCGTGTGCAGTGGGCGCAGAACGTGGTGTTTTCGATGGGATGCAACACCTCAACCTTTACCTTGGGCAATGTGTAAACGTGCCTGTTCTGCATGTCACCTCGGGTTTGAACCTCCAAGGCTTGCGTTTTCAATTCTTCTTCAAATCTTTCCAACGAAAAGAAGTGCTCTTTGTAAAAGTCGTCTTTGACGTTGATGGGTTCCAGTTCCATCAACTGTAGAATGACTTGGTTTTGTCGTGCAAACTCAATCATTTTTGGAATGGCGTCGGTGTTTACGCCGTTTAGAATCAGCGTGTTTAGTTTAACTGGGTGCAATCCAGCCTTTACAGCGGCGCCCACACCGTTTAAAGCCTCATTCAAATCTCCACCGTTCACCATGGAGTAGGTTTTCGGGTCAAGTGAAGGAAGATTGATGTTGACTCGTTTCAAACCAGCCTCTCTGAGGGACTGAGCCAAAACAGACAAGCGAGTTCCGTTGGTTGTCATAGCCAAGTCGCGCAAACCTGGGATAGCTGCCAAGCCACGTACAATGTCTACAATGTCGAAGCGAAGCAGAGGTTCACCGCCTGTCAATTTGATGTGTGTCATGCCTAGGGACACAGCCATGCGGGCTATTTGTAAAACTTCATCGGTTGTCATCTCAGGCAGAGCGGAACCTGGATTCTGACCTTCTCTGTGGCAGTAAACGCACTTTAGATTGCAGCGTTGCGTTAGGGAAATTCGTAGATTGAGTGCGGGACGCCCGCAATTGTCGTACAGCACGTTTTTGCTCCTATCTTCCACGGGCGTGGAGAATAATATGCCCCGCTTCGGGCAATATAAGTTTTTCAAGACACGATTTAACAGCCTGCGGAGAGCCTGGGAGACAGAAAATAGCTTTGCCTTGTGTTACGCCAGCTATTGCACGGGTCATAACGGCTGGTGAGCCTATTTCTTCATAGCTCAGCCATCGGAAGATTTCTCCGAAGCCCTGCAACTCCTTTTCTAAGATGGGTTCGACTGTTTCGATTGTAACGTCGGCGGGGTTGATTCCTGTTCCACCACAGGTTATTATGGCATTAATTTTAGGAGACTTCAACATTTCTTGAATGGTTTGTTCTATCATGATTTTGTCGTCGGGTATTAACTGTCGTGAAACAACGGTATGAGCGTGGTTTTTTAGTTTTTCAACGATAAGGTCGCCAGATTCGTCCACTATGTGTTTACCAGCCTTGGAATCTCGATGTCGACTTGTGCTGATAGTGACGACGGCGAAGCCAAGGCGCTTAGGCGCTTCCTCTTTGTGCATCTTTGAAGTCTTGCTCATTCAGCATGTTTCTCCTACTCTTTCTCTTTGAGTTTGCGGACTACGCGAACGTTTTCAATAACTGTGGTTGGATACTGTCCCTGCTCGTTTTTTTCGTATTGCTTAGTCATGTCCCAAACCGTCAACAGCGCCACGGAAACAGCGGCTAGCGCTTCCATCTCTACGCCTGTCTGCGCCTTGGTCTTCACAGTGGCTTCAGCCTCTACTGTGGAGTCGTCGATTACTTTGAAGGCAACATTGATGCTGGTTAACGGAAGGGGATGACATAAGGGAATTATGGAACATGTGTTTTTCGCCGCTAATACGCCCGCGACTTTGGCAACTGTGAACGGGTCGCCCTTTTCTATTTTTTCTTCTTTGATTCGGCGTATGGTTTCTTTCCTTAGTTTTATGCTTCCCCTCGCTGTGGCTTCTCGGCGGGTTTCTGGTTTGGCTGTCACGTCAACCATAGACATGTTTTTCGAACCTTCTCATCAAACTTTTATAACTTGCTTATCCCACTCGTTCATTAATTCCTTAATTATCTTTGCCCGTGGATTCTCTTCGTTGAACCTGAAGATGCGGATTCTTCCAAAGTTTTTGTGCCGAACAATTCCAGACGCCTCTAAGACTTGGAGATGCTGATTGGTCGTGGTGTAGTTTAGCCGTGCTCGTCTGGCAATCTCTGAGATGTTTAGTTCGCCTATCTCCACTAGTATTTTGAGGATTTTCACCTTTCCCTTCGAGGAGAAAACTGTCTCAATTGACATGGTTTCTTGTTCACACCCCGTGTCTTGATTAATTCTTTTTCGAGTTCAGCCGCAGGAATCTTGGGCAAGCTTATCAGCGTTGTTTTTCCTCGTTGCCCAGCGCCGGAGGAGTCTGCTCTTATTATGCCAAGTGTTGAGAGCTCGTGCACATACTTCCAGAGTTGCGTGTGTCCTCTTTTTTCTTCGCCGAATTCCTCGCAGACCACAGCGTAGGCGTCTTCAGCCTCGCCCATGGAAAGATGCGCAGTGTCTGACTGTTTGAATCGTCTGGCTATGCCTAAGAGGAGGAGTTTTTGGTGCAGATTAAGCGTGGATATTGTGTCTTTTCGGATTGTTGGGTAAACGCTTGCTGCCGCCTTTCTGACGTGTTCTGGTAGGACTTCGCGGAGGCTTTCGGCGTCGGTGTATTTGCCTGCGCGCCAAAGTAGCTCTATGGCGTAGCGGGCGTCTCCCTCTTCAGCTGCTAGTTCGGAGATTAGGTCTACGCTCTGTGTTGGAACGGTGTTTTCGTGAAAGGCGTTGGTTACTCGGTCGTTTAGGATGTCGCGTAGTTGTGGCTGTGAGTATTCTTCCAGTTGGATTATGTTGCGCTGCAATGTGCTTCTGGTGCTGGCGTCGAGCGTGTTCAATAGGGAAATGTCTCTTACTATGCCGATTAGGCTGAGCCTCTGCACTGTTGTTTGGCGGTCTTCCTGCACTCGGGTGAGGCTGTAGAGGGAGTCGGAGCCTTCGTTTTGGATGAGGGCGTCTAATTCGTCTAATGTGAGAACCAGATAGGCTTTCTGCTCATCGAGAACCTGCATTAAAGCCTGTAACAGTTCTTGGGCTGAATACCCACGTCGGGGATAGTTTGGATGAAATTTTAAGATCACGCGTTGAACAACCATGAAGAGGCTGCCCTTGCATTCGCGGCAGTTGACGTGAACATAGTGGAGGTTGATTCCCCGCTTTTGCGCCTCTTTAATCATGTTCTGCCCGAAAAGCTGAGTCAGAGCGGTTTTTCCAGCTCCAACTTTCCCGACCACCAGCACTCGCTGGGTCATTTTGCCAGGTGTTTCCATTGCGAATCGGAAGAACTGGTTGAGCAGTTTCAGCTGGGGTTCTCTGTGGGGCAGGCGCTGGGGTACGTAGTTTATGTCTAGTTTGGATTCGTCTTTGAACACGCTTGAATATGAGTACATGAGGATGCAAGCCTCTGGTGGCTTAACGGTTGGGCGAAGTTTCCATTTATGGTTTTTGTCTGTTTAAAAAGAAAAATTGGGTTGTGGCACATGGAAGTATAAACATCAACCTGTACGGTTATAGAGTTGGTTTCCAGCCTGAATCCTGTATCGTTTTTAGAAGGTGTGGGTTTATTTCTGATGGAATATTATCGAAGAACCTGTACTCTGAGTGTTCATCGTTCAATGCAACGGTGCCGTCGAGGTATCTGTAGAGAAAAACCACTGATATATCGTGTCTCTCGGGAAAAACTCTGTTGTAGACGCCGACAACCTGACTGTTTCAACGCTTAAACCGGTTTCTTCTTTTACCTTTCGAAACAAAGTTTTCTCAAAGGTTTCACCCTTCCTGATTCTTCCGCCCGGGAACCACCATTCTCCCCTGAGAGGACTGTTTTTTCGTCTGAGAAACAGAAGCGAGTTACCCCTTAAGATCATAGCCTCAACGCTTGGAATAGGCATCAAAGCCACAATTTGATCGTAGAGCACTGGAGGAATCATTTGCGCTCAGCCTTACCTCTACAGATTACTTCCTCTTAAAAAGTTAAACCGATGGAGCCTCGGGTGAGATTTGGACCGCGACCACCCTTTACAAAGCGCAGATGTTGCGATTGGAATCAACATACTACAAAGCCATGTTTGCCGTTCAGCTGACCCTATCTTTTCTATCCGTGCGTATTCAGGTTGCAGCTAGATCACGTCAATGACGCATCGTCGAGCATCAAGCGTTTATTTAGAAGTCTAGATGTCAATATCCCTTTAGGTGTGGTCTAAATGAGTGGGACTCGATATCCGTTGTGGAAAGACAGAGAAATAGCCAATGAGACTTCAGAGAAATGGCGGTATCAACGCGAATTGGAAGAAGTGAAGAAGAAGCTAAAGAACATTAAATGCCCAAAATGTGGCCATATGTTCAATATAGAATAAACAATCATTCAGTGCTCTGAAACACTTAACATAGTCTGACCAAATAATGCCTTGACACGATCCCCACTGACATAAATCTCAAGTTTTCTAGTTGAAACGCGAAAACCTTTCAACCCTTCAACAATCACGTCACAAGCCTTGCTCGGAACTAAGAGACAACCTTCACCAACCCTAAACCCAAGCACTCTACCAGGCTCACCCACACCACCCTTCCTAAACAAAAAATAAACAACCCTCATCTTATCCCAATAACTCAAACCATGCATCACATGAACCAATCAGGCAAAAAGCTCCTAACCTACACCCTTTGAGGTCGCTGCTCATTTGAAGTATGCCCTGATTCCGTCAACCACCAACCTTGCATTCTCAATTATCTTCTTGACCTTTTCCTTAGTATAATACTCCATGGGAGTAACCCACTTACCACCCACCTTAAGAGGATAGCGAGCATAAACAACTTCTCTCTGTATCTCTCTTCCCCTATCAATCAACTGCACATACTTCTCTTCCATAAGCAATTCGGGTTTCACCCTTCTGAGAACAGCAGCCAGACCGCTAATGGCTCTGTGATCCTTAGCCTCATCACCCCCAAGCTTAAGAATCAACGCATTCGCAGCACTTTCAACAGCCAACGAAGCATGAAAAACCGCAGAATCATACTCACCAGCCTCAAAACGCTTCTTAGCCCGAACAAGATTCACATCAGCAACTCTCAACAAAACCTCTATTTTACCTTCAGCCAAATCCTCGCCTCCTCCAAAAACTCATGGCTACGCCTAATCTCCGCAACTCTATTGCGCAAAACTTCACCCAGGTCACCAGTTTTATCAAACAAAACCTCGCAACCCTCAGCTAACCCGTAAACAATGCCCCCCTCACGCGAGTTGACATTGTCCAAAAAATCTTTCCGACTCAAAATCAAAGGCTCAACCGTCACATGATACTTCCACTCTAACTCCGAAATCCTCGATAAAACTTCCTCTTTTACGTCATCAATAGGCTCACTAACAACAACCACCATGTCCAAGTCACTATACGGATGTGCCCTTTTCTGAGCCACACTACCAAAAAGAATAAGCGCCAAAACAGGACGCACCTTAACAAGCTCTTGTGCCACATGTCTAGCTTGAGAAATCATATACAGACTTAACTCATAAGAAGAAACATCCAACCCCCGAACCAAACCATACCACCTGCCACTCTTCTCAACAATCTTCTCACGCAAGAGTTCATTCAGCTTAACCGTCAACCACCTATCACTCAAACCAGTCTCCAACCGCAACTCACCATAAGAATGCCTCCCATGCCACAAAGTCGCCAAAACCTTACCCTCCGACGTCAAAGAAACCAACTCCAACATAAACCACCAACACAAAATAAGCCGCAACATGAGATAAAAACTTTACTAAGTAAAGTACAAACCCCACGCTACAGATTCGAGTCAAGAACTCAGCAACGCTTTAAGCTCGCCTTCTCCAACATGAATTTCAAACTTTTTAGCATTAACACCAAAAGCCTTCAGCCTATTAACAACCTCGTCACCTGCACCGCTTGGAACCAAAAGGCAACCCTCACTAAGCTTGACTCCACCCATCTTGGCAACCGTACCCGCACCGCCCTTCCTAAACAAAAAATAAACAACCCTCATCTTATCCCTAACACTCAAACCGCTCATCTCATAAACAACCAGATAGTATGACTCCAGCCCAACAGGATCAGCATAAACCTCAAACGGAAACCTAGCAAACAGGACCTTCCCAAACTTAAACAAATCATCCAAAAACACAGGATTAGCACGCTTAAACTCCTCCAAAGCCTCAGGAACCACATGCAGATTCAGTCTCAGCGCTCCAACAGCCTCAAACAACGCATCCCAATGCTTCCACATCAACTCTTTATCCTCGAAGACAACGAGCAGGTCATAATCAGAAAACTCATCAAAATCACCCCTCGCCAAACTACCAAAAAGAAAAACCCCAACAACGCCATCGACCTTCGAAACCACATCAACAATCTTACCTAAATCTAACACGTGCCTTTCGCTCAATCGCAACTAGAACACGCTCCATAGCCTCAACCGCCTTCTTCGCCCGATCACCATCAATACTCTCATACCCCAACGCGCCATACGCACCCCACAACTCATCCACATCCCGACTCAACCGCGGAAACCTCTCCTTAAACCACCTCATCCTCTCACTGTGCGCACTCCTCGGACGCAAATGAAAATGCCTACCCTCCAACGCAGCCAGAACCTCAACAGCCTGCTCCACAGCCTTAATAGCCAAGTCACCCACAACCATAAACCGCCTCTTCCCAAATTCATCCAAAGCAGCCAACCGCTTCTCACGAACAGCCCTCAAATGAACCTCAACATCACTCACAGCAGCCATCAAACACGCCTTCCTAATACAAATAACATTTTTCTTACATATAAGAATTACTAACCCGCTCAAAGTAGAAGAAGGCTAAAAGCGCAGTTGGCAACCTTCTTCCAAAAAATCAATCACACACCATCCCCAGAGCAAAAGAAGTAGTTGTCAGAAACTACTACCACGTTGACTACCACTTCCAAACACAAAGACACAACCACACCCCACTCGGAAACACTAAGCAATCAACCTGCCTGCAGCAACATTCTAACTTCACGCTAACCATGCTGCAACCTCACGCCAAACAACATACAAAAACACGCCAACCCCACCAAAACACACCAACAAACACAAACTGAAACAAAAACACAAACCAAAACACAAACCGTCACGACCAAACACTACTCAAAAAAAATTTCTCACACTCATACTAAGCCCAGTTGGAGCCTCGGGCGGGATTTGAACCCGCGACCACCGCCTTACCAAGGCGATGCCCCACCAGGCTAGGCTACCGAGGCACACAAGCTAACGTGCCTATTTCTCACCCCAACCACAAATTAAAGTTTCTCACACACCAACACACTTAAAACATACAAGAAAACCAACGCTAAAAACTAGAAGCAGCAGACGCAAAACAGCAAAAGTTTATTTCATAAATGAGAAAACAAAGCTTAGAGCGTGCCTTAACACATGAAATTTTCCTTCATCTGCCCCAGCCCCGCAGTTGAAGCCGTAGGCAAGGTTCAGGCACCTTGGCCTCCCTTAGGGGTCCTTTACTGCGCCGGCATCCTGATGAACGAAGGAGTGGAAGTTTCTGTTCTCGACCAAGCTGCAAAGGGACTCTCTTCACAGCAGGTTCTCAGATGGGTTAAAAAAGAAAACCCAGACATCCTCGGCTTTTCGGTTTTGATAACTTCTTACAATGGAGCGCTAAACCTAGCGAAGCAAGTGAAGGAAGAAAACCCAAATTTGACTATTGCTCTCGGAAACTACCACGCAACCTTCAACGCTGAACGAATACTGAAAAAACATCCCTTTGTCGACATAATTGTGCGAGGCGAGGGCGAATACTCCACCCTTAAACTCGCCAACCATATAAGAAAAAAAAGAAACATGAAAGAAATCGCTGGCTTAACCTTTAGAAACAATGGACACGTCGTATCCACGCCCGATGCCCCATTGATAGGCAACATCGATGCACTGCCAATCCCAGACCGAGACCTCGTAGGCGCAGAATACACATCAGAAATATTCGGCATAAAAGTCGCCACAAGAAGGTTCACATCAATAATTTCTTCACGCGGCTGTCCATTCCGCTGCAGCTTCTGCGGATGCCGAAAATTCGCAAGAGGCGTTTGGCGACCTCGCTCAGTTGAAAGCATAATGAAAGAGTTTCGACTCTTACACAGCAAGGGTTTTAGGCAATTTCTCTTCGTCGACGACAACTTTACGCTGAACCTGCGCCGAGTGGTGAAACTGTGTCGACAGATAAGGAAGGAGAAATTAGACATTGAATGGTATTGCGACTCCCGCGTGGACAACTGCAGCTATGATGTGTTCAGAGAGATGGTGAACGCTGGGTGCCGCCTGCTCTACTTCGGCGTGGAAAGCGCCAATCAAAGAATCCTCAACTACTACAACAAGGGAATAACACCCGACCAAACCAGAAGGGCTGTGAAATCCGC
>Ga0315314_1001172_pt1 | contig 24324 bp, 29 predicted proteins | sample TDP9_MG_FD_203631 | JGI IMG/M metagenome (GOLD analysis project Ga0315314, IMG submission 203631) | Freshwater sediment microbial communities from Lake Towuti, South Sulawesi, Indonesia - TDP9 | ecosystem: Environmental > Aquatic > Freshwater > Lake > Sediment | place: Indonesia: South Sulawesi... | reverse complement strand
TGTCCGTGAGCAAACTTATGGAGTCTTTCGAGCGAGGAGAAATTGCGATCCCAGAGATACAACGAGATGTTGTATGGGATTCTGAGCAAGTAAAGGAACTATCAACTCGATTTTCCAAGACTATCCGTGCGGCTCTCTCACAATGTGGGAGCCACGGCTCAGGGATGAGAATTTAGTCCGGCAGATTATCAGGCCTGAAAGACTGGAATATTATGATAATCGGCTTCCGAGATATTTCCTCATTGATGGCCAACAGAGAGTTACAACAATCGCCTCGGTTATGCTCAAGCCAGGCTTCCTGAAGAGAGTGGAACCAGAAATCGAAGAAGAACTTACCACTCTCTACGTCAACCTACGACGGTTCCCAAAGGACATTGAAGCTGGTGGCGACGGAGATTCTAGGTTTCCATGGATGCTGTTGAATAGTGTGTTCGACGACAGCGTAAAAGAAAGCTCAGACTTCAAAGAGAAACTCTCAGCGCAACAAAGGATTGACATCGACCGGAACGTTCAACGATTCAGGGACTATCAGTTTCCCGTGCAAATTATCCAAGAATCTGATTACCCCACAGTAGGCAGGATATTCTCTCTCGTAAATTCGATGGGAACGCAGTTGACCGGAGCTGAAATTCACATGGCGAGAATAATACCATACTGGAAGGGCATCTCTAGGGAATTCCGGAGTTACCTTCGAGATCTCCGTAAGACTGGATATGATTTCGATTTGACTTTACTTATGAGAACAATCACCGTAATCGAATGTAATGTACCACAGATCAGAAAATTCGCCGACAGAGTATCACAAAAGAAGTTAGGGAGGAAGCAAATGAACCGGATCTGGTCGGAGAGCAAACAATCAATCAATATAGTGGCTCGAACATTGAGAAGAGAACTCTTTCTCGATAAGACGAAGTTTTTCACCTCGAAGAACGCCTTGGTTCCTTTGGTATACTACGCAGCTAGAGCACGGGGAAAACGTCTGGATAAGAAGGCAATGATGAAATACTTCATAGTCTCGCAGCTCGGAGGACATTACAGCGGAGCAGGAGAAACTGTACTTCGTCGTGACCTCCGTTTCCTTTCAGAGCCAGGTGTCAGGCCAAAACAGGGGCTACATGATCTTCTCGATGTTGCTGTGAAGGAGGCGAAGGCAGATTATCGTGGTTTGAGAATTAAACCAGAGGATATCAAAGGAGTTCCTTCCAAGAACGTGATGTTGCTCTTAATGTATATTGTGTCGAGAAAGAGAGGAGCAACGGATTTCGGTCTTACAAATCCGCAACTCCTCAACCAGATTTCGAGCCCAGAGTTACAACTTCACCATATCTTTCCCTTCGACTTCATGATGACGGACGAACAGGCACTGCGATATCAGCGGAGGCAGGCACTCGTCCCGCGAATACCGAGATCAGGTCAACGACATCGCGAACATCACTTTCCTGAGCCGAAAGAAAAACGATGGAATAGGTAATGCTCCACCTTGGCAGTATCTCGAGAACGAGACAACAGTTGAGAATAGGAAGGCACACTTTATTCCAGATGAGCGAGAGTTGTGGAAACCCGAGAATTTCGACAAGTTCCTCGAACAGCGCCGAGAATCATTGGCGCAGGCAATGAATTCCTTGGTACGAAGCTTGGGTTGAGCCTGCTGCGTTAGCCATATCGCAAGCTTAGACACATGGAGAAATCTCCCCCAGTTCCCTCTTTTTCTCCAAAGTCGCCAAAACAGAAGGCGAAGCCTGCACACTCATCGAATCAGGCTTTGAGTTCGTCTGCGACTTCAACGAAAACAAGCTTTTCATGAAGCGAAAAAACTGAAACCCCCAAGCATATCGCCCTCCGTAACCCCCTGTGGCAAATTCAACATACTGGTGCGGGGGTGAAGGGGTGGGGTGGGATTTGAATCCATGAGAGCTGATCTTTCAAGACGGAATTTTATTAATGAGAGCAGAGGTGGCATCTTTAAGTGTTAGGGATTTGAACACTTTAATCGATGCTCGGCCGGAGCACCAAAATTCACTAGTGGGGGTGCGATATGAATAAGACGTTGTTTGTTAAAGCGCTGTCTTTCTTCTTAGTGTGCTTAGCAATTGGTATCGGACTTAACTTGGCTAGACCAATGGTAATAGGAGAAGAGTGGATGTACCGTGAAAAATCACTAAACCTGCTAGATAGGACAACAGACTTATTGAGTCAATATTCGACGAGCGCGAATGATTATTCACGCGGAGTTATTGACCCGAACGAGTTTAAGAAACGAATAAGCAGTTATGATTCATCTATCGAAATCATTGATAGCGAGGCTCATAGGTTGACTCTACCGAAAGGGTACGAAGACTTTCACGACCACTTCATAAAAGGAATCCACGGTGCTTATGATACGTTCTTTTACATGAGCCTTTGGGCTAGTAATTATGGAGAATACAATTTAACTAAATCTCTCGAAGACCTAAACGCTGCGATGAATGAAACCAATTACGCGAAATCAATAATGCCTGAACCGAAAACGCCAAAGATAATCGACCCAGCGTGGATTGGAAGTGCTATTGTATATATTGGAGCAATAGTTGCTATAGTGTATGTGGCATATCGACACATTCGACCATTCACTTTATCAAACGATAATTCTAAACGGTAATTGCTATCTAGACGGAGCATCATTAGAAAACGCTCGATGTCGGCTTTAGGTTCTTACCTGTATGAAGAAATTTTTGTTAAGAATAGTACTTGAGGGTTAGGCTTCTATTTTCTCGGTGCCTGTTAAGCATTTTACTATCATGGTGCACCACATGCATTCGTCGGGGATGGGCGTGTTCTTTGGAAGTGTTTTTACGTATCCAAAAAAGTGGGAACAGGTTTTCGGAGTGTCTTGATGTTTCTTTTCTTCACGCTTTTTGTGGTTGCCTTTTAAACTCTTGAAGGTGCTGCTGAGAAAAGATGATTTTGAGCTTTCTTCTGTCTTTGTGTCATTAATCTCTGCGGCTGTTTCGAGTGTTGGGTTTTCTGTGGTTAATTGAAGCCTTTTGGGCTGCACAATTTTTTCGTTTTTTCTGACTTTCTTTGGGGGTATCATTGGAACTGTTTCTAAGTTGAGTCCGCAGTGGGGGCAGCCAAGGTATGCTTGGGGCGGTATTGTTGACAAGTCGGTTAAGGTTATCGGCTTCTCGAACACTTTTCTGCACTGTGGGTTGGGACAGAGATATGATCTTCCTGACGAGTATTCTTCAGTTAACCAGCCTTTTTTTTTGAGGACGATAAAATAAAGTAGGATGATTGAGCCGATTGCTCCTATGGTCAACGCCGTGACGATTTCAAAGGTATTCAATGGTATGTTTCACCCTTAGCTCACTACTAAACGTTATTGACATATGCTATCACGTGGTATGTTCCTGCGACGCCCGCAACTTCAGTCACCCAATCATGGTTTGTGCTGCTAGATAGACCTGAGGTGTAGATGATCTGCGCGGTGCCATCTAATGTGACCGCTGTGTCATTTACCCATCCAATATTGGTCCAACTGCTAGGTCCACTTTTTCTCTGGAGTAGCCAGTCAATGTTCACAGGTCCGCTATATCCACCAGCGGTGACATTCAATCTTGCGTACCATGAATTTGCTGGGTTACTGACATCTAGGGTTGTTGCCCATCCGGTAGAATTGTTTGGACTGTAGTATATGGTTCCTTGAACTGAGCTTCCACTTGCTATGACTACGTCTCCACCAGTGATGGTTCCTATCACGGCTGCGTAGACAACGAGAACCAAGGCTACTGCTGCAACCGTTATCAACGTGACGGCTGCGAATGTTCTCTGGGACTTTTCAACATTCACTTTTCGCTCACCTCCGATTGGTCCCTTAAAGTTTTTTGTTTTTAAGGAGACTTGCGAGTTCCTCCTTGCGTATAGGAAAGGGGTATCGTGAATATTAAGTCTATTGTCGTCCGATATAGATTATTAGTCAAATTCTGAATTCGATACATGCATTTAAATTTTTAGTTACCAACTCTAGGCTTCACTCACCGTTGTGATTTCACAAAAGCCACTCAGCCACAGAAATTTGGTAAGTGTTATAGTATTTTTTAGCAGTCACTACCCCGCGTGCGGAAAGTCGGTACAAGATTCTGTGAGTTTTAACCCTAGAGAACCCTGTCTTCCTTCCAATTTCGCTCTGCAACATGGTTCCGCCAACATTCATCAACAATTCAACAACCTTCTTTTCATCGTCTTTTAAGACTCTCAGAACAGCTTCACGTGACTGCTGCTCTCTCGATAGAGCTTTCTCCGCCACGAATTTCTGTTCAATCTCTGGGAACAACGCTAAGTAAGCTAACAACCCTATCATGAACGTCACTGGCACCATAACCATTGGAATCCAAACGATGAATTGCGGTCCCATTCCATGTTGCATTACAGGAGATTCTTTGGGGACATAAAAATAAATCATGATATATGCCAATGCGCCCACGAGGAGAGAGAGCAACAGGAGAAAAGCTAATGTTCCAACCCGCATGTTTCATGCACAAAACATTCTAAACCTCTTCGGTTTATAAGCTGTTTCACTTTTTGAAACGTTTTGTTACACCGAACGTCTAAATCCCATCCTGACTATGGTCTTCTTTTGACGAAAACAAAACGAGGTGAACAAAGAATGAGTACACAAACAAAAACTCTCGTGATGGCTATACTGATTATAGGCGCCATTGTATCCGCCGTCTATGCGATACCAACATTAGCCAACATGAACGGCATAACCGATCAGACTAGAGACATGAACATGGACAGACATATGGACAAGATTAGAGACGCAAACTGCGACCAAGACCAGAATCAAACAATGACTAGACTACACCAACACGAATGCACTCAAAACCAAACAAACCTAGACACCGCAAACTGGCATTATCTGTATTGTCATCAACATGAGCATCAAAACATGACTTCCCCATAACAACGCAAGCGTTACCCGCGAAAACTCTCCTCTTTTTAAGTGAAAATCGATTTTAAACACATTTGAATGGCAGTTCACTATGTGTTCGGCTTCAGCCTAGGCTTGGTATGAGTTTTCTGATTATTTTTGCTATCTCCTGTGCTTTCTCAAAAATTCCCGTGCTCATTTCTGTAGGTGTGAGCGCCTGCTGTATTTTGTCAGGGGACAAGAAGAGCAGAGAGATCAAAAGCATAAGGCTGAGAAGGCTAAAAAATCTATTTGACTCAGTTGACTCGTCCTCTAGGTTGGGCATTGCCGCAATGCTCTTGACTTGACACGAAACTTTAATGATGTATCTTTGAAAGTTGAATCCAACTTTTGATAGCGTCTGCTTGATGGTTCTTTCCAAAGTGAACACCAGACCTCTGAGTTAGCGAAGGCGTGCAACCTTCTTCAGCTCAGAGATAAAATAATAGGTGTCGAATACTATAACCGTTGTGAAAACAGAATACGGATTCAAAAAAATCTAACGCTCAGATTCCAAATCCAACGCTCTTGTTCGCAAATATCCAAGTCTAGCGTTATATTTAACTGCAGAAAAGACAACTGTTGAAATGGTTGTTTGGAGGTGAAATGGCGATATGGGTTGTTGGAGATGGTTTGGCAGTGTTTTGAAGGAGGCAGGCGTCACCGTTACGCCGCAGAACAGGGCAAAGATTGACAAGGTTATACACGAATACATCGGAGCCAAAGCCGAATACGAGCACTGTTCAGCAAACTGGTCAAAAGCAAGCAAGAAAATAAAGATGGACGCAAAGGAGAAAGAGAAACTGGTTAAAGCCGTGAAAACAGCCATAGCCTAAACTTTCCTTAATCCTTTCAGCTTTGGAGGCTATTAATATGAGAAAAGTGTTACTCTTAACTGAAAACGGCTTTGAAGACCGAGAGCTCATTTATCCCTACTATCGTTTTCAAGAAGCAGGTTACCAGGTAGTTGTTGTCGGACCTAAGGCTAAAGAAACTTACAACGGCGAGCATGGCATGAGCATTAAGTCTGACTTAGCGCCAGAAAACATCAAAATCAACGAGTATGACGCCGTGATTGTTCCCGGCGGTCGCGCTCCAGACCGAATGAGGCTCAACAAAGGTTTGGTTCAATTAGTCAAAGATGCTTCTCATAAAGGAAAGGTTATTGCGGCTATTTGCCACGGTGCTCAACTCCTCATGGAGGCAGACGTGGTGAAAGGAAAGAAAATGACCTGCTACATGTCTGTGGCTACCGACCTAAAAAATGCTGGAGGAATCTACGAGGACAAGTCTGTTGTCGTGGACGGCAACTTCGTGACATCTCGGTTTCCAGCCGACCTTCCAGACTTCTGCCGTGAAACCCTAAAGGTTCTTAGAAGAGAGTAACTCCGAATGAGGTTGAGGAGGCGCTTAACAAGATAAGTTAAAGCTGGCTCAAACGCTTCACTGTCTTCGTCATGCTTTAGAATAGCCCTTTTGTGTATCCTCCGTCCACTTGGATGACAGCCCCTGTTATGTAGCTGGCTTTTTCCGACGCCAAGAACACAACTAGATTTGCTATCTCGCTGGGTTGGGCTGATCTTTTCAATGGAATCTGGCTTTCCCAGCCCCTTATGATTTCTTCTGCGGTTTTGCCGCTCGTCTTCGCTTGAACTTTAGCCAGTTCCTCCACTCTTCTTGTCAGTGTCCAACCTGGACAAACTGCGTTGACGAGAATGTTGTCTTGTGCTAGTTCGTTTGCTAACGTTTTTGTTAGCCCTAAGACTCCTGCTCTAACAGCGTTAGACAATATGAGGCGGTCGGCGGGTTGTTTAGCGGCAAAAGACGTCATGTTTATGATTCTCCCCCATTTGCGCCCCTGCATGTAGGGTATAACTGCTCTGCAAGCTTGGACAACGCTCATTAAGAGCAGGTTGACAGCGTTTTGCCAATCCTCGTCTCTTGTTTCTTTGAAAGTCGTCGCAGGCGGACCACCAGTGTTGTTGACCAAGATGTCGATTCGTTTGAACCTTTTGATTGTTTCGTTGACGAGTTTTTCGATGTCGTCTCGCTTCGTTAAGTCAGTTGCGACAGGTAGAACCTCTGCGCCTGTTGAACCTTGGATTTCTTTAGCCGTTTCTAACAGTGTTTCCTTCCTTCTCGCACAGATTGTTACTTTGGCGCCTTCCTGAGACAAGCCTAAAGCAATTGCTTTTCCGATGCCTTGGCTGGAACCTGTTACGATTGCGACGCGGTCTTTAAGCCCCAAATCCATTTAATTTTCACCTTAAACCCTAACCTGCAGCCAAAATCTTATCGATTTCTTCAACCAATTTTCGACTTTCCGTGTCCAAAGGCACGAGTTCTATCTGGTCGGCAGAATTTACACCTATGCGCAGCTCCGCTGCTCTCGCAATCTGCTCTTGAGCAAAGATGCGCCCTTGGCTTACTTCCTGAGTGGCTCCGAAATGGCGCAGTATGGCGACGCCTACAGCGTCGATAGCTACTCTGTCTCTCGTCGCTAGCATTATGTTTGGGCTGACTCTGTCGCCGTCTTCTGGTCCGCCCTTCACGAAGGCTTCTATTCCATCCATTATGATGAGGTCGGTTTTGTAAGCTAAGTTTGTCTCAGCTATCATAAGACGTTGATGCTTTGAAGAATGCAGCTCGCCCATGTAATTGTAACCCTCTTTCGGTCCATATCTGGCGACTAATCCTACCGAGTTCTTGAGTGACAACGTGAAGTGTCCGCCGAACCTGTGTGTCTTGAGGCAGCAGGTTTGAACAACTTTGTCCGCTTCCTGAAAGATTTTGGCTACCCAAAACCCCTTTTTCCAATGAAGGTTAGGTGCAGAGAAATGTCTCCACTCGCTTTCGCCGAGTTCATCTAACACAACCACCTTGAAGCCTTGTTGTTCTGAGAGTTTTAGGATACCCAGCTTTGATAAGACTTCGCGAGTTGCGCCCATTCCGCTGCGTTCAGCCAAAGTTATGTCAACGGCGCCAGCATTCTTCAATTCATGAACGATAGCGCTCAAAGTGTCCAAATGAGTGGAAGCAGGAAACGGGTCGGCGCTGTTGTAATTCGCCTTTAACGCTATTCTCTTTCCTCTGAAGTCTGATAGGTCAAACTGGGCAAGCAGCCTTGAAACGGCTTTAGCTCTGTCCTCTGTCTTTAAAACAAAAACCTTTTCCATAGTTAGCCACGTTTGCTGCAAATGCTATAACTGCGAGGACGAAATATAATAAACTTTGTTAGCGTTCACTTGCTGGATTTCTTACAGTTTTTGCACAAAAATTATATTCCCTATTCTAAAATTAACTTTGGAGAGAACCTTTTTGTCGGAAAGAATCGCTAGAAGCGTGGTAAAAGACTGCCTGTGCATCTGCGAGGACGACACCGTTCTCATATCAACTTGGCAACACTCTATTGACCTTGCCAACTCAATCGCGTTGGAGTGCAGCAAAATCGGCGCCCACACTATCACGGCTCTGAACACGGACACTGTTTTCTACGGGTCAATGCTCAAAGAACCTATTGAAAGCCTCAGAAAATCCAACAAGGCTTTCCTTGGGCTCTGGGACAGCGTAACAGCCAACATCGACATTTCTGGACCTGAAGACCCTTTGAGGATGAGGAAGGTTCCGCCTGAAAGATGGGCTGCTATGGCGAAGGGAAATAAACCCTACATGGACAAGATGCTTGCCAAAAAGAAACGTTCAGTATTCATCATGCTGGGTCACGTGACGCCGCAGAGAGCCCAAACCTACGGCTTCAACTTCAAACGCTGGCAAAAATCCATGACCGACGCCACCGAAGTCAGTTACTCCGCCCTCACCAAGTTCGGAAAGAAAGTCAAAACCAAGCTTGAGAAGGCAAAGGAAGTTCAGGTAATCAGCAAAGGCGTCAAACTGTCCTTCAAATTGGAAGCGAGACCCGCATACGTGTATGACGGCGTGGTTGATGAAGAAGACATGAAAATGGGTTCATACGACGCCATGCTGCCTACAGGCACGGTCTCGGTTGCACCCAACGAAACAAGCGCAAACGGCACAGTTCAGTTCGACTTGCCGATACCTCAAGTGGGCGTCATGATTCAAGGCTTGACTTGGAGCTTCAAAAATGGGAAGCTCACCAAGTTTGACGCTGCGAAAAACGTCAACACAACCAAAGACTGGTGGCAAAAGTCACACGGAGACAAGGACAAAATCGCAAGCCTAACGCTTGGAATAAACCCCAAAGCCAAGTACGGCTTCCTCAACAACTCCATCGTGCAAGGCGCGGTTTCGATAGGCATCGGAGACAACCGCTTCATAGGCGGGAAGAACAACAGCGACTACGGCTTCGAAGCTACGCTCAGCAAGGCAACGGTTAAACTTGACAAAAAAACCTTCATTCGTCGAGGAAAATACGTAGCATAAGCATCTCAACAGCCCCAACTTCAAAAATCCCTTTTTTCTTTAAGTCTGTTTTTGTTCGTGCAATCGATGTCTATGCTCAGTTAGATGCTGGTCTTTGAGAGGTTTCAGCGTCATGATCCGGCAGGATGTCTTCTGCATCACGAACCACACGAAATGCGTACCCTCCCAGCCCAACCAACGCTGCCAAAACGCCAGTGATAATAAACATAACCGACATGCCAGTCCCTGGACCGGTGCCGATCAACCCACCGAACAAGGGTGCGAGGCTGCCCCCAGACGTCATGGCGGGCTCAAAGACACGGTCAGCTAGCGGACCAGCGAGCAGCATGGACACGGGTGCGCTAATCTGCGCTATCAAGAGTCGTGTTGCGAATACGCGTCCTTGCACGTCTGGGGCAACTTTAGCTTGCCAGACTGCTTGGCTCGAGCCATTGATTGTTGGGACGAGGAACGTTAGAATGAAGCCTGTTGACGCCCAAACAAACGGGTTGGTTCCCAAGCCTATGAGGGCGGTTAATATGCCGACGATTATTAACCCAGTTAGCACGCCGTTTATCCTCCGTTTTGGTCCTCCCCAGATGCTCAAAAGCAGACTGCCGACCACTCCTCCTGCTCCCAAAGCAGACATGACGCTGCCCAAAACGATTGCGTCACTGCCAGTTCGCGCTAAAATCATAGGGGCAAGCAAGGTGAAGCTAAACGTGGAGATTAGATTAAAGTTAAAGAAAACCAGAAGAAGACCAAAAAGGCTGGGGCGCTCCCAGATGTAACGGAACCCGTAGACAGACTCTTTCAAAATGCTCCCTCGACCCCTACGCCCAACTTCTGTTATTTGAGGCTGTGGAACATGTACTAGGAGCAATGTGCCAAGTGCCACAACCAAAGTGACTAAATCAATCGTCAATACACCCGAGATTCCAAAAATCCCCAACAAGAGCGCGGCTGCCACTGGTGAGAACACACCCGACACGTTTTGGGCTAATGAAAGCATGCCGCTGGCACGACCATACTGCTGCTTCGGCACCATAGTGGTCACAGCAGCGGAGTACGCTGGAAAATGAAAGGCTTGGAAAGCAGCGGCAAACGTGTTAGTCACGAACAAATGCCAGATCTGCAAATTACCAGTTGCATAAAGAAGTAAGACAACTATTGTTGACACGCCACTGGCTAGGTCGCTTAGCATCATGGTTAGTTTTCGATTCCAACGGTCCACGAGTGCGCCTGCAAACGGGCTGACCAACACGGTGGGAGCAAAACCGAAAAAGCCAACCAGCGCCAGAGCCGTTGCTTGACCCGTGATTTCCCAAGCCCAAATAGCTAGGGCAAAGCCTACCATGGCTGTTCCCAGTAGGGAGAACACTTGGCCGACGCATACAATTGTGAATGAAAGCATGCCAGTTGGGCGAGTTTCATGCGTCGTGGGTGTCACCTGCGTTTTTCATTTAAGAGCTACACAACTTGATTATGCGCTCAAAAAAGCTTATTGGTAAGGCTTATAAGACTAGTTTCAGCTCTATCTCACGGTTTGTTGGATGGTGCAGAGGCGTGTCTCGGAGGAGTAACCTTTGCCTCTAAAACGCTGGTTTCAAAATCAACTATAATAGTTCATCACATTACCATTCAACAATCAAGAAAACATTTTCAAAAAAATCTTGGCGGACAAGCAGGAAAGACCAATGGTGTTGAAGGTTTATAACACGTTGACAAGACGCCTCGAAACTTTCAAGCCTCGACATGGAAAGAAAGTGCAGATGTTCGTGTGCGGGCAGACTGTCTACGATGACGCTCACATGGGACACGCAAAAACCTACGTGCAATTTGACATCATTGCCCGATGGCTTCGACGACTCGGCTACAATCTTTTCTACGTTCAAAACATAACCGATGTTGATGACAAGATAATCAACCGAGCCAAAGAGAGAAGCGTTGACCCGCTGAAGCTTGCTGAACAATACACGCTGAGATTTCTCGAAGACATGGAAGCCCTTGGAGTGAAAAAGAATGTTGACATGTTCCCAAAAACCACAGACTACATACCTCAAATGATTGACCAAATCAAAACATTGATTGAAAAAGGATACGCATACGTTGTAGAAGGCGACGTTTACTTCAATGTCGTCAAGTTTAAAGACTACACCAAACTTTCGCGCATGTCTATTGATGAGCTGAAGAAACACAGAATCGAGCCTGACCCGAGGAAAAAGAATCCGTTCGACTTTTCTCTATGGAAGAAACAGAAGCTAGGCGAATTGGCGTGGGATTCGCCTTGGGGGAAAGGACGACCTGGCTGGCACATCGAAGATACCGCCATGACTTGGGCAATCTTTGGTCCTCAGTATGATTTGCACGGTGGCGGCAGTGAACACATTTTTCCGCATCACACAAACGAGATTGCACAGGCTGAGGCTGCCAGCGGAAAGAAACCGTTTGTAAAATATTGGCTCCACGTGGGTATGCTGCAGATAGGCGGGGTTGAGATGCACAAGTCTCTTGGAAACTTCATCCCCATCAGAGAGATGCTAACCAGATACGACGCTGAAGTAATTCGGCTTTATTATGCTTCAACTCATTACAGGAAACCAATTGAGTTCGAAGAGAAACGCATGGAAGAGCCAAAGCGAGAGCTGGAATACCTGTATAACACGTTAAGCAACATTCGAAACGCAGCCTCCAACGAAGGCGAAGAACCAAAAGAGCTGAAGAAACTGCTCAATGAAACCAAGAAGAATTTTGCAGACGCCATGAACAATGACTTCAACACACCACTAGCCTTGACGCATCTATACGCTTTGGCTAGAAAAGCAAACACGCTTGTGGGCAAGCAGAAAATCAATTCAAAACTCGCCGAAGACATAATTAACGCAATGCAGGAGCTCGGAAACGTCTTAGGCATCTTGGAAAAAGAGGTCCCAACCGAAGAAGAACTGCCCAAAGAAGTGAAAGAACTAGTTGCACGGCGTGAAGAGGCTCGGAACAGAAAAGAATGGAAGAAGGCAGACGCGATAAGGGAACAAATAAGGAAACTGGGTTTTGTTCTCGAAGACACGGCTGAAGGACCCAGATGGAGAAAAGTCAAAAACTGAAACAATGTTAGCCTGTCACTGTGCAGGAACTTCAGCCAAGGGCTCTTCTACGACTTCATACTCTTTCTTTAATTCGACTGGTTTAGGAGCAAGCCTTGCGCTCGTGAAAGTTCGGAAGCAAGCGAGGCTGCAGAATAACATGTCGATTCCGTCTGGGGTCTTGTGCTGTATCCATCCCCTAGGTTTCCAAAAGAGCAGAAAGGCTTTTTCCTCTTTCTTGCACCAATCACAGGTCTTTAACATCAAAAGGCCCTCAACTGCGAAAATGCAGTTATGATTGAGCATGTCCTTAATGGTTATGAAATCGAGATAATGATTGAGAATTTTCAATTTTGAGTGAATTTGTTATTCTGCGGGTTTGAGTGCTGGAAGTTGTTTTTCTTCTTTTTCTGAGAGGAAGTTAACGGCTTGAAGTACGCTTTTGGCTAATCCGAGTAGGTCTATTGTAATCAACATGGCTAGGTAAACCGTCAGGTCAGCCCAGATGTTCAAGTTGACGCCCTCAAAACTCAGGTTTAGACTGACGATTCCTCCGTCTAGGGCGAGGACAAAGAACACTATGAGAATTATTGCTTTGCCTATGTTGAACGCGTATTGAAATATCGTTCCTGCTGTGAGTTCGCTGGCTACGACAAAGAAGATTACAACTGCGACAAACAGTGTGAGAAGTTGTTCATAACGACCGAACAATTCTGGGGCGAATTGGGATACTTGTGAAACAATGAGCATGGGCAGAACATACAGAAAAACAAGGTAGAGTACGCCTTTGACCACTGCCTTAACGATGCGAGGCAGCATCTTTTTTGCAATTGACTTTGCGCTTTCATTCTCAAGCAAGAGGAATCACCACTGGGCCATAATTGAAAAATGAAGTAGCAAAATATAGTCTGGCTTCACTTATATCAAGCGGGTTTGACACATACAATTCAAGCGGAATGTAACCTCCGTTTGGAGGAATGTTGGCTGTTCCAGAGCCCAACACGCTGTTCATATTATCCACTAATTCTAATCGCATTGTTCCGTCCAAACTGAAAAGCGAGTGGTTCTCGAAGCTTATAGGTGCAATTATTCTGAAGTGGGTTGCGTTGAAAGCGCTTAAGGAAATGTCTTCGATAGTCAGGTTGCTCAGCGGCGCACCCCAAGGCATGGTTATGTTGGTCGAGATTCCAAAAGGCACTGCGTTGGCGAAATTCAATTCTAAAGCAATGTCCACGTTAAGCGCGCTGTCGTTAAAGAGCAGGTATGACAGTTTCTCTGTGTTTATTTGACTGATTCTGATAGACATGTTGTGAATAACAGATGCGTTGCCGCCTCGCCGTATAAGCGGCACAAAAGTTGAAGAGTCTGATATCAGCGAGCCATTTGTATCCTTAACCAAGGTTGTGAGGTTCATATTTGATATGTCATAATAACCACCGTTGCCGATAGAGAAAGGCAATGACATAGTCAGAGTGTCGCCTGAAGTCTGTGCGTAAGGTTCACCGAATTCAGGTCTAAGTTGAAAGGCTGAGTACAAGGCTGTGGCAGTGAAAAACAGCAGAATTATCCAGAATATGTTGGTCGCCCAGCCGAGAGCGCGAATCGCCTGTTTCATTTGATACCACTTGAAAGGCTGTGACTACGTGACAAGCTCAGATGTTTCTTTATGAGGTGTTTATTTGGCTTTAACTTCTTCTTGAGGTGCTACAGGTTGTGCTGGGGTAGGCGTTTTTTCTGGGTTTGCTGGGTTTTCTACCTTCGTAGCCTCTTTAATCTCTGTTTTTTGTTCGGTTTTTGCAGGTGAAGAGGATGAGACCGTAGACTGTTTGGTTTCAGGTTTGACTTGTGGCTGTGTTTGTGTTGGCTCTTTCTCTAGTTTCAGCATTTGGATTGCTCTTATTGTTAGGATGGAACCCACCCATCCCATGACGCCAAGATACAGGATGCGGATGATTGCTTCAATTAAGGGTGCTAACGCTCTTCCGAAGAGTTCTGTAAGGTCTGCCGATGCCAATATTGAGAGTTTTCCAACGAGGAAACCGTAGGCGCTGAAGAACGTGAAAGCCAAAAGAATCACGCCGACAAACAGCACTATCAAACCAGAGATTTCTTTTTTGTCTATTTTTTTCAAAGCTGAACCTCCGTGGCTTATCTGTTTCACGTTAAGCACTATAAAAAGGCAATGGATTTTACGTATTAATTCAAGATATCTTGCATCTAAGCACACTTTATCCTATCCTGAGGTTGTTGTTACCTTGCTATTGCTCCGCCGATTAATCCGCCTATGGCGGCAACTATTGCTCCAAAAATACTTATAATAACTGCAATTATTCCAACAAGCACTCCGAGGAGTCCACCTAGCAATCCACCCATCGGTCCACCCAAAACTGCACCGATTACTCCGGCAAATATCGTTGCAAATATAGCGAGTAAGATTCCGCCGAATATTCCAGCCAGAAAGCCGGCAAGTGCTCCTCTTCCCGCTCCGCCCCTAGCGATTAATCCTGCAACGAATCCGCCGATTAAATGACCGATGAATGGAAGAATCCATCCGAGGACGACGATGACAATGAAACCTATGAAGGCGCCAAGCCACAAACTACCTGAACTTCTCGCCAAACAAATACCCTCAACTCTTAGAAGGTTGATGGAAATAAAAGACTTATGCAAGCCCTACCCTAGAGGTTTTTCAGACTCTTCTCGCTTCTGTTTGAGAGTTCGAATCAACTTTGACGCTTCTCGAGCAGTTTTAGCAGAGGCAATCATCTTTGCTCTTTCAGTGTTGATTCGATTTTCACAATGAGGGCACTGCCTAGTCTTCTGAGCGTCTTTTGCCAAGAGTAGTTGTCCGCAGTTGTAGCAAACAATTACGCTATACATTTTTTAGCCTCTTTTGGGGGAAAAGTTTTTCCTTTCAGGTCTCGAAACAGTTGTGTTTGAGGTTGTTAATTAAATGAGCGCCCCTTCGTTGGTTGATTCTGTTGTTACTTATTTTCGACAGAAGGGGTACAAGATTGAGCGTGACACAGTTTGGGAGGGCAAGACCTCAGGCTTATCGCACAGGTTTGATTTAATTATTCGAAGGGGCAGCGAGCAGCGTTTGGTTTGGATTCGAGCATGGAAACGCACCGTAGGCGTCAACATGGTCATCAACATGGATAAGGCATCTGAAGACGTTGGCTTGCCAAGCCCTATCATGATTTCTGAAAAGTTCAGTGGCCACGCCAAAGCCTATGCGAACAGACGCGGAATAACACTGTTAACCAAAAGAGAGATTCTTCAGCGTTTAGGTTAGAAGTGTTTCAGATACCGTTCTAAGCTGTGTTCTCTTTCGAGTTGTCCTATCCAGTCTATTGTTCCAGTTGTGCACTTTTTCTTTCCTTCGAGGACAGCTGTGATTTCGCTGACGGTTTCGTCAACTGCTTTGTTGGTTGTGTCTATCTCGCACACTTTCTCTAAGCCCATGTTCAATACTGCATCATACAAGCATACGTCTAATATTTCTGCTGCTAGGTTCTCCCACAGTTTGGCGCCTCTGAACCCACGTTTTACCATTTGTCTTTTAAGCTGCTGTGGATGGCATCTCAACACGAAAACTTTGGTTACTTGACCTTTTGGAGCCACAGTGGTTGCGTAGTGCCCATCAACTATGACATCGCCCTCATGCTTTTCAATAATCTGCTGCAACCATCTTGCTAACCTGTCTTTGTCTGCAATCACTGTTCGCCTCTTCGGGTCGTATCCACTTGTCAGTTTTTCTCTTTTTACAACATCTCCCACATTGATGTGCAAAGCGTCTAACGTGGAGGCTAACTTTTCTGAAACGATTGTCTTGCCAACGCCCGGAGTTCCAGTGACTACGACGACTTGCTTGAACTTGCCTCTTCTCTTCAACCCACAACCTCTTCCAATCAAAATAGCATCCACACTAACCTTATAACTTTCGAACTTTCACAATGAAGAAAGGCATCGATTGTTTAGAAGCCTTCGATTTTTATGATTCGACGTTTTTCCAAGCGCTTAATGGCGTCGAAGAATTCGCTTTTCTGTTTCCCTTTCAGACTGAAGTGTTGAAGCATTTCCAAAATTGGGGTGCGTGCCCGCCCAAACCTGCGAAGCTGATCTCGAAGATAGTTAACGACGAGACGTTCAACTCGCCCACACTTCCATGTTGTGTTTCGGAGAAGAACAGCTAGGGCTTGAATCATGCGTTGGGTTTCACGCTTCGACCTTTTCTCCATGACCTTCTCATTCCTCAGTCTTACGATTGCTCATTTTGCAACCGTAACATTTAGAGTTTACCCTCAAAATATAAGAAAGGGAGGTTGCAGCCCACGCAGAATGATGAAAAAATCGCTGAAATCACTATTAAACCAAAACCCAGGCAAGTTATTAGGCTGGGGTTTCTTGCGACTCCGTTAAAGTTCAGATGTCAACGATGCGCTGTTTTCTGCTGTAAGCTGGGAGGTCCGAAACTCTCGTCAAAAGACATTGACCAACTGAAACAAGCCGGATACAGCCCAGACAGGTTCTTGGACGCTGAACAAGCTAGCCTAAAGAGCAAAGAAGATGGCTCATGCATTTTCTTATCCCTCAACTCCAAGGAAGGCTTACATCAATGCATGGCTTACGATTACAGACCCGTACTGTGCAGGCTCTACCCCTTCGTGTTTGAAAAATCTGGACAAAACTCGTATGCGCTAAAGTTTATTCCATGCTGCAAAGGCTTAAACACCCCAGACGGCGAAACTGTTAATGGAAAGTTCTTCAGCAAGAATTTGGAGAAGCTTCTATTCGATTTGATTGACTCTAATACTCTTTGACTTTCACTCATTGTTTTGACCACAATTTTGAAAAGGAAACAAGATGCACCTAGTTCCAGAGGAGAGTAACATCAACAATGCATTTCATCTCTTCAAAGGCGCGGGTGAAAGGGTTTCTGGAAGGCGAAAACGTTGTTCTAGGGTCTTCAACCATCGGCGTCAAAACAATAATCAGCAAAAACGTAATCGTAGGCTACCCAACTAGAAGGTCTCTTCAAGCATTCAAGTTCTCAAAAGAGTTCAGCATAGAGAAATACGATAAAATCAGCCAGGGAGCCAAAATCGGAAAAAACTGTATCATCCGTTCAGGCTCGATAGTCTATGAGAATGTTTCTATAGGCGACTGGGTTGAGACAGGTCACAACGTGCTGATTCGAGAAGGCAGCATAATCGGCGAAAAAACACGCATCGGCTCGTCTACGCAGCTTGATGGCACCGTTAAGATAGGACGCAACGTGAGCGTTCAATCCAATGTTTACCTTCCACATCTTACGGTCATCGAAGACAACGCCTTCCTCGCCCCAAACGTTGTCTTAACAAACGACCCGTACCCGCCAAGTAAACACCTTGTGGGCATAGTTGTTAAAAACGGCGCTGTAATCGGCGCAAACGCCATTATCGTGGCTCGAACAGTAATAGGCGAAGGCTCCGTTGTGAGCGCTGGAGCCGTGGTGACCAAGGACGTGCCACCTCGCACGGTTGTGATGGGAACGCCAGCGCGAGTCTACGCCACTCGAGAAGAATACGACAAAAAGAAAGTTAAGTGGGAGAAAGAGAGGAGATGAGAACGCATGGAGCTCGCTGAATCAAAAACTGGAAGAATCGTTTTCGTCCGTCTTTTCGAAAATGAAGACCTTTTAGAGACGATAACGCAAGCAGCGGAAAAAGCCAAAATCTCCGCCGGGTTCTTTTTCCTCATCGGCACATTGAAAAAGGCAAAAATGGGGTTTTTCCATGAGGGAAAGTATGAAACAATTGAGATGAATCAGCCCTTAGAGATTGTTTCGTGCATTGGCAATGTTGCTGTGAAGGAGGGTAGGGTTTTCGCTCATGCGCATATCGCTGTGTCAGACGATGAGGGTAGGGTTTTCGGCGGACACGTCATGCCTGAATGCGTCATCGGAGCTACAGGTGAACTCGTCTTGGTTGAAGCCGTTGGCATCAAACTGTTAAGGAAGTTTGAGGAAAAAACCAAGCTTTATCTTTGGTCTTTGAGCGAATCGTCTTCAAATGCCAAGAAAATGTGATATTCAGGTCAATGTGCAGTCTGCTTTCGCTTTTGTTTTAACTGTTTTTTCAATCTTAGACCATGAACACCTGTTGAATAGAAGTTATCCAAGGATTCGATTTCATGATAACCCTGTTTTTGGTAGAGCCTCCTAGCGGCTTGGTTGTCGGTTCTAACCTCAAGATAGCTGGTTTCTACGCCCTGCTTCACAAAGGTGTTTTCTATTTCTTTTAGGAGCCTTATTCCAATTCCTTTTCTTCGATACTTGACTGCTACATCGATAGTGTAAACGTGACCCACTTTAGCTTTTTCGTGGTTTTCGATTAAGCCTATGACGAAGCCTGCAACTTCGCCGTCTACTTTTACCAATAAGCCCGTGGCGTTTGGGTTTCTAAGCAAACTTGCTATCTGCTCCTTAGAAAACGCTTCGAGGGTAAAGCATTCGCGCTCTATTCTAAAGAGTTCTTCAAGGTTCCGTAAGTCAGCTGGTTTCAGAGTTATCTGCAATTGGTTTTCACATCTCAACGCTGGATAATTCAGGTTTAACAGACAGATTCAGCACGACGCTGTGCCTAAACACTTGCTTATATACGTCAGTGATTCTTTCGTTGGGGTTTTCCGCGTTTAAGTATAAAAGATGACTTTTGCAGTTTTGTTTGCAGTCAGACGCTCCAAAACCCCAAGCCGGAACGGTCGCCCCTTCAATATTCTTGATTAGATGATTTATCCTGCATTCTTCATTTACGTTGCTCGCAGCTGCCACCACAGTTGTAACGTTTGCGTTTTTGTTGGTTAAGAGAAAATCTATGTGCCACTGCTTGTTTTTCTTCTTTTTTAAGTGTCTCGCAACTCGTGTTCGGAGGTTGGTTGCTCCTTCACCAAGTGCAGACCCAGTGTAGGCATAGTATCCTTTCTGAAAGTTGAAGCAGCCCAATTTGTGCACTTTTATGCGACTGTTCGTCCTCACATATATTATTAATGTGTAAATTCCCTTTGCTGGGAGCAAGTCTTCTTCCACATTTCTTCCTTGAGTTTGAAATCATCACCAAGTTTTGAGAGCAAACCTTGTCAGAATTTTCTACCCGTCAACCGTTCGTATGCTTCGATGTATTTTTTCGAAGTTTCCAAAACAACGTGGTCTGGCAGTTTGGGAGCTGGCGGCTGCTTGTTCCAACCAACGCTTACCAGATAATCGCGCACGTATTGCTTATCGTAGCTGAACTGGTCTTTTCCAACCTCATACCTATCCTTCGGCCAGAATCTGCTCGAATCTGGAGTCAACGCTTCATCTATGAGCGTTAATTCTTTGTCGCAGAAGCCAAACTCAAACTTGGTGTCAGCGATTATGATGCCGTTTGTCTCCGCCTTTCGTGAAGCTCTTTCATAAATCTTGAGACCCACCTCCTCAATCTCCGATGCCAAAGCCTTTCCAATTTGTTTGACAACATCCTTTTGGGTTAATTCGACGTCATGACCTACATCCGATTTTGTGGTCGGCGTCAAAATTGGGCTCTCAAGTTTTTCAGCTTTTTTCAAGCCTTTAGACAAGTCTGCTCTGTTGCCTGTGGTGTATTTCTCCCAGAGAGCGCCGTACAAGTAGCCTCGAACCACAAACTCGATTTTTATGGGCTCCGCCTTTTTAACCAAGACCGTGCGTGGGTCAACCACATCAAGAATATGGTTAGTAACAATACTGCTGGTTTCTTTAAACCAGTAGTTTGAGAGTCTGTTTAAAGCTTCACCTTTATGTGGTATACCGTTGGGCAGAACTACATCAAACGCGGAGATTCTGTCCGTTGACACGATGAGGAGCTTGCCGTCAAGGTCGTAGACGTCTCTTACTTTGCCCTTCTTGAACTGTGGAAAGGGCAGATGAGTCTCAAGAACAACATCGTACGTCGCAGTTTTCATTCTTCAGCCTCTGACTCCACGTGTTGAGCGTGCAGTTCATGCTCGATTTTTTCCAGATGCTGCCGTTCTAGTTCATGTGGCTCTTTGCCCTTCACTTCTTGATCCGCCTTCGCAACCGCCTCTCTCGCCTTATCCCTATAATTTTCCACAGCCTTCTTGAGGGCGGAATCTGAGAAAGCCAAAATTCTAGCGGCGGCTAGTGCAGCGTTTTCTGGCTCAGCGACAAACACCACGGGGACACCCTTCGGCGTGACGGCTGAGCTGAAAAATTTGCCCCAATTGTATGTTTTAAGGTCGGGTGGGCAAGCTAAAACAGGCTTTGTTGTGTAGCCAGCCACCACGCCTGACAGCGCATCTGACAAGCCTGCAACCGTTATGAAAACAATGTTTTCCTTTGATTGCTCGTAGCTTTTCAAGTCTTGAATGAGTTTTTCTGGGTTTCTATGCGCTGAACTAACCCTGTATTCGCATTTGATTGGGATGCGGTTTTCTTTAAGGAAGTCTTCGATGCGGTGGGCGAAGGGCATGTCGCTCGGAGAGCCCATTAATATGACGATTCTTTGGTTGGACATTTCCTATCAAGGCATAATCTTCTGCTAAATGATTTAAAGATATAGGAGAACTCAAAAACGTCCAAACAGTGCAGGATAGTTATTGTTTCTTTGCTTAGTCTTCGAGTGCAGTTTGGTGGGCGATTAACCGCTGGTCTTCGACTATTCTGTCCACGATTTTTTCGACCAGTTGTGGCCCTCGGGTTTGCCGACCGACGACATGGTGTCTTCCATGCGTGACGTGAGCGATTAGGTCGGTTACCACGAGTCCATAGCTTTCCTTTCCATAATAGCTGGGGTTCGTGTTAACTGCAACGGTGTAAATGCCTTCTTTCTCAATTAGTTTTGCCACTGATGTAACATCTTTTATGGCGAGGTCTTCGAACTTACGAAAGGCGATGCCCACTGTGTCGTATTCTCGAATTTCACCAGTTTCCAAACTGCGTCGAAGAGGCACGTTGGCGCTTCCGTCGGTGATAATGACCATCACGGGTATTGTCGCCCTGTCTCGTCTCTTGGCTTCTCTCAAGACTTCCCAAGCCTTAAGCATGCCAGAAGCTAGTGGTGTGAAACCCGAAATCTTTAGGCTTATCAGCTTGTTTGCCACTACACGCAAGTTTGTTATGGGATGCTGCACAACAACTGCGCCTGTCTCCTTGAGGGCTACAATGCCAACTCGGTCTCGATAGCGATAGGCGTCTCCGTGAAGCTTCAGCAAGGCTTCTTTCACTGAGTCGATGTTTAGGAGCATTGAGCCGCTGAGGTCGATGACGAAGACTAGGGTCATTGGCGCCTTGTACATGCGCAGTTTTTCCCGTAAATCCATCAAACTGATGTTCAACGCTGTTTCCGCTGGTTTTGCTCGGGTCTTTTGTTTTCTAGCTGCCGCCCGTATGGTCGCTGGCAGATGAATGTCAACTGGTTTTCCATGGGGAAATATCCATCCTCGTGGTCGACCTCGATGCAAAGTTGTCACTGTTTCTGCGCGCTTGCCTGCCAAACTGCTCAGCTTGGCGCTTTCTCTCTTCTTTTTTGGTTTGAACGTGAGTTTAAAAGGGGCTTGAATCGCGCCCTTTATCTTTGATAAAAAAGAAATGCCCTGTGCAACGTTTGGTGTTCCAAGCGCATTCGCCACGTAGGGCATGCCCTTGACTTCTTTTTTCTTAATCTCCGATTCATCCACTGGTTTGAGGTTGGATGGCGAGGTTCCTTTGACAACGCCTTCTTTTGAGGGCATGTCCTTTACAGGTGTCTTCATCCGTTTGCCAATCCCAAACAATATGCGGCTAAATCTAACAATCAGCTGGTTGAGTCGCTTGTACAGTGGGTTTGAAAACCTTTTTTCTGCCTTTTTTTCGTCTTTTTCGCTGGCTTTGCCCAGGTCCCATACCATGGCTTTTCCTTTAGTCTTCTTCAGGGACTCTTCGGTTGCTGGTGACTCTGTTTTTTCTTCGTATTGGGCTTCTTTCGCTTTTGCCATAAACGTCTTCCTGATTTCTTCTGGTGTTGCTGGTTCGAGGAAGCCGCCTTCTCGGGTTCTGTGACTCAGCGCCAAATCTGAGGCAACGAGAACATCGTTCAGGGTTACTTCTGTGCGGTTCTCGAAGGCTGTGAGAGTGATTGCCGCTTTGCTGACGATGATGTCTGGTCGCATGCCGTCCACCTTCAGCTCCAGAGTAGCTTTACAGATTGTCTCCAACAGTTTGTCAGGCATGAGCACGTTGGGTAAAGCATTTCTTGCTTGAACGATTCTGCTGCGCAACTCTTCCTGCGCTGGCTCATATTTTTTAGTGAACTTTTCTGGGTCGGCTTCAAACTCCAAGTTGCGCTTGACGACGTCCATTCGTGCTTCGGCTGAAGTGATGCGTTCTACGTTTACGGATAAGGGAAACCTGTCTAAAAGTTGGGGGCGAAGCTCGCCCTCTTCAGGGTTCATTGTGCCAACGAATATGAAGCGGGATGGATGGCTGACCGATATGCCTTCACGTTCAACGACGTTCCATCCTGTGGCGGCTGCGTCGAGGAGGTCGTCTGCTATGTGATCAGGCAATAGGTTGATTTCGTCTACGTAGAGAATGTTCTGGTTGGCTTCTGCGAGTATGCCTGGTTCAAGGGCTTCAACGCCCAGTTTTATGGCTTTTTCAACGTCGAGGCTGCCAACGACTCTGTCTTCAGTTGCGCCTAACGGCAAGTCGACTACGCTCATCTCTCTTTCTTCATTGGGCAGTTTACCTTCCTTGTTATAGTGTTCGCTGCAGATGGAACACATATTCGATGGATCGTTTGGATTGCAACTGAAAGAGCACATTTTTGACACAGTTATTTTTGGGAGGATGTGGGCTAAGGCTCGGACAACGGTTGTTTTACCTGAACCCTTAGGACCTCTAATCAGAACTCCGCCAATCTTCGGGTTAATGGCGTTAATCAGAATGGCTAGTCTCAGTTTGTCTAGGTCAACGATGGCGGAGAAGGGAAAAAGAACACGCCGCTGCAAGGGTTCTGACACCAAATATTTGAATGATGATAGAGCTTTTTAAAGGAATCTGCAGATGCACGGGTTTAAGGCGTCTGTTTAACTGGTCTCTTAACTTTAATGAAAAATACCGCCGTTCCCAATAAGATTAGCAACGATGAAATGATGAAGGCATTAATGTACGCTGTGTGCGCTGAGGCGCCAAGCACTCTGGTTTGAATGTCAGCGATTGGTCCTCCGATGAGTAGACCTGCTGGACCCCAACTCAACGCCATAACTGCGTTATACCTGCTTAACAACCTTCCCCTTTTGTGTTCAGGGATTATGTCGCCTGCGAAAGCGAAGCCTGCGGTTTGAAGCGTCATGAGCGACATGCCGTTTACTGCATAGATTATTGCCATGAAGAACACGTTCAATGCAAAGCCGTAGAAAAGCGGGGTTGCCGCAGCCAGCAACAAGCCAACAAGAATCATAACTGTTCTGCCTAATTTGTCGGCTAGTTTTCCAGACACGAGACTTGCTGTCATACCGCCTAAAGTCCACGCTGAAAGAATGAAGCTAATTTAAGTCGCTTGCTTGAAGTCCATCGTTGAGTTTTAGAAAAAGCGGGAAAATCTGGTTCACAGACGCCGCGCCCAGAATGACTATCGTCAAGGCGATTAAGAACCAAAGGAAGGCTCGTTCATGTTCCGATGAGGTGGCATGTGCTGTTTGAGGTTCCATGTTTGACTTGTTTTCTTTGTTCAATGACTCTTCGTAAGTTGGGGTTGGGGTTGTGGGCTTAATTGACTTGGACATCAGCCACATTATTATTGCGCCTGTTAGGAGCATGGCTGTTACGATGTAGAATATTGTGCCCTGTCGGAAACCGAAACCGTCTGCGTAGAGAAACCCCGCCATTATGATGCCTGTCATTCGTCCAAT
>Ga0315314_1001171_pt1 | contig 24332 bp, 26 predicted proteins | sample TDP9_MG_FD_203631 | JGI IMG/M metagenome (GOLD analysis project Ga0315314, IMG submission 203631) | Freshwater sediment microbial communities from Lake Towuti, South Sulawesi, Indonesia - TDP9 | ecosystem: Environmental > Aquatic > Freshwater > Lake > Sediment | place: Indonesia: South Sulawesi... | reverse complement strand
TCTCGAAAAGCCTGAAATGGTATGTCAGCCTAAGAGACTTTCTCGATGAATTTCCAGCAGACTATCTACGCTATTATTTAGCCACGATCACCCCGTATAGCCAAGCAGACCTAAACTTCGATTGGGACGACTTCCAGAAGAAGATAAACAATGAACTGATCGCTAACATTGGAAACTTCATCCACCGCACTCTAAGCTTCGTCTGGTCAAACTATAATGGAGAAGTGCCAGAAGCCAAAACTTTTGACGAGTTGGACCGAGAATTAGAAGAAAGAATTAAGACTATTGCCAAAGATGTAGCCCAGGAAATCGACAAAAATGAACTGAGCAAAGGTTTAAGAAAAATCGTTGAGTTTTCGGCTTTCTGCAACCAGTATTTTCAGCGAAAACAACCGTGGGCTGATGAGGATAAGGCAAAGACAGCTCTTTACCTATGTGTCAATGCCGTTAGAAGTCTAGCCATTCTACTGGAGCCCTACATACCTTTTTCATCTGAGCACCTGTGGCAACAGCTAAACCTGAAAGGAACTGCTCATAAGCAAAACTGGGGTTCCGCCTCAGAATTGAAGATACTTAGCCATCACCGCATAAATAAACCAACAGTGCTTTTCAAGAAAGTTGAAGACGAAGACATAAAGAAAGAACGAGAAAAACTGCAGGGACTGACATCAAACATATCCTAGCAAACTGCAAGTCTAAAGACACTTTGCGGAGTATCCACTCATTTTTCTTTTAAGATTCAGATACTCTCTTTCAAGCCTAAGTTTCCAAGGTATCGGTTCTCCAAAAGTAATGGTTGCTCCCTTTTTTATTGCGTGCACAATCTCGTTAACCTCTGAGTCTGCATCAACAATTGTATAGGCTAAACCAATTTCAGAAGGGTAGTGAGCGTCGCTTCCAGCAGTTTGTGGAAGACCCAACTGAAGAGCAACCTTACGACTTTGGTGAGTTGAGAAAAAGAATGGAAAAGCGGAGGAATTAATTACCTCAATTGCGTCAAACCCCAGATGAGGAGTGATTTGTTGCCCAATTCCTTTGTAAATAATCTTTGGGTGAGCTGCTACAGCTATTCCACCTAACTCGTGAATCCTTCGAATTGTTTCAGATAAAGTCATTTTTGGCGGAATCACTTCATGGAGATTAAGTGCTAAGACATGCCCATTCAAGGTGGTTACTTCAATTCCGGGAATCACGATTATCTCTTCTTGGTTAGTTAGTCTTAACGCTCCTTTTAGAGTGTCATGGTCTGTGATTGCGACTCCGTCTAAGCCACGTTTTTTGGAATAAGCAATAACCTCTTTGGGAGTTGTGCCTGCGTCTGTGGAATAGCATGTGTGAACATGAAGGTCAAGTTTAAGTGGCAACTCATTTCACTCGTTAATGTACAGCAAAAATGTTTGTTGGCCTTCATACTTAAGCACAACGGAGTTTAAGAATATTTTCTAACTCATCTTATTGTAACCTTTTGGTTGAATATTTCGATGTGTTCTGATTCGGACTTTTGTTCAGAGAAAACAAAACTAAAAATTAACATCGCCACTTCATAATAAATATATAAACATAGTCTGAAAACCCTTTTAAGCTGTGACCTGAGGAGTTATGAGTGCCTAAACAGAGTTTCGAGAGGCTTCTCCTTAAAGCCATAGACGATGGACTGTCTTCTTTAGGGGATTCTCCGAAGAGAGTGGTCTATTTTTACATAGAAAAGAAATTCAACATTAAAAAGCGTGATATCCCAAACAAGATTGAAGAATTCGTTGACGCACTCGAGAAGATTTTTGGTTTTGGAGCAAAGTTTCTTGAGATCTTGATTATAAGGCGACTCTACGAAAAGGTTGGACAGATTTTTGAATGGAATGAACGACACACTGATCTAACATTCACCGAATATGTGGCAGCAGCCCGACAAAGTTACCTGAAGAAAAAAGAGTGGCAGGTTCAATACGTAAGCAAGGAACTAGAAGAAGAAGTGTTGATCCCCAGAAAAACGCATTAACTAACATCGCGTCAGTCTTATAAGAAATATAGTCGAGTAGAAGGCATGAATCAGAAACAGTTCGAACTCATTGAAAGGTATTCTAAAGAACAAATGGACAAACTCGGCTTGCACGCTTGGCCACACATCAGGCGTGTTCTGCGTCTTTGCGAGGTAATTTCGAATTTGGAAGGTCAAAATATTGCCGTAGATTTGGATGTGGTGAAGGTTGCGGCGTTGCTGCATGACGTTGCCAAATACCTTGAGAAAGAAGGTAGTTCCTTGGACCATGGTGATGTTGGTGCGGTGATGGCGGAGAATTTTCTGAAATCTGTTTGTTTTTGTGACGAGAAAATCAAGCTTGTCTGTCATGCCATAAGGGTTCACACGCATAGAGAAGAGCCAACTTGTGTCGAGGCTAAGATTCTGCACGATGCGGATTTTATCGACAAACTTGGGGCGGTGGGCATAGCCACGGTATTCATTAAAGCGTGTTTAACTAACAAGACTATTGAGGAAGTGGCTGAAGCCTTTGAGTCTGAGACTGAGCCCCCAAAACAGTCTTATATTGCTAGGCACATTCGCTGGTTGAAACATCCACACCTTTATACCAAAACGGCACAAGAGATTGCAATAAAGAGAAATGGCATAGTTTCAACATTCTTTGAAGAGTTACAGAAAGAGATAGAATTAAAAATATGATGTTGCCCAAAAGTGTTTTTCAGAACACAATCTTATTTATTTCGGGTTTTATACATCTTAAGGAACCTTTCAGAATATGGAAAAAGACGTTCTTCATAGTTTTTACACGGAAATTCCGGGCAGTCTCTCATGCAGTAGCCTATCTTTCTCTCAAGTACACATTGAAGCTTCGAGCAAACGTGTCCTAAGTTCTTCATCTGTTCCTCCATTTTCTTTTTCACAATTTCCTCATCTTTCTTCAGTCCAGAGCCACACGGAAGGCATATTCCTCTCAGATATAGACCACAGACGCTGCAACATACCCCGCAAGCTGCAACATAGACACGATCTTTCATTCCCAAACTCCTCAGAGTTGTTTACAGATAATTCTCAGTTAAAGCCTTACCCCTCAAAAGATATCTGCACACGACGAAAAGACGTTAGCGGAAAGGTGGCTATCTTCGCCAATGTAAAAAAGCATTCTTTCTTCCAATAATGATTGGGCACCTTACAGTTCAGATACTCTTATTTAGAATATCCTTCATGATTGATTAAACGGTGAAGAAATGGATTGGCTGAATGTTGCTAAGATTTCTGAGGGAGTCTATTGGGTTGGTGTTAGGGATTGGAACCGTAGACTGTTTGACGCCTTAATTCCACTTCCAAAAGGAACAACCTACAACGCCTACCTGATAGTTGGTAAAAGCAAGAAGGCATTAATTGACACCGTGAACCCAGGTTTTGAAAAAGAGTTGGAAGAGAAAGTCAGACAGATCGTAGACCCCAGAGATGTGGATTACGTAATAATGAATCACGCCGAACCCGACCACGCAGGCGCAATCCCCCACTTTATGTCGATAAACAAAAAAGCCATGGTGGTTACAACCGAGAGAGGCGCCAAAATGGCGCAGACATTTTATAAAGTGCCCAAAAAACGAGTAATGACGGTTTCAGACCAAGAAACCATCGATCTTGGCGGTAAAACGCTTCGCTTCATTGAGGCTCCGATGCTTCACTGGCCAGAAACAATGTTCACGTATCTTCAAGAAAGCAGGATTCTATTCCCTTGTGACTTCTTTGGCTTGCACATAGCAAAGGGACTGTACGATGAAGAAGTGGAAGATTTGATTGTTCACGCACAGAGATACTTTGGTGAAATAATGATGCCGTTCAGAACCTTTGCTGAAAAGGCGCTGGAAAAGATAAAGGGTTTGAAAATTGATGTAATAGCGCCGAGTCATGGACCAATACACAAGAATACACGAAGAATTCTTGAAGCCTACAAAAAATGGGCAGCCGGAGAAACAAAACGAAAAGCCACCATAGTTTACGTGACTATGTGGAACAGCACCGAAAAGATGATTCGTCCAATCGCAGAAACACTGATGTCTGAGGGGATTGAAGTCGCGTTGTATAACCTCACTTTGGCTGACATAGGCGATGTGGCAAAGGATCTAGTCGACTCCAGAGCCATCGTCTTAGGTGCACCCACAGTGCTAGGCGGCGTGCATCCCCTAGCCTCTTACGCTACGTATTTGGTGAAGGCTCTGCGACCACCGACAAAATTCGGAGTTGTCGTGAGTTCCTATGGGTGGGGTGGAGGCGCCATAAGGCACGTCACGGAAATTCTGGAACCATCAAAGATTGAAGTTGTAGGAACAATGGAGATAAATGGTCCACCGTCCGAAAACGACATTAAGCAACTCATAAAATTGGGTAAGAGTCTTGCTGAGAAAATAGGGAGGAAGGGTGACGAGCGAAATGACTGCGAACAAGAAGAAAATGTTGAAAGAGTTGATCACTCAGTTACACGCTGGAGTTAAGAAATAAGGAGGTGAAGAAGTGGCTGCGCCTAAAGGGACATTACAGTTTGAAACGGGAACTCTCTCAAAAGAGGAAATAGAGGCTGTCCTCGATACGCTTCCAGTCGACATAACCTTTGTCGACAAAAACGACAGTGTAAAATACTTCAACAAGGCTGAGAAAAGAATCTTCGTTCGCACAAAAGCCATCATCGGAAGAAAAGTTCAACTCTGTCATCCACAGAAAAGCGTCCACATAGTAAACAAAATCGTAGAAGCCTTCAGAACAGGCAAAAAACATGTAGCAGAATTCTGGCTCAAAAAAGACAACCACACAATTCATATCAGATACTTTGCTGTAAGAGACAAAAATGGGAAATACCTGGGAACCATGGAAGTAACCCAAGACCTAACCGACATCAAGAAAATCGAGGGAGAAAAAAGACTCCTAGACTGGGAGGGCTAAAACCTTCAACTTTTACTTGGACTTGATGTACTTCTTGGGGTTTCTGTCAAACTTTTGCTTGCACATGGGTGCACAGAAGTAGTAGGTTCGTCCCTTGTACACAGACTTCCACTTCGCAGTCTTCTCGTCAATCTTCATGTTGCAAACTACGTCCAAAACCATTTTTCGTCACTTTTGTGGAGTTTGACTGAAGTAACTAATCTGGTTTTCGATTTTTATAGTGGTGTGGTGCTCCGGCTAGATAGTTTTGTAGTACTTGAGACGCCACTTTAAATCCTTAACCTTCAAATAGACTAATGCTAAGCGATGCATCTAAATGAGCAAATATAAAACTAAACTCAAGGAAGTTGAAAGAATAAATGTGGAACAATCGTGCTGGAACATATGATGAATGGTATGAGACTTTTAGGGGCGCTGTTGAAAACTATGTAGATTTGGCTCTGCTAAGGAAATACTTACCAAAAAACAAAAACGCAAAGATCTTAGACGCTGCCGGAGGTACCGGGAGGATTACTTTGCCCTTAGTAAGAATGGGATACTCAGTAACTTTATGTGATGTTTCTAATAGAATGTTAGCTGTGGCAAAGCAGAAAATGCTCCGAGAAGGAGTACTCGACAAAGTAAAAATCTTAAAGTGCGATATTCGTAAACTCTATTTTACCGATGAGAGCTTTGATTTCGTGTTGTGTTGGAATGGGGCTTTAGAGGCGACAAAAGAGTTAATAAGAGTAACCAAGAAGGGAGGGAGAATTTCAATATTCCTTGTTAACAGATGCAGAGCAGCTCTTGACTTATTCGCGGAAGAACCTGCATCGGCTCTTGCACTAATCAAATCACGCACGGATTATATCTACAATCATGGAGAGAAACACAGGGCTATAAACGAAGAAGAAGCTAGAAAGCTGTTTGAGGCAGAGGGAATCAAGGTTCTCGACATATATGCTGTTTGTGGCTGGATGGACCTGCTCGGTATCCCAGAAAAAGTTCTAAACTCTCGCGATTGGGATCAAAAATTTTTTAGGCAAACGACCGAGGTAATATTGAAACTCAGTAAAGAACCATCTGTCAAAGGAATGTCAAGACACTTAGTTTTGTATGGAGAGAAAACATAAAACAAAGGGCAGAATTTTGTTTTCTTAATGAACATATGGTGCTCCGGCCGGGATTCGAACCCGGGTCTCCGGCTCGAAAGGCCGGAATACTTGGTCCACAAGGGATGTTTAACCTGGCTATACTCGGTAGATGGAAAGGTTGGTTTCTTCATCTTCTACCGGAGCCAAACACCGGAGCAACATCCACATGAACCGTTCCATCGAATAAAGCTTTCTGGAATCTTGACTACTCTCAGTTTTGAGTAAATTTTATATCTTCTCCACCACCAACTCAAATTGGTATGGCATGACTTCTTATGTGGTTTACCGGGCGTCAAGAAATGTCGTAAACAGAGGAACCATACCCCGCGAACTCCGCAGCTTAGGATGCTCCCAAATACGCAAGTCCCTCTGGGAAGTGGAAGAAGAAAAATTAGACAAGGTGCTAAGAGTTCTCCAGAAAAACGAGCCGATAATTCTTAGAAAAGCAAGGGAAATCAGGAAACCGAAATGTAATGGACAGAACAAGGTAAGCGACCTCGGGAGCCTATTGGTTGTCGCCTACAATGTTCCGAAAGAAAAAAGGAAAAAAATAAACAGAGCCATACGGAAAACACCCTACATCCCACTCTGCCGCGCGGTCTACGCCTTTCCACAAAAACACAGCCTCTCGGGCAAAGAGAACAACCTAGTCGCCACTTTCCTGAAACTAACAAAGGAAAACCATGGCGACGTTAAAGTGATGTCCCGAATGGTCATTGAGGATCAAACTTCTGTCAAAAAACTCACAGACGAGATCGCTGAGCGCATCAATAAAGAAACCTCAGAAATCATCGCCTCCTCCAAGGTTCTTACACACAAGGCTGAAGAAAAAAACAGCGATAGAGCCCACTTCAGCAAAAGTTTAACGGAACTCAAAAAGAAATTTTCATACCTAAAAAAGGTGATGGCTTTTTATGAAGAATGGTTAAAAATGGACTTCTCAAAAAACTTGTTAAAAACTTACAGAGCCATCAAAAAAGTCCAGAATGTAATTGAGCAAAAATAAGAGAGGGAAGAAACTTGTGGGGCATTCTCGTTACGGTTACTTGCCCTTCTTCTTTTTCATTGGCTTCTTTTTCTCCACCCGAATCACCTCCTCCACCCTTTTCGTAAGGGTGTTACCATTCCTTCTCTTCCTCTTCCTTTCTTCTCTTCCCTGAAAATACGCGACACGACCCGTGACGACAGTACTTGGATAACTCAATTAAATATTCAGACTTTCTAACAAATCCGCAAATCTGCCTCTTATCCATTTTAACAGAAAAAATATTGCTTATTTTCATTTTTACTCTGGAATTCAGAGATTTTTCTTTAACTATCTCTGTTTCATACTTTAAATTGTGAATTAAACTCAATGAGCGGTTAATTCTGTTGTCACATGTGAGAAATGGGTTTAGATGGGTATCAGAGTCGCTTTATCGGTTGAAAACACTAAAAACCGAAATAAATGCTTATTCTTCTTTCGATTTTATCAATTCAACCCTACGCTTTCCCTTCGTCAATGTTGAAACGTGAATCTTACCTTGAATCTCTAACCTTAGTAACTCCCTATTCAGATTCCTAAATCCAATATCTCCGAAGCTTTCTACCAGAAAATCGTAGAGTTCGTCATCACTCATAGAACCACCTTTCTTCTCTAAACCCTCCAAAATCGCCAAATGAAGAGGATACGGCGTCCAAGTCTTAGTAGTCATTCTAACACCAACTCCTTTGCTAAGCCACGGGGGTTGTTGGTTTCGATACCTGTCGAACCTGCCTCATAAAACTCTTGTACCAAGCCTCCATGTCGGGTCGAATGCTTGGACCAATCATCTCCATAGCCTTCTGAAAATCGCTCAAACTCACTTCCTTAGTGTTGATATCCCTTCGTAAAGCACTGAGGGCGGCTTCACGACAAAGTGCCTCAATGTCAGCCCCTGAGTAACCCTTAGAAATGTTTGCCAAATGAACTATGTCAACATCCTTACTTAAAGGCATGTCCTTTGTGTAGATTTTGAAAATCTGCAACCTAGATTTCTCGTCTGGTTCAGGAACATAAATCAGGCGGTCAAACCTACCAGGCCTTAGAACAGCTGGATCAACAATGTCAGGTCTGTTTGATGCGGCGATGACAACAACGTCTTCTAGAGTGATAATTCCGTCCATCTCCGTCAATAGTTGACTGATAACCCGCTCGGTAACGCCACTGTCAGCGAAGCCCAAACCCCGTCTAGGCACCAAAGAATCAAATTCATCAAAGAAAATGACTGAGGGCGCCGCCATTCTTCCTTTCCTAAAGACCTCTCTGATGGCTTTTTCTGACTCTCCAACCCATTTTGAAAAAACTTCAGGTCCCTTAATGGTGATGTAATTTGCTTCACTCTCTGTAGCTACGGCTCTTGCTAACAAGGTCTTCCCACAGCCAGGTGGACCAAAGAGTAAGATTCCCTTAGGAGGACGTATCCCCATTCTGCTGAAGACCTCAGGATTTTTTAAGGGCCATTCTACGGCTTCTCTAAGATTTTGTTTCACCTCTTCCAGTCCGCCTATCTCATCCCAATGAACTGCCGGAATTTCTATGTAGACTTCTCTCATGGCTGTTGGTGTGACTTCTTTGAAGGCGTTTGTGAAGTCTTCCATTCTAACTTCCATTTTTTCCAGAACGCTGGGCGGTATCCTCTCTTCTTCAAGGTTTATCTCTGGGAGGTATCGGCGTAACGCTTTCATGGCGGTTTCGCGGGTTAAGGCGGCTAAATCGGCTCCTGTGTAGCCGTGCGTCATCTCAGCCAATTTCTTCAAGTCGACATCTTTGGCTAGTGGCATCCCTCTCGTGTGGATTTGTATGACTTCGTATCGTCCCGGCTTGTCTGGCACTCCGATCTCTATTTCACGGTCGAATCTTCCAGGTCTGCGGAGAGCAGGGTCAAGTGCTCCTGGTCTGTTTGTGGCGCCTATAACGATGACGTTTCCTCTGCCCGTCAATCCATCCATTAAAGCGAGAAGCTGGGCGACTACTCTTCGTTCTACTTCGCCGGTGACCTCTTCTCGTTTTGGGGCGATGGCGTCGAGTTCATCAATAAATATAATGCTTGGTGAATTCTGTTCTGCTTGTTGAAACATCTCTCTTAGTCTTGCTTCAGACTCGCCGTAGAATTTGCTCATGATCTCGGGACCGTTTATGGAAAGGAAGTTGGCTTCTGACTCGTTTGCCACTGCTCTTGCGAGTAGGGTTTTTCCACATCCGGGTGGACCGTGCAGTAGCACTCCTTTTGGCGGGTCTATTCCGAGTCTCTGGAAGAGTTCTGGGTGTCGCAGAGGGAGTTCTACCATCTCTCTTATCCTTTGGATTTCCTCCTGAAGGCCTCCTATGTCTTCGTATGTTGTGCGTGGCATTCCTTTTGCTTCTGGGGCTGGTTCAGCGAGGATCTGTAGCTTTGTGTCGTAGGTTATTCTTACGATTCCGTGTGGGCGTGTTTTGGTCACTGTGAAGGGTATTGAGTGCCCTAGCATCATGACCAGGGTCGTGTCTCCTTCTATGAGGGTTCGTTCCATGAGTCTGTTTTTAACAAAGTTGGTGAAGTCTTCGTCTACGTTTAATCGCATGTCAACAGGAGCCAAGACCACGTTGGTTGCGTTGGCTACCTTTCCAGGATGAACGACTACGTATTCGTTTATTGCCACTCCAGCGTTCTTTCGGGTGAAGCCGTCGATTCTTATGAGTCCTCGATCTTGATCTTCTGAGTAGGCTGGCCATGCTATGGCTGCGGTGTTTCTCTTCCCCACAATCTCGACCACATCACCTGCTGATATGCCGAGTTTCTGCATTGTTTTCTGGTCTATTCTTGCGATTCCTCTGCCGACATCGCGTTGTCTCGCGTCTCCGACTCGTAACTGTGTCTCGCTCAAGTTTTGTTGCTCCTGATTGGTTAGAATTTCTACATGTCGAAAGATTGGTTTCCTATATAAACTTTAAAGATTAGATGTCTATGTTCTTGAGACCATAATTGTTTGGATTTGGCTGACTTCAGGGATTCCCTGTAGAGCCTGCTCCAGTTTGTCGAGTGCGCCTTCCTGGTTTTCTGGGATGAGTATCTGAGCTATTAACGCATTTAAGCCGAATGCTATCGGTTCTTCTGCAGTCTTATGGATCTTGGCGTATTTTGGAAGTTGCTTCTCTATTTTTTGTTTCAGCTTGTTTAGATCCATTATATCTGTCGGGTAAATTTTAAAGGATATAAGAACCTGAGCCATTCCTTCTGGACTCCTTAAGGTCCCGTGAACCCGCACTTGGGACATTTGTAAGGTCGTCCGAACTTTCGGCATTTCGGGCATCTCCAAATCGTGATTTCGCCACAGTTCGGGCAAGGAAACTTTGTTGCCTCTATCTCTGTATGGATTATCTTGTGGCATGACGTACACGTGGGTATGGTGATCGTGGATGTTGATGTTTCGGTCATGTTTGTCCCTTTTGTGGGTTGTTATAGGTTATGGCGGTTGCTTATATTTGCTGTGCTATTATGGTTCTTTTTCAACTGGTTCAAAATGTTAATATTCACGCCACTTCAAAGGCATAATGGGCCGGTAGTTCAGTTTGGCATGAATAAACCGCCAAAACAAGGGTGAGATTAGTGCAGACGCCGCCTTCGCATAGTGTTCGGAAAAGGCGGAAGCCGCGGGTTCAAATCCCGCCCGGTCCACTAAGCCTAATCTCCAAAATGAGACTCGTTGTCATTTGTTGCGGGCGCATAAATAATTAAATAACGTCAATGGTAAAGGGCATTCTCTTGTCCTTAAAGGTGATTATTCTGAAGCCAGATTCAAATGCCTTATTAATTTTCCGCTCGTCAACTTGCAGTCATTATCTTTCTTCCAACTCATCTAAAGGCATTTTCAAAAGTCTTGCAACATCAACCGTATGATCATAATTTCGTGTGCCCTCCGTCTCTAATTCTTCAAGCCTTTTCTCAACAGCTTTTTCGGTTTCTTCTACTGGAACACCAGCCGAAACCATCTGTTGAATGTGACTTTTGAAGACTTGATGGAAGTTTATGGTTGCTATTCCGGGCGAGGCGTATGTCAGACAGAGAGCGAGCACTTAATCTCTTTCACCACTCGTGAGAACCTTGTCGTCTTCGCAGATGCATAACAGTCCAGAATACTCCGCATTAGAACATTTCCTTTTATAATTGCTACAAAGGGGGTATCTATTTGTAAATAGAGCTTGGCAAGTCAAGGTCTAAGTCAAGTTAGTCAGGGGGATAGATAGTAACACGAGCATGATGAGATAAACGACGATGACATATATCACTTCTTTAGTGCTTTCTGGATATTCTTTTGATAACGGCCTCATTGGAGTCCTTATTAGAGTTGCCAGAATCTTCGGCAGATATATCATGAAGGGAGTCTTCCTGCGATACTCAACATATTTCTCACCATATAATTTCACCATTTTTGTTTCCTCTTGCAGAGCCACACCGATTATTACTAATGAAGAAATTAACCAAGGCAAAGTCGGCGGTGGCGGCACATATCCAAAGGGGGGCGCCCAGGGAGGCGGGTTGTATCCATATCTAGGATATGAAGCAAAACTTGCAAGCAGCAACAGTCCGTAGCTCCATAAGAGAAAACCAAGATATTGAGGGTGTCGACTGTATCTGTAGACCCAGAAATCCATCATCTTATAGCCTTTAAATTTCCCATAGAGCCACGTTGTGACGCCCGTAAAGAACGTAAAGAGCCCTATACTCATAATAATAAGACTCAGTTCCACAGGCCTATATCCCTGAGCAAGCATGGATAAAAATGGTGCGGAAAGGATAAGGTGAGGCACGTAAACTATGTGCCCTAGCTTTAGCGTTGTTGCTAAAGGAACGTCTGAAAAAAGCCACAATACCCTAAAGATGCCTATACCTGCAAATAAAAACCACATGTTAATGGCAAAATAACCAAAGGTAAGCAGGTTTAACGCCACCGAGCCCAAGACTGATAAATATCCTCTTTTGACAAAGAATCCCAAGACTATAAACCATATAATGATGTAAAGCATTGCGTAGCTCACAGCCTTTAGTAAATCCCAATTATGACCCCAAAAAAAAGGGGGAAAAGCCTTCAGCGGAAGTTCGTCTATTATACAGAGTGCATCTAGTGGAACATAAAGCAACGATGTTGTAAGCAACATAGACAATATTACTGCCGCAACAAACTTACGGGCATCGATAGCTGACCGATTCATTTAAACCCTCAAGTCCGTTACTCACACCTTGTTTTTATCATCCCTAAGTCCTAAGCTGGTTAAAACAGGTAGATAAGGCTTCATATCAGAACAAACTTCACTAAAAATAGAACACATCAGCTATAAAAAAAGGAAATGTTGCAAATGTCGTTATAGGAAGTATTTTTATTTCCTTTTTTTAAAATTTCGTGAGTCTTTCGTTTTTTCTGAAATCTAGAAATGCAACTAAATTTGCGATATGCATGAGGTGAGGACAGATCATCTTCTGCGCCTCTTCAGACCCAAACTTGTCCATAATCGTCTAGAGTATCATAGCATCCGGCTTGTGGGTGGTGGAGCAATCACAGCGTCACAACTAACTGTTTCGCAAGCAAGAGTTCTGGAACACCTGCATCTATACCGAACAGAACCTTTCTGATGTTGTTGCCACTTGTGTATATGGCGCTGTCTTCTGGAACATCTTTTAACCCAGCAAGTTTCAACGACAACCCCATAATTTCTTCAGTATTCATCTCGTTCACCTTCAAATTCTAGAATGCTGTTGCCTTGACTCTTAGAAGTAACAATATAATTGTGGCTTGTAAAATAATACTTTGACCGCAATTCAATCATTGTATCAATGGCAATTTGTTGACTTAGTTATGATTTATAGCAGTTTAGTTGACAGCATCTGAGAAACTCTGTCTCACTTTTGAGTTTGAACTCTCAGTTGGCGATGTCTCTCCTCACTTATGCTTTCTTAAATGTTCTTCAAGGAGCTCACGATAAGTTTGACAAACTTTACCGCATACCTTGCATTTGAACGACTCGATGACGAACTTGTTTCCGTCTGGGTCAACGAAAGTGGCGTCTCGAACACCCCAAGGCTGATCTTTTGGTTCGGTAACAAACTTGACTCCTTTATCCTTAAGATTTCCATATGCCTTGTCAACGTCCTCAACGAGTAGACAAATCTCCAGTTTTTCTTTCGGCTCCAAGCCAAACGATACTCCAGCGATATCAAAAATCGCATAATTAGGCCATTCACCCATTTTCTCGAGACCGAGAATGTCTTGATAGAAAGACACGGATTTTTTTAGATCCGACACACCAATGGTGATGTGTGCTATCTTTTTGATGTGCCCACTTTTCTTCATGCAATTTTCTCCTTACTTTTCATTCATTTTGTCACTCAAACGTTATTACTTTTGCGTAATCGCCCAGTCACGTTAAAGTCTATTAACCACCATCTTCCAAAAGTATGCACCGTGGAAGACTGCTTATGGTCAAGACTTCATGGCCTTTTGTGGAATGGACAGAAATACTAAGTGAAGAAAAATTGGAGACGCTGAGAGTTTCGTGAAGAGGTCGTAATCGGAGATGATGCGATAGGGAATATGGGAGCCATTACCAAAGTTGAGATTTTCAGCTCCTGTCTTAAACCGCACGCACTCTCTATCAAGGGAGACAAGGTGCTGGGAATTCTTGCCGAAAACAGAGAGGGAGAGTACTTTTACCATGCACTATTTGAGGATGTGCAGGTGAAAGAGAAAAAGGTGCTGGAAGTTCTTATCGAAGGAGAACACACAATAGAAGTCATTAGGGAAGACGGCTACTACAGTAACTTTGCTTGGAACACACGCCACGTCCAGCGCATCGTCTTCCCAAGAGGATGGAAAATCTTGTCCGCGATTCCAAAGGGATACGTTCTCGAGACCTTTGAGAGACTCCCGTCTATCAAGTGGGTTAGGGACGGAAAATTCTGGGGTGAAGTTCAAGTTAGGGTCATTAAAGCGTAACTATTTTTTTGCAGATTGGTGGAGTCCAAACAGGTTTCCGTCTGGGTCTGCAAACGTAGCCATGGCGTTTCCGTTTTCCTTGGACTTTGGAACGACAACTTTTCCCCCGAGTTTCACAATCTTCTCTAGAATCTTGTCAATGTCGTCCACCGAAATATAGACGAGGATACCTAAGGGCTTTTCTTTGGGAAATCGCCACATTCCGCCGCCTGGCTTCTCACCTGTATCAATTAGCCAATAGGCGTAGTCTTTGTTCTTGTCTCCGCTTATCTTCCAATCAAACAAACTTCCATAAAACTTCTTAGCCCTCTCCAAATCTCTGACTCGTATTTCAACCCAATTAAATCTGTTTATCACTTTTCTTCTCCTGTACAAAACAGAGAATCTCTATGATTAGACGCATAAGTTTTGTGCACACAAGAAGGATAGATGCGAACGGTCATGGGGAAGAGTTGGGCTGGTTCCGGAGGGTTAGGAAGCCCACCAAATGAATTTTGCTCTTACATTTGTTACATTGAAGTATTAGTTCTTCCAAGGTTTCATTTCTGGTTTTTGTTTCTATGATACTGTAAACGGTCTCGGTTTCATCATCTGGAGATATCATAACCCCGCAATTTGGGCATGGAAAGTCTCCAGCTCCTTCAATTTCAGTTATGTCGATCTTGAAGATTGACCCTTGTTTCATTCGGCTTCCCTCTTTTTGAAGAGTAAAATCTCTCTTGAAGGCTTGGAATAAATAACGTTTATGAATGACAACTCTATCTCGTTGCTTTTTACTTGTGTTAAACATTGTTTATTTTTGTGTTGAAAAAAGTCTTAAGCCTGAGACTGAGATTATTTAGGATTTCAGTGACACTGCTGGGAGGACAGAAAAGTGAAGGTTACAGAAAAAGAGAAGATAATTAAGAAGGTGAAAACGGACAAAATCGAGTACATCGACTTCATGTTCTCTGACATGTCCGGACGCCTAAAAAACGTGACTATTTCACCGAGAGAATTAGACGATTGCCTAGACAATGGGAAGTGGTTTGACGGCTCATCAATAGAGGGCTTCACAAGAATCCATGAAAGCGACATGCTGTTAATTCCAGACCTCTCAACGTATCTTTTTCTTCCGTGGCCACGAAACGAGAAGAATGTTGCGAGAATGATTTGTGAGGTTCATGAACCCGATAAGACTCCCTTTGCTGGTGATCCCCGTTTCGTTCTTCAGAGGGTTCGGGAGAAGGCAAAGAAAAAGGGATACGTGTACAATGTTGGACCAGAAATGGAGTTTTTCTTGTTCAGGTCAAGGGAGAGCAGAACCTATCACGACACCGCGAGTTACTTTGATTTCTCTCCTCGAGACTTGGCGACCGACATAAGGGCTGTTATGATGTCCACTTTGGAGATGCTGGGGATAAACGTTGAGATGACTCATCACGAGTGTGCGCCCAGCCAACACGAGATTGACATAGAGTACGGGGATGCGTTAAGAACTGCCGACAAGGTTATGACTCTTAAGCAGGCGATCAAGACTGTTGCTAACAACAGTGGCTTGTATGCGACTTTTATGCCGAAGCCTGTTTTAGGCATTAATGGTAGTGGGATGCACACACACCAGTCGCTTTTCAGTGAGGATGGGGAGAGCCTTTTCTATGATGGGAAGGACAAGTACAAACTCTCTTCCGTAGCCTACCATTTCATGGGTGGCCAACTTAAGTACATTAGAGAGATTGCCGCTGTCTTGTGCCCCACAGTGAATAGTTATAAGCGGTTGGTGCGAGGATATGAGGCACCCGTTTACATCTGTTGGGGGCAGAGAAATCGGTCTGCATTGATCAGGGTTCCGAGGTATAGTGTAGGTAGGGAGAAGTCTACAAGGCTGGAGTTGAGGTGCCCAGACCCGAGTTGTAACCCATACCTGGCGTTTGCCGTTATGTTAGCGGCTGGGCTTAAAGGAATCGAGGAGAAGGTTGAACCTCCAGCCCCAGTCGAAGAGGATGTATACGGGTTTGACGACAGGAAGCTCGCAAAGTTTTACATTAAGACTTTGCCCGCTGATTTGGGAGAAGCCTTAGACGAGTTTAGGAAGAGCAAGTTGGTGAGGGAAACCTTGGGAGAGCATGTGTTCAACAAGTATCTTGAGGCGAAAACGACCGAGTGGAACGAGTTTCAGAGGAGTGTGACGGACTGGGAACACAACAAATACAGGGATTTGTAGCATCAAAAAAATTGAGAAGGGGATTGAAGGCGCTGTTCAAGAGATCAGTGTTTTCGATGGTTATTCCTCTTTTTTAGTGGGCACACAGCACATGACAGTGGGTGGGCAACAACAGGAATAATGTCCTAATTTTATTTCTCCCTTCTTCATCTTTTCTACGAAGTCTTTGCACAGTTCTCCTTCGCAGGTGATGGCGATTCCTTTGTCGGTCTCTTCCATTTTCATTGTAAAGAGGGGTTTCTTGTCCATTTCATCACTCACCTCCTATTCTATATTCCAGCGTAATAGGTTCCAACGGAATATATTACATCGGAACATATAAAAGCCTTTCGCAACTAAAATCATAATGTGAGGACCAAACAATGTGGTGTATCTGTGGACCAAGCGACCTCTCACCCGTCCAATTCTTAGTGCTTCTCCTTTTGAACAAGAAGCCCATGCACGGGTATGAACTGTTCAAGACAATCAACAAAGGGTTTGGAGAAAAGTGGAAGCTGAACCCCGGAGCGATTTACAAGACTTTGGCTAAGTTGGTGGAGAAGGGCTACATAGAGGAGAGGAAGGTAGAGGATGGCAAAACCGTTTACGAACCAACGAAGAAGGGTGGTGAAGCCTTAACGGAGTGTATCGAGTGGTCGGCGGATTGGATGAAGTTCACCAAAAACTGTTGTCCCTCATGCTACGTGATTGAGTTCAAGTTTAAGACAAAAGAGAAAGAGAAACCGTCAGAAGCCAAAATGCAATAAACACGTGTATTTTTAAATCGTAAGATTTAAGACACTCGGGCTAGGATAAACCTACGAAGAACACTGTGAATCTTGGAAAATTCATTCTTGCGTTGCTCTATTTCTACGGAGTTCTCAGTGTTACATTAGTCGTCACTTTCAGCGTTGACATCTATGTTTCGGTTCAGCTCATTTATGCGGGTTCTGTCTCCTTGGCTTCGATAATTGGTCTGTATGCGGTTAGTTTGCTGAGCATGTATCTTGGTGTCTCGTTGTTTGCCTTCTTTGACAGAGCCTACTTTTCTAGGGTTGTTAAGACAAACATCTTTCACTCCATACTCTATACTCTTGTGATAGCCTTCATCTTGTCTTTGCACGCACATGTGCAACGTTCGTTCACTCAGAACACGCTGGCGCTCACGGCGTTGCCGATTGAAGAGAATTTAAGCGTAGTATGGCAGATGACGATTGCACGCATAATCTTGTTTGCTCTTGGTAGTCCCTTCATAGCCTACTTCACGTGCACAATTCCTGCAAGATACGCTCAAAAGGGTCTGGCACTGCAAGGGAAATAGCTAGTTTTATCTATTCTTGGCTAGTCTTAACGTTAGCATACCGCTTGTATGGTGCCGTTAAGAGGATGAGAAGATGGCGTTTAAGAGAAGACTCTTCATGCTTCCAGGTCCCAGCGAACCCTATCCAGAGGTTCTAGAGAAACTCCAGAATCGGGTTCTTCCACACTATGGTCCTGACTGGGAGAAAGCGTTCAGCATGGTGCGTGAAGACTTGAAGAAGGTTTTCCAGACGAAGGGAGAGGTCATTCTGTATCCGGGCTCTGGTGAGGCGGCGACCCACATGGCTGTCGCTAACTTGGTTAAGCCTGGAGACAAGGTGATAGTCCTAACGAACGGGTTCTTCGGAGAGTACATCAACATGGCTGTGGAGGCTTTCGGCGGGAAACCCGCCACTGTGAGGGAGGGTTTCGGAAAGGCGATAGACCCGGAGAACGTGAGAAAGGTCGCGGTGAAGGAGAAGGATGCGAAGGCGATTTTTGTGGTGCACGTTGAGACTTCGTCTGGGGTGGAGAACCCTGTGAGGGAGATTGGTGAAATCGCTGAGGAGACGGGTAAAACCTACATGGTTGACGCCATAGCATCGCTGGGAGGCGCCGAGTTGAAGATGGATGACTGGAACATAGACGTCTGCGTGGGTTATGCAAGTAAAGCCCTTGGGTCTATACATGTTCTCGCTCCGATAGCAGTGAGCAAGGAGATTTGGGAAGGCATCGAGGAAAAGCAGGAGTACATGAAGCCGTTTTTTATGGACTTCTCGGCTTGGAAGTTCATGAGATGGGGGGGGCCTCACCCAGTCACCATGCCCACGATTAACATTTTGGCGCTTTGGGAGGCTGTGAAGATTGCGTTGAGGGAGGGCTTACAGAACCGCTTTAGGAGGCATTCTGTCGCTGGGAGGGCTGTTAGGGAGGGAGTCAGGGCTATGGGCTTAAGAGTTTTGCCAGAAGAGGAGGACGCGGCTGGAACGCTTACAGCCGTGAAGGTTCCGATGGGCAAGGAGGACGAGGTTAGGCGCTTGATGATGGATAAGTTCAACATAATGATAGGTGGAAGCCTTGGAGGCTTGGTTAAAGGCAAAGAAACCTATGGTAAGGGGGAGTTGGTGAGGATTGGACACATGGGGCTGGTAGCCTCACCAGAGTACATAGTCCCGACTCTGGCGGCTCTTAAACAGGTCTTGCCAGAGATAGGCTTTAAGGTGAAAGGCTTGGGAGTGGAAGCCGCACTCGAAGTGTTCAAGCGACAACCGAAGGAGTGGGTAAACGGACTTATGGCAAGATTGATGGAGAGAGGGATTTAGATATAGCAGTAGCCTTAAGATTTGAATAATGTGGCGTACACTTTAATAATACGCTAGCAGATTGGAAAATCACTGGGTTGATCAACCATGATTAAAAGCGAGATGATTTGGGATTTATCTCAACTTGTTGAGAATACCGACCCCACGTTAGTTCAGAAGAAACTGGATTCAATGGTGGCTGAAGCAGAAAAAATCCAGGAGAAGTATCGTGGCAAGATTAAAGGGCTTGATGTGAAGGGTGTCTTGAAACTCCTGGAGACGAAAGATGCCTACACCCTCAAGTTTGAGGGAGTGACCAAGTATTGCCGCCTGATGTACTCAGCCAACTCGACTGACAATGTCGCCAAGCAACTTAACGATGCTGCAAGCAAGGCATATATGAAAGCCCTTCAAGCACTGGCTTTTATAGATATCGAGTTGGGGAAACTCCTCGTTGAGAAGCCATCGTTGGTGGCAGACCCGGTGCTGGCAGAGTATAAGCACTATCTTGAGAGATTGTTGAGAAGGGCGCCGCACATGCTCTCAGAGACCGAGGAACGCTTAGTGCTTATGAAAGACAGGAACGGAATTAATGCATGGCAGATGCTTCAGAGCGATTGGCTCTCGACCAGAACCTTTGACATAGAGATTGAGGGGAAAATGAAGACACTTCCCTATGGTGAGATAATCGGCTTGTATCAGAGTCCAGATCGTGATCTGCGGAAACGAGCCAACCAGATAGTCTATGAGAATCTCGGGAAGGATGAGATCGTCTGGGCGAGTGCTATTCGCTCGGTGTGCGAAGACCACGTGCAGATGTGTAAGTTGAGGAAGTATCCGATCCCAATGACTCAGAGCTTGATCGCCAATGATGTTGATCAACAGACCATTGACAGCCTCATGAGGACTATTGAGAAGAGTGTGGGCTTATATCGGAGGTATCTTAGACTGAAAGCCAAGCTGATGGGTCTGGGCAAGTTGGCGAACTACGATATTGTTGCGCCTTTGCCTAAGGCTCCCGAAATGGATTATGGTTGGAGAGAGTCACGGAAGGAAGTGGTGGATGCCTACATGGGATTTGATAGGGAGGCTGGGGGTTGGGTTGATGAGATGTTTGAGAGGCGCCACATTGACGGTGAGGTGCGGAGAGGAAAAAGGTCGGGAGCCTTTTGTTCTTCGTGGCTTGCTGGAAAGAGCGCTTACATCTTACAGAGTTTCAACAGGAAGATAGGTGATGTCTATACGCAGGCGCATGAGTTGGGTCACGCTGTTCACGCGTATCTTGGTTCGAGGGCGCAGAAGCCGAGCAATCTTGAGATAGGTAGTTGCATCGCGGAGACTGGAAGTGTGTTTGGTGAACTTATCTTGACCGAAAGGCTGCTTTCTAAAGCCAAGACAAAGGAGGAGAAACAGGCGATTCTCGCCACTGTGCTGGATGAGTTTGGTATGGCGGCTTTCCAGGTTTCTGCACGGGTTTTCTTTGAGCAGAGCATGTATGACGCTATAGGGAGAGGCGTGTTCTTGGATGGAGAGACCGTTGCTAAGTTGTGGGTCGCTGGGCGAGACAAAATCTATGGTGATTCTGTTGATTGGTTGGGTGTGATGAAGTGGGAGTGGACAATGAAGCCCCATTATTATATGCCAAACTATCGCTTCTACAACTATCCTTACGTGTTTGCCCAGATGTTTGTGTTCGCTCTGTACAGGCTCTACAAGGAACAGGGTAAGAGCTTTGTCCCTAAACTGAAGAAACTCTTGGCAGCGGGTTCTAGCAGGTCTCCCCGTGAGCTTGCTGCCGAGTTGGGCTTTGATATCAGTGATGAGAGATTCTGGGAGAAAGGCATGAAACAGGCTGAAGAATTCATCGATATGCTTGAAGAGACCCTATAATTTGAGTGTTAGCTAGTTCAGCAATGCTATGGGACAACAGTTCATCAAGACACAAAATAAACGAGTTTTGCTCAGCATCAAACATAAAATTGACACCACAGAAAAACGTCCAACAGTTTAAAAAAAATAAAGTTTTCTGGTGCTGCAATTGGAGGCTTGCTATTTTTAGAATCTTTATATGGAAATATACCATAAACTCCAAACTGAGGCAACAAGAATGAAAGAGAGCCCCCGAAAGACTAACCATGATAGAATAATAGAATTTCTCAAGCAAAATAAGGGTAACTGGTTTGATGATGACGAGCTTTCAGAAATCTTGGAAATAAAGCCCAGACAACAGGTGAATCAAATCTGCAGACGCCTTGTGCAAGAGGGCATTATTCAGAGGCATACTATAGGTGGAAAGATAAAGAACTCTTTTGTTGAGGGAAAGTTGGAGATTACTGCTGTAAAACCAAGCGAGGCAGAGACTATAAGAGTTGAGAAGATTGAGCTATTAGAGGTTCAACCAGAAGGATTACGCCGTCTCTGCTATGAAAGTGAAGAGGGTCTAACAGAGGATGAGCTAAAGGCTGCCTTAGCTTTCCATCTACAGAATGACGGGTTTGATGTTGAAGTTGCTTACCGAGGAGCACATGGTCCTGATATAGTTGCACAGAAGGAACATAAAAAATTGGTTATCGAGGTGAAGGGCGAAGGAAGCCGCCCCGAGATGCGCGAAAATTACTTTTTAGCGATAATTGGTGAAATATGTAAACATATGATGGACCCCGATGCACGTTATATGGTAGCTCTTCCTGCCCATAAAGACTTTGTTAATAAAGCATTAAACTTTCCTCAATTAGCAAAGCAGAGACTTGGCACTAACTTTATTTTCGGAAGAAAAATAGAGGATGGAGTTTACCATCTTTACTTATTAAGATGAAAAGTTATGGTCTAAGTCCCGAATTGCAACACCAGAATCGGTTTCAGAATTTCTTTATTTTTGGGCTAAGCACACCCCCTCAAGACCACACAAGTTTTTCATCAACACCTCAACACCAAACCATATACTATTCTAAGAAAGGAACTTTGTTGTTGCCTTTTTGCTCTAACGCTTCCGTGAGGCTGAATAAACGATAACTCTTATGTAGTGCCTTAAGTATGTAGGCTTTGCAGTCTACGATTGTGAAGTGACAATTTGACTACTCAGAAAAGAAGTTCCCTTGAACGATTCCGTTTGAAAAGATCACTTCAGACTCTAGCCTCCAAAGAGGGAAGAGGAACGGAACTCGTCTCCCTCTACGTGCCACCTGGCAAACAAATAAGCGAGGTCATGGCGATGCTCAAGAACGAGTACGGAACAGCCTCAAACATAAAATCCGACACCACAAGAAAAAACGTCCAAGACGCCATCACAAAAACTCAACAACGCCTCAAACTCTTCAAAACAGTCCCAGAAAACGGCTTAGTCATATTCTCCGGCGCCATTCCACAAGACGGAGGACCTGGAAGCGAAAGAATGGAAACCTACGTGGTCCTTCCGCCTGAACCTATCCAAGTGTATCTTTACCGGTGCGACGCTAAGTTTCACACAGAATACCTAGAAGAGTTCCTACGAGAGAAGGAAACCTACGGCATAATGGTAATAGACTCATCAGACGCAACCTTCGCCACTCTTCAGGGGAGACGCTTAGAAATCGTCCGAGAAATCACCTCGGGCGTTCCGGGAAAGTTCAAGGCTGGAGGACAATCGGCCCGCAGATTCGAACGCCAACGAGAAGCCAAACTACAAGAATACTTCAACCGCGTCGGAAAACACGCAGACGAAATCTTCCTCCCAATCCCAGACCTGAAAGGCATAATCGTCGGAGGACCAGGACCCACAAAATACGACTTCGAGAAGGGAGACCACCTCCACTACACCCTGAAAGACAAAGTCCTCGCAACAGTAGACACAGCATACACAGGCGAGCAAGGACTAGACGAAGTCACGGAAAAGGCGCCAGAAATCCTACAACGAGTACGATATGTCGAAGAGAAAAGAATAGTTCAGCAGTTTCTCTACGAGATTGGGCACGACACGGGCTTGGCAACGTACGGTGAAAACGAGGTTAGACAGGCTCTACGACAAGGCGCAGCAAAAACACTCCTGCTATCTGAAGGATTAGACGTGATTCGGGTCAATGTAAACTGCACATCATGCGACTACGCTGAACAGGAAACGATGAAGGAAAAGGCGTTGTTAGGCTTTCAACAGAGCCTCACTGGAAAGCCATGCCCAAAGTGTAAGGCACCAACCCTCTCAGTGGCGGAGACCAAAGACCTAATTGATGATTTTGCCGAGATGGCTGAACAAGTGGGCTCAGACGTGGAGATTATTTCCGTTTCAACTGAAGAGGGGCAGATGCTGAAAAACTCTTTCGGCGGAATCGCAGCTCTTCTTCGCTTCAAACTCCAAACCTAATAGTTTGCTATGAACCCGATGTTTGGGTATTGCTTAACTTCTCGTCCTTTACCGTTCCTTTTTTCTGGAAGGATTTCGATTTTTTCTGTTTTGCATGTTCCAGCGATGTCTTCTTTGGCTTGGTTAAGAATGTGTGCGCCCTTCTTGCTTCCAGCATATACGACAAGTTTCTTGATTGGAGCGTTCAAGGGCATTTTTCTCTCCGCCTTATCCCTTCTCACCTCACCGATTACGGCTATGATTAGGTCGCCGTACTTCTCCGCCTCCTCGTCAATCTTTTCTTCTTCTGGAACTGGCCAAGGAGACGTATGGATGCTCTTGTGCTTCATGTCCTCTGCGTACATGTGCTGGTAGATTTCCTCTGTGAGGTGCGGGGTTATCGGGGCAAGGAGTTGCAGAATGCGATAAATAGCCGTGTACAAGGTGTGCTGGGCAGCTCCTTTCTTATCTTCCCTGTGCGCTTCTGGCTTGTAGAGTCTGTGCTTGACGGCTTCGATGTATGAGTCGCAGAACTCATGCCAAGTGAAGTTTCGAACCTCTTCTAAGGCTGTGTTGAACTGGCACGTGTCTAGGGCTGCTGTGACCGTGACTGTTACTCTTTCGAGGCGACTGAGCAACCACCTGTCCAAGAGTTCCAGTCGTACGTCTTCTTTCGGCTTGTAGTCTTTCAGTTGGTGGCTTACGAAGCGGGCGGCGTTCCAGAGCTTTATCAGAAAACGCCAACCGTATTCGACTTCGGACCAGCGGAATGGTATGTCTGAGCCTGTTGCTCCGCCAGCGGCTGCCCACTGTCTTGAGGCGTCTGCGCCGTGTTTGTTGAAGACTTCTGGAGTGGCTACGTAGTTGCCTAATGACTTGTGCATCATTCTCCCGTCCGTGCCCAGAACCATGCCGTTGATTAGGCAACTCTTGTAGGGGGTTTGGTTGAAGAGAGCCAAGTTGCGGACCATGAGGTAGTAAGCCCATGTGCGGATGATGTCTGTGCCAGAGGGGTGGATGTCTGCTGGGAATAGGCGTTGCCAGTCTTTGCGGTCTGGCCACCCAGCATGAACGGCGCAAGTGATAGAGGAGTCGAACCATGTGTCTAGGACGTCTGTTTCGGGAATGAACTTGCTATGGCTGCATTTTGGGCACTTCTCCATTCTCGGTTTTTGCTTTCTCGGGTCTA
>Ga0315314_1001170_pt1 | contig 24361 bp, 23 predicted proteins | sample TDP9_MG_FD_203631 | JGI IMG/M metagenome (GOLD analysis project Ga0315314, IMG submission 203631) | Freshwater sediment microbial communities from Lake Towuti, South Sulawesi, Indonesia - TDP9 | ecosystem: Environmental > Aquatic > Freshwater > Lake > Sediment | place: Indonesia: South Sulawesi... | reverse complement strand
CACCAGCCACATTATTATTGCGCCTGTTAGGAGCATGGCTGTTACGATGTAGAATATTGTGCCCTGTCGGAAACCGAAACCGTCTGCGTAGAGAAACCCCGCCATTATGATGCCTGTCATTCGTCCAATCGACATGACAAAGTTTATTGCGCCCACAAAGCTGCCTCGGGTCTTAGGCGTGGTGACATCAGTAACGAGGGCTGCCCAACCAACATCTGACATCGACCAGAAGAACTCGAGTATAGCTAAGCCTATGATTAGTGCGAGTCCAGCGGCAATATTGCTTCCGATGTCGATGTAGAATTTGTGTGTTATGAAGACTATGATGTATGCGAATCCTGCGGCTATTTCACCCATTACGACTAGTTGGGCTCTCAGTCTGTAGCGGTCGGAGATTCTTCCCCAGAGCATGTTTTGACCCGCAGCCGACATCAGCATTGTAAGCGTGCCCAAAGCGGCAGTCGTTGTGACGTTGCCCATGAGCCCAAACAAGTAGATGTACATGAACGAGTAGAAGACGCCTCGCCTCATGAATGTTAGAAACTGAAAAGACCACAAACCCAGAGGCGTCTGTCTTTTCAGAGGTTCCATGATTTCAGCCTTGCTTTGATTCACGTAACAGATGCATGTCGAATCTAAAACATTTTCTCAATCTTTCCAAAAGGATTCAGTTTGGAAGACGCAACAATTAAAAGGTCAAGCAAACACGTAAGAGCAGAAGAAGAGAAGGTGTGCCTTATGCAAGTTAAGAAAGTGACCTTAGGTGATTTAGCCTCAACCTATTGTTGCATGAGCGAGTTGCCGCTTGGCGCTGCTTGGGATAAGGCTCTGCCAGACTCAAGGCAGTGGTTCAAGGCTAATCTGGGCAAACATGTTGAAGGCTACCATTTACTAGACAACAACAGAGTTGTGGGTCACATCTACTACGGCACATCTGAGAGAGGGTTGCTGCCCTACGAAATCGAGCCGCACGTAGCTTTCATCTACTGCACCGAAATGCTACGCGACTATATGCACAAGGGACACGGCAAAACGATGTTTGACCATGTGAAAGCCGACCTCAAAAAACAAGGGTTTAAAGGTATACTGGTGGACGCAACAGACTTCAAAGAATACATGTATTATGAATATTTTCTTAAACAAGGGTTCAAAGTGATTAAAGAGCATGGGCCATTCAAACTCATGTATTTCCCTCTCACGAAGGACAGCGTTAACGTCAAGCTCATAGAATTGAACTATAAGCCTTCAAGAGACAAGGTTGAGGTTACTCTGTTTAAGCTGTTCTTCTGCCCAGTAGGCGCTCATATGTATCACCTAATCAGAAGGGTTGCAGAAGGCTTCGGCGACAAGGTTAAGATAGTTGAGATTGAAGCAACAGGCGAGACAGTGCAGAAATACGGAACGACTGATCCTCTGATCAATGGAAAAGTGAAGATACTGGGTCCAGCTTCCGAGGACGATGTGAGAAAGGCGATACAGGAAGAAATCAACCTGTTTAAACCTTAGCCTTTTTTTACAGGAGCATTCAGGGCTGGTTAACCAGCGGTCGAGGTCAGATGGAATAAACCTGTGCTATTCTCTTAGAGAGAACCATAAATGATGTCTGCTAGAGTAATAGAAAATTTATCCACAAATGTTATTTCTGGGAATTGAATCATTTTATTCATTGTAGACGTTTAGTGTTGTTGGGAGAGAGGAGATCGTTGAAGAGATTCAGTTCTGGAATAATGCTAACGATGCTTTTAACCAGCTTATTTGTGCTGAATTTTTCTGCTATCAATGCACCGTCATCAACAGAAATTTACGTTCAGCCCGCATATAATACATTTTACACAAGCAACACTCCATTAGGTTCAAGATTTAATGTGACTGTTTGGGTCAAAGACGTCATTGACCTTTTTGCGTTTCAAGTTTATCTCACAGTAAACGACACAGTGTTGAACATCACTCGAGCTTGGCATCCAACATGGGACCCAATATGGGTCTTCTACGGGAGAACTACAGTCAGGCCAAGTCCAGCCTTCTACGATAACGACGAGGATGGTTCCAAAGAGGCTGTGTTAATTAATGACGTAATTCTCCCGCCCAGCCTCAGGTTTAATGGCACAGGAAAACTCTGCATAATTGAATTTAAAATAATTACTATGCCTTTGGAAGGTGGAGAATTCTCCAGTGTGCTAAACATCAATTATGCTGACACGTTACTTTTAGACTTCGATTTGAACGAAATTTCTGCAATCAAGACAAATGGAAATTACAGGATCGTTTATGGTTTGCCGACGTATTACATTAGGGCTGACGGCTCAATAGACCCAGCCATAGCGCCCATACAACGAAACGGAGACCTCTACACGTTGACTGACAACATCTATGCTGGCATTTTCGGAATTGTGATTGAGAGAAACAATATAATCTTGGACGGAGCAGGCTACACGGTTCAAGGAATAGGAGCTGTCTACTCAAAAGGAATATACTTAACCAGCAGAAGCAATGTAACAATTAAGAACATAAACGTCAAAGGCTTTCACTTTGGTTTCGTCCTAATTTCATCATCTTATAGTGCTATCTTAAGAAATATCATAGCAAGTAACTCCTATGGTATCTGGCTCAATTCCTCTTCAAACTATAACACTATAAAGGAAAACAAGATAACAGCAACTGTCCAAACAGGCATTTCTCTCTATGATTCTTCAAACTGCAGCATTGCTGAAAACGGCATAACAAACAACTGGGGGGGCATCGGACTCTATGGGTCGTCAAAGTCTAGCGTTGTTGGAAACAACATAACATCTAACCAATGGGGCATCGGTTTCAGTGTGTCTTCCAATAACAATACTATTTTCCATAATAACTTTGTTAATAACACTAAGCAGGTATGGCCGCCTACTGCATATTCCCCCAAAAATGTTTGGGATGCCGGCTATCCTTCTGGCGGCAACTACTGGAGCAACTACAACGGAACAGATTCATATCGAGGTGTCTATCAGAACGAAACTGGGAGCGATGGAATAGGTGACATACCATACATCATTGATGATAACAACAGAGACAGATATCCTCTCAAGGGTCCATTTGGCACATCAACAGGGGTTGGCGAAAACGTTACAGTCTTTCCTTCAGCCGATGTTGGTTTAATCTTTCAAAACGTTGCGGCAGGAGGCTCCACTACCGTAGAGAGAAGTGCGACTGGGCCTGTGCAGCCACCAAGCGGAGAATTGGTAGGTCAGTACTACGAGATTGAAACCACAGCCGACTATTCCGGCAAAATAAGTGTTAGGATAATCTACGATGACACGAACATGACGCTGGAGACAGAAAGAAGCCTTCAACTGCTGCAATGGAACTCTACTTTAGCGCGTATGTACGGGGACATAACAGGACCCATATCGGGCATTCAAGACGGTAAAGTTGACATAAGAGACATAGCCATGATTGCCAGACTCTTCGGCGTCAACTATCCCGATCCTCGATATAACCCAATCTGCGACATAACAGGATCAACACAATACGTGCCAGACGGAAAAATAGACATACGAGACATAGCGTTAGCAGCAGTAAACTTTGGAAAGACAATAAATGCATGGGTAAACATCACAGTGTACATTGACACAGAAAACAACATAATCTACGGAGAAACAACTCACCTATCCATATTCGGCGTTCACCGGTTTGGATAAACTCCTTATTTTCATTCTTTTTATTTCATAAATACTGAATAACACACATTCAGTTACTCTTCGTATTTACGCGCAGTCTTCAGTGAAAAACAATGAGCATTTGCTTAAATACTGGTTTTTGTGTTCTATGTCTGGCGTGAGGTAGAAAAGAGTCATGGGTTCAAAGACCAGTGGAGAATTCGCTGCACACAAGTTAATTGAGCGTAGGAAGCAGTTTCGCTGGAGCGACATGTACTATAAACGCCGCATGCTTCGGCTAGACGTTAAATCCGACCCCTTAACTGGCGCTCCGATGGCTAGGGGCATAGTCTTGGAGAAAGTAGGCGTTGAAAGCAAGCAGCCCAACAGCGCCATCCGAAAGTGCGTGCGCACCCAACTCATCAAGAACGGTCGAGTCATCACGGCTTTTCTGCCTGGAGACGGCGCCCTAAACGTAGTCGACGAACACGATGAAGTGATTATTGAAGGAATCGGCGGTTCACGAGGCGGAAGCATGGGCGACATTCCAGGTGTCAGGTGGAGGGTTGTCACGGTAAATGGAGTCTCACTTAAACAACTTGTTTTAGGTAAGAAGGAGAAACCCATGCGCTAAAAATGAGGGAGTAAGCCAGATTGAGTAAGCAAGTGGTTGAAGAAGTCAAACTGTTTGGAAAGTGGTCTTTCAGCGGCATTGAAGTCAAGGACGTAGGCTTGAAACGGAATATTTCTCTTCGCCCCATTTACACGCCTCACAGCATGGGCAGACACGAACACGGCAGGTTCCGTAAAGCAGAGGTTAACATCGTTGAAAGACTCGTAAACAACCTCATGAGACCCGGCAGCGCAGCTGGAAAGAAGACCAGAGCCATAAACGCAGTGAAGAACGCCTTTGAAATAGTCAACCTCCGAACCGGACAGAACCCTGTCGAAGTCTTGGTTAAAGCTGTCGAAAACGCCTCTCCATGCGAAGATACAACTAGAATCAGCTACGGTGGAATAGTCTATCACATGGCAGTCGACATTGCGCCACTGCGTCGAGTAGATTTAGCCTTAAGGCTAATCGTCGAGGGCGCTCGAAAGGCTGCGTGGAGCAACCCGCGCTCATTAGACGAATGCTTAGCTGAAGAACTCATTCTAGCAGCGAACAAAGACGTCAAAAGCCATGCAGTTTCAAAACGCAACGAGATGGAAAGAATAGCCCGTTCATCACGCTAGCATGGGCTTCTTTTCTCACTTTGTGAGATGCAGCTCTACGACATCTTTGTCTTCTAGAATAAATGAAGAACCGACTTTCTGAGGACTGAACGGAAGACGCTTAGCCCACACACGCGCATAAGCAAACCTTTCGATAAAGTCACTGTGAATCTGTTTAGCTAATTCACCTACAGAGGCGCCTCGTTTTAGAATGAAGGGGTTGCTCGACGGCTCTCTATCATTAGGCTCCTTTGTATACACTCGAATAATGCCGAGCGCTCTAAAAATTTCTGCGCCTAACCTTTCCAACCCCATTTTTGTTTGGCAGGAAACAGGGACAATCGTAAGCTGGTTGCCCACAAACTGTTTCAATTCCTGAAGATTCTTCGCTGCTTCAGGGGTGTCTGTTTTGTTTGCAACTATGATGGCTGGTCGATAGATTGTGCTCTCGAATATGGCGTCTTCAACATCGTCAAGCGTTGCTTCACCATAAATCTTCACCGTTGCATCAAGAATCCTGTAGCCCTTCAGCAAATCTTCCACGTCTCTGAGGCTGCAGCCAATCAATCTACCAACCGAAATTATGCGCAGCCCAGCGCCAACGTGTTTTCGATCAATCTCCACCCTTGCCCGAGGTTTTTGGGTTAGAATTCGCGCTTTCTCCAACTCGTTCAAAATCATTGTCAACTGTTGCAGTGCGTCCTTGGACAAGTCAACCATGAGTACGAGTCCATCAGCATTTCTCGCTAACCCTAGTGTTTGCTGTTTCCAAGATCCACCCTCAACTGTACTCTCAACCATGGCGGAGGCTTCCACGATTTGGAACTGTAGGTCTTCAAACCTTAACATGCCTGGAACAGGTTCAAGCGTTGTGAAGGGATAGTCTGAAACCTCAGTTTTGGCGTTTGTGATAGACGTTAAAAGGCTGCTCCTACCCACTTTGGTCGGTCCCAGAATAATTATTTGAGCTGCGCCTTCTTTTTCAAGGAAGAATCTGGGTCCGCTGCGTCCGGCTCTTCTCCGCCTTTTTTCTTCAATTTCCTTGCGCAATGTGGCTATTTTCGTTTTCACTTGAGCGCGAAGCTTCTCAGTGCCCTTATGCTTAGGAATGAGGCTTAAGAACTCCTGTAACTTTTCCAGTTTTTCTTGGGGTGTCCTCGCCAGTGTCGCTTCATTCCATTTCTTTTTTGCTACAACTGGAAGGTTTGTGGGCATAACTGGGTCGCTCTAAAGAAAATCAACCAAACGGCGCTAATATGTTTATGCCATTTAGCAACTATGGCTAAGTGATGATTTTAAGTGCGTCTGTCTTGCTACCTATTTACTCAAGTCTTTTTATTACGTGGTATCCAAATTTCGTTTTTACTATTGGTGAAATCTGTCCTTTCTGCAATGCGAAGGCTGCTGTTTCAAACTCTTTAACCATTTTTCCTCGACTAAAAGTTCCAAGGTCGCCCCCACGCTTTCCAGATGGGCAGAGTGAAACTTCACGGGCGATGTTGGCAAATTTTTCACCCTTTTTGAGGCGTTCTAAAACTGCTCTGGCTTCTTGCTCTGTTTTAACGAGAATGTGGGCGCAATGGACTTGGTTTGGCATGGCTGAAGGTTGCGTTTATTCCTTAATAACGTTTCTTCTCGATTAGGGTTGTGTGTCCATTAATCTTTTACGCAGAACACTCTGTAAATCATTGCTCTTAGGTGAAGAGTGGAAGATAATACATGGTTAAGAAAAAAGCAGGTTCTCGCAGAATCAGCGATGAGGCTGTGCGGGCGAAGACGGGTAAGGGCTGGGTGGAACGGTTTAAAATATTGGATAAATGGGATGTGAAGAAGATGGGACACACTTTAACTGCGAAGCATCTCCGCGAGAAATATGGGCTCAACCCATGGTGGGCTCAGATTGTGACCATTCGCTACGAGTGGGAAAAGGGATTGAGGAAAGAGACATGAAAAGACGCGGGTTCAACTCTTCTACATCATGCCTTCTAGCAGAGACCTAACGTTTTTGCCTAGGACTGAGTGGTTGTATCCACCTTCTAAAACTGCGAATCTTCTCCCCTCACATTTTTTCTCGGCGAATTCCTTGAGCATCTTTCCGATGGTGTGGTAGTCTTCGGTTTGGAGCATACCGCTCCAGTCTTGCTCATGTCTGTCAAAGCCCGCTGAAAGAGCTAGGATATCAAAGGGTTCATGCTTGGCGGAAAGAAACTTTTCTAACTCTTTTAAGTAAGCTTGGCGATTCCAGCCGTTTGGGTGGAAATATGTAACGTTTGGGGAAGAAGAGAAGATGTTGGCTGTTCCATCCCCATAATGTAAATCAATGTCAACAATGAGTGCTCTCTTAATTCTTCCTTCTTTGTGTAGTTTCTCAACTGCAACAGCCACGTTGTTGAAGTAACAGAAACCCCAGCTGGAACCGTGGCTGGCGTGATGTCCAGGCGGACGAATCAAACCAAAAGCTGGCTCACCCTGCATGGCTATTTCAGCTGCTTTGATGGCGCCTCCAACAGCCAAGAGGGCTATCTCGTGGGTGAGGGGATGAGCCTTCACGTGTTCAATGTGGCTTGGATTATGCGCAAGCAGTATGTCTTCTTCGCTGGCGGGGCCGGGTTCAACAAATTCAAAACGCTTATGCAACTCATCGTAGATGCTTTCTATGCGTCCAGGCGCAGATGCAGGATCAGAGGAATAAACCTCTCGGTAACGGTTATGATAAACAACCTTCAAACACGCCCACCTTTACGTTGTTCAAGGTTATTCGGCAAATTCCGATAGCGTTCTTTGACGCAGCTCAGCCTGCTCCATTGTGGCCACGCTTGGAGTTGGCTCCACTACCCTTTCTGTTTCGAGCGGGGGTTCGTGTTCAACGTTTTCTTCCTCGGCTTTGGTTTTATCTCTTGGTTCGGCTTCTTTCATCTGAGCAGTTTTGTTGTTCGCTGGCGGGATGGGCACAGTTAGGCGAGGCAGTATTCTCGTGTAGTCAGCCCAAGCCTCAAAGAACCCGCGGTCGTATTCAGCGTGAAGACGACTTTCAGCGTAGCTTAAGAATTCTTGTCGAAAATTCTTCAATTGTTTCCTGTTGGTTAAATCCATGCCAGACAGGAAAGCGTATCGGTCGTCGTTGTTCTTCTGGGTCAAGAGCATGCCGCAGAGCGCTTGAAAATAGCCACGGTTGCGCTCGCTAACATGCATTTTCTGTTTGATGCGTTCCAGAATGCGTTCTGCCTCAGCAAACTGGCGTGAGGTAATTAATTGAAAGAATCGTGTGGCATAGACTTTTGGAATGGGCTTTGTCAACGCTTTCCCTGCTGGTCTTCCTCGGTTATGTCTTCGATGCCGTTTTCGGTTACTTTGAAAATGCGTTCGCCCTCGGGTAGGTAGGGGCTTGAGACCAAGCGTGCGATGCGGGTGGGTCCGCGTGACGATTTGCGCAGGAATAGGCGAGTGTGACTGGTGTGCGCCACTATGTGTCCGCCGATTGGGTGAACAGCGTCGCCGAAGAAAACGTCGGGCTTTGCCATAACCTGATTAGTGACGACGGCAACTGCGTTGAAGGCGCGGGCTAGCCGTATCAGTCTGTGCATGTGTTTGTTGAGTTTCTGTTGTCTTTCAGCCAGCATTTCTCTGCCCAAGTACTCGCTGCGGAAGTGGGCGGTTAAAGAGTCGACGATGATGAGGCGAATATTGTTGTCCTTGACGATTTTGTCGGCGTTTTCCAAGAGAAACATCTGGTGGTCTGAGGTGAAGGCTTCGGCGAAAACTATGTTTTTGACGACTTCTTCTGGGTTCAAGCCTAGATGCTGCGCCATCTGGACGATGCGTTCGGTTCGGAACGTGTTTTCAGTGTCGATGTATAATGCGCCTCCGTTGAGTCCTCCGCGTTCGCTTGGCAGCTGCACGTTGACGCACATCTGGTGGCAGAGTTGGCTCTTGCCGCTTCCGTATTCGCCGTAAATCTCTGTTATGGTCTGTGTCTCCAAGCCGCCTGCAAGAATCTCGTCGATGGCTTTGCTTCCTGATGTTAAGCGTAGGACGCTCTGGCGCATCTTCAACAATTCATCTGCACGTATGAAGGTGAGTGAGAGCGTGGACCTTGCAGCGCGTATGACGTCTAGAGCCTTTTTTTCGCCTATGCCTGCGGGTTCTAATTCTTTGATGGCTGCGGTTGCGAGTGATTCAACGGTGTTGAAGCCTAGTTCACGGAGTTTCTGCGCTGTGGCTGGTCCAACGCCGGGTAAGTCTTCTAAACTTTCATACTTTGTTTCTGCGGGGGAGACTATTTTTTCTTCCTCTTCCTCGACAACCATGGCTGGTGCCTCTCTGCTGTAGATGACTTATTTGCAGATAGAGATACAGCACATATTTAAGTTGCACGAAAGACGGGACGAAGACTCTGTGGAGTGCAGACTGAAAATAATAGTGCAACCATAAAGTTTAAGGGTTGTTTGTGCGCCTTTGACTACAACGTTCTTAACAGAACAGAGGTTGTTGTTTGAGCACTCGAGAAACAATAGAGGAGCGAAAGGCTCAGATTCTGATGGGGCTGCGCGGCTACAAACTCATCAAAAGAAAAAAACACAAAGAAGGCTCCAGTTTCTTTGTAAAGACCGCTGAAGGAAAAGAAATGCTAATCTTCTGCTGGCCCACACAGGGCACGGTTGGCGTCCAAGTCATCAACCAAGTTAAGAAACTCATGAAAGACGAGGAAAAAGAAAGAGGTATAATCGTCACCAGCGGACGCTTCACACAAGCCGCAAAGACCCAAGCTAAAAGGAGAGGAATCGAACTCATCCCCCGCCTGTTTCCATCCTTCAACATTTTTGAACACGCGCTGGTGCCCAAACACGAGATTGTCAGCGCCGAAGAGAGAGAAAAAGTGTTAACAGAGTACCGTGTTCAACCATACCAATTGCCGAGGCTTAACGCTTCTGACCCAGCTGCCAAAGCAATAGACGCCAAACCAGGCGACATCGTACGTATAACCAGGTCAAGCCAAACAGCTGGAAAATACACTACTTATCGCTACGTGGTTGAAGGCTAAGATATAGGATCGAACGTGCATTCCATAGACAGAAAAAAGGGTGCTTAAGGGTTGTGTGTCACTCTATTTTTCTTTGGCTATCATGACCTCTGTAGCCTTTATCACGGCTTCAACGCTGTCGCCTACTCTTATGTTTAGGTCATCTACTGCCTCTCGGGATATGAGGGCTGTTATAATCGCTGGTGCTTTTACTTCCAATTTGACTTTCGCTATGATGTCACCTTTCTCCACGCCCTTAACCTCGCCTTTCAACCTGTTTCTTGCACTTATTTTCAAACCTGCTGCCACCCAATATTCTTCGTCACCTAATACTTCTCCAATGTATTCTTCAACTCGTTTATACTCTTTGAGCAGATTTTCGCCCAATGGCGTTAATCTTGCTCCACCGCCACCTTTTCTTCCGCCCTTAAAAGTTTCCACGACTGGTTCGAGCAATGTCTTCTCTAACTTTGCCAAGTAGTCCCAAACGTATCGGTAAGACATGCTGACTTTCTCGGCGGCTTTTGAGATGGATTTCTCTGTTTTCACAGCTTCAAGTATGCCTGCTCCGCCCTTTCCGAGCAGGGGCTTGCCCTTGAATTCAAGCCAGACCTTGGCTGTGGGTTTGTGCTTATCTTTGGGGTTCATCTTGTTCTATATAGGAGCGATATGCATATAAGGTTATAACGCACCCGATATATACGTTCAAACATAACGGTGAAAAGAAATGCGAACATGGCAAAAAATGTTGACAGCAGCCGCTTTAGTAACAATTACAGTGGTCGCAGGCACATTAGTCTACTTCAACTACTTTGCCAAGAGAAGACTTATAATATCGACAACAACAAGCCTCTATGACACTGGCTTACTCGATGAAATAGAAAAAAACTACGAAGCAACCCACAGCGTAGACATCAACATCATATCCGCTGGTACAGGCATAGCGATCCAACACGCAAAGAACGGCGACGCCGATGTCATCCTCGTTCACGCTCCATCAGTGGAAAAAACTTTCTTAGAAGACGGTTACGGAGTGAACAGAAAGATAATTGCTTACAACTTCTTCACTATCGTAGGACCAAGCGAGGACCCGGCTGGAATCGAAGGAAAAACCGCAAAGGACGCTCTAAAAAGCATAGTTACCTACGGAGAAAGTCTGCCCGACCAGTCAGGTCAAACTAAAATATGGGTCTCCAGAGGTGACAATTCTGGCACACACAGCAAAGAGCAAAGCCTATGGAAAGCAGCCGGCTACAATTATTCGCTAGTATCCGCAGAACCTTGGTATGCAAGCGTAGGTTCAGGAATGGGTGACACGCTAAACGTGGCTGATCAGAAATCAGCTTATACGTTAGCGGACATAGGCACCTACCTAAAGTTCTGGAAAGACGACATAATATCATTGACCGCACTTCTAACCGAAGAGAAATCCTTGCTCAACGTCTACAGCGTAATGGCCGTGAACCAAACCGTACCAGCCAATCAGACTCTCCATGAGCGAATCAACTACGCTGACGCAATGGACTTCATAAAATACTTGGTTTCAGATGAGACACAACAAATCATAGAAAACTATGGCAAAGCCACATATGGGCAAAGCCTCTTCTACGGCGCAGTACAACCGCTAAAGAACGACGCACCCCAATCCATAGTAAGTTGGATAAAAGACTCTGCCTTCTTCGACGGCTCAGAATGTCCACCGCAATACAGAAATGGCTTCCCAGAGCTTTACCCTTAGAGGAAAACCACATTGGTTGACATAATCGGCGGCATAATAAAAGCGCTGCAGTTAATTCTTTCAGGCGACCCTACGCTCTATGGAATCCTCTTCCGCTCCCTCTTTTTTTCTGGAATCGCCGTTATCTTAGCGACACTATGGGGAACACCGATTGCGATGTTACTGGCTCTCAGAGACTTTCGAGGCAAAACCATAGTCAAGACATTCTTCAATTCTCTAATAGGCATACCAACCGTGGTCTTGGGCTTAACTCTCTTCATCATTTTCTCCAAGGGTGGGCCACTAGGGTCTTTAGGATTACTTTACACGCCAGGGGCTATAATCCTTGGCGAGGCTGTGCTTGTGACGCCAATATTAATCAGCATAGCGACTTCAGCCATAGAAGCGGTTGACCCAGAAATAATGAACCTATCCAAGACGTTAGGCGCCTCGGAATCACAAGCATCAATAGCCGTCTTGAGGGAGGCGTTAAACGGGGTTCTTCTATCCAACATTGCCAGCTTTAACCGAGCAATAGCTGAGTTGGGCGTGGCTTTGTTAGTCGGCGGCAACATAGCAGGCTTAACTGATGTTCTGACTACAGCAATTTCACGGTACACAGCGAGAGGAGAGCTTGACTTAGCCATAGCCCTTGGAATACTGTTAATGATTATCGTCTTCGGAATTAACATGATTGTACTCACAGCCCGAAAGGTGAAGATTCTATTCACTTGGGGCAGGTCACCACAATAAGAAAATGAACCGTTGACTATCGAGGCTGAAAGATGACGATAACGGCTGAGTTGAAAGGCGTAACCAAAGTTTTTGGAGACAAATTAGTACTTAACGACATAAACCTGGAAATCCACGAAGGCGAAACACTCGCACTGTTAGGACCAAACGGCTCCGGAAAAACAACCCTGCTGAAAATCCTAGCGTTCATCGAAAACCCCACCAGCGGCGAAGTCAAATTTCAAGGCGAAACTGTCAGTGTTAAGAACGCCGATAAAACGCGCATGCAGAGTACACTTGTTTTCCAAAAAACAGTCCTCTTCAACACATCAGTCTACAACAACATTGTTTATGGCTTAAAAGTGAGGAAAATACCGAAAGACGTGCGTGACGAGGAAGTAAAAAAAGCTTTGAAACTAGTGAAGTTAGAGGGTTTCGAGAAGCGTCCTGCAAAGAAGCTTTCCGGCGGAGAACAACAAAGAGTGGCGATAGCTAGAGCTTTAGTTCTAAAAACTGCGCTTCTTCTTTTGGACGAACCGACAGCGAATTTGGATCCGAAGAACGCCGTGATGCTTGAGGAAGCTATTGCTGCAGTTAACCGCGAAATGAAAACCACGATTGTGATGGCAACGCACAACATGTTTCAAGCTAAAACGTTGCCTTACCGCATCGCTTTGATGAGTGATGGAAAAATAACTGAGGTTGACACGCCAGCTGAGATTTTCGGCGCACTTTCCAAGAATCTGGCTAGTTTCGCTGCTGTTGACAATACTTTCACTGGAACCGCCAAGGTGACATCTTCAGGCACAACAATAGTGGACATAGGCAACGGCGTGCAGGTCGAGGCAGCTGTTCAAAGACAAGGCGTAACTTCTATCTTCGTGAATCCACAGGACATAATCGTGTCTAAAAGCGCTGTGGCTTCCAGTGCTAGAAATGTGTTCGGGGGACGAATCGTCGAGATTTTCGATTTAGGCCCGCTTGTGAAACTTAGGGTTGACATCGGAAAGTCCTTCATTGTTCAAATCACTAAGCGGTCGTTCAACGAGATGCAGTTTAACTTAGGCTCTAGAGTGTTTTTGGCGTTTAAAGCTTCAGCCGTTCAAGTGGTCTAAGAATTATTTTAGCTTCCAGTTTTTGATTTTGCAAGCTCGTAGAGGATGACTAGGCTTTCGCCCAATGAAATGTTGAGTTTGAGCGCTAAATCCTTGGCGCTTATGTTTGGTTGCTCTACGAGAACAGTGTCTCGCACATACGCTTTGTGGTGAGGATACATTACGATTGAGTGAACTGTGTCTACGAGGATTGTCCAGAGAGGGTTGTTCACATAGTCTTCCCAACTCATACTGGTCATGCTCCTTTAACCACGATGGTTTGAGGGTTGTAACTTCTTTTAAGGCATCCTGTTGAGAATGGAGCTGGTTTATTGTATTTGTGTTGTGCTTTTGTTCGGTAATGTTTATTAGTTTACATTAGTTTGTATATTGATTAGGAATATTTAGGCATATTAGGTAATATTGAGGCTTCGGCCATGGGTGCGTTGCACCAGTCGGGCAAATTTCACTGTCCCTACGACATGTGCAAGAAAGCGTTTGAGAAGCCCATTGTTTTAACCGATACGTCTCAGCTTGTTCGAGAAACCTACTATGCCTGTCCGCACTGCAGGTCTAAGATTGAGATTATCGCTGACGACCCGACTCGTCCTCGTTTGGCTTCTGTTGATGATATGTTCTATGTTGGTCAGAGGGCGCCGTCACAGTGTCCTCACCATTTTGGGTACCTTCGGGAGCAGCAGGACAGCGCAGAGATTCCTGATGAGTGTGCTGTTTGCCCGAAGGTTATGCAGTGTTTTATTAAGAAGAGTAGTCGTTGAGTCGGTTTAGTCTCAGCCTAAGTTTTATCTATACGTCATGTGTCTTTAACTCAGCAGAAAAAATGCTGGTCTGGGGCTGTCGGCTAGCATGGTCTAGGCTAGGAGACTTGGGCTCTCTTGACCCCGGTCCAAATCCGGGCAGCCCCACCAAAAAGGCTTAGCGCTGTAGTGAGATTGATTGTTTTGAAGATTTGTTTCAATGGGTTATCCTCGTTTGGAGAAGGTAGCCGATTTTTTTCTCAGAAGAAGTTTGGGAGTATGCTACTAGGACATCGTTTAGTTGTTTGCAGGATGGTGATGGCACTAGAGCGCATTTGTCACCACCACGCACACAAATTCCACCAACCAGCTAAAAACAAAAACAATGAAGTTAGGCAACCAGCACCGTCAAACAGTCTAGTCTTGCGCGTTCAACAACTTCTAAACACACTCGACTAACCATAGCCCAGATTTTTCTATAATCATGTTACAGAACCATGTATCAACACCAAACACAAAAACCAAAAATAACCAAAAAACGTCTGCAAAACTTATATAACCACATATATCTAAGACTAATACCCCTCAAAAAGAAAAACCACGATTTCCGGTGCACCCATTGGTACAAGCCCAAAGAAAACTAAGCTTACTACATCGAAGCCGAACAGACATAATAGCGAATATACTCCGCGTAGCCGACGGCGGCGCCAAAAAAACCCATATAATGTACAGATGCAACCTCAGCTTCAGACAACTCCATGTCTACCTCGACTTCCTAGTCGAAAGAGGGCTCCTAAAAAACATCCCAGCGAAAAAAACCGAAAAAAACGACTCCAACACCTACGAAACAACGGCTAAAGGAAGAAACTTCATCCAAGCCTACCGCACCATACGAGCCATCCTAAACACTAAGTGAGGTCAAGTAGGAAACGCAAGTTTTCCCATAAGACAGAGATACGTAGTTACACTACGTTTTTGTCCTATTTCTTCTTCCCGCTCGACTTCTTCGATCTTTTTCAGAAAATGTAGCAACTGTGGAGACAACTTAATTCTTTTCTCTTTCTTGTTGAACTCTAAGAAGTCGTATTCCGCCAAGAAGCTTGTGATTAGTTCAACTTTGAACTCGTTCAGCCGGATTCTATCAGCAATTTCTTTTAGCCCGTGCCATTCGCCGTTGTTTAGCAGTTCGAGAATATCGTCAATGGCAAGCAACGCTTGTTTCTCCACAATGCCTACTGTTTATGCTTGAAAAAGAATAAATGATTTGTGAGCATTCGTTTCATAAAAGCGCTCTAGAAAAAACAGAGAAAAGCTCTAGAACTTCTGCCTTGGAGCCTTTTTCTTGTCGCTTCAATTTTGGAAAGTTTGTTTAGTGTTGAGGAGGAAACGAAGGAAATCTAGAAAATTTTTCTAGAACTTGCAGGAAACTCTTTCATTGCATTTTAATAGTTTTAGTTAGAATATTTCTGAGAATGGCGATAGAATTACGGAGAGAAAGAAGAAAGCCACAGTGCTCATAGTCGCTTTTGGCTTGCTGAGTGTTCTGTGGGTTTCCATGTTTGGGCAGATGTTGTCCTCTGATGCTGTGGCTATGTCTGAGTCCTCTCAACCTCGGCTTTGGCGCCACTAACGCCGATTCCTGGGGTCACATATACATGGACGTGTTCAAATTGAACTGAACAAGGGTGGAACGTTTGGTTGGTCCTTTTCGCATGGGATGACATCAAAGTGTCCGCTGCCGATACGAAGCCATCAACAAGGCATCCAGGCCTAATGATATACAGAGCCACAACATGGTGCTTCCAAGAGACGGCAACGCTGCAATCTACTATGATTTGGGCAAATATGGCTGCTCGGACAACGAAGACCGTTATGACTGTGTATCAGCTGGTTGGCACAGGTTATATTTAGTGTCTGAATATCAAAGTACCAGACACTAATAGACCCACAGTCCGCTACCCCTTCTTTTTTTTGTTTTGAGATGCCTACTGCGCGCATTGACCACTGGGTGATGTTGGCTCGCTGAAGGGCTTCAATATTTTGGCTTCCTAAAGATTGTCTACAAGATGAATGTATAATCTTTAATTAGAGAATCCCAAAACTTACGTTGGGGCTAAACTAGTTTACTCACTCCAAGTTCGCGAGGAAAAAGTGTGCGGGTCTACTTTGCTCCATGTGGAATCGGCCTAGGTCACGCAGGTCGTTGTCTTCTGGTGGCGAAGCAGATGCGTGAACTTGGGGCTCAAATCCTTTTTCCACTTGTCTAGATGGAATACAATATGTTCGTCATGATGGGGTTTTCTGTGTCTGAGGTTCCACCCATAGGATTTACATTTGAGCCTGACACAACTATTAACTTCAAGAAAACAGCGTTTTTTGCTTAAATAAGCGCGCGCAGCTTGGGCAAACGATTGAACCTTCTCCGCGCAGAGGGAAATGGTGATACTCTCTCCAAGGATTTCACCTGTTGTAAAGAGTTCCAGAGTACGGGCATGCAGTTAAGAATGAAAAAAAAAGGGGGGGGGGGTTATGCGCTTGTGGCTACTGTGATTTCTGTTTTTTCTACGAATCCGTTTGTGTTTGTGTCTGTCCATTGCAGAAAGAGTAAGTGCTTAGTTGCGTATGTTTGCCATTTTGCTGTGTCGCTCATGAACAGGGCTGCAGCATAGGTGCCCTGCCACCCGTAGCCCCACATGAACATTATTGCCCTTGTTCCGTTCTTCGCGAGGTAGACTACGCCAACGCTTTTGATTGGGTAATCGGATTTGGTGAAGTTGATGGATTTGCCCTCGGCTGTGGCTGTTATGTTAAACCATGCTGCGTTTTGGCTGACGACTATTCCAAGCGGGTAGCTTGTTCGGACGGTGTTGTTGAATCCAAACGCGATCAGGTTCTTTGTGGTCTTCTCCGTTGTGGTCAAGAGTGTATCGGTCTTGATTGTTGGTGGAAGTGTTCCTTTCGCGGTTAGGGCTGGTCCGAACACTGCTGCGCTCATGGCTTCGTTGGCTGCGGCAGCGTTCCCGACAACTAGGAAAGTGTCCTTGTAGAACAGGGTGACCATGCTGCCGAAGTTATAGGTCTTCGGTGACCCTGGGTAGGTTCCGGTTCCGGTTGATCCTGAGATGGGCGTTATGACCGAGCCGGTTGCTGCCACGTTGATTGTTGTGGTTCCTGGGACCCATGATGTATCGTACCATGTGTATCCATAGTTCCAGCCGCCTCCTATTGTGAAGCCTGTAGGCACGCCGCCTATGAGTGGGTCGCTGCTGCTGATCTGAACGTCAAGACCTGATGTTGGGGCATTGGCTGGGTTTCCAGCGGAGTCAAGAAGGTGCACAATAACTGTGTCGTAGTGTCTTCTGGCGATGGAGACGTACTTGGGTAGTGGAATCACCGCCACCTTTGCCGGTGGGTTCACTGAGGGTGAAACCGTTGTCATCGGAGCCGAGGCACTCTTGGACACTCCTCCAATCATGGCTGTAGCCGTTATAGTTGTGGTTCCTGGCGTCGATGTGCTCTTGAACCACGCGGTGGTATAGAACCAGCCCTCGGCTATGGTCACAGAGGATTCCACTGAGCCACGCGCGAGGTCCGAGGATGTCAACGAGACGCTGATGCCACCGACAGGAGCCAGAGCCGGATTGCCTGTCGAGTCTAGAAGCAGGATGCGCACTACCCGGTAGTAGGTTTTGCCGTCGGCGAATAGCTTTGATGGAGCTAAGTCAAGGGCCAACTTATTTGGTCTCGGAGCCACTGTTTTCATGACTGCTGAACCAGTTCCATAGCCACCGGCAGTAGCTGTGATCGTAGTTGTGCCTGACACAAAAGTTGAGCTGAAAGCCACATAATTCGCTTCCCAACCAGCATTGATTGTCAAGGAACCAGAAGACACTGTGCCGACCGATGGGTTGGACGATGACAAGCCTACCGATATGTCTCCGGCTGGAGCTCGAGCGGGGTTTCCAGCATTGTCTTGAGGCTGCACCCAGACTATGTAACCCCAGTTGATTAGTTTGTGAGCGAACATTTTTGAGGGCCCGAGAAGAACCGCTAGTTTTTGGGCCTTGTTGCCATCGGTGGTCATAACTCGGGAGCTATTAGTTAATCCTGAGGATCTAGCCCAGATTGTGGTTGAACCTGGCACCCATGTTGAAACGAAAGACGCATATGCGTGGCTGGCTGGAGAAGTAATGCCTACCGATGGGGGGCTAACAGTACCCACCGGAAGATTAGTGGATTCGAAAAGGACTGTCCTTGTTGTTGCGGGTTTAACCGGCGTACCTGAAGCATCCTGTATTTGCGCAACAACAGAATAGCCCTCACCGCGATTCAATGCAGGCAACATGGTTGGTGCAAGCCAGAGCACAACCTTCGAGGCAGGATCTACTCCAGGCGAGACTGTTGTCATTGTAGCTGTTGAACTTGCTAAGCCTGCCGCAACCACAGTTATATCCGTGGTGCCAGGCACTAAGGTCGAGTGGAACCATGTGACACCATGTGACCAACCTTCGGCTATGGCGAAGCCTCTGGGAACCCAACCCACACCTAGAACAGATGATGATAGACTCACGCCTATACCTCCAGAGGGAGCTAGGGCTGGGTTTCCAGCGGAGTCTTGTAGCTGCACAATCACAGGATTATAATAATACTGGTCGTCTGCCAATGTCTTATTTGGTGCTAGGAACAGTTTGAGCTTGGTCGGTGTGCGTCCCCACGTGGTCATCACTGCTGACCCAGTCATCAACCCGGGAGCAGACGCAGAGATCGTGGTTGTGCCCGGCGTCCATGTAGGTCCGAAGTGTGCGACTTGGTAGGTCACTCCTGCTCCAATCGTCACGCTCTTGGGGGTGACATCACCAACAACAGGATTTGATGAGGATAGGCTGATTCCCATGCCCCAATCTGGCGCGTAGGCTGGATTTCCGTAGAGGTCTTGCAGCTCGACTTTAATCACATAGTATCGCCAGCCAGGCGTGGCATGCAATTTGTTGGGGGTCAGGGTCACAACGACTTTTGCTGGTACACCTGGCGCGCCTATCGGTGAACGCGTGTTTGCGCTGGACAGCTGACTGTTAGGTGTTGATTCGTAGAGCATGGCGGTTGTAATCAAAGGCAATGAAACAATAGCTGCGAAGATTAATGTGATAACCCTTTTTGATTTGAGTTTTCCTCTCTCCATATAACATCAACTCTTTCTGTGTATACATGATTCATCATACCTTCCATAATAGATTTGTGGAAAAAATATGAAAATTTTCTATAGATATTGTAAATGCGTGGATTTGTTTAAGAGGCGTCGCAATTTTTCCCTTGAAACCTCTATTCGCCAAAGCCCTTCAGCAAACCGACAAATCGTGCGCGCTTTTTAATTTCCGTGCTAGCTTCAGGCATGTTGAGTGTGACAAAAAAAGATGGGGTTTGAATGTTCCTATGCGCTTGTGGCTACTGTGATTTCTGTTTTCTCTATGAATCCGTTTGTGTTGGTGTCTGCCCACTGTAGGAAGAGTAGGTGCTTGGTTGCGTATGTTTGCCATTTTGCTGTGTCGCTCATGAACAGGGCTGCAGCATAGGTGCCCTGCCAACCATAACCCCATAGGAACATGATGGTTCTTGTTGATTCTTTTTTGAGGTAGACAATGGCTACGCTTTTGGTTGGGTAGTCGGATTTGGTGAAGTTGATGGATTTGCCCTCAGTTGTAGCAGTAATATTGAACCACGCTGCGTTTTGGCCAACAAATATTCCCAATGGGTAGCTTGTCCTTATGGTGTTGTTATAACCTAAAGCCACCAAGTTGCCTGAGGTTTTCTCGGCTGGTTTCAGGAGCGTGTCGGTTTTTGTTGTGAGCAAGAGTGTTCCCGAGGCTGTAAGGGCAGATGCAAACAATGGCGCACCCATGGCTTCTCTTGCAGCCGCATCTCCAAAGACTAGAAAGGTGTTTTTGTAGAATAGGTATGGGATACTTTCAAAGCGATAAGACTTGGATATCGGAGCATATTCTCCTGTGGTGAGGGTCTTGGTGCCTATGATTGTTGTTGTGGGAGATATTCGTGCGATGGCTGTGAGGGTCGTGGTTCCAGGCGTGTATGTGGTTGAGAGGTCGAGGTAATTGCTCCAGAAGTCGTCTTTTGGGATTTCGAAATTTTCTGTGGCTTCGGCGACGAGTCGGTCTGAGGATTGGATGGCTACACCAATGTTTTGTGTTGCTCTTGCGGGTTTGTCTGAAGCGTCTCGTAAGGACACTGAAAGGCTGTAAGCGTACCAAGAGTTGGCTGAAATGTATTTTGGCACGCCTTCTATGACGAGTTTTGTGGGTGCTGGGTATGGGGTGACAGTTGGTTTGGCTGTCGTGGTCATTATGGCGCTGCCCGAGGTGTATCCTGCGGCGCTGGCGGTTATGGTTGTTGTTCCAGCCGTAGACGTAGATTGGAACCATGTGTGAGCTGAATCCGACCCAGATGAAATCGTGACTGGATAAGTATCAACAGTGCCCACCCCTGTATTTGAGGATGAAAGAATGATATCGATGTTGTTTGGCACTCTAACAGGATTGCCTGACGCATCTTGTAGTACAATATGCACCGTTTCGTAGTAAGTTCGGCTGTCTGCCCAAACTTTGGAGGGTGCTAAATATAGCCCAAGCTTAGTGGGGGTCGGCCCAACCGTGGTAACAGTCGTTGAACTCACTGGGAATGACGAGAAACCAGAGAGTGTTGTGGTTCCCTTCGTGAAGGTAGAGTCAAACCATACGCCATCTAAAATTTGCCCCAAGGGAATTGACGGTGAACTGGATACTGTGCCTACGCTTGGATTCGATGATGAATAGGTTACGGGTGTGGCTGCTTGTGCTCGTGCGGGTTTACCACTTGAGTCCTGAAGCATTGCAACGATCCAGTTGCTTTCCCATGAGTCATCAGCAAGGCTTTGGGTCAACATTGTGTAGGTCTTTACTTGTGAAGCGATATAGCCATGAGTGTTCATTGTGACCGCTGGTGCGGATGTCAAACCTGATGCTGTTGCTGTGATGCTGGTGGTTCCTGGCTTGTTGGTGGAGTCGAACGCAACTTTTCCATACATTGATCCTATGGGTATGGTAAGGCTTGTGGGAGAAGGGTTTCCTACAGTTGGATTTGATGATACTAGACTAACTGTCTTAGCAGCGGTTGCCTTTGTTGGGAAGCCAGTGGAGTTGAGCAATTGCACGAAGATAGTGTTGTCGTAGATTTCGTCGTTTGCCCATACTTTGGGCGGGCCTAGAAATGTTTTGAGCTTTGCTGGAGCTGACGCTTGATATTTTATTGTTGAGACGGTGGCTGATCCTGATGTCAGCCCTGTTGCTGTGGCGGTGATTGTGGTAGTTCCGGCTTTTGTTTTGGTTGTGAATGAGGTCTTTGCATACTGCGAGCCTGCTTGGATGTAGATTGATTCAGGTGTGGTTCCGATGGTTAGGTCTGAAGAATATAATGTTACGCCAATTTTTGACTGAGCCCAGGCAACATTGCCAGCAGAGTCTTCCAATGCTACGGTGATGACGTCGTACTGTGTGCTTCCGTCGGCGAACAGTGTGTCTGGGGTGACGTAAACTGCAAGCTTGGCGGGGGTGTTGGCTACTGTCGTCACAGAGGCTGAGCCTGAGACTAGCCCTGGTGAATTCGCTGTTATTTTTGTGGTGCCTTTTTTGTATCCGGCAGAGAAGGCGGTGCGCGCGTAGCTTCTTCCCTCGTACATGTATATTGCCGTGTCGTATGGTGTGCCAACCTGTGGGTCGGATGAGGAGAGGCTTATTCCTAAGCCGCCTTTTGGTGCTCTGGCTGGGTTGCCGTACAGGTCTTGAAGCTCTACCCATATGGTGTTGTATTTGGGCACTCCGTATGGTCCGTCGGCGAGCAGAGGTGATACAACAGAGACTTTGAGCTGGAATGGGACGTTGCTTGTTCCTATTGGGGATGGCGTATTAGAGTTTTGAACTTCTTGGGTTTGTTGGTTGAAGTATTCTGATTTGATCCCTGAAGCAGTTAGAGATAGTATTGCGATGGATAAACATGCTGCTATGAGAATTTTTCCATTCTTATTCATATTTTTTCAACCTTCAGCACTATTAGTGTGCTTCCGTTTAATCTTATGAGTCTTCTGAAACTATTTGGGGAATCTTCTGGAATTATTTTCTAGTAGTTGAATTCACTGTGTTCACTAAATGATTTGTTTTTGCATATTAGGAGATGGGCGCTTCAAGCGAAAGCAAGAAGAGCGGAGAAGAGTAGAACTTTTCTTTTGATGTTTCAAAAGTGTTAAACGGAAATTATGTATTCTTATTATATGATTGAGCATTTCTTCAATCATGTAGTTTTGGGAGGTGAGAAACGATGGAAAGGAGAAAGAGATTAACGATTGTAGCGAGTGTGGTGTTGGCTGCTGTTGTGTTGAGTTCAGGGTTGGCGCAGGTTTTGTTCGCGAATTCTGCTGCAAGCACTACTATGGCATCTGAAGACCTAATCATTATTGGTTGGAGCATTCCGGGTTGGACTTTCTCTGGAACTTTCTTGAAGATCGGAGTGAATAAGGGTGGGACCTTCATTACGGGCGGCTTCTCGGGAATAATTGGAACCGCTCCCTGGGGCGTGGGGTTTCAGTTTCCGAAAGGCGACCAGTACGAGAGCCTCGCCTTTCCTGTGGCTACTACTTCTGGGCCTCCGGCGGGATGGGTGGAAGGCTACAGCATCTCCTACAAGACCTACAAAGCAAAGTTGCGGAATTGGGTTGACAACATAGCCTACTGGTGGCCTGGTCTAGGTTGGGGATATTATATAGGGGATATATGGGTTCCTGGACCGCCGCCGGAGTCTCGGCTCATATACTGGAAGAGTTCAATGGTTCGAAACGACACCAACAGGGCGATAGTTCAGAGCTTCATGAACACTACAGACGGCGCTTTAACGCTGAAGTTCACTTTCTCGTTCCAAAAGCATCAAGCGTACGTTGAGCTCAGAACAGACGTATACGCCAACAAGAATGTCAGAGATGTCCTTTACAAACGCATTGTGGACTGGGACGTTTACAAGATAGGAACTTATCAAGACAAGAAGAACGACTGGAGCAGTGGACCAAATTTTGCGTACGCCCGTGAAAGTACCCCGGGTTCGGTAATGGGAGCAAACGGCATCATGAGTGTCACAGGATATGCCTACACGACCAAAGAGCAACTTCACAGCTTGCCTGTGTACGTTGACCTCTATGCTTGGGATGACCTTAAGAAGAGGGAACCTGGATGGCTCTACCCGTCTTATACTGTCGACTTACCTCAAGACATGATACAAAGTCCAGCAGGTTGGATTAGTGAGACTGCATACCGTGACTACTGCGCTGCAATATACTACGAATTGGACAATATAGCAATAGGCGCATCAAGAACAGTCTACACGGTCTATCAAGCTGCCTTTGACGGAAACCCAAGTGAGCTTGGTTAAGCGACACGCGTTGGTTTCCAGCCTCCCCTCCTTTTTCTTGCCTAAAGAGTTTTGCCTTGAAGATTTCGTGGAGACGTTTCTCAAGGTGTTTGAAGCGATATTTTGCTTGATGCTCTTCTCCGTAGGGAGAAGCTTGTTTCAAGCTGTGCAGGTGTTAAGAAGCGGGATAACAGACGAAAGTTGACGGTTTTTGAAATTCGATATTTTGTTAGCCACCCGGTTCTTGCCAGCTGGTTTAGGTAGCAGCTTTCTAATGCGCGTGATCTGCCTGTTATGTTTGACACTTGGGTGGCGTTGCATTCGCCTTTTGAGGCGACGATTAGGTATGTTTGGCGTAGATGGTCTGGCAAAGAGAAAAGCTTTGATTCGGGAATTCGGACTGGTTGAAACTGTATGGCTGAGAACATGTTCTCCAGCTCGTCGAGTCTACGCCTTATGTTCCTCAGTTCGATGAAGATTTGGTCAAACACTGAGCGTCTAACCATCTTGTCTATCCTCGTCTTGTATAAATTCCCTTTCTACGTGGTTCCAGCGTCTTTCAATGAGAGAATAGAATTTAAGATTTTTTGAGAAACAAAATTTGCAGATAGGTCAAGCTGGCTTGGAAAAGTCAGGATTTTTTGTTAGAGCAATGTAAGCTGAAAAAACAGTTTTGTTACGTTGCCTAAAAGCGAAGGTCGACGACTGTGGTTCCTGCAAATTTGTCGAAATAGCGAATGAATCTTACA
>Ga0315314_1001169_pt1 | contig 24364 bp, 21 predicted proteins | sample TDP9_MG_FD_203631 | JGI IMG/M metagenome (GOLD analysis project Ga0315314, IMG submission 203631) | Freshwater sediment microbial communities from Lake Towuti, South Sulawesi, Indonesia - TDP9 | ecosystem: Environmental > Aquatic > Freshwater > Lake > Sediment | place: Indonesia: South Sulawesi... | reverse complement strand
TCAAGATATCATTCTTGCTGACATCCTTTCTAGAGGAGATGAACACAAGAAAGGAGATCGATTTCAGGGCTTCCGGGGTGGCACTCGATTCTTCTGCAAGCATATATCTCATGAAATCCAAGCTTTTACTGGAGCTAGAGGAGCCTCCTTCGGTTGAACCAAGGTCAGAGTTTCTTCCCCCTGCACTGATTCTGCCTCTTAGATACGAGTTGACGACAACCACCATTGAGCAGCTTCTTGAGGCTTTGGATGATGTGTTAAGAGGTGAAAAACTTTCGGAGATGAAGCCGCGGTTAGAACCAGTGCTGACCCCTCCTCCCGAGATTGTGCCCATCCTGAGCGGGTACCTAATGAAGATCGAGAAAGAGATAAGAATCCTACGCGAGAAAATTCTCCTTCTTGCCAATAAGGGTGAGTTGGTCACATTCTCGCGACTCGTATCCGGCCTACGAAAACTTGAGAGAATCAAAGCGTTCATTATCCTTCTTTTTATGGCGCAGAGAAGAAACATCGGCCTGTGGCAAGAGGAATATTTTGGAGAGATTTACGTCACCCCCATAGGAGGCCAGTAGTTGGAAGGAAAGATTAAGGGCGGTAAACCGCTCAGATCATCTGAGGAAAAGGTAGGACTCGACAAGCAAAACATGGCTTTGATAGAAGCGGCATTGTACGTTGCCGGTCGGCCTCTTGACTTGAGGACATTGGGTTCGGTTACCAAAATAGGATCTAAGAAGAAAGTTCAAAGCATCGCCAGAACTATTATGAAGGAATATGAACACCGCGATACATCTCTTGAGATACTGGAGCTGGAAGACAACAGATTCGTCCTACAGTTGAAAGCCGATTATTCGCTGAAGGTTAGAAGACTAGCTGTTAGGCCTCTTCTCACAACAGGGCCGTTGCAGACTTTGTCCTATATAGCATATCGGCAACCAGTCGCGCAGAGACAGGTGATCCAGGCCCGTGGAGGACACGCGTATAACCACATTAAAAGATTGAAGGAGATGGGCTTAATCGAGTGTAAAAAGGATGGGAAAGCTCGCATTATTAGGACGACAGATTACTTCGCAGACTACTTCGGTTTGAGCCATGACCTAAAACCGATGAAGCGGCAATTGAGAAATATTTTCGATAAGATCGTGACAAAGACGATTGCAAAAACGATGCGAGCGAACGAAACGGTCGCCGCCCGCTAGATTTATATCTTAGCGAAAGATACCTCTTAGTCTCAGTGTTGTGGGGAGAAGCCAGAAATTGTCGGTATGGCACGGGGATATACACAAACGAAAACCATCCGGGGGCAGAAGAAGGCCTTACCGAGGCAAGAGGAAATTCGAAAGCGGATCTTTTCCAGCAGAGACTATCATAGGTGAACCTAGAAGAAAGATAAGTCGTAGTCATGGCGGTAATATAAAGGTTCGTCTAGTAAGCGAGAAATATGCGAACGTCACGGATGCGTCGAGCGGAAAGACTGAAAGGGTTGAAATTCTGAGGGTCATAAAAAGTCCCTCGAACGTGGACTATGATAGGCGCGGCGTTATAACGAAGCAGACAATAATAGAGACGACTCTAGGAACAGCCCGGGTAACATCAAGACCCGGACAGCAAGGCGTTCTAAACGCGGTTTTGATCTCACAGGAGTCGACGTGAACGCTCTGGTTGATACACCTCTAAAGCTGTCAATTATTTCTACAGGATTACGTTTAGAGAAGGACTAGAGATATGAGAGAGCGGGATAGGTTGATCCTTTGGCCCGTTTATTTCGACTCGACAAAGACCAGATCGCAGGGGAGGAGACTCCCAAAAAGACTGGCCGTACCAACACCAAAACTCAGCGATATCAAAACCTCCGTTGAAAAGATAGGGTTCAGATGCGACGCTGTCATTGAGGTGGCTTATCCTCGTTCCCCATGGAGAAAAACGGGCTACATTTCAGTCCATAAAAAAGGACCTAAAAACAATCTCATCAAGAGGGTTTCTGAAAATCTATTGAACGTTCGTCCATAACTATAATCTAGTTTCAGACTCCAGAAAGATTTAAATAGAATGCGTCATTTCATTTTTCATATCTTCTAGGAGGAAAACGAAACTTGCAGAGGATAGGGCGAGTTATCCATGTAACTACCAGCAGAAAAGCGGTTGTCAAGGCAGAGGCTGTCCCAAAGATCGGCGACAGAGTTGTTGATGAAAAAAGTAATATAGTAGGTAAGGTTTTCGATATATTCGGTTCGACATCCTCGCCCTATCTTGAAGTGGCACCTGACCTGATAGACCCCTATAGTCTCGTTAACCGTCTTCTGTACGCGCTTCCTTCCTCTAGGACGAAAGGAAAAGTGAAGCGAGGAAAAGCCGATGAGTGAAGAAGAATTCAAGCCCAGTCTTAAAGAGATTCAACGGTGCTCCGAATGCGGCGGCGCGAGGTTAATGAGAGATCACGAAAACGCTGAAATCGTATGCATGGACTGCGGTTTCGTCGTCGCCACAAAAATAGTTGATCAGGGGCCAGAATGGAGGGCTTTCGACAATGAGCAACAGGAGAAACGGGCTCGTGCAGGAGCGCCCCTAACTTTCACAATTCATGATAAAGGGCTCTCAACAGTGATCGACTGGCACGACAAAGATGTCTACGGAAAGAGGATTGCCCCAGATCAGAAAGCCCAGATCTACAGGCTAAGGAAATGGCAGAGGCGTATTCGAGTCTCGGATGCGACTGAAAGAAACTTGGCCTTTGCCCTATCTGAGATTACAAAAATCGCAAATAATCTTTCTCTTCCTGATAGCATCTTTGAAACAGCCTCAGTCATATATAGGAAGGCAGTTAGAGAGCGTCTCATCCGTGGAAGATCAATCCAAGGAATCAGTGCAGCCTCAGTATACATCGCATGTAGACAGTGCGGACTTATTCGAACCCTAGAGGAGATCGCTATAGCTTCAAGCATAAGCAGGAAAGAGGTCGGTCGGAGTTACAGGTTCCTTGTGAGGGAGCTTGACTACTTCATTCCGCCAACTAACCCAGGCCAGTATGTTTCAAAATTCTCCAATCAGCTCACGATGCAGGGCAAGGTGGAGGAAATGGCAGGAAAAATCCTAAAAGCTGCGAGGGAACTCAAGATCACTTCAGGAAGAGGACCAACGGGCGTAGCCGCCGCCGCTAGCTACATAGCCTCAGTTCTCACTGGGGAAAGGAAGACACAGAGGGAGATAGCAGAGATAGCCCAAGTTACAGAAGTCACAATTAGAAACCGATATAAGGAACTTACTGAACGGCTCCTGTTCGTCATGGCCCTATGATTGCGAAAAGACGGCTGGATCTTCGCCTTTCTCCCGCCACTGCTGCAAATTGCGCGCATTTGCTCTGATGATTTCTCTGTCTGACCGTTTGGTGGAAACCTTGTTAACCGAAATGACCTGGAAAATCGTATTCCTTGGCATGTTGCAAGGTCTTCTCGAGTGGTTTCCCATATCAAGCCAGGGAAATCTTGTTCTGGCAATGATTCACCTTTTGGGAATTGGGCGAGAAGAGGCGCTAAATATCTCCGTGAATCTGCATTTGGGAACCATGTTCGCATCTTTGGCTTATTTTAGGGAGGACTTTCTTGCATTGGCAAAGGTACTTCCAAACTACCATCTCCGACACTCGAATGGAGTAAGCAACCTAATAACGTTCCTCCTGTTCTCGTCTATCATATCCGGCTTCATTGGCTACTTCGTCTTCAAGATTGCTGAAATCTCACTCACGATCGGCGAATATTTCTCTGGAGCAATAGGCTTCGCGCTTGTAATGACAGGTCTCCTCCACAAGTACTCGACGAAACATGAGATAAGAGAGACCAAAGATGTGAAAATCTTGGATACCCTTCTCTTAGGGATAGCTCAAGGATTCTCAGCATTTCCAGGGATCTCACGTTCAGGGATAACGATCTCCGCGCTACTTTACAGGAAGTTCAAAAGCGAGGCTGCAATTACACTATCATTTCTCATGAGTGTGCCAGCAGTCCTAATGGCCATGTTTGGCCTGAGTATAACCGCAGGTTTCGTCTATATCGGGATTGCGGATCTAATTCTAGGATCTTTATCCTCTTTTATAACGGGCTTACTGGCGATTCACGTCTTCATGAAGACCGCCCAAAAGGTCGATCTCAGCGTTTTCTGCATGACTATTGGAGTCCTAGCCCTGCTTCCAACATTCAGCTATCTCCTAGGGACTGTTAACCTAAGATCATACTGAGATTGATATCTTCAGGATCCAACGCATCCTTGAAGTGCATATTACTGTCTGATCTGCCCTCTTCCCGACTTTTGATTTGATGATTTGCCATTAATGAGAGAATTTTTTCTGATCAGCATTTTTGGCCAAGCCAGCATGCGAATGAACCTTCACAAGAAAGCCGAGTGATTATTCTCATAATCAGATTATATAGGAAAGTGCGTCTTCCCTTACGAGCCCGCACTTCTCACATCTCTTATACATCTTCCCGTTATACGAGGAGGACCCCAAGTTGGTCCAGAGATGCTCACAATCCCCTCCTTCGTCTCGGTCCTCTTTCTGTTTCATGATGACTAGGTTCAATCAGAGTAGATATTACGCTTATGAACCAAAAGTACATCAATGGTGTTTGCTTTCCGGCCGGATTAATGCGTTTCTGAAATTCCGTAAACGGTCCTGCCGGAATTGATTCGAAATTCACCAGTATGGCCGAAGGATAGCTTGGCCGCTCTCGTCATAAGTTGAGATTCGTCAAATTGGCTGTCGAAATTCGCTTGGGAAAGTTTAATATCGAGGCGGGAATACTCCAAATGTGAGGGTTTGCATCGCATATTATGTTTTACCAATGAGTGAGGAGAGGTTGGCCACGGGCATCGAAGGCTTGGATAAGATCTTCAACCCAAAGAGGATAGCCGTGATTGGAGCTAGCAACAAGGAGGGATCGGTTGGCTTTAGGCTCCTAAACAACCTGATCGGAGTAGGTTTCAGAGGGTTCGTGTATCCTGTCAACCCGTTCAGCCCAAGTGTTCAGGGCATAACAGCCTACCCAAGCGTGAGAAAGATCCCGTGGCAGATAGACTTGGCGGCAATTGCAACACCTGCACACATAGTCGCGCAGATAGTTGAGGAATGCGGGGAATCTGGCATAACTGGAATCATCATTATCTCATCGGGCTTCAGCGAGACAGGACTTAAGGGGAAAGCCCTAGAAGAAGAGATCTTAAGGCTGAAAAACACCTACAACATGAGAATAGTCGGTCCAAACTGTTTGGGAGTAATGCGTCCAAGCGTAAGGCTAAACGCGACATTCGCAAACAAGATGGCAAAACCCGGCAAGATTGCCTTGGTCTCCCAGAGCGGAGCGCTATGCGCGTCGGTCCTAGACTGGGCAGCCCAAGCGAATGTCGGGTTTAGCAACTTCGTCTCAGTCGGTTCCATGATAGACGTAGACTTCGCAGATCTGATAGATTACTTCGGGGTCGACCCCGAAACAAGATGCATAGTTCTCTTCGTCGAGGCGATAAAGGATGCTAGAAGATTCATGAGTGCGGCAAGAAGGTTCGCCGGAACCAAGCCCATAATTGTCATAAAGGCTGGAAAATCCCCTGAAGGCATGAAAGCCGCGTCATGTCACACGGGCGCTTTTACCGGCGAAGATGCTATTTATGATGCGGCCTTCAGAAGGGTGGGAATCATCCGCGTAGAAGAGATCGCCGACTTATTCTGTTGTTCAGAGATTCTCGCCATGCAACCACGCCCGAAGGGTCCAAACCTGGCCATAATAACGAATGCCGGCGGGCCTGGCGTCATGGCTACAGACTTTCTGATATCCAGACGAGGAAAGCTCGCCTCTTTAAGTGACATGACCATCCGCGCGTTGGATGAAGTCTTGCCCTCGTACTGGAGTAGGTCTAATCCCATCGATATCTGTGACAATGCCACGGTTGAGAGGTTTAGAAAAGTATTGGGGATCTGTTTCAAAGATCCAAACGTAGACGGCTTCCTAATCATCTACACGCCGATAGGGGCTGCGGATCCGGCCGAAACAGCGAAGACGCTACTAAAGATCGCAGAGAATATCGATAAGCCTGTCTTAACATCTTGGCTTGGCGAGGAAGATGTAAGGGAGGCCAGGGACATCCTACGTAGAAACGGCATCCCAACGTATCCAACACCTGAACAGGCGATAACAACTTTTATGTATATCTACCAATACTCAAGAAACCTAGAACTCCTCTACGAAACCCCTGAAGAACTACCGATAAGTCCTTCAGTAGATAAACATCATCTCAACTCGATTCTGGACCGAGCCTCAGAAGAGGGACGAGAAATCCTATCGGAGCCGGAGTCGAAAGAATTTCTGGAGGCCTATGATATTCCAACGATGAAAACCTACATCGCTGAGACCGCTGATAAGGCGGTGCAGATCGCATCTAAGGTAGGGTATCCTGTTGTAATCAAGGTTCTCTCACCGCAGATGATTCGTGAAACTGATCTCGGCCGAGTTGCCCTCAAGGCCACCTCCGAGTCGCAGGTTAAGAGGTGCTTCGAAGATCTGATCGACCGAGTCAAGGGACGGGATCCGGCGATAAAGATTGAAGGGATAACGGTTCAACCTATGATGAAGGAGCGCGGCTACGAGTTGCTAGTCAGATCAAAGAAAGATCCTCTTTTCGGCTCGGTAATAATCTTCGGAAGTGGGGGGATGGGCGCTGAACTATTCAACGATATTTCGGTCGGATTTCCGCCCCTGAATCAGACTCTGGCGAGGAGGATGATAGAACAGACAAAGGCATATAAACTACTTTCAGGGTGGGGAAATAGGCGTCCAGCCAACATAAGGCTCCTCGAAGAGATTCTAGTCAAGTTCTCTCAGCTCATAATAGATTTCCCACAGATAAAGGAGGTAGAAATGAGTCCCCTCCTTATCGATGAGAGTGACGCTACAGCCTTAGACGCTAAAATAGTCATAGACAGAAACCATGTGTCTGCTAAGACTCAGCCTCGCGAGCATCTAGTGATCAAGCCCTACCCAACAAAGTACATAACCGAATCCGCAATTAGAGACGGCAAGAAGGTTTCACTACGCCCCATAAGGCCCGAGGACGAGCCACTCATTGTTGACCTTTTTCGAACCTTTTCAGAGCAAACGATGAGGCTTGGGTTCTTCCGGGCGATTAAGGAGATATTTCATGAAACCCTGGCGAGATACTGCAATATCGACTACGATCGGGAGATGACGATAGTTGCGGAGAGAAGAGAAGAGGGATCCAGAAAAATAATCGGCATGGTGAGATTGATCATCCAGCCCAGCGGCGAAAGAGGCGAAGTTGCCGTGGTTGTCGGTGACCCTTGGCAGAATCTTGGATTGGGCTCAAAGATGCTGGACTACATCGTTGGCATCAGTAAAGACATCGGATTAAAGGCCGTATTCGGAGAGGTCTTGGCTGAGAATACCAAGATGATACATCTGTTCAGTAAGAGGGGGTTCGAGATCAAGCACTTGGATGAAGAAAATTGCCTGGCAACGCTTGACATGGCCAAAGGAGGCCCAACGAGAGGTGATCGCAACGCCAATTAGTGCAGTGAGAAATGTTTCGAAACGAGAAGACAACTGTGCTACGTGGTTTTCGGCGTCAGAATCGAGGAGGCTGAGTTGAGAACCCATAGGAGAGTCAAAACCTCTGTCTTATGTGGTTTCGTCCTTCTCGACGGCGTGGTCAGATCGCGGCTAAGAAATCGAAACAGCAGCTGATGAGTTCGGTGGGAAGCGAAGTCTACATAAAATCAATTCGCGATGAATGTCGATCTTCTCAATAGAAGCAGGGCACGTACTCTCTTGGTCTGAACCTCACTCCGAGTTGTGAAGCTTGCCTTTCAATATCTGAAACATCAATTTCCGGAATTCTGACAGCTGTTATCTCCATATCTAGCGATTCCTTAGCCTTCCAGATGAATTCTAAAACGCCTTCATAGGCATGTGCAAAAACCGGTCTGCACACCTTGTTATAGGCTTCTTCATTTTGTCCGTTTAGGCTGACACTGACCTCATCAACCCCTGCTTCTTCCAACTCTGTAACAACTTCGCGTGCTGGATTTAGCAAGTACCCATGTCCATTCGTATCGACGCGAACCCAGAGATTGTGGAGTTCTTTGATCCATTTAGTTACCTGCAAGATACAGTCAAGCCGACTCGTGGGTTCTCCGAAGCCGCAGAAGACTACCTCGCTCCAGTGTCCCCGATGAATTGGTGCAAGCAATTTCTCAATAACTTGGCTAACTGAGGGTTCATATTTTAGCCTCAAATCGAAGCCTCCAATTCCCCGGGAATAATGCCTGAAGCAGAAGTAGCAACTGTTAGAGCATCGATTTGTTATGTTGAGGTAGAGGCTGTTGCCAAGCCAATAGACCACGTTTGAATGCACCGCCGACACCTTTTGAATAGTTTCTCAGATAGGACGAAAGCGATGTTTAAACTTCATATAATCTACAATATTCTTATTTACTTTGTCGAGAAATTCTTTCTCTAGTCGGTGAAAATCGTGTACGGCACGACAAGCGAATTGCTACGAGTAGACCTGACTGATGGAAAGATAAAGACTGAGAAGCTAAGCGAGGAGACCATAAAGAGGTTCTTAGGAGGTAAGTGCTTAGGGGCCAAGATCCTGTACGAGGAGATCAAGCCGGGGATCGACCCTTTAGGCCCAAACAATAAGATCATATTCGCTGCTGGGCCGCTGACTGGTGCTCCATTTCCTGGTAACACCCGACATGTGATTATGGCAAAGTCCCCAATAACGGGCGGATGGGGAGAATCTCATGCAGCTGGTTTCTTCGGTCCGGAATTGAAGTATGCAGGATACGACGCCATCATCGTGGAGGGAAGGGCTGTTGAGCCTGTGTACCTGTGGATTAGAGAGGGAGAGGCAGAGGTAAGAGATGCTAAGAGGCTCTGGGGGAAGGTAACTGGCGATGTTCAAAGGGAGATAAGGAGAGAAGTCGGAGACAAGAAGACAAGGGTTGCCGCTATAGGTCCCGGAGGGGAAAACCTAGTTAGGTACGCTTCAGTCATAAGCGACCTCTATTGCGCCGCGGGAAGATGCGGGATGGGCACTGTAATGGGCTCAAAGAGGCTGAAGGCAGTAGCAGTTAGAGGAACACGACAGGTTTCCATCGCCGACGAGAAGACATTCAAGAGCCTTTTGAAGACAGCCAGAGACGAAGCGATGGCTGGATGGGGCGAAGATCTCTTCAATTATGGCACGGATAAGGATTTAGACAATCTCAGCTACTCAGGAAGACTTCCAACGAGAGCCTTCACGAAGTGCACCTTTGACGGGGCGGATAAGATATCTGGTGAAACACTGTCAAAAACTATCATGAAAAGGCGAGCGACATGTCCAGCTTGTCCAGATGCCCACTACAGAATTGTTGAGACAAGCGGCCGCTATATCACAGATCCAGATTACGGAGGCCCGGAATATGAGACCTGTGCCTCTTTTGGTTCTTTATGCATGAACGACGACCTCGAGGTTATAGCTAAGGCCAATGAGCTCTGTAATAAGTATTCCCTTGACACCATTGCCGCCGGAGTTTCCTTATCATTTGCCATGGAATGCTACGAGAAAGGCGTCATAACGAAGAATGATACGGGAGGAATAGATCTCTCTTGGGGCAACGGTGATGCCATAATCGAGATGATTCATAAGATAGCGAAGAGGGAGGGGATAGGTGATGTACTGGCTGAGGGCGTGAAGAGGGCTGCGGAGAAGATTGGTGGAGGATCCGAAGCTTGGGCCCTACACGTAAAGGGGGCTGAGATTCCCATGCATGAGCCTAGGGGCAAGAAGGGGATGGGGTTCACCTATGCCACTTCGGATAGGGGAGCTTCGCATCTTCAGGTCTATCATGATGACAGCTTCGAGAGTGAGACCAATGTGGCGCCTGAGATAGGGCTGGACTCCACGCTTGTGCCTCAGAGTAGAACGGAGACAGGTGCTAGAAAGGTCAAGCTCGTCAGGATCTGTGAGGACCTGATGGCACTGTACAATAGCCTCGTGGTCTGCAGATTCGTCTTTTATCCAGCCGGAGTATCTATAAAGACTTTCATGGGCATCTCTAGATCGGTGACAGGTTGGGATGCATCACCAATGGAGCTCCTTCAGGTGGGTGAACGTTCATTCAACCTAACAAGGGCCTTCAACGCTAGGGAAGGCTTCACCCGAAAGGATGACAGTCTGCCTAGGAGACTGATGGAGCCGCTGCCTGAGGGTCCGCTTAGAGGGGAAGCCTATCCGCCCGAAGTCTTGCAGGACATGCTAGATCTCTACTATGATTACAGGGGTTGGGATAGGGATCGGGGATGGCCGAAAAGGGAGAAGCTTAGAGAGTTGGGTCTAGAATGGATTTCTGAGGATCTGTCGAGAAAGGGTCTCATCTCGGGCTAATAGGTTAGGAGGTCGCGTGATCTCTCTTTTTTCCACGTTTCGAATATTAGGCATCTACCCGTTCTCGAAATGAGGCTGAGAGATGTTTGGCAGGCACGATTGCATCGCTATGCGTGTCCTCTTGATGAGGCATGTCGCCAAATCCTGTTATTTTTGACGGACAATGCGACGGCAGATATATTTCTGGAGAAGACGGATCTAGAACCTGCTATTCCTAAGAAAGGGATCTTGACGGTGAAGTGTCTCTTGGCCGCAGGGATCGCACGGATGATTCTCTGTCACGTCTCCGCATTGTCGCTTCTTTTTTCCTGATTATAGCACTTGTTGTGCCGGACAGTTTTAGGTCTCCGACAACAACAAGAGGAAGCGGCTAGCTTATATGCCGCTTCTCAGAAAATCTGTGTAAGTGGGATTGGCTTTGAAAGAGAATAGGCTTAGGAGTATGATGAGACGGGGTGAGCCTACCGTTGGGACACGTGCGCTTATCGTTTGGCCAGGTGTCACAGAGCTGATTGGCTATGCTGGTGTGTACGACTATGTGGAGTTTGTTAGCGAATACGCTCCATACGATCTACATGACCTTGACAACCTCGCTCGAGCAGCTGAACTAGTCGGCATATCATCCATGATAAAGATAGATCAAGAGCCCAGAACGTATATAGCTGAAAGAGCGCTCGCCGCAGGTATACAAAACGTTCTTTTTGCAGACATAAGAACAGTCGAGGACGCCAAGGGAGCAGTTCTGGCGGTAAGGGCGGAGCCTACCGGAATCGGCGGCTATCGAATGGATAGAAGAGTAGGGTACGTAGGTGGTATAGCCTCGCCAGCTGACTTTGTCAAAATGTGCGACGATGCTGTTGTTGCGTTGATGATTGAGAAGAAAAGCGCGGTTGAGAACTTGGTAGAAATCTTATCTGTCGAAGGCATAGACATGGTGCAATTCGGTCCGGCTGATTACTCCTTAAGTATTGGTTTGCCAGGGGAAACGAGCCACCCCAAAGTGAAAGAAGCGGAGCTGAAAACCATAAAAATGGCATTAGAGATGGATGTGGCCCCAAGGGCGGAAATAAGGAACCCAGAAGATGCAAAAAGATATATCGAACTTGGTGTCCGCAATTTCAGCCTCAATACAGACGTGAGGATCCTGTACGACTGGTGGAAGAAGAACGGGAGTGAACTTAGGAGAATCCTGTCTGGTAAGTGACCGGGGTCATATTCGTAGTCGGGGGTGTCTCACTCCACAATTCGGAAAGATCGCCAGATGCGATCAGATCTGTGGTCGTATCTTCGCTTGGTGTGGATGCCTTTAGACAATGGGTGCGCGTCGTCTGTCCAGTTTCCCGCTTGCGTGGAAGGGAAGATGGAAGAAAACTGGTGCTCCGAATGTAACCTCACCAGCCGCTTGTAAGCATATCTCATCAGAGCAATCATAGACAGAGTTAATGTTCTAGCTTTTGGAACCGATGATACTGATGGTTCGTACTTAACACTTTTTTCAACGTGGCGTTCACAAAGCGGAAATAGTTGATATCGCGGTTTAGATCTCATGAAGAGACCAGAAAAGAATGGCTTGCTCCCAATGCTTGGGATTGCCATGTCGGCTTTTATGTTGTTGGCCGGCTTCTACCAGCTAGAGGTCATCTGGTTCGCTTTAAGTTTCGGCAGAGAGAGTTGGGAGCTGCCCTTCGGTATCGCGACTCTGCCGTTATGGTTTATGAGGGATCTTTGGTATTTGGTGATATTTGTGGCTTGGTGGCTCCTCTTTGTATCCCTGTGGTTTCGCAAACTCGCGACGAATTCTGTCTTCTGGGGGCTTCGATTCCTACTTGGACCTTTTCGTACCTGAAATAGAAGTCTAAGAAATTCGGGGTTATATCTTTAGAACCGCAAACCCGCGTTAGTGGTCGTGTTCCAGTTTCAACAAGTGATCTTATCCACCTCGCCAATCCTCCGAATAGGCTCGTCCTCAAAGGTTTTGAGAGCACATCACTGTCGTTCAACTTTTGCGAATCAATAAATATCCAGAAGCGAACTTATTAAGCAAGATCTTGAAGACGGAATAGTCATGTCGCAAGCAAAGATTATCCGAGAAGAAGTCAAGGAGGGAGAAATCCCTTTCTCTGCAGTCTACATCGAGATGAGTAACGCCCGTATGATCTTCCTGAGTGAAGGCGAGGATAATCTAGGCACCTTAGCTGTATCCATACCTCAGAGAGAACGTTTTATCGGTCCAGCTCTGTCGTCAGTTCTCTTTGGAGACCGAAATATATTGATGGCGAGGCTCTTGGCTGAACGGATAGCTCATGAGGCTAAGAAGATAACACTAGCCTCAGTCTACATAAGGACAATGGACGAGAAGAAAGCAGGGCCCATACTTTTGAGGCTTCTGGAGAAAGTCATGAGAAAATAAGAGAGAGGAGAGAATATGAGTTTGAGGAGCTTCCTCGAAAAGATGGAGTCTGCAAGCGAGGTAGTCCATGTGACCGGCAGGGCCGCACCTCGATTTGAGATATCTTCAATCATGAAAACCTTTGCTGACGGACCCATACTCTGCTTTGAAGATGTTGAAGACTACGAAACGAAGGTTGTTGGAAACGTCTGTGGAACACGCAGCAGAATATGTTCAGCGCTAGAAGTGCATGAAGCAGGCTTCTATCAAAGAATGATCGAAGCCTGCAACTCGCCGCGTAATCCAGTGATTGTTGACGATGGTCCAGCAAAGGAAATAGTCGAGAAGCCGAACTTGCGCAGAATACCGATTTTGACCCACTGTGAAAAGGATGCCGGAGCCTATATCACTTCAGGAGTCGTATCGGCCCGAAGTCCCGATGGAAATATCGAAAATGTCTCTATACACCGACTCCTAATTCTGGATGAGAAACACCTGGCAATACGTTTGGTCCCAAGACACCTCTATCGCCTGTGGAGGATGGCTAAAGAAGCGAAGCAAGATTTGGACGTCGCCATTGCTATTGGGGTTCATCCAGCCGTCTCATTAGCCGCCGCTTCGTCGCCACCTTTCGGTGTGAGCGAGTTTAGGATAGCGAACTCTCTTCTTGGCATGAATTTGCGATTGATAAGGTGCATGAAGGTTAATGTTTACGCGCCTGCTGATGCGGAGCTCATATTAGAAGGGAGAATTTCCTCGGAGAGGGACGTCATAGAAGGTCCTTTAGTCGACATTACTGGAACCTATGATATACAAAGGTCTCAGCCCGTGATCGAAATAGTCAACGTCTTGCACCGTGATGATTACCTCTACCAAGCCCTGCTCCCAGGAGGACCAGAACACAGGCTTCTTATGGGCCTACCTCGAGAAGCCGTGATCTACGAGACTGTCTCCAGAGTTGTTCCGACGGTGAAAGCGGTAAACTTGACGGTTGGCGGATGCGGATGGTTACATGCTGTCATATCCATCGAGAAGCAGACAGATGGCGACGCTAAGAATGCAATGCTTGCTGCATTTGCTGGTCACCCAAGCCTGAAGCGTGCTATAGTTGTGGACACGGATATCAACGTGTTCAACTCTGAAGAGGTTGAGTGGGCCGTGGCCACACGGTTTCAGGCCGATGAGGACATGTTGGTTGTCCGAGATGTCAGAGGTTCGACGCTTGACCCCTCAGCAGATCAAGAGACTGGTTTAACGACTAAACTCGGTATGGATGCAACTCGCTCAATGAAGATTACCCCTGAAAAGTTTGAACGAGCAAAGATTCCCACGAGCAAAAGAGCCAACGAGGTAATTACGAGCCTAAAGGCGAAAATGAGAGCTGAAAAAAACCCAAAGCGACCGGAAAGGTCTGCGAGTTGAGGAGGTAGCGACATAAAGAGATTTTCACTGAACGAAGTTAAGCACTCAGATCAAGGACTTGCCTTCGAGCGGTTGGGGAAATGGGATACCTCGGGTATGGCTAGCGAAGGGTGCAAGCGCTCAGCTCCCGCATGCTGCGCTAATGCAGCTGTCTGTAGGTGAAAGAATCGTTTTTACGCTGTTGAGCGTAGGAGCATAGTAGGCTGTCTTGGCTGAATTGGTCATCAGCGTATCAACCCCGAGTTTCTCGACCCACGTGACCACAGGACATGTGTCACGTAGTACCTCACCGCCAGCCGATTCAATCGCATCGACATATCTTTTTGCTTTAGCTCTCACGTGCCGGGAGGTGCAAACCCATAGTCTTAGGTCTTCCTTGATTTCTCTTCCTTTGAGCTTAGCAGCTACTTGCTTAATCTCATTCATCGAGCAGTGAGGACAGCCGAGAAAAACAAGGTCAGGGGGGTCGGAAGATGTCGAAAGATACTCAATTGCATTCTGTAAGTCTTTCTCTTCAATCGTAACCTTTTCAATCCCCCTCACTTCTTTCCACACGGATGGGTAGAACATGGACGTCATACCGCTCGCGGCTAAGGCCGCACCTAGCTGCTTCAGATCAGTTTCTGTACATCCGCTCAAACCTGAGAAAACAGGAATTTTGTCTCCGAGCATCCTGCCGGCAAATATGCCAAGAGATCCAAATTCCGTGTCCTTCTTGAGCTTCGGTTCAACCTTAACCAGAACATTTGGCCCTCTTTCTTCAGGTCGATGCATCCCATAGTCGGGTACCTTCCCTATGATGGCAGCCGCGAGAGCGCTTGGCCCTCCTTCGCGGTTGGTCCACGCTCCCAGAATCGAGTTTGCATATATGGCGGCTGAAGACTCCGCCCAGGCCAGGTGCGAACCCATTGCTGGCTTGAGCAGGTAATAGGGCGTACATGTCAAAGTCGGCTTTACCCCCATATTACTGTAGAGGTCAATTATGTGCATCTGCTTATCTACCACTTCTGTTGAGATCGCGAAGTCTTCTGCACGATTCAGGTCAAGAACAGACGGATTAATGGTGGAAGATACCTTAACCTTGCCTCCTGATTCCACAAGGGCCTCAAGGAAGCTTATCGGCGCATCGCCGATCGTTTTGTAAGAGACGCCCGACACATGTGCTGAACTGATAGGTATCAACCGGGTCGCCCCAAAGAGGTCACCTAATCGGGTAAGAATCCTCATCGAAACCTGATATGCCCAGCCCAGTTCGCCATCATATATTCTTTCCTCTTCGGGAGTGAGGTACATTGCTTGTTATTGTCTCCTTATGACTCTAACTATTCCCTTACCGCCATCAACCTCGACAAAGTCGCCACTCCTTATCCGTTCGATATCAATGTGATCAACCATTGGGATGTCAGCGATCACCGCGCCTACGACGACCACCGGGTCTGCTGTGGTGTTGACTATGGCCTTGGGACCGACACCCTTTCTTGCGAGCGAGTAGAGGACATAGCTTCCGACGCTTGACCCGCGACCATGAGGGAAACAAAGAACTTTTCCCTTTACGTACCTTCCTTTCAGGTCGTGGTCTCTTTCTGTGATCAGCCCTGAATCAGGATCTACGCCGCCTAGGAAACTGATGGGATTTTTAGAGACCAGTGCCATTCCTTTTACGAATCCAGGAACGACCGACCGCCCATCCAATCTGATGTTCAAGTTTTCACTTCCTGTCCGGCTGACGGCACTAGTAGGAGATTCTGAGGGATGAAGGTAGGTCAACGAAGAGTTTCTCGGTCGCCAACTGAACTTCTCTGAGGTGTTCCTCTTCCGCGTAGACTCTCAGGATGTTCATGAATCCTTTAAGAACTTCGAAGATGCTGGAAATATCGCTCAATCTCCCATATGTTTTTCTGCCATCGCGAGTCTTGTAGAACATAGGGATTTCCATGGGGTCCATCAGGACTGAGCCGTGGTATGGTACGGATGGAAGCGTTGGAACGTCGATTATCACTTCATGCGACTCAATCTTGGCCTCTTCGGCTATCTGATCTCGTATCCTATTCCTTATGCCTTCAACATTGAAAATGCTGGAGACGATCTTGTCCTTTATGTGGAATGGCGGAGGATCGAAGGCGCATTTGATCAGCTCGCGCCTTTCGAGCCTCTTTATTATGTCCTGAGAGGTCTCGCACCTTTTCAGCATAGCCCATAAACTGTAATCGTCCAAGGCTAGGTATTCTTCAGGCGATTTGAAATCAACGAGTCCTAGATCGTCTTCCGCTTTCTCCATCGCTGTGGCGAGCATTATCTGCACCGCCCTTCCAACTCTGTGGAAGTATATACTCTTGAAGCATTCAATCCGAGCAAGCATGAATGATTCCAGCGCCGAGAGTGATCCCACATCCGCGGCTAGGCTTCCATCTATGACATCTAAGGTTTGCATTAGGCGGAAGATGTCCACGTGTCCGTATTCGGCTCCAGTGTGGTATGTGTCTCTGACCACGAAGTCGAGTTTATCCACATCCACTGCACTTCGGATGATCTGGTCCATGAAATTCATCTTGGTCTTATTTAGGCTGCCTACTGCAAGCTTACCAATCACATTGTGGTCATACCCTAGATTGCTGATGATGTCTCTCAGCTCGGAATTCTGGATGATCCATGTCGTCATCTCTTCATGCGTTTTCTTTAGAAACTTGACAAGCAAGTGCTCGAATACATGTGAAAAGGGGCCATGCCCAACGTCATGTAGAAGAGCCGCAATCCGAATCATCTGAGCCTCATCTTCAGACAGAATCTCACACAATTGAGGATTACCTGTCAAAAGTCCAGCAAGATGCAAGACCCCCACCGAATGCTCAAATCGCGTGTGGTTGGCCCCTGGATAAACATATTCAGCCCCTGCTAACTGCCTAATTCTTCTCAGCCTCTGGAAAGCGAAAGAGTCGATTACCTGTCTTTCAGCCTCTGTTATGTAAACATAACCATATACAGGGTCCTTTATCTCGCCCCAATATCTGCGCGGTACCATAGCACTCCTCATATTCTTCCAATTTTCGATTTGATTATTAAATTGTTCGCTTTTAGGAAGAAAGGGATTCTGAAAGTTCAATGCGAAGATGCTTGAGCATGGAGGAAATCTGGCGGATGCGAAAAGACAAGATTGAGTGCGGAGACTAACTCTTGTCGAAGATAGAGAGCCGCCACTGGGTGTATCTACTCATCGCTATCGAAAATATTAGATTCGGATGTATAGAATTTTGGGCACAAGACTTATATGCAGAGATACATACATCTGGTATCCCGAGTTGGGGAGCAAGCTTTAAGCGTGCTACATTGAGGCAATGAGCAGCGCGGTCAAAACGGCGAAAGACCAAGCTGCGACAAACACGTTGCCCCGATGGGCCGTCGGCGCGTCTAAGGCTTAGACCCAACTCGGGATACTGAGTTTTCGTGCAACACTAAAATCAGATTCGATCTGATGCCTTGTATGCCCGCGAAGGATAGGACTCCTGTTTTGCCAATAATCCTTTCACAAGGATAAAAAAGGGTGCACTATTGAATGACGGCCTGCTAGCGGTTGCTGAAAACGTGAAGAGTTTGAGATCGCTGATACGATGATTCTCCTCAGGGCTCTTAGTGCTATGTGCGATGGAAAAAGAAAGATTTTTAGAATAAATGACACACGTATATTTTAGGTCAGTGTAATCGCGTTTCACTGGAAAGGTGAGTAAGTTTGCAGAACGAATTGCATTCTGAGAAGCTAAGAAGGGAGTGCGATCCTAATCTGATGCGTTGTGAAACAACCGAGGAGATATCGCCACTTGAGGGAATCATTGGTCAAGAGAGAGCGGTAAGGGCCCTGAGGTTTGGAATAGACATCAAGGAACGAGGGTTCAATATATACGTAGCTGGTCATCCGGGGACGGGCAGGATGACCGCGGTGAGAGACTTCCTAGAGGAAATAGCCAAAACCAAACCCGTACCCTCTGACTGGTGCTATGTGAACAATTTTCGCAACCCTTATGAGCCCAAGGCCGTAAAGTTGCCCCCTGGAAAAGCGAAGGATCTCCACACGGACATGGCGAATCTTGTCGGTGAGGCGAGAAGAGCGCTTCCCAAAGCCTTCGAAAGTGAAGACTACGCAGCAAAAAGGGAGTCAACGATCAGAACCGTTGAAGAGGAAAGGAATGAACTTCTTGGTCAACTCAACAAAAGGGCTCAGGAAGAAGGTTTCATCCTCCAAAGCACTCCTGTGGGTTTGCTTCTCATTCCAGTGATAAAGGGCCGGCCTCTTAGTGACCAAGACTTCATGGTGCTGAGTCTGCAAGTGAGGGATGAGATCCAAGGGAGGAGGGAAAAACTGGGTGCTGACCTTAGGAGCGCCATGAGGCAACTGAAGGGCTTGGAGGGAAAGGCCAGCGAAGAGCTCAAGAAGCTAAACCGTGAAGTCGCTCTCTACGCTATTGGTCATCTGGCAGCTGATCTGAAAGAGAAGTACAAGGAGTTTCCTGAAGTCGCCACTTACGTTGAGGAAGTACAAGATGACATCCTGGAAAACCTTACCCAGTTCGTAAAGGAGCCTGAAGCTCCTCCGGCTCCGCCCACTCTCTTCCCAGCCACCTGGGTCAGGGAGGTTCCCTTCAGAAAGTACGAGGTGAACGTGATAGTCGACAACTCCGATCTTCGAGGTGCTCCGGTTGTTGTGGAGCTGAGCCCCACGTATCAAAACCTCTTCGGAAGGATAGAGAAGGAGGCACAATTTGGCGTACTGACCACAGACTTCACGATGATACGCGCGGGCTCACTGCATAAGGCTAATGGCGGGTATTTGGTGGTTCCCGCTGAAGAGTTGATTCGAAACATCTTTTCCTGGGACGGCTTGAAGGCGGCAATAATAAACGATCGGATCACCATCGAAGAGGCCGGCGAACGTTTGGGCTTTATCACCACAAAAGGCTTGAGGCCAGCACCGGTCCCGCTCAGTGTAAAGGTGGTCCTGATAGGGAACCCTATGCTGTATCATATGTTATACATCTTGGACATGGATTTCAAAGAACTGTTCAAAATTAAGGCAGACTTCGACACGACCATGGATCGGACAGAAGCGAACATGCAAAAGTATGTGGCCTTCGTCTGCACCTTCTGCCGAAAAGAGAACCTCAAACACCTTGACGCCTCGGCTGTTGCCAGAATAATCGAGCATGGCTCCAGATTAGCTGGAGATCAGGAGAAGCTCTCCACGAGATTCGCCGATATTGCCGACATTATCCGAGAGGCCAGCTTCTATGCCGCTCAGGAAAACTCCAATTACATAACCGCTACTCATGTTAAGAAGACCATTGAAGAGAAGACATATCGCTCCAATCTCATCCAAGAGAAGATTCAAGAGATGATTCAAAGGAACCTCCTCCTCATAGACACGGCGGGAGAGGCCGTCGGTCAGGTTAACGGTCTCTCCGTAATGAGTTTGGGAGACTTTGCGTTCGGTAGGCCATCCCGCGTCACTGCTAGCATAGGCATAGGTCGAGAAGGAGTCATTGACATCGAGCGAGAAGCTATGCTGGGAGGACGCATACACACCAAGGGAGTCATGATCCTCAGCGGATACCTAGCTGAGAAGTATGCTCAAGACAAACCCTTAAGCCTCTCAGCCCGCCTCGTCTTCGAGCAAAGCTATGAAGAGGTGGAGGGGGACAGCGCCTCAAGTACCGAACTCTACGCCATTCTTTCCGCTCTTTCAGAGATGCCCATCAAACAGAGCATCGCTGTAACGGGCTCGGTAAATCAGAAGGGCGAGGTTCAAGCCATCGGCGGAGTGAACGAGAAGATAGAGGGTTTCTTCGAGGTTTGTAAGGCCAAGGGTCTCACAAACCAGCAAGCGGTGATCATTCCTGAAAGCAACGTGCAAAACCTAATGCTGAAAGAGGAAGTAGTTGACGCCGTCAAAGCGGGGAAGTTCCACATATACCCCGTGAAGACCATCGACCAAGGAGTTGAGATCCTCACAGGGGTCAAGTCAGGCGTAAGACGGCCTGACGGAACGTTTGAGCAGGGAACAATCAACCACGGAGTGGATAAACGCTTGAGGGATATGGCGGAGAAGCTGAAAGAGTTTCCCGAGTTCGTCATAGAAGAAAGGAGAAAGAAATAGTTTCGCGTGCTACATTGAGTTTCTTGTCTTGGAAGGTTCCCAGAATGCCTTTGTCATCGATCAGGGTGAGTGGTGTTCAGGAAAAGGATATCTGAACCCGTAGGGGCATAGACCGTAGAGTTGGTTGAGATAGAAGAGCTGGCTGACGAGTGGGGACCTAAGAAGCTTCTGCAGGTTCATGATCCCCACACTGGAATGAATGGAATCTTGGTGATTGACAATAAATCTTTAGGTCCAGGCAAGGGCGGAGTAAGAATGACACCCACAATCAGCATCAAAGAGGTTTTCAGACTTGCAAGAACCAAGACTTGGAGGTGCGCCATAGCAGAGATCCCTTTCGGAGGAGCAAAATCAGGAATAACGGCGGATCCAAAGAGGATCTCGAAAGAGGAGAAGATGAATCTGGTTAGAGCGTTTGCTGTGGCCTTGAGACCTCTATCGCCAAGCCAATACATCGCAGCTCCCGACACAAACACGGCAGAGGATAAAATGGCAGCCTACGCCCTTGCGAACGGTTCCTTGAGGTCTTGTACTGGAAAACCCGCGGACATGTGTATCAGGCCAGGCGAGAAATGCGGGGTCCCCCCACGAATACGGGTCAACTGGGTACGGAGTGTTTCAGGCAACAAGAATAGCGGCGGAGCATTTGGGCATCAGCCTCAAAGAAGCATCAATAGCTGTTGACGGCTTCGGGAATATTGGTTCCTTCTTGACGAAGTACCTCCATGAGTTCGGAGCAAAGGTTGTGGCAGTAAGCGACAGTAGGGGATGCATATACAATCCCGCTGGATTACACTATGAAAAGCTGGCGAAAGTGAAGGAGGAAACAGGGTCCGTAACCAACTACGGACCCGGCCAAGTTCTTAGCCATGAAGAGATGTTCGGGCTACAAGTCGAAGTACTTGTTCCAGCATCGATTCCGGATGTCATTAACGAGAAAAATGCGGCCAAGATCCAAGCGAAACTGATTGTGGAAGCGGCCAACATCCCAGCAACGTATGAAAATTTGAAATGGCTCCATCAAAAAGGAGTATTTGTCGTCCCGGACATCATAGCAAATGCAGGTGGCGTAATATCATCATATGCGGAATATATGGGCAGAAACCCGCAGCGAATGTTTGAGATGGTTGAAGAGAAAATCGTAGGGAATGTCAGCTTGGTCATAAAGAGGGCTCAAGAAGATAGGATTTCTCCTCGGGATGCTGCACTGAGAATTGCGCAGAAAAGGATTAGAGAAGCGATGGAAAAGAGAAAAGGCTCGAAATACGGAAAATCTAGTTGGATGTTGGCTGCCAGATAACGCGCACGTTCTGGTGTTTTCGGAACTTGGTCAATTCCAGCATTCCTCTCTTCTCCCTAGTTGGTCCTGAGAATTCTAGTAGTGCCCTAGAAACAGAAGCCACAGATTTAGGTATAATCCTGCTCCCGCTGAGGAGATCAGGATTAGTGAGGAAATCGTCTCTTTGTGGAAGTCGTAGCGTTCGCTGAGGACCATCATAGAGATGGCAACTGGCATCCCGTGCATGAGTACCAATATTGACCTTTCAACATTGGACATGTTGAACGGCATTGTGGTCAGAAGAGTCACTATAGGGAGAAACAACATCCTCAGCAGACTTAATCCAAACGCTGTAGTCAGGTGCGTATATCTCCTTCCGTAGAGGAAGACTCCGAGCATAAAGACCGCTACCGTAGAGGTGGTGCCTCCCAACATATGCAATGAAGCCGATATAGGAGCGGGAACGTCAACTCCAATAAGCGATAGCAGAATGCCGGATAGAATCGACATGATCAGTGGATTTTTCGAAAGCCTTCCTAGGACGCGTTTCAGTCCTTCCAAAACCATGGATTTCTCAAGCTTGTACAATTCTAGAACTGTGATAGAGATCGTAACGCTCACAATGGAGATGGAGGCTGCGGACAATGCTGCGAGAAGTTCGCCTTGTTCTGTTGGAAAGGCAAATGTTATGAAGGGAATGCCGAAGAAGGCTAGGCTTCCAAAAACGGTGCTCAGAATCAGCTGATAGAGCCTATCCTGTGGGAATCTCAGTATGAAGTAGGCAGCAATGTAGATTACCAGCACCAAAATGACGGGGATGATCCCTGCGAATATGAATCTCAAGGTTTCCTCGGTGAAATCAGTTTCAGCCATATTGACAAAAAATAGGGCTGGCAAGGCGAAATAATATACGTAAGCGCTGAGCACTCTTTCATCGCCAGATTTCAGAATTTCCATCCTTCTTGAGAGAAACCCCGTTCCTATTAGAAGGAGAATTGGAAAGGTTGTCCTTACGACAATATTGTTCATTACCTTCTCGTTCCGGCGAATGCCATTGTTCTGTTTCTTAACTCTTCTTCGCCCTATCCTGTGGTAGTGAGCTCAAATGTCCTCCTCGGGTTCTCAATCATTATGACAGGGATAAGATCCTTCATTCCCTCTCTCTGCATACTCGGGAGAAAGTGGTCAATAATATAGCATAGATCTCGCGGTTTGCCTCCGCCCGGTTCCGCCGCGTTGTAACCTCCAGCATCCTGGGAAAGAAGCATATGTGTCTCGTACCCGTTTCTGACCATTCGCTTAACAAGGTCTATGAAGAAGTCGTCCGGTTGGCCGCCCCCTACTGCATCATATTCAACATTGATGCCGGCTTCTGCAGCCTTGATATGCAGAGACAGGTCAAGCTCCGAGTGAGCGTGCACCCAGATGAATTTCCTTAGATTGAAACCCTCGTCTCTCAGCACTTTCATTTCTTTGAGCATGGTTAAACCGCTTCTGGGGCCACTAGTGTGCTCAGCTATGGCAGCTCCAGTTTCTTCTGCAGCTCTAGCAGCGCCTCTTAGAACCTTCTCCTCCAACTCCGTCAGGCCGTCATCCGTCGCCGCGAGCTTGATGAACCCCGCTTTCACAGATGTATTCTCCATGCCTGTCTGAATGTCTTCTTTCATCCAGTCCGCAAGCTCATCTACCGTCCTGTCACGGACCCAGTCAGGCATGAACGTTTCCTTATAAAAGCCTGTGGGAGCCACTACGTTGAGCCCGCTTCTCCGCGCCAAGGCTTCCAATATGAGAGGATCTCTTCCTATCCCCCCTGTTGAGCATTCGAAGAGCGTCGACACTCCTCTATCTTTCAAGGCCAAAAGCGAAGGAACAACAGTTTTCGCTACCTCTTCTGGATCAACACGGAAGTCTCGCGGACGTGATCGCCCCCTCAGATCAAAAAAGAGGTGTTCGTGGGGAAGCGTCAAACCCATATCCTTCAGATCAATCTCACCCAAAACAGTGTGAATCTTCCCTGCCAACTCAGACCAACCCCGTTCATCCGCAGTTCGATGGATTTTTGGGGTCCTCAGATCTGATTTTCCGCCCTATGCTTAAATGATTTTTCCTTTTAGGATCGCAGGTCAAACCCAAATTTACATCTGAATCCAGATTAAGAATGAATCATTTCCCAAAAAGGCTTACAGCGCAAAGACTACTAGAGAATTGCATTGATAAACGGAGTAGGTCATCAGATGGCGCGGAGGTTCTGAGATGATGTAAGCGGCGGGATCTCAACTTTTGCTAAGAGAATTTCTCGCTCAGAGATACAGCCAAGGTCACTATGAAATCTCTGTCAAAGAGAAACTAAGTCTCGGTGACGCAATTCCAGAAAACAAAAGAAACTGGTGTGAAATTCACCTCTTCTTTAGCTCGACCAATCGTTTACCTTTTGTAAGCGTCGAAACTTGTATCTTCCCGGCAACCTCCATCCGCATTAACGTGTTATTTAGATCGTTGAAGCCAATGTCCTTGTATATCTCTTTCAATATCTCGAATAACTCAGCGTCTGTTACTGATACCTTCTTCTCAAGGATTTCAGCTACAGTCGTATAAAGGGGGTGAACTTTCCATGTTCTAATCGACATTTACCCTCGCTTCCGTCATTACGCGACAATCGGTGTAGGCTTCTGCAGCCTTTGAGCCTGCTTCATGAAGC
>Ga0315314_1001168_pt1 | contig 24374 bp, 23 predicted proteins | sample TDP9_MG_FD_203631 | JGI IMG/M metagenome (GOLD analysis project Ga0315314, IMG submission 203631) | Freshwater sediment microbial communities from Lake Towuti, South Sulawesi, Indonesia - TDP9 | ecosystem: Environmental > Aquatic > Freshwater > Lake > Sediment | place: Indonesia: South Sulawesi... | reverse complement strand
CTACCAGTTTTGTTCTTAAGCGGTGTGCGATCGTGAATTTTAATATTAGTAAAATTTAAGTTTAGTGAATATTACTAATGTTAAGTATGGAAAGGAATCAGTTTTTTAGAAGAGACGTTGAGGCTAGCATGCTGAGGTGGATGGAGAGGAGAGAGGCGTATGCGGTTAAGGGTCCAAGGCAGAGTGGTAAGACAACTTTGTTGAGGATCTTGGAAGATGTCTTACGGAAGAAGGGAGTGAACACGGTTTTTCTGAATTTTGAGGACCCTGATGTGCTTGAGGCTTTTGAGGCAAATCCTAAGGAGTATGTTAAGAGTTTTTTGGTGAAGGAGGGCGGGCACTGTTTTCTGATGGATGAGTATCACTATGTGAAGGATCCTGGCAAGAAGCTGAAGTTGCTCTATGATACTTTTGAGGATGTCAAGTTCATCGTTACTGGCAGTTCCTCTCTGGAGCTTAGCGGGGCTATGGCGAGGTTTCTGGTTGGTAGGGTTTTCTTTTTCGAGTTGTTTCCGTTTAGTTTCCACGAGTTTTTGGTTGCCAAAGATCAAAGATTGGCGAGAATCTATGAGGAGAGGAACAAAGAGATAAGAGAGTTTTTGCAGAGCGGCAAGGCTGAAGTCTCCGGCAGGAAGGATATTTTCATCCGGGAATTCGCTCCTTATCTTGAGCAACATATCATTTTTGGCGGCTATCCTGCTGTGATAAAGGCTGGGGATTTAGAGACGAAGAGGGCTATATTGAAGGGTATTTATGATACTTATATTTCGAAGGATGTTGTGGGTTTTCTTAAAGTCACTGATGCTTTGAAGTATAGGCATGTTGTTAGGGCTTTGGCGGCGTTAGTTGGCAACTTGATAAATTATAATGAAATCTGCTCTGTTTGCCAGACGTATTACAAGGAGCTTAGAAGGATTATTTCGATTTTGTCGGAAACTTATGTTGTAGACTTGGTTCGACCGTTTCACAGGAATCCTGTGACGGAGTTGAAGAAGATCCCGAAAGTGTACTTTTTTGATTTGGGCTTGAGGAACTACGTAATGGGTAATTTCACTAATCTTGAGGATAGAGTCGATAGGGGAGCGTTGGTGGAGAACTTTGTGTTCTTGAGTCTAAGGAATAGTTTTCCAGAGGCGTCGATAAACTATTGGAGAACTATTGCTAAGGCAGAAGTTGATTTCGTATTGACGGTTAGGGATGAAGTGATTCCAGTAGAAGTCAAGTACCAGAGTTATAGGACGCCTAAGATTTCAAGAGGCTTGCGAAGCTTTGTCAAATCCTATCATACGAAGAAGGCGCTCGTTGTTACGAGGGATTTCTGGGGAAAAACGCAGATCAACGATACAACGATCCTTTTGGTCCCAGCATGTTATCTATGACATTTGATGCGGAACCATATTGATATTGTGAGTGCGGTGATGAGGCTGATTGTGCATATTGCGTATATTTCGTAGTATCGGAGTGTGCTTGGTTTCAGGGAACTGCACTGCGTGAAAAGGTTGTATGGAAGAAAAAGGCAGTATACCCTTAAGCCCGTCTTCTGCATGTGTTGCGGTTTGTGTGCGTGTTAGTGTTGACTCGCGCTATAGAAACACTAACATGTGGTATGTTGATGGCGCTGTGGCTGTTTTGAAGTTGTTGTTGACTAGCGTAGTGTTATACCCTAAGAAGTAGTCAGTCTGCGCCGTGTGTTTGTTGACTTCTTCTTGAATGGTCACGCGTTTGACAAGTGTCTTTTTTAAGGATTTGAAGGCTTATGTAACTTGGTCTCTGGTTTTTCAATTCGCGTTCTTCGTGGGCGTTTGTCGCATCTTTCTATGGCTTCCATTATTTTTGTGTAGCTTTCTAGGCTGCATCTCCAGCCGGCGAGGGTCATTTCGTTTATGGCTTGTTTGGCTCTTTCTTTAGTAATCAGTCCGCGGTAGACGGCTCTCATCAGGATGTAGGGTGTGCCCGCATAGGATATTTCGTATATTGTCGCGGTTTTTCTGGCTACTTCGTCGTCGATGACCGCGATTCCATCTCGTTCTCGTGCAATGACTAAGACTTCTGCGTCAGTTATGTGAAGTCCTTTTGTCTCCAGTAGGCTTGCTAGGAACTTTCTGTTCTTGATTTCAACTATTTTGAACACGTGTCTTGTGAACATTTTGTCCAGAATGACGGCGTCTGGGATGCCCTTGCGTTTTCCTTTTTCTACGACTTCACTCTTGACATGTGGTGAAGTTAGTTTTTCATCTTTTAGTTCTTCGAAAATTTTGGCTAACCCGACCTTGGTGATGTAGATCAAGGGTGTAGCGTTGAAGGCGAGTGGCTTCACTTGGCTTCAGCCACTGTGGCTTCCTTTAGTTCTTTCTCGATTTCTTCAGGTGTGTGCCTGACCCATTCTACATTGCGTTGTTTTACTAGGTCAGCGAGTTCCCAGAGTGAGAGTTTGGCTATTTCTGCAGCTTTGGCAAATGTCACTTTCCCGTTTCGTAATAGCTCTAGAGCAGTCTGTTTTCTCCATTCCTCGATTCCCATTTCAAGAAGTGTTCTGACCACCGTGGCTTTGTCGAGTTTCATGCGCTCTACTGCTTCGAGGATCTCTTTCTCGATTTCTTCAGGTATCCTTACTGCCAAAGGTTTGAGTGTCAAGGGTTCACCGTATACAAATGATACCGTATGCATACATAAATATGTTGTGATAGGTTTTCTTTGCTGGGAGCTACCGCATCACGATCGACTTGGCTTTCGTTAAAAGGTCCTCGGCAAACCGTAGGTTCTCTTTCAATTCTTGAGGGTTGAAGGTTTTGCTGGGCTGGTAGCCTGCCATGTGCAGTTCTGTTGCCAAACTTAGGTATTTGTCGTAGACTGCTCTCTCCAATCTTCCAGTCCTGACGAGGTTGTCTCGTATGAGAAACTGCAATGCAAGGCGTCCAGTGAATTTTGTGCGGGTGCCTGGGTATTCGACTTTTCTAACGCCGAAATTGTAGAGAAGAGCTTCGAGGGAGGTTTCGATTGACCTGAAGATCTCCTCTGCTGCGGGAAACAGTCTGTGGGCACGAATGTTCTCTTGTGCTGATTGTAGGTATTCTTCGGCTTTTTTCAGGCACCATTTAACTGTATCTTCTCGGTTTCTCGCCATGGAGGACTTCTCCTCTTGAATGTACGTCCATGATAAATGGGTCTTCGGCTAGTCCGGAGAGGTAGTCTTCAATTGATAAGACTATGGGGTAAACGTTTATTCCGTATACGGGGGAAATCTGTGAGTTCACGAAGTTCAGCACATCTTTTCTTACATTCTCGGTTTGTTCTTTGTTCTTTACGATGATCATGATGTCAATGTCGCTGGGTTCTTTGACGAAGTCGGATCTTATTCTCTTTGAAGTTAGGCTGCCGAAGAGTAACACGGTCTCTACTTTGTGTTTATCTGTTATGGATTTGGTGATCTTGTTGGCTATTTCTCTGTAGATTTGTTCCAAGCTTTTGAAGACGTTTTTCAAGGGTTCGAATAGGAAGTTTTGTTGGTTCATTTGGTATACTTTGGATTTGCCGACTCTCTGCATGGTGACTATGCCAGCGTCAACTAGGTCTATGAGTTGTCGGTTGATTTCGGAGACTGATGCGCCGGCTTCTTTTGCTAGTTCGTTCTCGATGATGCGTCTTTCGGGTTGCGTGACTAAGACTGACAGTGCGTTGACTTTTGTCTTGCTTCCCAGAATCTTGTCGAGGTACAATAGCGGTCACACCGTGTTTTTGGTTTTCCGAAATGTATTTCGGTTTTCCGAAAATAATAACCTTGCGGTTTGGTTAGTTCCTTGCATGTGCGAGGATGGATGCTGGACCCAGATAAAACATTGTGAAAGGCTGTGTGGAAGAAGAAGGAGATAGTTGCTTAAGCCCGTCTTCTACATGTGTTGCGGTTGCGTTTTTTGCGCTGATGACTGTGTGGGTGTTGATGCCTAATCGCTCTTAGTGTCATCAACAAGTGCTAGCGTACGAGAGTGTGAAGTTGTTGTTGATGTTGAAGGGTCTGCTATGACAACTTCTTGAATGTAAGCGTATGAGATGTAGAAAGGTTTATTTGAGTTGTAAACAGTGTTGTTTACGGTGGTTTTTGTGACTCAGGTTCAGGTTAGATTGCCTGAAAAGGTCGTGAAGGAGATTGATCGTTGGGTTGTGGAGAAGGGTTTCAAGAGCAGGAGCGACGCTATCAGGGCGATTATTGCTTTTTATGAGGAGAGGGAGGAAACTCGGAAATTCTTTAGGATGTTGGCGAGTCGAAGCGAGGAGGCTAGGAAGCATCCGGAGATGTTGGTTCCGTTTGAGGAATCGTAGTGGTTTTTGTTGTTCTTTTGCATCCGAGAGTGGCTAAAGATCTCGATAAGATTGAGAAGCTTGTGCAGGAGCGGATCAAAGAGCAATTGCGCGAGTTGAAGGAGCGTCCGGAGCAAGTTGGTAAGCAGTTGAGGTACAGTGACTTCTGGAGCTTGCGAGTCGGTGATTACAGAGTCATTTACGAAATTGACAGGAAGAAGCATCAGGTGATCGTGTTGTTCATTGGGCACAGGAAGAAAGTGTATGACGACTTTTCAAAGTTGTTCTAGCTCATGCGAGAATGCGCTGTACGACCTCTTTTGTGTTGGCTGGGGTAGGCTGCGGGCAGGTTGAAACAGTTGAACTTGAACACGCAAACGCAGTCTGTTCGTTTGTGGCAGCCTGAATTTCAGATGTTATTAACTTCCGCTTAGAACTGGTAATAACACCGGGTTCCTTGTTCGGAAGTGGTAGTCTGTGCCGCGTGTTTGTTGACTGTGCTTCTTTGTTGTGGGGCGGTTGGCTCATAAGCAAGAAGGCTGTGTGAAAGAAGAAAGCAAATTGCGCTGTAACTTACTCCCACACGGTATAATGTAGGGCTTCCCTTCATTAAGGCTTTGAGGCTTTGATCAACGTTGAGGTTATCTCGTATCTTTCGTCGCAGGCTTGCAGAAGCTCGTTGTGAACGTACATTGGTGGGGTCTTTGAATAGTATAGGATTGTCACTATACCTTCCTCTTTTGCCACGCTTACGGCGGGTACAAAGTCGCTATCTCCGGTGACTAGGATCGCTTTGTCTATGTTTCCTTTGCATGAGAGTTTAACCAAGTCCACGGAGAGAAATACGTCTACTCCTTTCTGTTTGAACGCTGTTCCTATTCTTTGAAGTCTTCCTAGTCTGATTTCGAATCTTGGCAATTTCTTCAGGTATGTTATGAAACGGTCAAAATCTGAGGTTCGCTTCCTTTCTGCTTGGGTAGGTGGGTTGCTCTGGTATGGTGAGCAATTATAGTAATATGTCCTAATGCGTTGGCAGTCAGCAGTGCTGCATAGCTTGTCAGAGAATTTTTCGAAGCTGAAAGGTGGCCTGTTGAATACGTTTTCGAGTACTTTGCTTAGGTAACCGCCATCAATAAGAACAACAGCTTTACTCATGGAGCCAAAGTTACAATGTGTGAAAATAAATACCTATCGTCCTTGGCGAACGATAGGGAGTATATGCAATGTATATAGGAGTCAGAGTAGACATTTAAGGCTTATTGCTGCGGAATCAATAAAAGTCTTCATGCATTTCCTCATTCTTCTGACATCACTCTGAGAAGGCTTAGATTTGGGAATTGTGGCTAATCAAAGCATGTTTACCAGAGGGGCTTCGTAAGATTGAGTGAAGAAGAAGGAGAGGTGAGGCAATTCGCGTGAGGGATGTTAGGGGTCTGTCTCGTGCTCTGAGGTCGGTGTTTGATGAGCAAGGGGCGAATGCGGCTGTTGCTGTGCTCTTGAAGCGGGAAGAAGGGGATTTTAGTGTTTTCTTTGTGAAGCGTGTTGAGAACCCTGTTGATCCTTGGTCGGGTCAGATGGCTTTTCCAGGTGGGAAGCGCGACCTGAAGGACTTGAACTTAAAGCAGACGGTTGTCCGAGAAACGTTGGAGGAAACTGGAATCAACCTTTTAGAGGGCTGTCGGTTTCTTGGAGTTTTGACGGCTTTGCGGTCAGAGCCGAGACCTGATTTATGTATTCTTCCGTTTGTTGTTTTCGTTGAGTACGAGCCGCGTGTAAGGTTGAATCGGAAGGAGCTGGAGGATTCTTATTGGATTCCGTTTAGAGAGCTTGTTCAGGGCAAGGGTTTTGTGAAGTTTGACTTTGGAGAATTCCCAGCGTACCATGTGAGAAAAGAAGTCATCTGGGGACTCACATACAAGATACTCGAAAACCTCTTCACAGTTCTAAAGCTCAACTAGGCAGTGAGCACAGCGGGGCACAACATTGATTGCGAAAGGCTGTGTGCAAGAAGAAGGAGTGACTCTCTTAAGCCCGTCTTCTACTCGTTGTTGCGGGCAGGTTGGAACAGTTGAACTTGAACATGCAGGCGCAGTCTGTTTGTTCACGGTCTGAACTTTCATATGTTATTAACTTTCGCTTAGAACTAGTGGTAACACCGAAGGCGGGGGGCTTTCTGGTCAGAAGTAGTCGTCTGAGCCGCGTGTACGTTGACTACTACTTCCATGTTGCTGCGCGGCGGGATTGTGTGGGTGTTGATGCCCAATCACTCTTAGTGTCATCAACAAGTGCTGGTGGGAGAGGGCATCGATTTATGAGACTAAGCGCATTGATGAAATGTAAATGATCATCTTGGGTGGCGTGTGGAATGCGTATGCCCAAAGGGTACAAGGGTAGGAGACCGTTGCCTTCTGAATTGTATTATTGTGCGCGTTGCCAGAGATATCACCTGTACGAGTCTGGGATTGGCGAGGAGCACGCTATCTTCAGAGATGATGAACTGAGACCCAAAACAAAAGAGGACTATCTGCTACGCCGGATACGGACACACCGTACAGCCACATGATCTTCACCTAAACCCGCATAACTTAACACACACGCATCTGCAATGTGAGGTGGGAACTGCCCTAGGTTTGTTATGGGTGAATGCGCTATTTGTAGTAGAGTGACTGATCGGTTGTGTGAGTGTTCGGAGTGTGGTAGGTTCGTCTGTAACTTGTGCAGGGGGGACTGTGAAGAAACATAGGAAGCAGAGGAAGACCTAGACTTCCAATATGTGGCGCGCTATCTCAGTCTTTCAATCCTTGGTTTTTCCTCTAAATGGGCGAAAGGCATACCGAAAAAGTCGGACCTCCGTAAAGTAAGCGTTCCCCAATCATAGTCAAGGGTGTTGTGCAAAGTCCAAAGACCTGCGAGGGAAAACAACGCATGCTTGAGGGTTGCCGACGTACTGAATTCTTCAATAACCCTGTGTCGTAACGCGTTATAGCCATCTTCCCACCAGGACACCACGTTGACTTCTCTTCCATTCCTGAATCTACTCTCAGTCTCGAATGGGACAATGAATTTTCCGAGCGGTCTGACTTCTACACCCATCCCAGTGATACCACGCGTGGCAGAAATCGAGAAGGTGCTTAAATAGTCATTGAAAGTGTCTGCCCTAGCATCCTTTCTTCTCTGAACCCGCATGATCTTTCTCTCCAAGCTTGGCTCAGCTAGAAATGTCCCTTTTCTTTTGGGATTGAAGAGAATGAGATTGAAGAGTCTTAGTATTTCTGGTCCGGTTCTGATGATTAGATCAGCTAGCCTGAAAGAATATACTCCAAAGTTCCTTTCATCAAGTTCAACGTATTCAGTGCAGACTCCAAAATCTTCTTCCAGAAACTCGTACATGTATCGCGAATATTCAACGTTGTTAAGAAGCACTGATTCTGATACCCATTGGATTGAGTTAGCGGGCATTTTGGATCAGTTGTGAAGGTGCGGTCAATCCTTTAAATGCTTTAGTGATGCCCGTGTTGCTGACCCCGATCAATTACTTGCCTAAAACTAAGCCCGTTCCTTCAGCAACCGCACTTCACATTAAAATTAGCCGCAATCAACGTTGTTAAGCTATATCGTTACAATTAACAACTCGTGGCGCGCTCGTCCTATCACATGCGTAATATACCAATGAGTACAGAACTAGTCTTCGTTCAAGCTGCTGGAGGTTGCCCTCATCATGAAAGAACCAAGGGGTTATCAAAAAAGAGAAGCTACCCAGAGCTTAATCCTAGGAATCTTCTGCCTAGCCGGATTCGTTGGCATACTTCTTACTTCCATCCCATTACTTCCTCTATACATTGACGTAGGTAGATATGAAGGCGTGCGCGCACTATCTCTTCTATTTCCTTTGATAATAGGAGTGCGCTTTATTCGTCAATACTCCCGCATGAATGCGCTAAGACAACAGCTGCTGAGGCTTAAGAGCGATATTCTGTTGGCTGAAAAAGAGTTCAACTCAATATACAATAGCCAATTCTATTTCTCAAAAGCTGAATTGTACTCGTGGAAGAAAAAATGGGGGCAATTGGCTCAGACTGTCGAGAAATACGTTGGAAAAGACAATGTGGACGTAGATTTCAGGCAATCTGTTGACAGAGTCATCGAAGTTTCCCAGAAAGGCGAAAAGCTGCTTGAAAAACGCAACATCGAATTTGTTGAGGAAGAGATCGCTAGATTCAAAGACCTCTTTGACAGCGTTGAGCCTTATCGTTTGACTGATGATCAGAGAAAGGCAATCGTTGTTGATGAGAAAAACAATCTGATAGTTGCTGGCGCGGGAACAGGAAAAACATCCACAATCATCGGGAAAGTCGGCTACCTAATCCGGAAAGGGCTCGCAGCGCCCGAGGATATTCTTCTGATAGCATTCAACAAAGACGTCGTATCAGAGATGGACAAACGATTTCGCTCTCGCCTGGGAATTCGACTTGATGTTAGAACCTACCATAGCCTTGGGTTGAATGTCATCGCAGAATCGAAAGGAACAAAACCTTCCGTATCAGAACTTGCTGCAGACCAGATAAAACTGCCAAACAAGATTCTCGAATTTCTTCAACGAGAGACGGAAGACCCGAAGCTTTCACAACTTGTCAACAGGTACCTTGTGTTCTATTTCTTCCCCTGTAGAACCGTGTTTGAGTTCAAATCCTTCGGAGAATACGTCGAGTACCTAAGAAGACATGAAACCCGCTCCCTTAAAGGCGATTTGGTCAAGAGCTTCGAGGAACTTGACATCGCAAACTTCCTCTACATTAATGGAATCAGGTATGAATACGAGAAACCGTATGAGATCAAGACGGCTGATATGAGGCACCGACAGTATAAACCGGATTTTTTCCTTCCGGAGTATAAGATCTACATTGAGCACTTCTGCGTTGACCGTGCGGGCAACACTCCGCCATACATCATTAGTAGTGAGTATGTTGGCGAGATGAAGTGGAAAAGAAACCTCCACGAGAAAAACAGAACGACCCTAGTCGAAACCTACAGCTATGAGAAACAAGAGGGCAATCTTCTAAGCGCTCTCGAAGAAAGACTCCGTGAGAAAAATGTCTCGTTCAACCCAATACCAAGCGAGCAGTTATTTGATGAACTGAACAAGCTGGGCAAAGTCAACGCTTTAGCCTTGTTGTTGTCGACTTTCCTTAATCTATACAAATCCTGCGGGAAGACTCTTGATGAAATCAGGAATGATGTTGACAGTAAAGACAAGAGAGTGCTGATTTTTCTTGAGATATTCTCCAAGATCTATGATTCTTACACTTCGTATCTCGAAGAGACCGGAGAAGTTGACTTCAATGATATGATTAACGAGGCGACTAATCTAGTCCAGCAGGGAAGGACACCATCCAAGTTCAAGTACGTTCTGGTTGATGAGTTTCAGGATATATCCCAGAGTAGATACAGATTCCTGAAGGCTCTGCTTGATCAATGCGGCTCGAAGCTTTACTGCGTTGGTGACGATTGGCAATCGATCTATCGGTTTACAGGCAGCGACCTTTCAATAATGCTTGACTTCCAAGAGTATTTCGAGTTCTGTGAAAGGAATTTTCTGGAAGAGACGTTTAGGTTCAACAACAACTTGTGCGACTTCTCAACGAAATTCATCTTACAGAACCCGAATCAGATTCAGAAAAGAATCATTAGCCACAAGGAAAGCGATAAGCCAGCCGTAACGCTCATAAAAGCTGAAAGGAAGGCTGTGATAGAAGACATTCTAAGTAGAATAGATCATAGACATGAGGACGGAAAGACTGTTTTCATAATCGGTCGGTACAATAACCTTGAACCAAAGAACCTTGACGAACTAGGCAGAATGTATCCCAAACTAACTATAAAATACTCAACCGCTCACCGCTCGAAGGGACTTGAAGCTGACTATGTGATCATCATAGGACTCACGAGCGGAGAATATGGCTTTCCATGTCAGATTGTGGACGATCCAATTCTCAATTTGGTTATGGCAAAGCAAGATTCTTTCCCCAACACTGAAGAAAGAAGGCTTTTCTACGTATCGATAACTAGAGCGAGGAAACATGTCCATCTGGTTGCCGAGGACGATTTCTCGGTTTCTTCATTTGTCTCCGAAATACAGCATGAGGGATATGAGATAGAAGTAGTTGGAGGACGCCAAGGCACTGTGAACTGCCCCGTCTGCAAGACGGGTTTGATAATCTTGCGAAACGGGCAATATGGTGAATTCTATTCCTGTAGCAACTACCCGTATTGCGAATACAAGCCAAAAGAATGCCCAGAGTGTCAAAGGGGATTTCTCAGCAAAAAAGAGTCGAAATACCAGTGCTCAGACGGCACATGCTCCTTTACCGCGGATGTTTGCCCAGTATGTGACAACGGGTACTTGGTCTTAAGAAAGAGCAAACATGGGCCCTTCCATGGGTGTAGCAACTACCCCGAATGCAGTTACATCAAGCGAGAATCCCATTGAAAGCCGCCTTACTAACGCACTAGGCACAACCAAACCGCAATGACAGTGAATTTCCCTCGTTTCTTGGCTGTGATGATATTTCTGCGTCCGATGATTGTTTGGTCCTGTTTTGGTACAGGTTGTTCTAGTGCATGGCATTATAGTCTCCTCATGACCATATCAGAACGCTTGAAAGACGGAGTGACATCGATAATGAACACACCACTAAAATTCATGCCATAATGAGTCATCAGCATACTAGGAAACTTCTAGCTGATGACACGCACTATCAAGCTGGAATAGCCTTCCAAGGTTTTGATAGGATTGCGAATCAGGCTACTACGACTTCTTTCTTGGCTAAACCCTGAACCATCAACGGCACAATCTTGCTTGCCCTCAATATTTCTACGAAGAGAGGCTTCCCCTTCTTATCAAAGTGAACAACTATATCGCCCACTTCCTCTGCGTGAGAAAGCTTTCCCTTTTCAGCGACCACTAGAGTCAGGACGTCAGCCTCGTCATCATACTTTATCTTATATGCCATACCGCTCACGCCTCACAGGATAAAAAGTAATCACAACTAAATAGTCTTTTCTTCTCTCGTAAACAACTCTTAAACCAAACTCCATGTTTAAGGCTTTAACAGCAAAACATTGACCACTTCTCTCATCCACGCGAAAGGGATTCTCAATCACATCAACCACTTTACTTTCATCCAACTCAAACCCATAATGCTTCAAAAACCCAAACTTCTCCCGAGCATGCTTCGTAAACCTGATCTTAAAACGCCGAGCCAAGACAAACCACTCATTGACTCTAACAAGGCACACCACATTTAAGCTTCACCTAGAAAATACGAGTTTTCAAGTTGCTACGGACCAAAGAAGTCGTACACCACAGTCTTGCTTGTTCATCAACTCATGAACACAGAAGCGTTCTGTTTTTGGTACAGGGTGTTCTAGTCCATGGCATTAAGTTACTCTCTATGCAATACTAATGGACGTAGAAAAGAGGAGCAATGCACATGATAAACGACACAAAAATACATGCCATAATGATCGTCTCCATCATCCTGTCGCTAGCAGTTATCGCCGCAGTCCTCCCATACACTCCAGGAAAAGCTGAAACCTGGCTCAAATCATTTTCCTCGTACGAAGAACTCAAGAACTTCGTAACCTCAAGCTCAAAGTACCATGGAGGTGATTATTACGATTGGGGCTTGGGAGGCTTCGGAACGCCATCCAATCTCCGTTTGTCCCCCTCGTTGACCAATGCTGAATCTGTGCTTCCCGAGTACTCGCTCACTAACGTGCAAGTTGAAGGAGTAGACGAAGCAGACATAGTCAAAACCGATGGCACATACATCTACGTAATCTCACAGCAAAGCATCATCATACTAAAAGCCTACCCACCAGAAGACGCCGAAATCCTCAGCAAAATTACAGCTGAAGGCGGCATCAGAGGCATATTCATCAAAGACGACAAACTTGCCGTGCTCACAGACACAAGCTACTACAGCTACGGGTACGGCGACAGCAAACCCTACGCTGATCCAATAGGCTACTCCTACACGCAGAAGGCGTTGATCAAAGTCTACAACATCGCCGACAGGTCAAACCCAATCTCAACCAGAAACGTAACGGTTGAGGGAAGCTACTTCAACAGCCGAATGATAGGCGACTACGCCTACATCATAGTAAACCAAGGCGTCACGGTCCAAGAAGGCGAAGTCAACCTACCCAGAATCCTCTACGCAGACCGCACCGAAGAGGTACCTGCAACTCAAATCTATTATTCAAACACCACCGACAGCTTCAACACGTACACCAATGTGATCAGCGTCAACCTCATCGACGACCAGCAGGACCCAACAATTCAGCCCATATTGATCGGCTACGCCAGCACAATGTACGTTTCCCAAAACAACATCTACATCACATACTCGTCATACGAATACCAACAGCAGATGACTAAAGTCCACAGAATACGCATAGACCAAGGAGAAATAACCTACGAAGCAAGCGGAGAAGTCCCAGGCTGCGTACTCAACCAATTCAGCATGGACGAATACAACCAACACTTCCGCGTAGCCACAACAACAGGCGAAGTCTGGGCAACAGCAGAATTCCAAGCACGAAACCACGTGTACATCCTAAACATGGACTTAGACATCGTCGGAAGACTCGAAGACCTAGCCCCAGGAGAAAGAATATACTCCGCCCGCTTCATGGGCAAAAGAGCCTACCTAGTCACATTCAAAAGAGTAGACCCACTCTTCGTAATAGACCTAACCAACCCAACCGAACCCCGCGTTCTCGGCGAACTCAAAATCACAGGCTACTCAGACTACCTGCATCCCTACGATGAAAACCACATCATCGGCGTGGGCAAAGAAACCGAAGAAGCCGAAAGCGGCGACTTCGCATGGTACCAAGGCGTCAAAATCAGCCTCTTCGACGTAACCGACGTCTCAACACCAAAAGAAATAGCCAAATACGAAATCGGCGACAGAGGCACAGACTCACCGATCCTCACTGACCACAAAGCCTTCCTATTCAACAAAGACAAAAACCTCCTAGTCATACCAGTCAGAGTATTCGAAGTCAACCAACAAAGCTACCCAGGCGCCCAGACTTCATCCAACACGTACGGCGAATTCGTATGGGACGGAGCCTACGTCTTCCACATCTCACTTGAACAAGGACTAGAATTGAGAGGCAAGATCACCCACGGTTCCTCGTCAATCACGCGGTCATTGTACATCGGCGACGTACTCTACACCATCTCAGATCAGAAAATCAAGATGAACTCACTTTCAGACCTCACCGAAATCGGCGAAATCAACCTAGGCGCCTAAGAAGCGAGGCAGCGCACTTGTCGCTCAGCGAACTGATCAGATTCATCGCAGACATCGCCGAAATCATAGTCACAGTACTGCTGGCGTACGTCGTGTTCAAGCTGGCTTCGCTGATAGACACGTTGACCACCAAAATCAAAGCATAGAAGCCTACAAGCATCCTATCCCTTCCTTTCTTTTTATTCAATTATTCATGATACTAGCCCGTTTTACCGACTGATTTAAGAGCCTCTGCCAAGCAGAAATAGGAAGCTGACACATTGAAAACCGTGAATACTGATGGGCTTAAACCTCCACCGAATGCAGTTACCCCGCGAAGTCGTAGTTGGAAACAACACAATCGACCAAATAGGCACAATATGCAAACGCCTTGGCTTCTCAGACTCAGCCCTAATCGTCATGGGACCTAAAACAATGGAAATCGCCGGACGCAAAGTCACAGGCATATTAACAGACGCAGGACTCAAAGTAGACCAACTCGTCGTCACAGCCTGCAACATCAAAGACATCGTATTCGTTGAAGACAAAATCACGGAGCTGAAACCTCAAGTCGTGTTGGGCATCGGCGGCGGCACAAAAATCGACGTAGCAAAAATCAGCGCATCACACAAAGAAACACCGTTCATCAGTGTGCCCACAACCGCGTCCCACGACGGCATCGCCAGCCCACTAGTATCACTGAAAGGCCTAGACAAACCCTACTCGCTTATGGCACAGTCGCCCATGGCAATCGTAGCCGACACAAACGTCATCATCAACTCAGCCTACAGGTTCACAGCCAGCGGATGCGCCGACGTCATAAGCAAACTCACATCCGTCCGCGACTGGAAACTCGCCCACGAAGTCAAAGACGAATACTACGGCGAATACGCAGCAGACCTAGCCTTGATGAGCGCTAGGCTTATGCTCAAAAACGCCCGACTACTCAAAACCAACACAGAAGAAGGCCTACGCGTACTGCTAGAAGCCCTCATAAGCTGCGGCGTAGCCATGAGCATAGCAGGAAGCAGCCGACCCTGCAGCGGCAGCGAACACCTATTCAGCCACGCCCTAGACCAAATCGCACCCAAACCAGCCCTACACGGAGAACAATGCGGCATCGGCACAGTCATGATGGCTCGGCTGCACAACATCAACTGGAGACAAATCAAGGACACGTTGAAACGCGTGGAAGCACCCACAACAGCCCAAGAACTAGGCATCGAACCCGAACACATCACAGAAGCCCTCGTACGAGCAGCAGAGATCAGACCCGACCGCTACACCATACTAGACGAAAGAACCCTAACACACGACTCAGCCAAAACATTGGCTAAAACAACCGGCATAATATAGAACATGAAGACAACCTGAGACTTCTAGGCTCCGAGGGTCAACAGCAACGGAACAATCAACAGTGCAGTCATGTTCGTAAGCTTCATGAAAATATTCAACGAAGGACCCGCCACATCCTTCAACGGATCGCCCACAGTGTCACCCGTCACAGCAGCAATGTGCGCTGGCGTGCCCTTCATCCAGAAGTCGCGTTCAATACGTTTTTTCGCGTTGTCCCAGATGCCTCCACCAAACGTGAAGAAAGGCGACAGCAAAGCCGACGTGGCTAATCCGCCAAGCAACATGGCGCCCAAAGCGTACTTGCCCATCGCCCCAAAAGCCAGTCCAACTGCAATCGGAGAAGCAACAGCCAACAATCCAGGCGTAATCATTTGTTTAAGTGCGTTTTTTGTGCCAATGTCCACACATCGGGCGTAGTCGGGCTTAGCCCTTCCTTCAATAATGTTCGGGTTCTCACGTAATTGTCGTCTGACCTCGTCAACCATTCGATAAGCTGTCTTCGCCGAAGCTCCAATGGCTAACGATGAAAACAGGAACGGAAGCATGGCGCCGACCAAGAGTCCAACAATTATGATCGGGTTCAACAGTCCCAAGCCCACTTCGTACAGTTTGACTTTCTCAGCGTACGTGAGAAATATGACAATGGTTGAAACCGTGCCAGACGCCGTGGCAAAAGCCTTCGTGTACGCTTTAGTAGTGTTTCCCATAGCGTCAAGTTCCTCTAAGGAGCCACCGTCTGTCGGACGTGACTCAGCCATTTCCGATATGCCCAAAGCGTTGTCGCTTATCGGACCGAACGCGTCGCTGGACATTATTATGCCTATGGCTAGGTCCGTGCCGATGTTAGCGGCTACTATGCCGTAGAGTGCGGGCACCGCACCATCAGCTATGAAGTAAGAGAACAAGACCGCTGTTAACACTGCTAGGAAGGGCATGATTGGGCTTTGAAGCGCGTACGACATGCCCGTCAGGACGTTAATGGCTGCTCCTCGTTTCGAGGATTCGGCTAGGTTTCTCACTGGTCTGCTGTTAATGCCTATGTAATACTGCACTGCAATTCCAACGGCAAGGCTGGCTACCAAGCCGCTTACGGTCGCATAGAATATTGTCAAGTTGTTCAAGAGAATCGTTGATGCCAGAAAAGAGCCAACCACACACACGATGGATGTGGCTAAGAGACCAATGTTAAACGACATAATGGGCTTCATCTTCTTGTATCCTCTGATAACGAAAACTCCGACTACCGTTGCCACTATGCCCGTGGCGCCAAGTATGAGCGGAAACAACAAGGCATTTATGCCATAGCCTAGTGGAATGAGCAGGATCGTGCCCAAAATCATAGCTGTTATGTAATCGTCGCTTATCGACTCGAACAAATCGCTGCCTCGCCCAGCACAGTCTCCCACGTTATCGCCGACTAAGTCTGCAATCACGGCTGGGTTGCGCGGATCATCCTCTGGAATACGCTGCTCAATCTTGCCCACCAAGTCAGCGCCTATATCCGCGCCCTTCGTGAATATTCCACCGCCCAACTGAGCGAACAGGGCTGCGAGGCTGGCGCCGAATCCAAAACCGACGATCAATGTTGGATCTTGATAGAATTGGTAGAGAACTGTGACGCCTAAGAGGCTCAGTCCGACAACAGACAATCCCATCACGGCTCCGCCTCGAAAAGCCAGAGTAAAAGCCTTCGCCGCCGACGTTCTCGCAGCGTTCGCGGTTCGAATGTTAGCTTTGACAGCCACGCGGAAGCCTATGTACGCAGCTAAGAGGGACAGAAAAGCGCCGAACGCGAACGCCACAGCCACCTTGACGTCTCTGAAAATGATTGCTATGGGAACAAGCGACGCTGCAGCGAAAACTCCTATGGTTGTGTACTGGCGTTTTATGAAGGCTTTGGCGCCTTCTTCGACGAAGTCAGCGTATTTTTCAAGTTGTCGCGGTCCACGCGGTTCCCTGAGTATGGACCAGGCTAGGTAAGCCACGACCAGCATGGCAAAGACTCCTACGGACAACGCAAGCCATGTGAGGTCCATTTAGCACCGCGCACGTTCTCCTTTATGAATGTAGGCGTGATTCCAGATTTGCCTTACACGTAGTACCAGCCCTAGCTTATAAACATGACATGTCCGTTATGGCAACATCCAAGATGGGCGACGATGCCTCACTAAGGAAAGAATTTCCCATTACGGCTTTAGGATAGCTTTCGAGGCTCCTGCAATATCCTTTCTCTCTGCATCCGCTAGCGGTAGCGCAGGCTTTCGTGGATAGCCAGCTGGCAGGCCCTGCAACTTCATTGCTTCCTTGATGGATGAGAGCTGATTGTACCGCTTGACAAGCACGTCGTTCAGATGAGCTATGTGTCGCTGCAGCTCGCTGGCACGTTTGTAATCGCCTTTCTTGAATGCGTCGTAGAGGTCAGCGCACATCCTTGGAGCTACGTTCGCAACGGCTACCACTGCGCCCTTGCCTCCCAGCATCAAAGTTGAAAGAGCTACATCAGCGGTTCCAGCTAACACCGAGATCTTGCCGCCTACCAGCCTTATCGTCTCAGCTATTGTGCCAAGGTTTCCGCCGCTGTCTTTCACTCCAACTATGCCCTCATGTTTGGCTGCGAGCTGCTGAATCAACGCTGGCTCCAAAGCGTAACCCGTGAATTTCGGCACACTGTAGAGCACGATTGGCAGATCAACAGCATCCAAAACAGACCCGTAATGCTCAACCAATTCTCTGTTTGAAAGCTTGAAGTAAAAAGGCGTCACAACCAAGGCGGCGTCGGCTCCCAATTCTTTCGCATCCTTTGTGAACGAAATCGTCTCCTTGGTGCTCATGCTGCCTGTTCCAGCGACCACAGCGACTTTTCCATTAGCCTCGTCAACAACGGTTTCAATAACCTTCTTTCTTTCCTCTCTCGACAGGTACGGCGCTTCACCGTTGCTTCCACACGGCACAAGCCCCGAGAGCCCGCCTTCAATCCAGTATCTTACGCAGGTTCTGAGCGCTTTTTCATCGAGGTCGCCTTCCCGCGTGAACGGCGTTATATGCGGCACAAAAATTCCTTCCAGCTTTTTGGTCGCCATGTTTCCATCCGCCGAGACCTCAAGTTACAGATCTCACACTTATTAATGCTTCACGACAATTGTTGAAAAAACAGGTGGTATCCTTGGCACAAGCCTTGAGCATAGTTGTCATCGAACCAATCCGCAAAGACGGAATAGAAATCCTACAAAAACACGGCAACGTCATTCAACTCCCAGCTGGCGCAACACTGAAAGATCTATTAGCAGTCGCCAACAAGGCTGACGCGCTCATCACGCGCGGCTTCGTAAAAATCCCAAAAGAGGTTCTGAGATCAGCCCAAAGGCTCAGAGTCATCGGAGTCCACGGAGTAGGCGTCGACCACATAGACACAGACTATGCACAAAAGAAAGGCATCAGAATAGTCCGAACACCCGAAGCGCTGACTGACACCGTCGCAGAATTCACCGTCGCCTTGATGCTATCTCTCCTGCGAAAAATACCATCGGCAAACACAGCCGTCAGAGAGGGACGTTGGAATGAGAAGTTCAGCAGCTTGGTGGGCGTGGATCTAAAAGGTAAAAGGGTCGGCATCATCGGGCTTGGACGAATTGGAGGCGCAGTGGCAAAGCGACTCAAGGCGTTTGATGTCGACTTAGTCTACTGTGAGCTGGTGAGAGACCTTCAGCTTGAGAAACAGCTTGACATCAGATACGTGAACATGAAACACCTCTTGAAGAAGTCCGATATAGTATGCCTACATGTTCCGTTGACGCCTGAAACCTTTCACATGATTTCACGAGAGGAATTCAGTTTGATGAAGAATGGAGTGTACATCGTGAATGCCTCTAGAGGAGCGGTGATAGACGAGAAAGCGTTGTATGACGCTTTGGTTTCAGGAAAAGTAGCGGGTGCAGCACTAGACGTTTTCGAGTCTGAGCCTCTCAGCAGCGACAGTCCTTTAGTTGGGCTTGAAAACGTTATTTTGACGCCGCATCTAGCTGCTAGCAGTGAAGAAGCTCTGAAAAGGATGGCTACGACTGTGGCGAAGGAGGTAATCAGAGCTTTAAGATCGTCTTAGTGTTTCTGGTGTTGTGATCAGAGTTGGCAGCCTGAGGCATAGGTCTGTTACAACTGGCAAAAGGAAAAGCACCACAGGACTAACCGTTTGATACAAGATTCCGCCTATTATGGGAGCTGGAATTCTCACAAGATTGTTGAACATCATGAGCAAACCGCCCCATCTTCCCCTCTTGTTTTCATCAACTAACTCCATGCTCATGGTGCTCCAGATTATCCACTCCCATGGAAACCCAAGAAAAGCCCAAGCCAGTATAAGCCAGTAGGCGTTCGGAGCAAACGCGATTAGAATGTACGAGGCATACATGACAGGACGCATCAAGTACAATGTTTTCTTTCTTCCAATCTTGTCAGCCAGTCTTCCGATTGGAATTGCAAAAATCATGTTACATAATGTCGCAGCCATACCCATAAAGCCCAAAATGAAAGGAGTAGCCTCCTTCACTTCCACGGCGAAAACCATGGCGAAAGGGAACACCGCGCCCATAGCAAAGTCGCCTAGGCACTCCATAAAGATGAATCGCTTCAACCCCTTGGCGTTCTCAAACAGCTCGCCAAAATCTTTCAAGAAGGATTTTGCGCCTTCTCTGATCCTGCCCTTAGCGTTGCCAGCTTCAGTGAGTTGCAGATAAATGAAGACTGCTAGGGGGACTAGGGCAGCCACCTGAATTAGGAAGAGCGGTCGGATTCCTTCGGCAGTGATCCCGCCAAAGGCGACAACTAAGTAAGCTGCTATCAATGGAGCTAGGGTGCCGCCAATCGTAGAGACAACTGTTGAAACGCCAAACCCGCTTGCCCTATCCTCATCTTTCAACGAGCCAGCTATGTACACGTTCTCGACGGTAACCGCTATGGACCGAAAACCCGTCATCTGGAAAAGGATCAACGCAGGAACCAGCATAGTCCAGTCCCAAGCAGCAGCGTAAGCTACAGGAACCAGAATCTCAACAGCCATAGCGAAAAGCATCATTTTCCTCAGGCTATATCGGTCCACAAGCCTGCCAATCGGCATGGACAGCACAGTGCTCACAGCGCTGCCCACACTATTCAACGTGCCCAACGCAATCTTGTCTGCACCCAAAGCCAAAGCATAAAGCGACGTGTACTGATGGCTGAGTCTACCCAAGAGGCTGTATCCAAGTTTTCTCACAAGCAGAACCCGAAAGTTTCTGCTCTGCCTCTTCACAAAAGCTACAAGCCATCCAACAGGCGTTTTCGCCACAGCTCTCTCTCCGCGTGTCCGCAGCTCTATCAGCTAATGCGCATTGTATTCGGTCGTTGGGTTCTTAAACCATTCAACCACCTTTAAGAATAGCGGCATGAGACAACCATAGCAAGAGGACAAGTAAAATGGTGAAGTTTGGCATCAACCTGCAGCTTGAGGAGTATCCGATTGACCTCGCCTTCAAAACAGCTCAACTAGCAGAAAAATTAGGGCTACACGCCATCTTCGTCAACGATCACTACATGAAGCCATCGGGCAACAGCGTTCCAGACGCTTTTCTTGTATTAACAGCGATGGCAGTCCAAACCAAACGGATTCAACTAGGCACAGCAGTCACGCCCATTCCTTTCAGACCTGCGCCTCAAACAGCCAAGATTGTCTCCACCTTAGACAACATAAGCAATGGACGATTCATCTTCGGAATCGGTGCAGGCTGGAACCAAGCAGAATTCGAAGGATACGGCATCAGATTCCCGCCTCCCAAAGAAAGAGTGTCCCAAACCTTCGAAGGAATAAAGCTCATGAAAAGGCTGTGGACAGAGGACGAAGTCACGTTTGAAGGCAAATACAACAACGTCAAGAGCGCTGTTCTCTTGCCAAAGCCCAAGCAAAAGCCTCATCCACGGATCCTAGTTGGGTCAAGATCAAGAAGGATGTGCCGATTCGCAGCAAGAGAATGCAACGGCTGGATTCCTGGGCACCTCTCTCCCAAAGATTATGAGAACAAGATGAACGAAATCGTCGAAGAAGCAGAAAAACATGGAAGACATCGCAGTGATTTCATGTTTGTGCATTTCACGAGAATACTGACTGGCATTCACATGGACGAGGTGCTCAAACTTGCGCCTAAGGATCAGGTTTCACAGAGCAGAGAAAGATTCCTTGTTGGTTCAGCAAGAACCTGTGTTGAAAAACTGCGAGAGTATGTAGATATCGGCGTTGACATGATACTGCTTCGTTTCCATCAGATCGCTGGAACATCATTTGCCAAAGAGGAGAAACACGGACAACTAGTGACTTATGTTTACGATGAAGTACTATCCAAACTGTAACAGGATTACGAAAGACGGGAACTGCGCTGGTTTTCAGTACTTACCTATTTTGTCTCCGACTTTGAAGTAGTATCCTTCCTTGCCTATCCATTTGAACAGCAAGCCGTCGTTCCATTTGTGTCCTTCACGAACATGTGTTGCCAAGACTTCGCCTATGAACCAGGTGTGGTCGCCTGTTTCCACTTCTTTGACCACTTTGCATTCGATGCTTACTGGGCTTTCCTTGATACACGGAGCCTCTACTTTGACTCCTTTCTCTGCCGTGATCTTGGCTAGCTTGAACTTGTCTACTTCTCGACCAGATTTCTGTCCACAGATTCGTACAGCTTCCATGAGTTTTTCATCAACCGCGTTGACTACGTACTCTTTGCTTTTACGAATCAGGTCATACGAGTATCTGGAAGGAGCGATGCCCACGCCTACCAGAGAGGGTTTCCCAGAAAAGAAAGCAAACATGCCAATGGTTATGATGTTCTTTTTCCTTCCATGAGCCATTGACACAAGATAAACCGGTCTGATAGGCAGTTGCCTCAAACCTTCGGAAATCGCCATTTCCCTTTTCATCGCAGCAAGCTCCTAAAGCAAGAATTGATCGCTATTTATCGCACTATTTCTATTAATCTGTTTACCTGCGGGAAAAAATATGGAATAGGTGGGTAAATCTAGGCAGAGCCGCTGTCTCATCGATTTATCTTTCTACTACTTTCAGCAGGTTTTTGTTGTGGTCGTAGATGCTGATTGTCATCGGCATTTCGCCGACTGCGTAGTGAGTGGCGCAACCAAAGCATGGGTCGTAAGCTCTGAAAGCCATCTCCACCATGTTCAACAAGCCGTCGTTGACCACTCCGCCCTTGATCACGCCCTTAGCAGCGTCACGAATCGACATGCATATGGCAGGCGCATTGTTAACTGTGGCAACTATCAGGTTGACTTTCTTTGCCAAGCCTTCTTCATCGAGCACGTAGTGGTGAATCAATGTTCCACGAGGCGCTTCAACAATGCCCACGCCCTCCCCGGGTGGTCCAGGCTTGTTGCGGATATTCGTGCTGGTTATGTCTTTGTCTCGACTCAATTCAAGCGTTCGTTCAGCAGCGTACAAGAGCTCAACTAGTCGTGCCCAGTGAGTTGCTAGAGTTGCGTGTACTGGTTTGCCGCCTAGGGTTTCGTACATGCGCTTGTATTCTTCCTGCGCCAGTGGCGTAGCCATTCCGTCTGCAGCGTTCAAGCGTCCTAATGGAGCAACTCTGTAGATGCCGCTTTCTGGACCGTCGACTAAGCCTTTCCAGCCGATTTTCTTGAGGTAGGGCAGTTTGACGTAAGTCCATGGCTCGACATGTTCTTCAACGTTCTCTAAGTAGTCGGCGGGAGCCCACTTAGCGAATTCTTTGCCTTCTGGCGTGACGATTCGAATCTTTCCGTCGTAAAAGTTGACCTTGTTGTGGTCATCAACCGTTCCCATATAATACGTGCGCAGCTTGTATGCATCGCTGAGAATGAGGTCCACGTATTTCTTGTTCTTCAACACTACGTCGTTGAACACCTGCAATGTAAACTGAGCAAACTTTACGCTGGACTCAGCCATCTTCTCAATCTCAGCCCGCTCCTCTTCGGTCAGAGCTTTTGACATGCCGCCTGGTAATCCACAGACAGGGTGCGTAGCCTTGCCGCCGATCATGGCTGTAATCTTCTGCCCATAAGCCCTATGCTTGATAACCTCTTTCGTAATGTCCAAGCCAACCTTGCCTATAACGCCCAGAATGTTTCTCTCAGCCTTTGGGGCGTCTGGTCCCATAACAAAGTCAGGTCCGCCTAAGAAATAGAAGTGCAACGTGTGATCGTAAACGTAGTAGCCACTATACATCAGCTCGCGTAGTTTCTTGGCCGCAACTGGTGGGTCAACGTGAAAAGCCGCGTCCAAAGCCTTGGTTGAAGCCATGTGATGGGCTACAGGGCAGACGCCACAGATTCGAGGAGTAATCTGAGGCAAGTCTTCCCCCTTTCTACCCACACAAAAACGTTCAAAGCCGCGTAACTCTGGAATCTGGAGGTAAGCGTTGGCAACATCTCCCTGCTCATTTAGGAATATCTGGATTTTTCCATGACCTTCAAGCCGTGTAATTGGATCTATGCTAATCTCTTTCATTTCTTCATCACCTTTCTTCGCAAGATCGACGCAGGTAAAGCATACCTGTAAAACGTGCCCAATGGATCCTTAACCTGTGCAATCAACTTGTCAGGATTGAACTCCTTGTCCTTCTCCTCCTCAACCCCAAGTATAGAGGCAAGAGCACTCATCATAGCTGCCCCTTGCTCTGTCACCTTTGGGCAGGGTCCACCACAACCAGTGCAAGGCATGTTAGCGTCTATGCATTGGGCATCACAACCGCCTCTTGTCGCAGGACCCATACAGACTAATCCCTGTTCCAGTAAGCACTTTTCTGGTTCAGGCGTAATCTCGTAGACTCGGTAGATGCGATGTATCTTCTTATCCTCTTTCTTCCTGGGGCACTCATCACAAACAGATTTCAATGGACCTAGAACAGTGCCCTTAGGAGGTAGCTGACCTTTAGCTATGGCTAAGACAGCATCCACTATTCGCTTAGGCGTGGGCGGACAGCCAGGCAAGTAATAGTCCACATCGACAACCTGATTCAATGCCTTAACGGTGTCATGGAACTCCGGTAGCTTCAACTCCCCTTCCAGAACCTTAGTTCTTGTCTGTGGAACAACTTCTTCAGGATTGCAGGTTGACGGGTTGTTAAGATAGACAGTTGTGAAAATCTCTTTTCTGTCAGCTATGTTAGCTAGACCTGGAACTCCACCTAAATGAGCGCATGAACCAAAGGCAACAAGAACTTTGGCTTTAGGGCGCAACAGTTTGGCCAGGTACTCTTGTTCCTCGTTTCTAACAGCACCGTTGAAGAAGCACACGTCTATGCTCTTGTCAGGCATAGCTTCAATATCCTTATATTTGATGTCCATGGCTACAGGCCAGAATACTATGTCAGCTAATGCCACGACATCAAGTATAGTCTCATCCACATC
>Ga0315314_1001167_pt1 | contig 24383 bp, 26 predicted proteins | sample TDP9_MG_FD_203631 | JGI IMG/M metagenome (GOLD analysis project Ga0315314, IMG submission 203631) | Freshwater sediment microbial communities from Lake Towuti, South Sulawesi, Indonesia - TDP9 | ecosystem: Environmental > Aquatic > Freshwater > Lake > Sediment | place: Indonesia: South Sulawesi... | reverse complement strand
GGCCTCGTTGTCGACTGTTTTGGAGTGTTTGAACTTTATGTATAAAACGTCTGCGGTTTCATCATAATCTATAGCGATTATCCTGGCCATAGAGGGCTTTTTCTTAACTTTATTCAATGCCCGGGCTACAACTTTGAAGGGATCTATAGCCATCCTTACTTCAGTTTTTGCCAACGCCTAAACCTCCTAGCCAGTCTTTTACTTGACATTACAAGGGCGGTTAATATAAACCCATCTGAAGGGGAAATCTCTCTGTAATGGACTACGAGATTTTCTGCAAGTCCAGCCTCTCGAAGTCTACTGAAGGTCTTTACAGCCGCATAGTTCGGTTTGGTTGGAGGAGGCGAAAGATAGAGTGCGTCTGGAGTAGATACCGTTAGCATAATTTCATGTTGAAAAGTTTGTAGTTCCTCATGATGCCTTATGATATGAAGCCACCGCTCCTCCGTCAATCTTATCGGAACTCGATTGAGAGACAGCACTATGGCGACTATTTCACTGATTTTCTTCATCCTCCGGCTTTGGGATAGCAACTGAGTTTCATGCATCCTCGCCGTTCTATAATTATCACTTTCTCAAAGCTTTGAATCCTGCCCTTTTTATGATTTTCTTCGAGAAGCTGTTAGACTCATAATTTAATCGCCATGTTCGGCTAGTGGGTGTCTTGAACTGAGTTGGAGAAAAAAATGAAGTCACAAAAGCTTGGGAAGAAGACGAAACCCCAATCCAAGAAGAACAATTATTTTTAAGCTCTTTTTCAAATTCAAAACCCATTTCAACTGTTTAATAATTTCCCCCCCAGGTAGAGGGTCTACACGAAATAAAGTCAAAAACTGCAACATGCAAACCTTCTCATCTCTGTCCCTAACTACAGAAACTCTGAAATTTTCTTCGACTCTGGCTTACCCAAAATCTCCGCACACCTCTTAGGGTCCAAAGGCTTAAAATCAAGTTTAAGAGTTGCCAAAAGCCTCTGAACCCCTTTGGCTATGCTGGGCGCCACAAGTATTCCTCTAACCTCACGATTTACGATGCTCCTAACAGACTCCACATATTTTGCCAGTTGAAGAGCGGCTTCCCGCCCAGCAGTCTTCCTCTTAATTTCGATGACTACAAATTTTCCGTCTTTGTCGGTTCCGTAAACGTCCACAAATCCAGGCTCAACCTTCTTCTCATAGGTGATTGGCCTAAAGCCCTTTTCTATAATCTCTGGCTCAAGAAGTATAGCCCTTTGCATGTCTTCCTCACTAGCATAAAGCGAGAATTCTCCATGGTCGATGAGGCTTAAAGTTGATAGCAAATAAACATGGTCGAAAAATATTCCAAGTGATTCAGAGGGCCTACGACGAACAGCCCTTATCCGCAAAGCATTCCCAACCACACTAGTTTGGAAGAGGCAACCAGGCGGCTGCCAATTAACCGGCTCATAGCCCGTAGGTCGATGAACAAGGACTGAGCCGTCCTCTTTAATCATAACTATGCGTTCACCTGGCTTCAGCTTTGAGCTAGCCCTTCCTTTATAGTCAACCCAACAGTTCCCAACTAGAAAGACTGTCTTCCGCTCCGAAAGGGCTTCACTAACGATTTTCGCGGCTGTTTCTACGGTTGGATTTTCCAGAGCGATGAGAGGCTTTCGATTTGGCACTTTACCTCGCCAAAATTTTAGAAGCGGATGAGCCTAAATAAACTTCTTGAAAGGCATATGAAGGAATGGAGCAAAAAACGTGAAGTAAGGCGCAGCTACGACCTTTCAGCCACCGTTTACGATGCCCAATACAGCGAGGAACAAAACGCAAAAATAAAAGCGGCACTAAGCCACATAACCCTCAAAAAGAGCCACCTTATATTAGATGTAGGCTGCGGAACAGGACTACTATTCGAACACATTGGCAGATCAATTAAGCTTTTAGTGGGCTTAGACATTTCCTCAAAAATTCTTAAAGAAGCAAAAAAGCGAACAAAACGCTTCCCCAAAGTAGCCCTTATCTGCGCAGACGCGGACTCCACGCCCTTCCCAAAGGAGATTTTTGATGTTGTCTTCGCCATAACCCTTCTACAGAACATGCCAGACCCCATCTTAACGCTTCGTGAAATAAAAAGGGTGAGTAAGCGCAATTCGATCATCGCCGTTACCGGGCTAAAAAAAGAGTTCTCTCTAAACACTTTCACAAGGTTGCTTTCTAAGGCGGGATTAAAGGCTTCTGTCATAAAAACAAATGGTCAATTGAAGGGATACGTCGCCCTATGCACAAAAGTTATTGAGAATTGAAAAGTGGTTGTCGACTCTTTCAGAACCTAACATATAAGTCCTTCTGCCTCAATGTATGCCCTCTGCCTCAAAAAGATGGTTGGCACTCTCTCCTTCCTCAGCCTTTTCCTGAGCTCTCTATCGTTTGTGGCAACGGGGCAACCCCATTCCTTAGCCACCCGAACAATCATGTCGTCATGCGTCTCTCCAGAAAGCGGTTCAACTTGAACTAAGCGACATTTTTCAGCGAGCTTAAGCGCCAATGACGCAAGCTTACGCATTTTGGGAGAGTTCCGCTCAGCTATCCTTGAGAGCTCCTTATAGGTTGGAGAAAGAAGAATAGGATCAAATTGCTGATTTAAAAGCTTCATTAATTCCTCAAAAATGTCTACCTTAAATTGCAATGGAACGAAAAGGAAGTTCGAATCAAAAATTACTTTTACGGTCAAAGTTTTCCCAACGAGGTTTCAAAATTCGCCAGAATGAATTCCTATTTTATTATTCCGTAGCCGATGAGGCGCCACCTAGCGGCTATCCTTCTGCTTAGTGCCGTTCGAAACCCTTTCTCAGCGCAAACGGGCCGTCCAAGTTGGAGGGTGGCCGTATCTTCTCTTGCCGAGACTACGTTTCCAACGGTTATAGTCGTCCCTACGTCTAGGAGTAATCGCTCGCCCACATGCACCTTTTCGACTTCTAACATTTCCTTTGTTCCTATGGCGCGTTCGAAAAGATGAATGTCTAGAGTTAGCTCAGACAGGGTTGGAGGAAGCATGTTCGGTCTTCCAACCATGTTTCCAGTGAGTCCATCAGCCTTAGTTAAGGATGGATCTAAAAGGGTTCCGATGCCCACTAAGCCTCCGCACTTAGCCTCTTTAACGGTTCTTCCGCCTGCATGTAAGCTTACTATGTCGGTGAATAGGGGGTCGTACTCCGTTTTATGTTGTCTCTCTACGCGTATTCCGGGCCTAAGCTCCATATCGTCTTCCACCTTAAAATTTCCTTGGATGAGGGTGCCGCCGACCACTCCGCCCGTCAGCTTCTCCGCTGGGGTTCCAGGCTTGTTTACGTCAAAGGAGCGCACAACATACATCCTTGGAGGCTTTGTGGGATCCCGTGCCGGAGTTGGGATGCATTCCTCTAAAGCCTGAAGAAGGGCGTCAATGTTAGCGGAGTGTTGAGCAGAAATGGGAATGATGGGAGCGCCTTCAGCCACCGTCCCTTTCACAAACTCAACTATTTCTCCGTAGCTTTCCAACGCCCGATTTTCGTCAACCACATCAACTTTGTTTTGGACAACTACAATGTTCTTTATTCCAACAATTTCAATGGCGGCAAGATGCTCCCTAGTCTGAGGCTGAGGACAAGGCTCATCCGCCGCTATGACCAAGATGGCTCCATCCATGACCGCGGCTCCGGAAAGGGTTGTTGCCATGAGGGCTTCGTGGCCAGGGGCGTCTACAAAACTGACTGCTCGAACGAACTCGCAAGGAGAACCACAATTGGGGCATTTTTCTTCTGTGGAGTAGCATCTGGGAGGCTCGCAATTCGGGCATTTGTAGATGGGGGCGTCCGCATAACCGAGCTTAATGGTTATGCCTCTCCTTAGCTCCTCGCTGTGCCTAGCTGCCCAAACGCCCGTTAAGGCTTCTACCAACGTGGTCTTTATGGAACCCTAAGGAACACCTAGAGTTTTTCCATGATCCACGTGACCGATCGTTCCAATATTGACTTCAGGCTGTTTGGGTAACTTTTTCAACTGGTTCACCCTTTGCTTCCTTTTCCTCTGGATTTTTCTCCACTTTTTTCGGTCCCTCAACAATTTTCATGTTTATTTGAACAATATCCTCAGTTATCACATTTCCACGGAGAGTTTTCCTTTGTCTTTCACCCCTCTGAGATGGTTGAAAACCCACCCCCTCACTTATGATTACGTTGACTCGAACTCCTCCGTGGACGTTAGGCCTCATGGGAAAGCCGTCTTTATCGGACCCGCCCGTTATCTGCAACTTATGCCCAGACATTCCAACCACGGATCCGTCGACTACCTCTCCTAGTTTCCTTCCAATTAGTGGAACGGCGCGGCTTCCTTCTGCTTCAACGGATTTAGACTCGCCCGTTTCTGGGTCAGAGATTATTATTTTGAACTTGGGCACGCATCATCCTCCATGACGTTAACGTATAGCGGTTGAAAGCCCTTATTAATATTTATTTTATGCACGGAGCATCTTTCATTGTGAAAGTTCGGGATAACTTTTTAAGTAGTTCGTCTATTGTAAAAGTTGGTTTCAGGTGGCAATTTTGATGGAACGCTGGTTTGCGGAACGGCGCAGAAACAAAGTCTTAGACCTTGCGTATAGGGAGATGACACTGGCAATCGACACGGTCACCGACCTTGAAAGGTCTGTGAAGGCGATCTCAAAGGGAGAGAAAGAAGAGGCTAAAAAATGCGTAGATAGGCTCTTCCTTGTAGAAGAAGAAATCGACAACTTAAGGAGATCCGTATTTGAAGAGGCAACCAGGGGAAACCTGCCCCCGAAAGATCGCGAAGACATTATGCACCTAGTTAAGAGACTAGACGTGATGGCTGATCACGTTAAGGACTCAGCTAGAAGCATAACAGTTCTAATCAAGGCTGACGTTCCTCAGGAAGTATGGAGCGCATATGTGGACATGGCTAAAGACTTGGTGGACTGCGCCGCGACCCTTCGAAGCAGCCTCGAAAAACTCGGAACCGAACCAATGGAAGCTAGGGAGCTCTCGCAAAAAGTCGACCAAATAGAAGGAAAAGTCGATGAAAAATACCTGAAAACAAAGGCGCTCCTTCTCAAACACGGTAGAGGCGTTGACCCAGCTGCACTAATGATACTGAAGGACCTATTAGAGTCCATGGAGCACACGGCGGACAGCTGCGACGACATAGCCGACTATATTCGAGCGCTAACCGTGGCTAGAGAAGAAACTTAAGCGGCCCAGAAGGGAGACCTGCTTCTCATCAAATTGGCGAGCTCGTTTAATGCGTTGAGTTCGTCGGCGGATAAACGATTTTGAAACTTTGTTAGTAGGGCCTTTGCGTGGTCTTCGGGCATTTTCACGTAGAGCACATCGCCTTCATTGATGTGTCTTCCCACAATCGGCTTGTCTAAAGATATGGCCACCTGCATCCCTACCTTAGCTTCTGGGACGGCTTCCCCTCTGTCTTGAATTTGCATAATTTCGCCTAATTCCCCTCCGTCCTCTTTGACCAGTGGGTATTTTGGTTTTATTTGTCCTGCCAGAACTTCTACGCCTACGATGGCTGGCTTTGCCCTCCTAAAAACGTAGCCGGGAAGAAGCTTAATTTTGCCAGGCTTAATTAGGGTTTCGAATTCCCTTTGGAGGCGGGCCTCCCTTTCACTTTTCATCCATTGAGTATAGTTGTCAATTAAGTGGTAAATGACGTTGTGCTGGAAAATGGGCACTCCTCGGCTCTTAGCCTCCTCTTCAGCGTCTGGCAATGTTCTTACGTTGAAGGCTAGTATGGCTCCGTAGAGTGGTTCATGCTGCTTAACTACGGCTGCTTCTGTTACGTCCCTTTTGGAAACGTCGCCAACATCCGCCAACCTTATTGGGATATTGTTTCGAGTTAAGCTTTCGGCTATAGCCTCTAGGGAGCCTAACGCATCAGTTTTTAACACGACTCCATCAATGTCAGTGACTATTCTGAGTTTCTCCACTTCTTCAGAAACGGATTTCACAAACTCTTCAGCCAAGTTTTCGGAAGGAACCGCATATAAGGGTGCTCCAGCTAAGGCGTCTTCAAGGTTTGGCGCAGCAATTTTCACTCCAGCCGCAGCTGAAACTGTGTCTACTGAGGAGAATTTGTCTCTAGGGTCTCTGATTTCATCGAGGGGTTTAGGTAGGAGCACCGCCCGAACTTTGGTTAAAATGGGCTTTTCCTTTCCTCCGACCACTATTATATCGTCTTTTTGTAGGATTCCGTCATAAATGATGGCGTTGATGGTGATTCCGAGGCCTGTTTCCTCTTTGACTTCTAATACTGCGCCTTTTGCGGGTCCTTCGGTTACTTGAAGTCGGTCTCGCATGAATTGTTGGGTTAAGCCTACGAGGACAGCCAAAAGTTCAGGTATGCCTTCGCCTGTTTTAGCGCTTAATGGAATTATGGCTACGGTTCGGGTGAAATCGGATATTTTGTCGAAGCGGTCGGCTCGAAAACCGATTCTGGAAAAATTTCCCATAATTGTGTATAGGTGTTCGTCGAGGTCTTTGCGAACGTAGGCATCCTGACTCTCATAGGATTTGTAAAAGGCTTCGCCTGGTTTCGGCCTCCAGCCTGGTATGCGGTCAATTTTGTTTGCCGCAACGAGAAAAGGGGTTTTTCTCGCCTTAAGGATGTCAATGCATTCATAGGTTTGGGCTTCGAATCCTTTTAAAATGTCGATGAGGAGGATGGCTATGTCGGCTACGGCGCCGCCCCTTTTCCTTAAATTGGCGAAGGCTTCGTGTCCCGGCGTATCTATGACGAGAAGTCCTGGAATCTGCACTTCCCATTTTTTATCCTTTAGTAATGGTCCACAAATTTCGATGAGGGTTTCAGCGGGGAAGAAACTTGCGCCTATATGCTGAGTCATGCCTCCCACTTCGCGCGCTTGGACGCTGCTCTTCCTAATTTGATCCAGCATCAGCGTCTTTCCAGTATCCACATGGCCAAGCACGCACACTATGGGTTGGCGTATGGGCACTTTTCCTTTCCTCCCTCAGCCCTTCTCTTTTCTACTAACTCCTTTCATGTTATATAAACCGTTTCTAAATCTAGAACTTCGTTAGTCTTGTGTACCCTCTACTCGGGGAAGGGGGGGGATCATTGATTTTGTGGAAAAGTCTCCGAGCCATGAAAGGAGTTCGGGTTGGGTTGTTTTTGTTTTGATGTGGCAATCTTGAGCGGTCGAAAATGTGACTTTGAAGTTGAAGTGGAGAGACGTAAATGGATAATTGATAAGATGGGTTGAGGACTTAGATTGTTTGGATGTGCGCTTCGAGTTTTTCCCTATGTTTTAATGAATTTATTCACAATTTATGTTATTCTAACCTGGGGTTTCTAATAGTAGGGAAGAATGTTAAAATAGCTTGAGACAGAAACATAAATTGAGGGTAACTGACAATGAAAGCTGAAGAAAAGCTTCTGAACAGAATAATAGTCGACCCTAAAGTTATGGCTGGAAAACCCGTAATAAAGGGTACAAGAATCCCCGTGGAACAGATATTGAGGCTACTCGCCCAAGGGTTAACCGTTGAACGAGTCCTTGAAGATTATCCGCACCTAATAAAGGATGACATAATGGCGGCACTGCTATACGCGGCAAAGATCATGGGCAAAGAGGAAGTATACCCCCTAGTGGCGGAATGAGGTCATCTTGCTAAAATTTTTAGTCGACGAGAGCACGGGATAAAGGTCTCTAAAAAGTTGAAACAGTTGGGTTTCGACACTGTCTCAGTCATAGAAACTATGAAAGGAGCTAAAGACATAAGGGTTCTGCGGAAGGCCATGGAAGAAAATCGTATAATCATCACCAATGACAAAGATTTCGGATGGCTCGCCGCCTCCTTCAAGCCGCCTGGCATAATACTCCTTAGACTAAAGGATGAAAGCGCCAATAACAAAATCAAGATAACACAGCATATAATAGAAAAACATCGAGATGTTCTCTATGGAAGTATAATAATAGCCACGGAAAGGAAAGTTAGGATTAGACAACTATAAAACAGAAATGGAGTTATGAAAGGTAAAAGGGCGAATGAGCTTATTCGTGGAATTAGGAAAAGTTATGGTGACTCTGTGTTGAGTTGAGGAAGGCTACGGAAAACCTCACCATTGAACAAATTGAGGCTGAAGTTAAAAAATTAAAGAAGAAAGAAAAGATATAGGCGCCATTGACTTTTATTGGACAGAAAGCAGCACGGTTTTTCATTGTTGAGAGGGCTGTTTCGGTTTTGACTAGTTTTAGGAGTTTGTTAGGGGTTAATAGGGTAAAGAATCGTCAAAGTAGGTATTGGGATTCCGTGGGCTTTTTGTATTGAAGAATTTCTTTTGGTTTGAATAGGATTTTGATTTCTCTTTTGGCGTTTTCGAGGCTGTCTGCTGCATGAATAATGTTTTTTTGGACGTTTAGTGCGTAGTCTCCTCGTATGGTTCCGGGCTGTGCCTCAGCGGGGTTTGTTTTTCCTATCATGTTTCGGAGAATGGAGACGGCGTTGGGTCCTTCTATGACCATGGCGAGGATTGGTCCAGAGGTGATTTGCTCTATTAGGGGTTCGTAGAAGGTTTTGCCTCTGTGCACCTCGTATATTTTTTGTGCTTGCTCTTTAGTCACTTGAATTAGTTTCATGGCGGCTATGGTGAGTCCTTTTCGCTCGATGCGGGAGACTATTTCGCCTATTAAGCCCCTCATAATGGCTTCTGGCTTCAGGAAAACGAGTGTTTGTTCAGTCAACCTCGCCCTCTCTCTTCCTTTCCGTAGTATTTGGTCCATCGCAGCTTGCGTGCATCCCGCCCCATCACAATAGAACTCTTTCTACACTTGTTTGAACAAAACCACAAAATTGACCCGTCGTTCCTTACGTACATTATGCCGGTGCCCTGTGGAAAATCGTGTCCACAGAAAGAGCAAAGTCGAGGCTTTGGCACCAGCGAAACCTCCACGGTCATCTAATTTTCTTGGCTTCGCGTTCCGTTTCCCTCAGCATTAAAATGTCGCCTGCTCGTATGGGCCCCTTCACGTTCCTAGTTATAACGCGCCCCTTATCCCTTCCCTCAAGCACCCTAACCCTAACCTGCGAAATCTCTCCAGTAACGCCTGTTCTAGCGATAACTTGAATAACCTCAGCGGGGAGCGGCCCTTCCGCCGCCGCTTCCTTTTCGCTCATTCGCGTCCCTTCTTCAACTTCTCGACTCTAGTGGTTATCTCCTTCACTAGAGACGAAGCCTCGCCAGCCTCGGTTATGCACGCTGAAGCCGCATACACGTCTATTCCAGCCGACGAGCCGAGCTTTTCCTTGCTTGGCAAAAATATGTAGGCTATTTTTCGCTCTTCGCAAAGTAATGGAAGGTGGGCAACTACCTCAGGCGGGTCTACGTCTTCGGCTATGAGGACTAGTTTAGCCCTTCCTCTCTCAATCGCCTTGGTTGTTTCGTTTGTGCCCTTACATACTCGACCTGTTTCACTGGCTATGCGTAGGGCTTCATAGGCTGCGTCCACAACTTCCTTGGGGACCTCAAAGGTTACGTAAAATGGCTTAGACATGCTTCATCGCCTCACCCTTCTCTAAATGCAGAGTTTTATCCACGACACAACCTTAAGAATGTTTCCCTCTTATAGGCACGTTACATTACTGATGATGCCTACCAATAATTTTAGTCATAATACTAAATGAAAAATTCAATCGAGAGATTTATTATGTGCTTATATGAGCTGTCTGGCCTCTTCTATCTTTTCAGCAACTTCGCATGTAGCGAAAACACGGCTAACGCGCATCCCACCTTTTGTCTCACTTTCGGTTCCCTAGTGTTTCAGCGATGGAAGTGAGTGCGCACGAGAGAAAACTCCAATCCCATAGAAAGCCGTAGGAAAGAAGAGCAGCCAAACACTCTATTGATTTGGATTGAATGTCGTGAGGTAAAATGTTTCTGCATGGGCTGTGAATTAAGCCGAGGCTAATCCCAAGCCATTTGGATCTCATAGAAGAATGGAACTGCTGAATCCCTCTAAGACATGCCCGACTGATGCTAAGATTTTGCGAGCCACTTGAGGCAAATCCTATTCCGATGCCTGCTCCATGGCCTGCCCACTTGTCCGGGAGGTTGAACAAAGCGTTTTCTAGAATTGAAATAACCCGTTCCCTTTGGTATTGGGAGCCAATAAGGCCCAGACCTACCGCTGCTCCTTCAGCAAATCTCAATGTCGGATTAGTTTCAAGCAATGAGTTGAGAGAGTTGATGATTCGTTCTTCCTTCATACTCGTCCCCATCATCCCTATGCCAACTCCAAGCCCATCGATAGTCGGCCCTTCCAGGTGATTCTGAGCGCTAGTTATGAGCAGATTCAGTATTTCCACATCTTTGGTGATGGCTCCAACAACACCTAGGCACCATCCCATGCATCCCGCTCCATGTGCGGTGGGATGCAACTTTAGAAGTTCAACAATTCTTCTTGACTTTTCAGGGTATTTCGCCAATGCGAGACCGAAACTTCCACAAACATAGTCTGCCGCAGCAGATTCCGGGTGTCTCTGGAGAAGGCTAACTAACGCATCACTAATGTTTTCACCGACTCGTTTGGCCATGACGCTGAGACCTGCTGCTGCACCGCAAGCTGCGGGTGTGGAGGGGTCTTTGAACAGAAAGTCTATCAATAGCCTCGCAAGGTTATCGTTCTCTTCAACAGCTCCAACAAGTCCTAGCCCAATACCAATTCCCTTACATGCATCTGAACTTGGATTATTCTTCAAATAGTCAATCATCACATTCGTGACGTCATCGTGTGGTGTGCTTGCGGTCACAAGCCCTAATCCAATTCCGACTGACTGCGATGGATTGGTGGCTAAAAGCTGCCTTAAACGTTCAGATATTTCGCCTAAAGGGTTTTGCAGTCCAGCCAATCCTAGTGAAAATCCTAAGGCTTCTCCAACGTTGGGTTTCATTGAGATCAGGTTTTTGACTAATTGAAGGTTTTTTCCCTTCGCTGATATAATACCAATTCCAATCAATGCACTCTCTGCAGCATTGCTGTTTGGATATTTATGGGCAATTTCGATTAACTCGCTTGATACCTCTTCTTGACCTATGCATCCCAGCCCTATTCCTGCCCCGAGAGAGGCATAAGAATTAGGCTCGTCTCTCATCGTTTTTAGCAAATTCTCTTTTATTTCGTGATGCTTCTTATCAGACCTTTTGGTGTGTCTGATTCTGGTTTCCTCCTACTCTGCTCTCTTGAAAAGAAACAGCGCCAAAACGTCAATTAATGTTTGGTCGATTGGCTAATAAGTTTAACGTAAAACTCATTTTCCCAACAGCATCTATCCGTTTATCCTCTGAATTTTAACCTTTACCAATAATCACATTGTCGAAAATTGGTTTTTCCAATCGAAGAACTTGGTATGCCTCAATATGATATATGAAAACAACAGGATTTTCAGAAAGCAAAATAGGCAACTGGTACAAAAACTGAGGATATTCTTGGTATCTTTCTGCGAATTGGCTTAAAAAAGCAAATAAACCGAGAATTTAAACTGATATTTGAACCCATAACGGGCTACCAAAGTTTGTTTCATAGCCTATTCCATAACTGATTAGGGTATTTGAGGGAAAGATGCTAAAGACGAACAGAATGGCGCCTATTACGGCACCAGCCCACTTTCGTGAATCATCTTTCATGCTATCAACATATTGAACCTTTCTTCCTAAAAACATGCGCGTCTTCCATTGTCAGACCTATTAAACAAAAGCAAAATTTCAACCGTCACATGGTTGACATGGTATTTCTTAGGGTATAAGTTAATAAGAGTTAATTCTTTTTATTTTTAAAGAGGTCAAGCGCTTGGTTAAGAAAACCCTGGTTGAACAATTTAAGGCAGAGACCTGGAGTGAAATTAATATGGCGATTGAGGCAGCTTCTAGAGATGAGCTGCTGGAGGCATTGCGACAATATCATAAGAAAAGGGCAGAAACCCTTAAGGCTTAAACTCTTCAGGCTTTAGAAAAAGAGGTGTCCTCAGGCCTCGCTCTTCATTCAAATTTTGAATCTTTATTTGGACGCTTTCTTTCAGAATGTGTTGTTCGTCCCATGTGAGGAAATAGTCTGCTTGTAATAGGACTGAAACAGCGATGTGTATGGCATTTTCATATTTGCCCACACCAGCTTTCTCAAAATAGAGGTCAGCCAGCTTCTCGACTCTTTCAGGCTTCGGTTCCACAACCTCATGAGGCACGCCTTCTAGGTATCTGGTTAAAAAATGCAGATAACGTCTCCGCCTCCCCTCTGGCAAACGCGCCCTAGAAAATGAAGCCTCAATAGCAGCCATGGACATCACAATCACAATCTTGCCATCCCTAGCCAAACTCATCAAACGTCTAGCAACGGGAGTCTTCCAAACCTCGTCCCTCGGAATTCCACCCAAATAACTCAAAACGTCTAAGTCTAAGTAAACCTTAGGAACCCCTGACAACTCAGATACCCCCCATTGCAATACTCCAACGTAATCCATGTCAGAAGATTAAAAGACTTCGATAAATCAGCATAATCCGCTAAATATAAGAACTATTGTTTTTTCTCTGTGGTAACTTAGTCCGGTGTGGTGAAAAGGCGCGTCCATGCGTGGAAAGCTAAGAAGCGGCGACAACAACCATAACAATCGCAGAACTTAGGGAAAAGTACCTAAGAGAAGGTATAATTACTTTGATGAAGTTTTTCTTAAAAAACAAGACGATCTAAAGAGAGAAACAGAGTTCGAATGGGAGTCCCTTGACGAATAAAGGGATTAACGAATTGAAACTGGGATTTTATTCTCGGTGCTTCGTTGGTTTTTCCTTCTCTTCACAAGGAGCAAAATTATGGTCGAAGCCACGAAGTAGGCTGGAAGAGGCAAGAGGAAGGATAGCGTTCCCAGTTTCATCAGAGTATTCCACCTGCCACTCCGCTGATGGATGTGCCAAGGAACATTATGCTATTAAATATGCCTACCGACGTGCTCTGCGTTTCTTTTGAAACAATGTCCATCGCTAAAGCGGTAGTGAAATAGCCCATAGAATTTCCAACAGAATACAATCCATAGAGAACTTAGAGCCAGATTAAACTCTTAGGAATAGGAAAGATTGCCCAGGTAATTCCCACGAGCAGATAACCGCACACAATCACCTTTTTCCTACCTACTACATCAGATAACCGCCCTGCGGGATAATTGGACATGGTCCAGATTGCTCCGTAAATGGAGTCAAAGGCGCCCATGTGAATGCTGGTTACCGCAAAATTCATTCGAACATGATCTGGATAAAACGTAGACACGTATCCTCCTATACAAACAAGGAAAACAGCGGAACAAGATAGAGCAGGCTCCTACTCCTTAAAACGTTTGATAGACCTACGCTTTCTCGCCACGTAGACTCGCTATAATTTGCCAGTTTCTCCTCCTTCAATTTCATTAGAGGAATCATTGCCAGAAAGCATGACATGCCAAGCAGCATGTAAAGAATTGGGAATCCATAGTATTCTGCTATTACTCCTGCTAGGAAGGCGCCTAGAATGGAGAAAGCACTGCTGATGGTGTTTAGAAACCCGAGCCCACCGCCTAACTCCTCCTCCCTAACACTTTGCGACACTAATCCTGTATATGCAGGATATATTCCGGCATCAACTCCCATGATTATGCAATATGCAACAGCCACATAAACCCAGCTCTTAAGAAAGGTAAGAGAAAGCCAACCTAACCCTATTAAGGGAGCACCAAGCAGAAAAGTTCTTTTTCTGCCGATACGATCCGCGATGGATCCACCCTCAAATGAAGTGAAGGCTGAAACCGCATAACCAGCAAAAATGACCCAACCATATTGTCCGGGCGTTGCCCCAAGAACTGAAAGCACATAGAAGGCGAACAGAGTAGCGCCTAGCCGAAATATATTTTTTAAGAAAAAGTAGGAAGACAAAAGTTGAACATTCCTATTCTTCAGAAGCCCAAGTAACTGTGACATATTGTTAAACTTTTCCCACCATTAAGGCTATCGATGGGCAAAATAGGCAGTTAACTTTTTATCGAAGCTGTCGATTCGAACGAAACCGAAGCGCTCAAATTGAACAACTTCGCCTAAACGCAGATTCCTGCAAGCGTCCTCGGCTATGCCCTCCGCCACAGACGCATCAGGCATTACAACCTCGCAGGGAACACCCGTGCCAAATGGAATCCAATGAATTAGGGCGATGCCAAGCTTTTTCGCCTCTTCGTAGGGTTCACTGTGGAAAACAGCCTCAATCTGACGCTTTGCAACCCCTTTAATTTCTATGTTAAAAAGCTCCATGAGCCGCATTTTCCTTCCTGCAGCTAACATGTCAGCGTCTTTGCCCGAAATCCAAAAATGAGCTTCGCCATTTTTGGGCTTGACCTCAAAATAGCGGAAGCCCCTATCTGGATGATCGGGATGCAACGGAATCTGCGAAGTGATGGTTCCAGAAACGCTTTTCACAATGAGCCTTCTCGGATCGTGAACAAAGAAGTATCGATTTGCCAGTGGATCAATGATTTTTCGATTGTGAGCATAGAGGTTCTCCCAGCTCAGCACAATGTCAACTGCCTTAGGACCCACATCGATTATCAAAAGCCTAATCGCCTCAGGCACTATCCCCCGCTTTCTTAAGGCGGCGAAGGTGGCAAGCCTAGGGTCTTCCCAGCTTTTGAAAATGCCACTTCTAATCCCCTCTAGAATTTTGGACTTGCTTAGAGATGCCCCAGTTATTTTGAGCCTGCCGTAGTGAATGGCTTCGGGATACTTCCACCCGAAATGCTTGTACATATACTCCTGCCTTGCCTGATTGGTCAAATGCTCCTTTCCACGTATAATGTGTGTTATGCCCATCAGGTGGTCGTCTACGCCGCACGCAAAATTATATAGGGGCCAAACGCGGTATTTGCTGCCAACCCTCGGGTGAGGACACTTGATTGTGTCAATTATTCTAAGGGCGGGCCATTCCCTAACAGCGGGATTAGGATGCCTCAAATCAGTTTTAACCCTCACAACGGCTTCTCCTTCACTGTAAGTACCGTCCAGCATATGCTTCCAGCGAATAATTTGTTCTTTGGGTGGGAGATTTCGGCAAGGGCAAGGCTTCTTCTTTATGACTTTTTCTCGGAATTCCTCGCTTTTGCACGTGCATATGTAGGCTTTGCCGTCTTTGAGGAGTTTTTCAGCGTGCTCATAATATATGGGAAGCCTATCGCTTTGAATGAACTCAGCGTCCCATTTGCAGCCTAGCCAAGATAAATCTTCCCGAATAGCATCATAAAACTCCAGCATTGGCCTTTTAAGTTTGGGATCCGTGTCCTCAAAGCGGAGATAGAAAAGACCACCATACATCTTGGCGTATTCATGGCTAAGAATTATGGCTCTAGCCGACCCCAAATGTACGACGCAGTCTGGATTAGGCGGAAAACGGGTGACAACACGTTCATACTTATCGACGTTTGGGAGTGGCGGAAGTTTTCTTATTTCTTCAGCCTTCTCTTTCACTAAAATCTCAGGCCATTTTTCTTCCACTATCCGCCTTTGTTCATCTAATGAAAGCCTGTTTACTTCTTGGACTACCTTGGCGACGATGGAGGACGCCTCCTTTACCTTTGACCTAAACCGTGGACGATCCGCAAGCAACCTGCCAAGAACAGGCTGAACTTGAGCCTTTCCTTCATAATTAAGCGCATTTATAAGCGCAATTTTTCGAACAAATTCCATGATTTCCGCATTTTTGCTCAAGGTCAAGGTTTGCCACGAATTTCCAAGCGTAAATTTAGATTTTTCTTTCTACGAGGTAGTTGGCAAAGGCTCTCAGCTTTTCCTTCGCCTCTGACGGCGGCAGGAGCCTTTCAATTTTCCTCCAATTTTCTTTTACCATGGTTTGGGCGTACTCTTTCGCGTAGTCTATTGAGCCGTATTTTTTGATTATGCTGATTGCTTCGTCCTTTAGGTTTTGGTTGGTTGTGTGCATGTTAATAATTTCTAATAGCCTCTTTTTGTCTGCGGGCTTCGCATTTTTCAACGCGTGAATTAGCATTAAGGTTCGTTTTCCTTCAGTTATGTCTTTGCCTAGTCCGCCTTTCTTTTCGGCAAACTCTTCTCCGACCAAGTCTAGGATGTCGTCTTGAATCTGGAAAGCCACGCCGACCGCCCCCGCAAATCTTCCCATTTCTTCAACTACTTTGTCGCTGGCACCAGCCAAAACTGCAGCCATTTTTGCTGCCATTCTTGCCAACGTTCCAGTCTTATATAGGCACATTTGGAGATACTGGTCCTCTGGAATTTCATCCGCGTTTGCTAATCCTTTGTGCCATGCAATGTCTGTTGCTTGTCCAAGGCTTAGATTGATCATCTCTTGTACGTAAATTTCATAAATTTTGCTCCTTTTCTCCGCGGATAGCCTATCTTTATTTTTAATTACGGTTAGCAATGGCAGATAATACATGGTGCTTCCGAGGTTAATGGCGATGTCAACACCGAACAGTTTATATGTGCAAGGTTTTCCTCTCCGAAAATCAGATTGATCCTCAACATCATCAGCTATCAAGGTTCCGTTGTGGATCACCTCTGGTATTATTGCGAATTCCAGGAACTCGTCAGGGTTTCCACCGAGCGCCTCGCAAACTAGAAAGAAAAGAGTTGGTCTCCATCTTTTACCGCCTCTTTCCAAAAATTCCCATGCCGGCTCGGCTATAGCCTTGTTTAGAGCCTCGGAGCTGCATTCATAGCTTGGGGGACTAAGCTTAAAAACTAGGGAATTCTTATCAAACTTTCTCGGAATGTATTTCTCTATGACCTTATCAAAGACCTCAGCCTTTTCTTCGAGGAATTTTTCAATATCCATTTCCACTCTAACCCCCCTCCCTCCCTAATTTTTAGTCTTGGCCCCTCGCCTCGCATAAGCTTCCGGTTGAAACCCTCGGTCTCGCAACCAATCGGCTGTTTTTCCAGTTATCACCACTGGGGCTCCTTTCAGTTTTTGAATAGAATCTGCTCCCACAAGGAACATGGTGTTTCTCAACTCCTCAATAATAAGCTGAAGCTCCTTTTTAACTTCCTCTGAACCCTTCGTTGCGGGACGCAAGATAGGCAATGCTAATCCTGCCAAATTTGCGCCTAAAGCTAAAGCCTTGGCAACGTCCATTCCTGAACGCACTCCACCCGAGGCTATGACGGTTAGATGAACGGATTGAGTTACCTCGACAACGCTCACTGCGGTAGGTATGCCCCAATCCCAGAGGGTTTCGCCTAGCCTCTGGCGATATTCGTCTCGAAGCTTCTTAGCTCGATGGTATTCGACGGCTGCCCAGCTTGTTCCTCCGGCTCCGGCCACGTCGATGGCGGCTACGCCCGCGTTCTCAAGTACTTTTGCTTCTTCGGCTGCTATTCCAGCGCCCGTTTCCTTAACAATGACCGGAACGTCTAAGGCTTGGGCGATTTCCTTAATCTTGCTGAGAACTCCTTTGTAATTTGTTTCTCCTTCGGGTTGGACAGCCTCTTGCAAGGGGTTCAGGTGGATGGCTAATGCGTTGGCGTTTATCATTTTGACGGCTTTTTCAGCGTCTTTTACGCCGTATTTTCTGGCGATTTGTGGCCCTCCGATGTTGGCTATGAGGAAGGCTGTTGGTGCTTTTTCTCTTACGATTCTGAATGAGCTTTCCAGCTTTGGATTTTCGATGGCTGCTCGTTGGCTTCCGACTCCCATGCCTAGTCCCAGTTGCTCTATGGCTTGGGCTATGGCTACGTTTACTTTTGTGGCTTCTGCTGTGCCGCCGGTTATTGCTTCTACGATTAACGGAGCGGAAAACTTCTGGTTGAGGACAATTGTTGAGAGGTTGATTTTGTTTCGGTCGGTTTCGGGTAAGGCTTTATGTATGAGATGTATGTCCCCGAATCCTGTGGTTACGTGCCTAGCCTGAACGTTTTCTTCTAGGCAAATTTGGATGTGGTCTGTTTTTCTTTTTTCAATTTGGTTTGGCAACGGTTTCACTCGCCTTAATCATTGTTCCCGTAACTTCTTCACCTTTAAGGGCTTTGTAAACGTTATTCGGTTTAGAGGCATTTACAATTATCGCCCTTATCCCATGGGCAACAGCTGGAATTAATTCGAGCACTTTCCCAAGCATTCCGCCAGTCACATCCGTGACCTCAGCCTTTCCAATTTTGTGTTGAAGGCGCTTCAATTCTTCGAAGGTGATGCATTGGATCAAATGCGCGGAAGAGTTCACTTTTGGGTCCGCTGTGTAGAGTCCGTCCACATCTACTCCGACAACTATTTTTTCTGCATCGAGTTCTAAGGCTATTTTTGACGTAAGCTGGTCTCCCGACAGTATGGTGAAGCCTAGGGCTGAGTCTAGAACAGCGTCGCCGTAGAGAACAGGCACAACCCCTAACTTCAACAGTCCAAGAATTGTTTCCGTTTCGATGTGCTGTATTCGGCCGTTATTCGTCACGACGAAGGCGGACGGTTGAACGGCTACTGCTGGAATTCCTTCCTGGATTAGGGCGTCTAAAACTATTTTGTTTAGGGAAGCCATGGCTTGGCGAGTTTTTGAGAAACCCACAATTTGGGACGAGTCTCTATAGCCCTCCTTTATTTTATACTCCTTTGCGAGGGGATGACCAAACGATCCGCCGCCATGAATTAAAATGAGAGATTTAACCTCTGCCTTTTTAATCTCCTTTGCCAACCTCCTAATCGCCTCTTTGTTTGGAGTGAAAGGCTTTTCCTTAACCGTAATAACTGAACCGCCCAGCTTCAAAACTATTGGCTTAACCTTCAATTTTCACGCCTTCACCACTTTTTCTCGCAATAAAGGCTTTTCCTCCCGCACGTTCAATGGCTTCAGCAACCCGTTTCAGCCTATTTGGAGAAGACAACGCGACCATGCATCCTCCTCCGCCAGCTCCAGTGAGTTTAGCCCCCAAGGCTCCGGCTTTCCTCGCAGCATAAACAAGCCTTTCAAGGGCTTCGTTAGAGACTCCGATAGCGGAAAGCAACGAGTGGTTAATGTCCATGAGTTCGCCGAGCGTGTTTAGGTCTCCCTTTTCTAGGGCTTCAGCGGCGCTGAGGGCAATTTTTCCCCCAGTTTTTATGAGAGGATTGATTATCGACGCGTAGCGTTCTTTTCTTTCACGCACCTTAGCGACCATTTCGCCTGTTGAACGCTCAATTCCAGTGTCGCCGACAACAAACGGTATGTCTCCCTCAACTCTTATTGGATTAAAACCCATATCTTTTCGGAACAAGATAACTCCGCCATAAGTTGAAACCGTCGGGTCTATGCCTGAAGGTGTGCCGTGAACAAAGCGTTCCGCCTCATAAGCAACGCGAAAAATCTCTTCTCGCGAAATTTTCGCGCCTAGAACATGGCTTACGGCGGCTCCAGTTGCCGCAGCCACAGCCGCTGAGGAACCGAGACCGGAAGCCACTGGAATTGATGAATGAACTTCCACGCTCACGCCGACTCTCTTTTTGGATATGTCTAAAACTTTTTGAACTGCTATTCTAATGGGTTCAAGTTTTGTGCGGGCTTCTGGTCCTCCCCGCTCTGCTTCAAAGTCTTCGTCTGTGAAGAAGCCTGATGCGCCTAGGTCGGCGGATTTTATGTATATGCGCCTGTCCTTTCTTAATTCTGCTGATACGTAGGCTCGTTTGTCGATGGCGGTGACGACGGCTGGCTCGCCGTATACTACGAAGTGCTCTCCAAAGAGTATGATTTTAGCGGGCGCTGAAGCAACGACAGCCACTACCTTTCCCTATTAAGTTTCTGTTCCATCCTATTTTAAGGCTTAAGGTTCAATTACATAAACATCGTCAAATGGTGAAGTCGAGAGTTATGAACCGTGCCCTAACTTGGGTTATTGGTAGCCCGGAGGATATTCGAACTTCTGTCAACGTTTTTCTTCATGTAGGCTCCAAAGCCCGCCACTCAAGGGATGTCTTCCTTGTTTGTCCGCTACATTCGGCGGAGTTTCTCCTCTACCAGTTCTCAGTCTAGTGCCACATTATTTTAGGGCAAGTAGCAGAACTCCGAGGAAGACTAGAACTCCTGCGGCGGCTGTCTTAAGCGTCACCTTCTCCCCTAAGAAGAGGACGGCTAGAACCAGGACCATGAGCACGCTCGACCGGTCTATTGGGGCGACTTTGGAGGCGTCGGCTAGCCTGAGGGCGGCGAAGTAGCAGAGCCATGATGCGGCTCCTGCGATTCCTGAGAGGATGATGAAGACCATGTCTTTGCCTGTTATCTGGTTCAGTTGGTTCAGTTGTCCGAGGTACGTGATAAAGGCGATGACAAAGAAGGCCATGATGATGCTCCGCATCGCCGTCGCTACGTTCGAATCCACTCCTTGAAGGCCTACTTTTGCGAAGATTGCGACTAGGGCTGCGAAGAAGGCTGAGAGCAAGGCTAGGATAAACCACCATTCCGTGTTCAATCACCTGTTACAACCTTAGACACATCGCCTTTTAAGCCTGATCAGTTTCTAGAAATTTTCTTTCGCTTTCTCGGAAGCCACTTTTGAATGTGTTAGCATTATCGTCAATGGAAAAAATTAATAGAAACAAAGAGTTAGTGTGAGAAATGAGTGCAGGGTAGCAGAGCTAGGTCAATATAGGGGTCTGTGCAAAAGTGCCACAATTTGCCCCATGCTGACCCCCTACGCAAGCTAATCAAACCCAAAAACAATATCCTCTAAGCCCCTTTACAATTGTCAAAACTTTTCAGAACATCACCCCCGCGTCAAAATCGGTACAAACATAAGGCTTATTAATGATTCTTGTAGAATACTCTATTTGTAGAATACTCTATGCGTATAATATCAGACATTGAGGCGTCAATACTAGGTTTAGTATACGAGGGTTCTCACTATGGCTATGAACTAGAGAAAATCATCGAGGAACGACTAATGCGAAGTTGGACGGAGATTGGTTTCTCCTCAATATACTATGTTCTGAAGAAGTTAGAGGACAAGGAATTGATCGAAAGCAAAATAGAGCTGGTTGAAGGTAGCCCCTCTAGAAGAGTTTACGTCATAACTGAAAACGGCAAAAAAGCCATGAGAGCGAAGGTCAAATCTTTACTGTCGAACTATAAGAAGGCAGTTTCACCGTTTGATCTCGGCGTCTCTAACATCTGGCTTTTGAAACCTGAGGAAGCTCTAGAATGCCTTAAGCTTTATGTGAAATCAATAAACGAACACATAGCGTATCTTGAAGATTCACTGCATAGAATGGATAAATCAGAAACGCCATACTTTGTGAAGGCACTTTTCACTAGACCTTTAGCTCATTTGAAAACCGAAAAATCGTGGGTTGAGCAATTTTCCAAAGAGATCGAAAAACAAGGAGGCAATTAACATGAAAGTTAATAAAAATCATAAAGGTGAAGGATTAATGAAAAACCATCATAAAAGAATGGTAAACAAGAACAAGTTCACGAACAGAAGTTTATTCTTCCTCGGCATGGCAAATCTCTTTTGGTTCATATTCCGCACAGGCACTAAGCCGTCAAGAATAGTATATCCTTGCCAGCGAGCAGCTTTGGCTAACAGTTGGATGTTGCTGAGCGTCTCTGTCTTTTCCTCGCTAGCTGGGGTCCTGGCAAAAGCGAAGTTCTTGTCCAAGAAATGGAAAACTTTGGCATTAATTATCATTGTGGCAAGTGTAATTACAATCAGTCTCCAATTTTGGAGAAGCCCACCAGCTGAAGCAGCCAATCCTAATCAAGAAATTCGACTGATACTAGAACCGAGAAATGCATCAGTCTTTCCAGCTTCTGACATTTACGTTGTGAACGGACATGTATCAGCGCCCATTAGTGAACTAATCAATTTTATGGGTTCGCATGATTTTTCCTTCTACAAGTCAAGCACGATTAGAGTGAATCAGGGACCTGACGGACTAATAGCACGGGACGATGTGGTTCTGATAAAGATTAATGAGCAGTGGAACCAGCGTGGAGGGACCAATACAGACCTTCTGAAAGAGCTTATACAAGCCATAGTTGACCATCCTGATGATTTTGTTGGCGAAATTGTGGTGGCGGACAATGGGCAGGGGTATGGAAGCATGGATTGGTCGCAAAGCAATGCCGAAAACATCACTCAGTCAACTCAAGACGTGGTTAACATGTTCTCGCCTTCTTACAAGGTTTCGACCTATGATTGGCAGCCTATCAGAGGCAAGCAGGTTAAGGAGTATTCTGAAGGAAATATTACCGACGGATATATACGTTATACCACAACCGACCCTGAAACTGGAATCTATATTTCCTATCCAAAGTTCAAAACAGCATTTGGGACATCCATTAGCTTCAAATATGGTATATGGAACGGAACTGGATACGAAAAACGATTGAAAGTAATCAACATGCCCATTCTAAAATCGCATTCGATCTATGGAGTTACGGCGTCTCTAAAAAACTATATGGGCGTACAATCGGAAGGATACGCAGTTTCAGGAGGCTTAGCTAATGGTCACGATACTGTCGGAACTGGTGGTATGGGAACGCTAATGGTAGAAACTGGACTGCCAACACTAAATATTATCGACGCAATCTGGATAAACGCCAACCCATACCCTTCCACTATGACTGGACCTCGCACTTATTACAGCTGGGCCACAAGGGTTAACGTGCTTATGGCAAGCACTGACCCTGTCGCCCTCGACTACTGGGCCGCAAAAAACGTACTCGTTCAGGCTGCAGGCAAAATTGGATACGCTGACACTCACACACTAGATCCAGATAACACCGAAAGAAGCGGCTTAAGAGAAGCATTTGGCGTGTGGCTAAATTTCACGAAAAATGAAATTATTCGAGGGGGTTATGATGTCACTACCGATGAAAATCGCATGAACGTATATGTCTACGAAGCCCCAGACATGACTCCTCCTAACATAACCAGTGTGTCTCAAAACCCAGCCGAGGACAATGTGCTACCAGAAGATGAGGTTGACATCAACGTTACAGTCACCGACAACGTAAGCGGAGTAAAAAAGGTGACACTAAATTATACTTACACTAATAGCACTGGAACATGGAACAGATTGGTCAACATGACATATCTTAAAGGAAACGTTTGGAATGCTACAATACCTGCGTTTCCCTACTGCACAAACGTAACCTACGTGGTCATAGCGGTAGATAATGCTAATAACACCATTACAACTAAGGAAATGGGATATGAGTATCAATACCACGTAATTCCAGAATTTCAATCATTCCTTATTTTACCATTGCTGATAATAGGAACATTGCTAGCAGGCTCCCTTAAGCGAAAGGTTAACCATGCAAAATCCACAGCCAAAGAAACGTCATGGTAAATCTAGACAAAGAACTTGTTGAGAAAAGCATGAACCGGGCTTCAATCTCTCGAAAAGATTGAAAGCTAGTTAAAATAACTAGCAACTTGTTTCCTTTACAAGCATCAAAACTTTCCAAAACTGCTAGTGGCTTACGCACTATTTCATTAAAGCAACAGAAGCATAGCCGACCACAGCGGAGTAATCGCCTACCACGTCGCCACTTGTCTTATAGTATAACAACTGCGCATTTTTCGCGCCCAAAGCCTTCGCCGCCACAATCATAGCCATAACTGGGCCGTAACCGCACATGGAAACGCCATAAGACTCCACGGCGGAGTAAAGCTGCTCCTCATCCATCTTCAAAATGGCGTTAATGGCTATTTTGTCCTTTCGCTCAGCCCCTTCCTGAGGCTCATAATGGGTCATGTCTGTCGAGGCGATCACTAAGGCGTTTTTATCTAACAAGGCTTTTGCAACCGCCCTTCCAACTTCTCGACTGGTTTCCAGATCCTGCATAAGAAAAGATATGGGCACAAACTTGAAGGCTGAACCATACAAATATTGAAGGAAGGGAAGCTGAAGCTCAATAGAATGTTCACGGGCATGGGCCGAATCATCCACATCTACAACGCGTGACTCACACACAATTTCATTAGCAACCTCGGAGTCGATTTCCACATCCCCAAAGGGCGTGCGCCAAACCCCCTCATTCATCGTAGCCAGAGCGCTTCCAAGCCCGTAATGATTAGGCCCGAAAAGAACAACAATATTGGGCTTTCCATCCATGGCCAAGCTATAGTAGGAGTGCGCAGCCACAGGACCAGAGTACATGTAGCCCGCGTGGGGACAAACAAGCCCAATTATCTTTCTAGGACCTTTTTCCGCAACTTCTGGAAGTTTGCCGGGTCCAAGCCTGTGGGTGAAGCATTCCTCAATTTGCGCCTTTAGGGCTTCTCGTGTGCCAGCGTACCATGAACCCGCAACAGCGGAACGCCTAACCTTCATTCTTCCTCTTCTTTCTCCAGTTTAACTTCGAAGTCATCAATGGATAGAGGAATATC